>LNFM01008398.1_pt1 | contig 15635 bp, 12 predicted proteins | sample 596031 | NCBI WGS metagenome assembly LNFM01 (sample SAMN04254537, study PRJNA301005) | activated carbon metagenome | isolation source: dual media filters at the Ann Arbor, Michigan drinking water treatment plant | place: USA: Ann Arbor | reverse complement strand
GCGCGTCGACCTGGGCCTTGAGCAGGTCTTGCCGGGCCTTGCGGATCTGCCGCTGGGCGTCCAGCAGCGTGGCGAAATCGGCCTTGCCGTTCTCATAGGCGGCCAGGGCCGAGCGCAGGCTCAGCTCGGACTGCGGCAGCAGCTGCGTGCTGATCAGCGCCTGGCTGCGGCGCGCAGCGTCCAGGCCGGCCAGGGTCTCCCCCATCTCGCCGAGCAGCTGACTGGCCAGGGCCTGGGCGCGCGCGCGCGCCGCCTCGACCATGGCCTCGGACTCGCGCTCCTGCGCACGGCGCGTTTCCCGCTGCAGGGGGATGTTGATCTCGACCATCAGCGCCCAGGCGGTGATCTTCGAGCCCATCTGCGTGGGCGACACGCCCACCTGCAGGTCGGGCCAGCGGTTACGCAGCGTCAGCTCGCGCTGGCGTTCGGCGCCCAGCAGCCCGGCCTGTTCGGCCTGCAGCGCCGGGTTGGCGTCGCGCGCGCGCTGGGCCAGCGTCTGGGCGTCGAGAACGCTCAAATCGGGCAGCGGGCGCAGCGCCTGCGGCTCGGCCAGCGGCGCGGCGGCGTCGCGGTTGAGCAGCGCGTTCAGGCGCGCGCGCTGCATGCGCTTGTCCTGCTCCATGGCGATCAGCTCGGCGCGCATCGCCGTCTGCTCCAGCTGCGCGCGGATGGCGTCCTGCTGCGCCACCAGTCCGCCCGCATAGCGCGCCTGGGCCACCTGCTCCAGCTGCGCCATCAGGTCCAGGATCTCGCGCGCCAGGCGCTCGTTGCCGGCCGCCAGGTAGTACTGCGCGTAGGCGGTCTTCAGCTTGGCGGCGATCTCGACCCCCGTGGCGGCGCTGCGCGCCTGTGCCTGCTGCAGCTGGGCGTTGGCCACGTCGCGCTGCAGGCCGCGCTTGCCCCAGGCCGGAAAGCTCTGCAGCAGCGTGTACTTGGTCTCGCCCACCTTCCAGGGCAGCGGCGAGGGGCGCCCGCCCAGGCCGCGCTCGTCCAGGTTCTCGAGCTCAACGCGGAACATGGGGTCGGGCAGCGCGCCGGCCGGCTGCACGCGTTCGGCCGCGGCCGCGGCCTCGTGGCGCATGGCCGCCAGTTCGGGGTTGTGGGCGCGGGCATAGTCGAGCAGGCCTTGCACATTGCTGCCCAGCGCGGGCTCTTGCGCCTGCACCGGGCTTATGGCCCACCCACCGAGGAAGCCGGCGCACAGCAGCCTGCGTGTCCATTGCGCAAGCGCCTTGGCAACATCGCCTGTCCTGGTCTTGGGGCCCGGTGACGCGGCGACGGCATGGGGGCATTGCCGGGCTGAGCCCGACCTGCCCACAGGATCGCTGGATGCCGGGACAAGGCCCTGAGTTTTGAGAGTCGTCATCTCTTGAGTGCTCCCGGATTGGCAGTTGATGTGCTCATCACATGGTCTTGTGGAATGTGGAGTGGTCGTGCTTGAGCGGCATCGGTGACTCCGAGGCCGCATCAGCGGAAGCGAAGACGGCGACGCAGAACGGGCGGATCTTGGGCATGGCGAGGACTCGTTTCAGGAACGGTTAATGCTGTCGACCGACCCGCACGCCGATGGCGGGTCAAGCTCGAAATCGATGAGGAGCCCTTACGGCCAGCCGTCGCGTGACGGCACTACCAGGGGAGGTAGGGGTCCGCAGCGCAGAGCGGCCGAGGCCGTCTGCGGCGTCAGGCGCTATAGCGCCAGACGCAGGAAGGCAATGGGGATCGACAGTGGGCCAACGCCATCCCGGCGGGGCACCTGCAGCAGAACCGGCTCAAATGCCGGCATGGGAACGACGATCGAGGCTGTCGGCAGTACAGGCGCATGGCCTTGCCCAGCATCGAGTGCCGACTTCAACGGTGGCAAGGAGATCGATGCCTTGTCACAGAAGTCCAGGCAGTTGGACTTGGCGGCCGAGTCCTGCTGGTTCAGTGTGCCACCCGCATCCTGTGCCCAAGCCGATTCGCCGTGGTGGCCGACGCCGACGAGCCCGACCTCATGGTGCGTGACCTCCAAACTCGAGGCGCCAGCGGCCACATGGCCGTCAGGCAACGTCATCACGGCAGGCGCCAGGCAGGCGTTTGCAACTCCGGCGAAAACGCCAAACAGCCAAAGCAGCAGCACACGGGCTGCCCACTGGCGGAGTTGTTGGCGATGGCGGAACATGAAGGTTTGATCAGAGGTCTCTTGCGAGGGGCAGTCTAGTCATCGGCGTGTATGGACCGATTGACCTGCGTCAACGGCCCAACCGCCTTCTCCGTGCGGAAAGGCCGGCTGGCACCAGCGGCGTCGTTGCGCAGGCTGTGAAGCCGCCCCTACCGGGCGCCGGGCTGCTTCCAGCGACGCAGCAGCAGCGCGTTGCCGACCACACTGACGCTGCTGAAGGCCATGGCGGCGCCGGCCAGCATCGGGTTGAGCAGGCCGAAGGCCGCGAGCGGGATGCCCACCACGTTGTAGGCAAAGGCCCAGAACAGGTTCTGGCGGATCTTGGCGTAGGTGCGGCGGCTGATGTCTATGGCCGCGGCCACCAGGGCCGGGTCGCCGCGCATCAGCGTCACGCCGGCCGCCTGCATGGCCACGTCGGTGCCGGTGGACATGGCGATGCCCACATCGGCCGCGGCCAGCGCCGGGGCGTCGTTGATGCCGTCGCCCACCATCGCCACCGTGGCGCCGCCCTGCTTCAGCCCGGCGATGAGGGCCGCCTTGTGCTCGGGCAGCACCTCGGCTTCGACGTGGTTGATGCCCAGCGCACGGCCCACGGCGGCGGCGCTGCCGCGGTTGTCGCCGGTGACCAGCACGGTCTTCACGCCCGTGGCGTGCAGGGCGGCGATGGCAGCGCGGGCCGAGGCCTTGAGCGTGTCGCCAAAGGCCAGCAGACCCAGCAACTGCGGCGTCTGGCTCACGTCGGCCAGCCACGACACCGTGCGGCCCTGTCCCTGCAGCGCGTCGGCGCGGGCTTGCAGCGCGTCCAGGTCAACGCCCAGTTCCTGCATGTAGCGCGTGCTGCCCAGGCGCAGTTCGCGGCCGCCCACTTGCGCCGCCATGCCCCGGCCGGCGACGGCCCGCACTTGCGCCGCGGCGGGCACGTTGACGGCGGCCTGCGTGGCCGCGGCCAGCACGGCCTTGGCCAGCGGGTGCTCGCTGCCCGCCTGGATGGCGGCGCTGGCCGCGAGCAGCGCGCTGCGCTCACCCAGGGCCGGCTCGGCGGCCACCAGCTCCGGCCGGCCTTCGGTCAGCGTGCCGGTCTTGTCGAAGGCCACGGTGTCGATGCGGTGCGCCAGCTCCAGCGCCTGCGCGTCCTTGATCAGGATGCCGTGGCGCGCCGCGACGCCGGTACCGGCCATGATGGCCGTCGGCGTGGCCAGCCCCAGCGCACAGGGGCAGGCGATCACCAGCACCGCCACCGCGTTCAGGATCGCCTGCGTCCAGTCGCCCGTGGCCAAGCCCCAGCCCAGCAAGGTGACCAGCGCGATGCCCAGCACCACCGGCACGAAGACCTCGCTGACGCGGTCGACCAGGCGCTGTATCGGCGCCTTCCCGGCCTGCGCCGACTCGACCATGCGCACGATGCGCGCCAGCGTGGACTCGGCACCCACGGCCGTGGTTTGCACCAGCAGCAGGCCTTCGGCGTTGACGGCGCCACCGGTGACGAGGTCGCCGCGGTGCTTGGCCACCGGCAGGCTTTCGCCGGTGATCAGCGATTCGTCGACCTGGCTGCTGCCCTCGGTCACCCGGCCGTCCACGGGAATGCGTTCGCCGGGGCGCACCACCACCAGCATGCCGGGCTGCACCCGGGCCATGGGCAGGTCGACGTCTCCGCTGGCCAGACGCACGCGGGCCAACTCGGGGCGCAAGGCATTCAGCGCCCGGATCGCGTCGGTCGTCTGCCGCTTGGCCCGCGCTTCCAGCCACTTGCCCAGCAGCACCAGCGTGATGACCACGGCCGAGGCCTCGAAGTACAGATGCCCGCTCATGCCGTGGCCGGCGTGTGCGAACAGCAGGTACACGCTCAGGCCGTAACCGGCGCTGGTGCCCAGGGCCACCAGCAGGTCCATGTTGCCGGCCCCGGCCTTCAGCGCCTTCCAGCCCGCACGGTAGAAGCGCGCGCCCAGCCAGAGCTGCACCGGCGTGGCCAGCGCCCATTGCAGCCAGCCGTTCAGCTGCCAATGCAGGCCGAACAGGATGCCGAGCATCGGCAGCACCAGGGGCAGCGTCAGCAGTCCCGAGACGGCGATGGGCCACCAGTCCGGCAGCGCCTTCGCCCGCGCCGCCTCGTTCAGGCCGGCTTCGGCGGCCCGGGGACGGGCGGTGTAGCCGGCCTTCTCGACGGCCGCGCTCAACGCGGCAAGCCCGACCGACGCCGCGGCCCGCACGGCAGCGGACTCGGTGGCCAGGTTGACCTCGGCCGACAGCACGCCGGGCACGGCCTTCAGCGCCTTCTCGACACGTGCCACGCACGACGCGCAGGTCATGCCCTCGATCGGCAGGGTCCAGGCCTGTGCGGCCAGGGCCGCAGGGGCTGCGGGGGCTGCGGAGAGGGTGGTACTCATGGTCGGAACTCCTGGATGGGCGGGACTGGTGGCCCCGGGTGTTCCGCACTTTCGAGCTTGCCCCTGCGGGAAGGTCAAGCGGGCGCCCGGGCAGTCTCATCGAAGCTCCTCTTGACCTTGCCCCGGGGGCAAGGCTGAAGCTGACGGTCCCTACCCAACCCCCCTTCATTGGAGAAGCCATGATCGAGTTCCAACTCCCCGACATGACCTGCGGCCACTGCGCCAGCCGTGTCACGCAGGCCCTCAAGCTGAACGATCCGGCCTGCCAGGTCCACATCGATCTGAAAGCGCAGAAGGTGCAGGTGCAGGGCAGCGACGATCGCCAGACCCTGGCCGACGCGTTGACCGAAGCCGGCTACCCACCCGCCTGATACGGCGCCCCTGCCTCGCCAGCGACGGGGGCAAAGGGACTTGCGCTTGCCACTGTGGCAAGCTCGAAGCTGTGTTCAGCCGACGCAGGCGCAGCACCGGAGGGCCCATGGCAAGACTCATGAACATCGGCGAAGCCGCAGACGCCGCCGGCGTCTCCGCCAAGATGATCCGCCACTACGAGCAGATCGGCCTGGTGCCCGCGGCCACAAGAGCCGAATCCGGGTACCGCCAGTACACCGAGCGTGACGTGTCGCTGCTGCGCTTCATACGGCAGTCCCGACGGCTGGGCTTTTCGATGGAGCAGATCGCCGACCTGCTGGGTTTGTGGAGCAATGACCACCGCGCCAGCCGCGAGGTGAAGGCCCTGGCCCAGGCCCACCTCGATGCGCTGGAAGCCAAGATGCGCGAGATGGCCGAGATGCAGCGGGCACTGAAGAAGCTGGTGACCTCGTGCCACGGCGACGACGACCCGCATTGCGCGATCCTCGATGAGCTGGCGGTCAGCAGCCCCGAGGCACCCGAACCAGGCGCGGTGGGTTCAAAGCCCATCCGGAAGCTCGCCAGCCCGTCCCAGAAGCATGCCAAGGCACCCCCGTCGGAGCCCTCGACCCATGTCGACCTCATGGCATGGACCAGGGGCATCCACGCCGGACCTGGGCATCACTGAACTGCGCCGCGGCATCGGCAGAGCGAACGCTACCCAGGTTAAAGCCCTGTGGGCGGGGCGTCTTGATGGCGTCCACTGCGCGCTTCTGAGAGCCCGCTGGCCGCTTCTGAGAGCTCATCGCCATTGAAGGTGTCGGGCGATGTGCACCGCAGAGCGGCTGCATCGCCCGCCACCCCTTTCACGACCCGGCCGCCCCCGGCGCGATGGCCATGCCGGGATCTTGGGTCAACCCCGCCGCGGGCAGGAAGCGCGCCCCCAGTGTCCGCTGCAAGGCCACTACCTGCTGGCGCTGCGTCGTCACCGCCACCGAAAGGCCCAGCTCGGCTCGCTGCGCAACCCGTTGCGCGTCCAGCAGTTCCAGCAGGTCGGAGCCCCCCGCCTCGAAACGCTTGCGGGCCAGTCCCTCGGCCGTGACCGCGTGGCGCGCGCCGTCCTGCAATGCGGCCAGGCGTAGCTGGCCTTGGCTCACCTGCACCAGCGCGCTCTCGACTTCCTCGGTCGCCAGCAGCACGCGCTGACGGTAGGCCAGCAAGGCTTCGCGCTGGCCGGCCTGGGCGGCTTGTAGGCGCGCATCGATGCGGCCGATGTCGAACACAGGCACCGACAGGCTTGGCGCCAGGAACCACGATGCGCTGCCAGCGGCGCCCAGGCCCGTCAAGGACCCGGCGACGAAGCCGAGCACACCGCTGAGCGACAGGCGTGGCATGAACTCGGCGCGGATGGCCTCCACGTCCAGCGCCTGCGCGCGCAGCTGCGCTTCGGCGGCCTTGAGGTCCGGCCGCAGGGCCATCCATTGCGCCGGTTGGGGCACGCGCAGCGCCAGTGCTTGTGGCTCGCCCGCTGGCGGCGGGGGTGCCTGGAAGCCCGAAGGCCCGACGCCCAGCAGCACCGCCAGCCGATGCGTCGCGACGGCCAGCGCGGCGTGCTGGGCTGGCAGCTCGGATTCGGCCGCCGACAGCTCCGCCCGGGCACGGGCCTCGTCCAGCGGTGCGCTGTAGCCCGCGCTCACGCGGCGCAGCACCAGTGACAACGTCGCGCGGCGGTTCTCGACCACTGCATGGGTCAGGCGCAACTGCTCGCGGGCGCCGTTCAGCGCGAACCAGACCTGCGCGATCTCGGCGCCGACCGCCAGGCGCAGCGCCTCGGCATCGGCCGCGACCGCGTCACCGCGTGCAGCTGCCGCGTTGGCCTGCTGACGCAGGCGACCGAAGAGGTCGATCTCCCAGCTGAAATCGAGGCCCGCGGAGGCGACTTCGCTGCGGCGGGCGTCACCGGCCAGGCCTGGCGCCTCGACCCGGGCCAACTGCCGGGCCAGGCCGGCGACACCCACACCGCCGGATGGCGCCAGCTCGGCTCGCCGGCCTGCAGCCAGCGCCCGCGAGCGCTGCACGCGCTCGGCGGCTTGTTGCAGGTCGAGGTTGGCCGCCAGCCCTTGTAGCACCAGCGCGTCGAGCGTGGGGTCGCCGAGCACGGTCCACCAGTCAGGCTGCGCCAGACCACCGGGTTCGAGACCCTGGCCTTGGGCGAAGGCCGGGGGCACGTCCCTCTGCGGTGGCGCATCGGCCGGCAAGGTGCCGCAGGCCGCCAGCAGCGCGGCCGCGGCGATGACGCTCAGGCGCGGCAGGATGTGCTTGTAGTTCATGACGATCTCCTTCATTGCGCCGCCAGCCGGGCCGTGGCCTGGCGGGCCCGGCGCCGCTGCAGCAGCACGTAGAACACAGGGGTGAAGACGAGTCCGGCCACGGTGACCGCCAGCATCCCGGCGAACACCGCCACGCCCACGGCCTGGCGCATCTCGGCGCCGGCTCCGGTGGCAAAGACCAGCGGCAGCACACCCATCACGAAGGCCAGCGAGGTCATCAGGATCGGGCGCAGCCGCAGGCGGGCGGCTTCGACCACCGCGTCCGCCGCGCTCGCGCCCTGCTGCTGCAGCCGGCGCGCGAACTCCACGATCAGGATCGCGTTCTTCGTTGCCAGCCCCACCAGCACCACCAGGCCGATCTGCGTGAACAGGTTGTTGTCGCTGCCGGCCAGCCACACACCGCCCAGCGCGCCGAGCAGCACGGTCGGCACGATGGCCAGCACCGCCAGCGGCAGTGCCCAGCTGCCATAGGTCGCGGCCAGGATCAGGAAGGCCAGCGCCACGGCCAGGGGAAAGACCCACACGGCGCCGGCGCCGTCGCGGATCTGCTGGTAGCTCAGGTCGGTCCATTCGTAGCTGAAGCCTGCAGGCAGCTCCCGCGCGAGGATCTCCTCCATCGCCGCGACGGCATCGCCCGAGCTCACGCCCGGCGCCGGCGCGCCGGAGAGGTCGGCCGAAGCGAAGCCGTTGTAGCGGCTCACGGGGTCCGGTCCGGTGGCGGGTCGGCTCGTGACCAGCGCCGCCAGGGGCACCATCTGGCCCTGCTCGTTGCGTGTCCACAGCCGCTTCACGGCCTCGGCATCGGCGCGGAAGGGCGCGTCGGCCTGCACGTTGACCTGCCAGGCCCGGCCGAGGAAGTTGAAGTCGTTAACGTACATCGAACCCAGGTAGACCTGCAGGGCCTCGAACACGTTGGCCAGTGGCACGCCCATGGCCAGCGCCTTCTCGCGGTCGACGTCCAGCGCCAGCTGCGGCACGCCGGCCTGGTAGCCCGAGAACAGGCCGGCCACGCGCGGGTCCTTGCCAGCAGCCGCCATCACCTGGCCCAGCGCGGCGTTCAGCGCCTCGTGCCCCTGCTGGCTGCGGTCCTGGATCTGCAGCTTGAAGCCGCCGGCCTGGCCCAGGCCGGGCACCGGGGGCGGCGGGAACATCGCGACGAAGCCCTCGTCGATGGCCTGGAAGCGGCCGTTCAGGGCCCCCGCAATGGCGCCCGCCGCAAGGCTCTTGCCCCTGCGCTGCTCGAAGGGGTCGAGCATGGTGAAGATCACCGCAGAGTTCGGACTGTTGACGAAGCCGTTGATCGAGATGCCGGGGAAGGCGACCATGCTCTCCACGCCGGGCTGGTCCAGCGCGATCTTGGTGACCGCCTTCGTCACGGCCTCGGTGCGGTCCAGCGACGCGCCCGGCGGCAATTGCACGATGCCCACGAGGTAATACTTGTCCTGGGCCGGCACGAAGCCGGTGGGCACGGCCTTGAAGCTCCACACCGCGGCGGCTACCAGCACGGCATAGAGCGCCAGCAGTCGCAGCCCGCGCTTCGCGCCGGCGCGGGTCAGCACCGCATAACGCTCTGCCGCCCGGTCGAAGCCGCGGTTGAAGCCGCCGAAGAAGCGGCTCAGCAGGCCCTGGCCCGCGCTTGCGTGCGGCTTGAGCCACATCGCCGCCAGCGCCGGGCTCAGGGTCAGCGAATTGACGGCCGACAACAGCGTCGAGATGGCGATGGTCAGCGCGAACTGCTGGTAGAACTGGCCCGACAGCCCGCCCATGAAGGCGGTGGGAATGAACACCGCTGCCAGCACGGCGGTGATGGCCAGGATCGGGCCGCTGACCTCCTTCATCGCCGCCAACGCCGCGTCGCGCGGCGTGAGGCCCCGCGCCAGGTGCCGCTCGACGTTTTCGACAACGACGATGGCGTCGTCGACCACGATGCCGATCGACAGCACCAGGCCGAACAGGCTCAGCGTGTTCAGCGTGAAGCCCGCCAGCTGCATCACGGCCAGCGTGCCGATCAGCGACACCGGTACCGCGGCGATGGGGATCAGCGACGCGCGCCAGCTCTGCAGGAACAGCAGCACCACCAGCACCACCAGCACCATGGCCTCGGCCAGGGTCTGGATCACGTTGCCAATCGAAGCGCGCACGAACAGCGTCGGGTCGTAGGCAATGCGGTGCTGGATGTCCTGCGGAAAGCCTTGCTGCAGCCTGGCCATCTCGGCGCGCACGGCGGCCGCCACCTCGATGGCGCTGGCCTGCGGGTCCTGCACGATCTGCATGCCCACCGCAGGCTGGTTGTCCAACAGGCTGCGCAGCGAATACGAGCTCGCACCCAGTTCGACGCGGGCCACATCCTTCAGGCGCAGTTGCTCGCCGGTGGGGCCGCTCTTGAGCACGATGTCACCGAAGGCCTCGGGCGAAGTCAGTCGCCCGGCCACCGTAAGTGGCAGCTGGTGCGCGCTGCGGGCGTCGGGCTGCTGGCCCACCGAGCCGGCCGCGACCTGCAGGTTCTGCGCCCGGATCGCCGCGATCACGTCGCCGGCAATCAGGCTGCGCGCGGCCATGCGGTCCGGGTCCAGCCAGACGCGCAGGCTGTAGTCGCCCGCACCCCAGACCACGACCTTGCTGACGCCGGGCACGCGCAGCAAGGCGTCGCGCACCTCGATCTGCGCGAAGTTCGACAGGTGCAGCAGGTCGTAGCGCTCGCCCGGCGACAGCAGGTGCACGACCATCAGCATGTCGGGTGCGACCGACTCGCTGACCACGCCCAGGCGCTGCACCTCGGCGGGCAGGCGCGGCACGGCGCGGGCCACGCGGTTCTGCACCTCGGCCTCGGCGCGCGCGGCGTCGGTGTCGGCGCTGAAGGTCAGCGTCAGCGCATAGCGCCCGTCGCCTGAGGCGTTGGAGCCCATGTACTGCAGGCCCGGCAGCCCCGTCAGCTCGGTCTCCAGCGGCGTGGCCACGGTGTCGGCAATGACCTGCGGGTTGGCGCCCGGGTAGGCCGCACGCACCTGCACGGTGGTCGGCATCACGTTGGGGTATTCGGTCAGCGGTAGCCTGCCGATGCTGAGCAGGCCGGCCATGACGATGAGCAGCGACAGCACGATCGCCACGATCGGGCGGTCGATGAAGAGTCTGGCGAAGCGGTTCACGGCGGGCTCCTCAAGACTTGGCCGCTGCTTCGGCCTGCGCGTGCGCGGGTTCTGCGGCCGCCGCCTGCGCCCTGACCGTCATGCCGGGGCGCACGCGCATCGGGCCGGAGACGATCACCTGCTCGCCAGCCTTGACGCCGGCGGTGACGATGCGGTGTTCCTCATGGCTGGCGCCCACGCTGACGGTCCGGTACTCGACCTTGCCGTCGCCGCCCACGACCAGCACGAAGCGCCGGCCCTGGTCGGTGCCGATGGCCTTGTCGGGCACCAGCAGCGCGGGCTCGCTCTGCCCGGTGGCGAGTTGGATGCGGACGAACTGACCGGGAATCAGCCCCGCATGCGGCGCGTCGACCCGCGCGCGCAGGCGCAGCGTGCCGGTGGCAGCATCGATCGAGTGGTCGGCAAAGTCGACGGGGGCCTCGGCGAGCGGGTGCCGGCCCTCGGCATCCAGGATGCGTGCCTTCCAGTGCTTCATGCCGTTCGTGCCACGGTCTGCGGCCAGGCGCTCCAGCACGTCCCGGTCGGAGACGTCGAAGTGCACGTGCAAGGGCGCGACCGAGACGATCGATGCCAGCGGCGTGGCCTGGTGGCCCGCTGCAACGAAGTTGCCCGCGGTGACCAGCGCGCGGCCGATGCGACCGGCGATGGGAGCACGCACCAGCGTGAAGTCACGGTCGAGCGTCGCGGTCTGCAGCGCGGCCTCGGCGGCGGCTCGGTGGGCCTGGGCCTCGGCATGCGCCGAGACGCGCCGTTCAAGCGCTTCTGCGGCAATGGCGCGGTCGGCGTGCATCAGCTTGGCGCGCTCGGCCTCGGAGGCCGTGAGCGCCTCGCGCGCCTGGGACAGTTGCAGATCGGCACGGGCGCGTGCCACGGCAGCGTCGAACGGGCGCGGGTCGATCTGGAACAGCGGCTGACCCGCTCGCACGAGATCCCCCTCGCGGAACAGAACGGCCTCGACCGGGCCGGCCACGCGCGGTTGCAGGTCCACGCGCTGCGAGGGCTCGACGCGGGCCACCTGGGTGTGCGTCGACGCCAGCGGGCTCTGCACGACCCGCGCCACCGGTACGGCAGGCGCTTCTGCGGCCGCGGGTGCGGCTGCATGCGCATCGGGCAGGGCCGGCTGGCAGGCCACCAGCACGGCGGCGGCCAGCACGGCCAGGCCACCCACTGCCAGGGTGCGGCGCAGGCTGCGCGGGGACGGGGTCGGATCTGCTGGGGCTCGGAACATGGTCGGCTCCTCGGTTGCGAAGTGCCTGCATGGTCGGGATTGCCGCAGTGGCAAGGTCAAGCCAGCGTTTGACACGCCGAAGGAGCCCGCCAGGGGTCGGGGCCTGTCTGAGAACTGCAGGCGCGACATCGCGACCGGACTCCCAGCACATCCGGCGAATCGCCGCCAGCACACAGGCCCCCAAGGCCAAGGGCCGTAGCCCTGGGCCGGTGCACGAAGCAAGTCGCCTCGCTACACTCAATGCACCATGCGCCGTTCCGCCGTCCTCTTCGTCATGCTGTTTGCCATGCTCTGGCAATCGGTGGCGTTGGCGCGCGTTGGCTCGACGGTGAATGCACTGGCTGACCAGGAGCACACCGCGCTGCACTGGCAGGAAGTGAGCCACCATCACCTTGAGGATGGCTCGCTCCAAATGGACGATTCGAAGGAATCCGTGCAGCACGTGCTGAGCGATCACGTGAGCGCAACTACTGCGCTCATGGTCACGACTCCGCACGATTTCGCGAGCCTGGGTTCCGCCGCTCCGGCCGACTTGCACGGGACACGCGTGCCCAACCCCACGCTCGACGGCCTGCTCAGGCCACCTCGCGCCCGCTCCTGACCCGCCTTCGCGGCGGGCGTCCCCCTGTGGGCGCCCGGCCTCCCGCCGCCCCGGCCACCCCCGCAAGCGCTCGTCCGCCCCTGGCGTGACCTGAACTCCGCGTCCGGCCGGCCCCGGCTGTCGAATCGTCAGGATCATCGTGAAACCACTTCCCTGGCTGTCTGCCTGCGCGCTTGCGGGCAGCCTGGCCGGCGGGCCCGTCTGGGCCCATCCTGCCGCATCCCCACCAGGCCCTCAGGACGCGCTCGCCGCCGCGTCTGCCCCAGTGGCGGGCACCGTCACCCTTGGCGCGGCCCTGGACGCCGCCTGGCAGCGCGCGGTCGCCGCAAGTGAAAGCGCTGGCCAGCGCCGCCGCGCCGAAGCCGACCGCGTCGCCGCGGGCAGCCTCTGGGCCGCGCCACCCTCGCTGGAACTGAGCCACCGTGACGACCGGCTGCAAAGCAGCGCTGGCCGGCGCGAGACCGAGATCGGCGTGGCCGTTCCGCTGTGGCTGCCCGGCCAGAGAGCGGCGCGCGCCGGCACCGGCGAGGCCGCTGCGTCACTGGCCCGGGCGGCCGAACAGGTGGCCCGCCTGCGCCTGGCCGGTGAACTGCGCGAGGCGGCGTGGCAGCACGCCGCCTTGCAGGCCGAGGCGGCGCAGGTCAACGCCCAGACCCAGTCGCTGAAGCAGCTTGCCGAGGACGTCGAGCGTCGCGTGCGTGTTGGCGACCTGGCGCGTGCCGATGCCCTGGCCGCCCAGGCCGAACACCTGGCAGCGACCGCGCTGCAGGCCGATGTACGCCAGCGCCTGCAGGCGGCGAGTGCGCGCTGGACTCAGCTGACCGGACTCACGGCAGCGCCGGACCTGACGGCGCCGCCTGGCGACGCAGTGCCCGAGCCAGCGGCACCGCATCCGGAAGTGCAACTCGCCAGCCAGTCCACCGAACTGGCTCGTAAACGCGTGGACTTGATGCGCCACTCGCGCCGCGACGCGCCCGAACTTAAGGTGGGGCTGCGCCAGGACGTCCCCGGCCGGGGCGAAGCTTCGCAAGGCAGCCTTGTAGTGGGCCTGCGCCTGCCCTTCGGCACCGACGACCGCAACCGGCCGCTGGAAGCGGCCGCACTCACCGAACTGGAAGTGGCCCAGGTTCAGGAGCAGCGTTTGCGCGAACGGTTGGGCAGCGACATCGACACCGCCCGCGATGCGCAGCGTTCGGCCGACGCACAACTCGAAGCCGAGACCGCCCGTGCGCGCCTGCTGCGGGAGCGCGCAACCCTGATCGACAAATCCTTCCGTGCCGGCGAGACGCCGCTGCCCGACCTGCTGCGCGCGCTCGCGGCCGCGGCGCAGGCCGACAGTGCCGTTGCGCGCCAGATCGCCGCGCGGGGTCTCGCCCGCGCCCGACTCCAACAGACCCTGGGACTCCTGCCATGAACCGTCTCCCCAAGCGCCGCTCGTCGCAGCAACTGCTGGCCGCCGTAGCGATGACGCTGCTGCTGCTCGCTAACGCACCCACGCTCGCCGCCCCCGGCGCCCATGGCCCGAACGGCGAACATCTGGATGCCCCGACCGCGATGCGCCCTGCATCGGCCCTGCCGCGCGTCGAGGCCAGCACCGAAGCCTTCGAACTGGTGGCCGAGCTGCGCGCCGGCGAGTTGGCCATCGTGGTCGACCGCTACGAGACCAACGAACCCGTGCTGGGCGCGAAACTCGAAGTCGAGAGCGGCACACTGAAGGCCGTCGCCGCGTTCCGCGCCGAGCAAGGTGACTACGTTGTCACCGATGCCGGCATGCTGAAGGCGCTGGCTGTGCCTGGCGAGCACGGGTTGGTCTTCACACTCGTGGCCGGCCCGGACAGCGACCTGCTCGACGGCACGCTGGCGAGCACAGCGGGTGGCTCTGGCGCTGCGTCTGCAGGGAGTGACCACGGACACGCCCATGGCAACGATGCCCATGGGCACGACCATCTGCTGGAGCGAGCCGCCTGGCTGGGCGCCGGCATCACGGCCGTGGGCTTGATCGGCGGCATCGCCTGGTGGCGCCAGCGCCGTCGGGAAGCCAGCACGCCGCAGGGAGGCGTGTGATGACGCCACACCGCCTGACACAACGCAACCCGCAAACTGCGGTGGCCATAGTGGCTTTGGCGGCCTGTCTGCACTGGCTGTCGACGGCGCATGCCGCCCCCGGCGCGCATGGCCCCAATGGTGAGCACCTCGACGCGCCCGGCGTCGCGGTCAACGCGTCCGGCCTGGCTCGCCTGCCCGACGGCAGCGTCAACGTGCCGAAGCTTGCCCAGCGGCGCATGGCCATCCGCACGGTGCTGGCACCCGAGTCCGATGCCGCGGCCACGGTCGAAATGCCCGGCAGGGTGATCATGGATCCCAACGCCAGCGGCCGCGTGCAGGCCGTGCACGGTGGACGCGTCGAGCCCGGGCCCAAGGGCCTGCCCGTCGCCGGTCAGTCTGTGAAGCGAGGTGACCTGCTGGCCTACGTGCGCCACCACGCCGAGCCCTATGCCCTGGGCGCGCAGCAGGCTCAGATGGCCGAACTGCGTGCGCAGCGTCAACTGGCCGAACAGCGCGTGCAGCGGCTCGAGGGCCTGGAAGGCACGGTGCCGCGCAAGGAGATCGAGGCGGCCCGTTCCGAGGCGATAAGCCTGGCCGAGCGCGAGCGCAGCATCGGCGGCAGCTTGGTGGCCCGCGAAACCCTGACCGCTCCGGTCAGCGGCGTGATCGCGCGTGCCGACCTCGTCGTGGGCCAGGTCGTGGAGTCGCGCGACGTGCTGTTCGAGGTGGTGGACCCGGCGCGCATGCTGGTAGAGGCCACGACGGCCGACGTCACCGTGGCCGCCCGCGTGGCCGGCGCGTCGCTGCAAGGGGTGCCCGAGGTGACGCTGCGCTTGCTGGGCACGTCACGCTCGCTGCGCGAAGGCGTGCTGCCGCTGACCTTCGCCGTGAGTGCGGTGAAGAAGGGCGCCTCCCTGTCGGCGGCTTTGCCATTGGCCATTGGCCAGCCGGTCACCGTGGTGGCGCAATCAAGAGAACGCATCAAGGGCGTGGTGCTGCCGGCGCAAGCGGTGGTGCGCAACCCGTCCAACGAGCCCATCGTGTGGATCAAGTCGGGCGCCGAGCGCTTCATACCGCAGCCGGTGCAGGTCCGGCCGCTGGATGCGAGCACGGTGGTGGTGACGCAGGGCTTGAGCGCCGACAACCGCGTCGTCGTGCAGGGCGCGCCGCTGATCTCGCAGATCCGCTGAACGGGAGACCTCTTCATGTTCAACTGGATCGTTCGTCACAGCCTGCACAACCGCCCGCTCGTGCTGGCGGTGGCGGCGCTGTTGATGGTCTACGGTGCAATGACGGCCTGGCGCACGCCGGTCGATGTCTTCCCCGACCTCAACAAGCCGCTGATCACCGTGCTGACCGAGGCCGGCGGCATGGCGCCGGAAGAGGTG
>LNFM01008678.1_pt1 | contig 15636 bp, 12 predicted proteins | sample 596031 | NCBI WGS metagenome assembly LNFM01 (sample SAMN04254537, study PRJNA301005) | activated carbon metagenome | isolation source: dual media filters at the Ann Arbor, Michigan drinking water treatment plant | place: USA: Ann Arbor | reverse complement strand
CACGCACATGCAGACCACATCACCAGCGCCGGCAAGCTGGCCGAACTGGCCGGCGCCAAGACCGCAGCGCCCCATGGGTGCGGCATCGGCACGGCGGGTGTTCAGCTGGCGCACGGCGACACACTGACTTTTGGCGGCGAGGTGCTGCGAGCGCTGCACACGCCCGGCCACACCGCCGGCAGCATGAGCCTGGTCTGGCGCCACCATGTGTTCACGGGCGACACGCTGCTCATCGGAGGGTGCGGCCGCACCGACTTCCAGTCGGGCAGCGCCAAGGATCTGTATCACAGCATCACCCAGGTGCTGTTCGATCTGCCCGATGACACCACCGTCTGGCCAGGGCATGACTACAAGGGACGGCAGTCTTCCACCATCGGCGACGAGAAGCAGCACAACGAGCGTGTGACGGGCAAGAGCGAGGCAGAGTTCATTGCGCAGATGGATGCGCTCAACCTGCCCAAGCCGCGACGCCTGGACGAGGCCGTGCCGGCCAACCTGATGTCGGGCCAGCGGCAGGACGCCGGCGGCGTGCTGTTCATGGAACCACGGCCCGCGGCCGGCCCGCACGCAGGCAGCTACGCGGGCGACGTGACGCCACAACTCGCCTGGCAGTGGGTGCAGGCGGGCGAGGCCGTGTTGGTGGATGTGCGCACCGACGCCGAACGCGAGTGGGTCGGTTTTGTGCCGGGCGCCGTGCCGGTGGCATGGAAGCAGTGGCCCGGCATGACCATGAATTCCGGGTTTGATGCCCAGGTGAAAAATGCTGCGGCGGGCAAAAAGATCGTGCTGCTCTGCCGCAGCGGCGTGCGCTCGATCGCAGCGGCCAAGCGCGCCACCGAACTCGGCCTGGAGGCCTACAACATCCTTGAAGGCTTCGAAGGCGACCCGGACGCGCAAGCCCACCGCGGGCAGCAGGGCGGCTGGCGCCGCCACGCGCTGCCTTGGCGGCAGAACTGAGCCACGTTTCTCCGACAACCGCCAGCCGCCGAGACCGCTGGTCGGCTTGCCTGCAGGCAAACTGAGAAGAAAGATTCACAGCCCCTGTCAGGCCTGACAGGTGCGACGTGATTTTTGGCACATTTCTTTTTTCAATGGGGTTTTCCATTTCCAAAGGATTCCCCCATGACGTCGTTGGCCACCCGCGAGAACGCGCACGCCCACCCGCCCATTTCCGAGCATCTGGCCGGGCGGATCCAGCGCGAATTCACCACCCGCTGGGACACGCTCTGGAGCGGGCGCTCACTGTTGCACGGGCGTGAAGCGGGGCCGGGCGCCGTTCGCCTCAACGGCAACGACTACCTGAGCCTCACCGGGCACCCGGAGATCGTCCAGGCCCAGACCCTGGCCATCAAGACCGACGCCGAATTTGTCATCCAGTCGGGCGTGTTCCTGCTCGACGAGCACCCGGCGCGCAAACTCGAACTCAAACTTGCCCGGCTGCTGGGCCAGGAAGACGGGCTGATCTGCCAGTCCGGCTACGCCGCCAACCTGGGCCTGCTGCAGTCGATCGCCGACGAGAAAACCGTGATCTACATGGACACGCTGGCCCACACCTCGTTGTGGGAAGGCGCACGGCGGGCGGGTGCCACGACGCATCCCTTCCGCCACAACGATGCCGAGCACCTGGACCGGCTGGTGCAGCGCCACGGCGCCGGTCTGATCGTGGTCGACTCGGTCTACAGCACCACCGGCGCGGTGGCACCTCTGGTGCAGGTGGTCGAGGTGGCCGAGCGGTGGGGCTGCATGACGCTGGTGGACGAATCCCACTCGCTGGGCACCCACGGACCGCAGGGCGCCGGCCTGTGCGCCGAGCTCGGACTGAGCCACCGCGTGCACTTCATCACCGCCAGCCTGGCCAAGGCGTTTGCGGGGCGGGCGGGTTTCCTCAGCGTGCCGGCCACCATGCGCAACTATGTGCTCAGCACCAGTTACCCCAACATGTTCAGTTCGTGCCTGCTGCCGCACGAAATCGCCGCGCTGGACGCCACGCTGGAAGTGATCCGGCGCAGCGACACCGAACGCCAGCGGCTGCATGCCCACACGCAGCAACTGCGCGGCATGTTGAGCGACCTGGGCTACCCGATCCACCAGGGAACCGAGCAGATCATTGCGCTGGAAGCCGGCACCGAGCCCGCCACCATGGTGCTGCGCGACCTGCTGGAAGAGCGGGATGTGTTTGGCGCGGTGTTCTGCGCGCCCGCCACCAGCCGCAACCGCACCATGGTGCGCCTCACGCTGCACGCTGCACTCACCGGGGCCGAGCTCGATCACGTGGCTGCGGTGGCGAAAGAACTGGCTCCGGTGGTCAAACCCTGGGACTGGCCGATTGCGCGGCGCGCCCGCGCAGCCAGCGCTCAGTTGTCCTGAACGGTGCGGTGGCCCTCGGCGTCCAGAAAACGCCGATAGCCGTAAATGGGTTGGGGCAGGTCGGCAGCGTCGAGCGAGAACACCGCTCCGGTGAGCAGCTTGTCTTCGCCCAGCGCGAAGGCCGGTGAGGTGCGGATCGGGCCGCTCAGGCCCAGTTGCTGGTGCAGCTCGACGGCGGCCAGCTGGTGGCCTGACTGGATGGCACGAACCACGTCGAAGCCCAGCCCCGCCGACCCGGCCAGCTCGGCCAGATCGCCCAGGCCGCTGGTGGGCTCCAGCTGCAGCCAGTGGGCGTCGCCCGCGCCGTCCAGGCCCATCAGTCCAAACGGTTCGCCCAGCACGGCGTATTCCACCCAGTTCTGGCTGGTGAAGGCCTGCAGGGCCTGCGCGACCGACGGGATCTGCAGCAGCGACTGCTGTGGGGGTTGCATGGCGCCGCGCCACAAGGTGTTCAGGCGCGGGTGCGGTGCGTGCATCAGCTTGCGCAGCACACCCAGCAAGTGGCGCGTGATGTCGGTCGTCTGCTTGGGGACGAACTGGTCGATGAGGCCATTGTTGAAGGCCTGGATGGCGATCTGCTCATCGGCTTGTCCCGTGAGCAAGACCCGCGAGCCCGGCCAGTCGAGCAAGGTGTTGAGCACCTTGAGGCCATCGGTGCCTGGCATGGCGTAGTCCACCACGCAGGTCTTGACCAGTTGGTAGCGCGCCGGATTCACCGCCCAGTAGCGCAGGATCTGCGGCAGCAGGGGTTGCCCTTGACGCCAGCGTTCGATCATCTGCAGCTGCACCATGGCGTCGGCCTCCCACCGCGCGGGCTCCTGCTGCATGCGCTGCGAAAACCCCGACGGACGCGAGAACAGCTCCACCTGCCAGTGGGTCGGGATGACGAGCCCGAGCATGTCGAGGTAGTCGGTGTCGTCGTCGAGGAACAGGATGCTGCCGGGACGGTGGAAAAGGGGAATCGTCAGTGCCATCGTGTCGTCAGCGTGGGGGGAATGAAGCGGTGGAGGCCGGGTGCTTGATGGGCAGGTCGATCATGAAGACCGCGCCCAGTCCGGGTTCGGAATGCACGCTCAAGCTCCCCTGGGCCGCTTCCACCACGTTCTTGCAGAACGTCAGGCCCAGGCCGTTCCCGGCGCCTGCCAGGGTCGAGAAGAACGGCTCGAAGATTCTCGCCTGCTGTTCGTGGGCGATGCCGATACCGTCGTCAGATACTGCAATGCGGCCCTTGCCATGGTGCACACCCACGTCCAGCCGGAGGTCGCCCGGGCTGGGCGCCTGGCTGGCCGAGGCCAGCGAATGCAGCGCGTTTTTCATCAGGTTGGTGAGCACCTGGGAAAACAACTGGCGCGAGGCGACGAAGTGGAAGTCCTGCTGGATGTGCACCTGCACGCAGTCGCGCTCGCGCGAAGAGCGGTAGGGGTAGTTCAGCACCACGTCCTGGACCAGCTCGGCTGCGCGAATGGATGCCTGGTCGCGCGGCAGGCGGGTGAGCTGCGCGTTGGAGATCTGGGTGTCGATCTGGCGGTTCATGCTGCGCACCAGGTTCTGCAGCCGGGTGGCCAGCTCGTCGAACTTCTTCTGCCTGGACTCGGGCAGATCGTGTTGCGAGAGGTTGCGCAACACGTCGCCCATGAGGTTGACGGTGGCCAGCGGCGTGCGCAGTTCGTGCGCCATCACGCCCATGGTGCTCAAGGTGTTGATCAGGCGGGTGCGGCGCAGGTTGGCACTGGAGGCGCCCAGCAACAGCGCTGCTACCCAGGCAAACGCCAGCACCACGAGGTGGTCGGCCTGCGTGGCCTGGTCGCTCAATTCCACCTGCAGGGCACGGGCCAGCAGCACACTGAGAAGGACACCCGCGACTGCGCCCAGCGTGGCCAGTCGCCAGTCGGTGAGGTGGTAGTAGATGACCAGCATGCAGGCCATGCTGGCGAGCCAGACATCGTTGCCACCGTTGAGCCAGTACATCAGGGAGAAGAACGTCGGCAGCTGCAGCCAGCACGCCATGGAGTAGATCCAGATCGTCGTCCTGGAAGTGAGATCGCGGTTGACCGCCCCGATCAGCAGGGGGATGCCCAGGCTTGCCATGGCCAGGCGGGTGGCCATGTTCTCGTAGGGTTGCGGCAACAGCGCAATCCAGATCCACCCGAAGGCGATATGACCCAGGATGGTGAAAGCGCCGAGGTACTGCAGCCGGGCGCGCGATGGGTGCAAAATCGGCTCCAGCGGCGCGTGCACCACCTCGTCCAGCAACCACCGCCACAAACGCGCCTTCGCGCTGAGCAACCTCAACCGGTCCAGAGGCAATATGTACTCCTTGAATTGCAGAACATCCGTTGCCTGTGCCGGCTGCCCCAGTGTCTGGCCGATTGTGTCTGCAACAGAGTGTTCGCGGTCATGACCCTGCCTGTCAACTTTGACAGTGTGAGCCTGGACAGCATCCTGGCCGACTGGGTATGTGCCTTGCACGACCAGGGGGTGGAGTCCGTGATGGTGCTGGGACCAGCGCCCACCGGGGGACGTGAGGAGCGTGAGGTGCTGGCGGTGCACCCGCCCCGCCTGCTCTCGGCCGCCCAGGCCCTGGCCGACAGCGCCGATTTTGGCGCCAGCTGGCGCGACAGCGATGCGCCCCTGGTGGCCTGGCAGGACATCTCCAAATCGGTGTTTGAACAGTCCAGCCGCTGGCGGCGCCTGTGGCTGGCCCACGGCTACCAGACGCTGGTGCGCGTGGCCTTCAGCCTGCCGGCCGGCCGCGCTTTCGAATGTTTCATGTTCAGCCCACGCACCTTCGCCGACCGTTCTGAGGCGGCGACCCTGGCGTGGTCGGCCTTCAACATCTGGCCCATGCTGCGCAGGGCGATCGCCGAAGCCCGGGTCAACCTGAGCCCGCGCGAGCTGGAGAGCCTGAACATGGCCTTTGAAGGTTTGACCGCGCGCGAGACGGCCCTGCGCATGGATTGCTCCGAACGCACGGTGAACTACCACCTGGCCAACGCCATGGCCAAGCTCAAGACCGACAACAAGCTGGCGGCGGTGCAACGCGCCTGCTGGATTGGATTGATCTGAGGGCTGTTCGCCCACACGCTCCGTCGCTGCGCGGATCGTCGGGCCACCATGTTGCAGTGCGCAAGATCGCCGGAGTTGGCGTGGTCATAATCCGCGCATGACATTTCTGGCCCTGGACGTTGGCAACACCCGCTTGAAGTGGGCCTTGTATGAAGAACCGCGTTCCGGTTCGCGCCTGATCGCCCAAGGCGCCCAGTTCCTCGAAAACATCGAGACCCTGGCCGAAGGCGACTGGGCCGACCTGCCGGCGCCGCGCTGGGTGCTGGGCTGTGTGGTCGCGGGAGACGCGGTCAAGCGCCGGGTCGAAGAGCAGCTCGAACTGTGGGATGTGACGCCGCAATGGGTGGTGTCCGGCAACGCCGAGGCGGGTGTGGTCAACGGCTACGACCATCCCGCACGCTTGGGCGCGGACCGGTGGGTTGCGGTGATCGGCGCGCGCCACCGCCTGGTCTCACGCGGCTTGAAGCGGCCCTGCGTGGTGGTGATGGTGGGCACGGCCGTCACGGTGGAAGCCATCGACACCGAAGGGCGTTTTCTGGGCGGCATCATCCTGCCAGGTCACGGCATCATGTTGCGCGCGCTGGAGTCGGGCACGGCCGGCCTGCACGTGCCCACCGGCGAAGTGCGCGACTTTCCCACCAACACCAGCGACGCGCTCACCAGCGGAGGCACCTTCGCCATTGCTGGCGCGGTGCAGCGCATGGTCGACAACCTGCGTCGCCACTGCGGCGACGAACCGCTGTGCTTCATGACCGGCGGCGCCGGCTGGAAGATGGCGCCCGCGATGGCGTTGCAGGTTGAACTGGTGGAAGGCCTGATCTTTGATGGACTGCTGGAGATGGCCTCGCGCCGGCTGGCGCTGGTTTGAAGCTGCGGGCTCGTCAGGCTTTGCTTTCACCCCAGGGGAGCATCAGGGTGAGCGTCAGCAGTCGCCGGAACTCCGGCTCGAATTCGTCGATGATGCGCTGCGGCTCCGGGCACAGGGTGGTGTCGGCGATCACGCCGAACTGCACGCCACCGCCATAGCTCAGGATGGACACGCCCAGGCCCACCGTTCCGGTCTGCGGCACCCAGAACATGTTCTGCTCCAGCGTGGAGCCGCACACCTTGAGCTTCGTGGCCGGGCCTGGCACATTGGTCATCACCGCGGTGGTCTTGCGGCCGAACAGGCTGAGCAGGGCATCCTGCGCGGGCTTGACCAGCAAGCCCGCCACCGAAAGCAGGCCAAAGGTCAGCAGGGGCTGCAGGCTGCCCTTCAGATCGTTCATGCGCGCGCGCACGGTGAACACGCGCTCCACCGGGTTGGTGCAGCCGATGGGCAGCACCAGCGGCACCAGACCAAACCGGTTGCCGAGTTTCCACGCGTCTTCCATCGGTCGCAGGTTGATCGGCACCATGGCGCGGATTTCCTTGCCCTCGGTGTTGTCGCCCAGGCTTTGCAGGTAGGCGCCGATGGCCCCGGCCACACAGCCCAGCAGCACGTCGTTGACCGAGCAGTTCAGCGCCTTGCCAATCGCTTTCACCTCGTCGAGCGGGATCGGTTGGCACCACGCCACGAGCTTGGTATTGCCGGGCTGGCCTTTGAGGCGGGTGGGTGAATCGTCGGGCATGAGCGCGAGCGCGGCCAGATCGCTGGCGAGCTGGCCCCCCATGCGCGCGAGATCCACCGCCTGGCCCAGCGAATCGGTGAGGCTCTGCTGGGGTGATGCCAGCATGGCGAAAGATTTGGCAGCGCCGCCGCCCGCAGCTTCCAGGGCCTTCGCGGTGAGGTCGCCGAAGGGGCGAATCAGCGTGTCGACCACCCAGTCTTCGGCGCCGTCCAGGCCGGGCTTGGTGGTCTTGCGGCTCTTGCGTTGCGGGGGCGCGCCGCCGCCGTCGACCAGGCTCATCATCACGCTGAGGAGGGCAATGCCGTCGGCAATGCAGTGGTGGATGCGGGCCACCAGCGCCGAGCCGCCGCCGTATTGCTCGATCAGCTCGAAGCGCCACAGGGGATGTTGACGGTCCAGCGGCTGCATGGCGAGTTCGGCCACGCGGGCTTGCAGGGCATCCTGCTCGGTCTGGGTGCCGGTTTGCGAGAGCCGGTGGGTGACAACGTGACGGTCGATGCGGAAGTCGGGATCTTCGATCCAGTGGGCACCAGTGGCATCTTCGCGCGCCAGTTGAACGAAACGCCGGTAGGGCAGCATCCGGTCACGCACGCGTTCGCGCAGGTCATGCAAGGTGATGCCGGGCTTGAGGATCCAGATGCCCAGGATCATCATCAGGTTGCTGGGTGAGTCCATGCGCAGCCAGGCCGTGTCGACCTTGCTCATGCGCTCGCCTTCCAGCCCGAGGGTGGTGGACAAAGCCTGCTTCACCGCAGGCAGAACGCTGGCCGCGGCACCGTTGGGGGGAGTCCTGGTGGGCGATGGGGTGCGACCGGCACGCGCCGATGAAGTACCGCTGCGGGCGGCAACGCGTTGAACCATGAATGCTCCTCGGGTGGCTGTGCGGGTCTTGACTTGTGGGTCTATTGTGCAGAGGCCGCCAACCGTAAGATAGCGGGAGAGCCCTTAGCCCGGCGCGTGTTGCCCAGGCGGTTCATTTCAACAACAGGAGCATTCATGGCCGATCTCAAAACCCTTTTCGACGCCGCGGTGGCGAATTCCAAGAACTTGAGCGAGCGTCCCGACAACGCCACGCTGCTGAAGATCTACGCGCTCTACAAGCAGGCCACCGAAGGCGATGTGGACGGCAAGAAGCCCGGCTTTGGTGACATGGTCGGTCGCGCCAAATGGGACGCGTGGAACGGCTTCAAGGGCACGGCCAAGGACGATGCGATGCAACAGTACATCGACCTCATCCAGGAACTCAGCTGAATCCTGGGCGCAACGCAGGCCGGTTTTTCAGCCGGCCTTTTTCTTTTTGGCGGCAGGCTTTTTGGCTGCCAGCAGTTCGTCGAGGTTCTTGACGATTTCGCTCTCGATGCGGTCCTTGAACGCGCCCAGCAAGAAGCCCAGGCGCGCATCGAGTTCAAACTTGTCTGCCGACACCTTGAGCGTGCCGGTCACACCCGAGCGGCTGAACTGCACTTCGTCGCAGTCGTCGCCCTCTTCGTAGGTGCAGCTCATGTCGAAATCGTTTTCGGCCTGTTCGGCCCAGCGCCAGGCGAGCTTGCGCGCGCCACCCATGCCGAGTTGGTGATCGCGTTCGATGTGGATGTCGGCCATGTTTGTCTCTTGGTTTGTGGTCAGTGTGGGTCGCGCCCGGCGGTGATCAAGGCGGAGGGGGCGAGCTCGCGCAATGCCGCCACGCGCTCTTCTTTTGGGCGTTTGCCCAGTGAGCGCACCGCATCATAAAACCGCGCGAAGTCGCGGCCTTCGCGCTCGAAGAGGGCTTCAAAGGCGGGCACCCACTCGTCGTACGCCGCTTGCGCGGCAAAGCTGGCGTTGTTGGCGCGTGCCACGAAGGGGTCGTAGCCAGCGTAGCCTTGCCAGCCCGCTTTCAGCGTCGCATATTGCTGGCGGAAGTCGTTCATCACAACGGTCTTTTGCTGCTGCTTGGTGCCGTCCGGCAGGGCGGCGTCTTCATAGATGACCTTCAGGCGCTCGCGGGTGACGCGGGTGAGGGCGCGAAAGGCGCGGCGGCGATTGTCGAAGGTGGCGTAGTCGGCGCGGGCCTGGTCGCTGGAGCGGGCGAGCCACCGCGCACCGCCCAGCCGCTCCACCGTGGTGGCAAACGACTCGTTGAAGGTGGTGTCGTTCTGCACGTAGACCACCTGGTGCGCGAGTTCATGAAAAATGATGCGCGCCAGTTCGCCCTCGGGGTAGGTGATGAAGGTGTTGAGCAGCGGATCACCACCGGCCCAGTTCATCCAGCCCAGCGTGGAGTAGGCCTGGACCGGATAGACGGCGACTTCCAGCGCCTTGTCCAGGCTGTCGGCAAAGGCGCGCGCGTCGGCCTCCGAGAAGTAGCCTCGGTAACCCACGCAGCCCGCCACCGGGAAACACCAGGTCTCCAAGGTGAGCGAGAGTGCGGGCGCGGCAACCACGTTGTAAACGGCGGCACGGCGTTTGAGGTCGGCGTAGCGGTGGTAACTGGCGTTGTCGGGCAGGGCGAGTTCGCTCACCGCAAACGCGCGGATGCGGCGGGCGTTTTCCAGCCGCTGCTTGAGCGTGATGGGTGCGGTGTCGTCGGCGAGCCAGGCGTCCACCGGGCGCGCTGCCTGCATCAGTTGCAGGTGGCCGGTGACCGATTGCCAGTAGTAGCCCACGCCGGTGGTGTTGCTGGCGCAGCCGGCCCCGAGCAAGGCCACGAGTGCGAGCGCCAGCAGCTTGCTCATGTCGGACCTCAGCGCACGCTGGCCACTTCAACGAGGCAGTCGTAGAACACCGGGCCGCGGCCCATGTCGGTGAGCTGCTGGCTGGTGACTTCGTTCACATTGGTGCCCATGGGACCAAGCTTGCGCCACCAGATACCCAGACCGTTGACCACGCCGGGCCGCGCGCGCGGGGACACCTTGACCTTGCAGTGGTACTCGCCACGGTCGTTGAACACGCGCACCATCTGGCCGGTCTCGATGCCGCGCGACAGTGCGTCGTCGGCGTTGATTTCCAGCAGCGGTTCACCCTCGATGTCGCGCAGGCTCTGCACGTTGACGAAGCTGGAGTTGAGGAAGTTGCGCGCGGGCGGCGAGATCATGGCCAGTGGGTAGGCCGACGATGTGCCGGCCAGTTCGTGGTTGGGCAGGTGGTCGGGCAGGCCGTCCATGCCTTGCGCGGCCAGCCGGGCGCTGAAAAACTCGCAGCGGCCCGAGGGCGTGGGGAAACCACCGTTGGCAAACGGAGCCTCGGGAATGGGCAACGTGGCAAAACCCTGGTCGAGAAGGGTCTGGAAATCCACCGTGCCGCCAAACGCCGTGCGGCACAGCGTTTCATCGTCGTCGGCAAAACAGGGATCGTCAAAACCCATGCGCGCGGCCAGCGCGCGAAAGATGTCGGTGTTGGTGCGGGCCTCACCCACGGGCGTGATGGCTGGGCGGTTGAGCAGCACGTCGGTGTGGCCGTAGCTGGTGTGGATGTCCCAGTGTTCGAGCTGGGTGGTGGCCGGCAGGATGACGTCGGCGTGGTCGGCGGTGTCGGTCTGGAAGTGTTCGAGCACCACGGTGAACAGGTCCTCGCGCAGGAAGCCTTGCACCACCTTGCCCGATTCGGGCGCCACCGCCACCGGGTTGCTGTTGTAGACGATGAGCGCTTCGATCTGCGGGCCGAAGGCCGCCGAGCCCGGGTTCAACAGGTCGTTGCCGATGGTGCTCATGTTGATGGTCCGCGGCGTGCGCCCGGCCAGCAGCTCGGGCTTGTGGAGGGCCACGCGGTTCACCGGGAACTGTGCCGAGCTGGACAGCAGCAGGCCGCCCGCCGGCTGGCGCCACGCGCCCACCAGCGCCGGCAGGCAGGCCACCGCGCGCACCGCGTTGCCACCGCCGCGCACACGCTGCATGCCGTAGTTCAGGCGGATCGCGGCCGGCCTGGTGGTGCCGTAGTCGCGCGCCAGGTCGGTGATCTGCTGCACCGGGATGCCGCACACCTCGGCCGCGCGCTCGGGCGGCCATTGCAGCGCGCGCTCGCGCAAGGCTTCCCAGCCCAACGTGTGCTGTGCGATGTAGTCGTGGTCCAGCCAGTCGTGGCTGATGAGCTGGTGCATGAGCGCGAGCGCCAGCGCCGCGTCGGTGCCCGGGCGCAGGGCGATGTGTTCGTGGCACTTCTCTGCGGTCTCGGAGCGCCGCGGGTCGATGCACACCAGGCGCGCACCGTTGCGCTTGGCCTGCTGGGCAAGGCGCCAGAAGTGCAGGTTGCTGCCGATGGAGTTGCTGCCCCAGATGAGGATGAGCTTCGACTCGGCGAAATGCTCCACCTTCATGCCGACCTTGCCGCCCAGGGTCTGAATCAGTCCTTCGCCGCCGGCCGATGCGCAGATGGTGCGATCCAGAAACGAAGCCCCCAGGCGGTGGAAGAAGCGCGCGGCCATGCCCTCGCCCTGCACCAGGCCCATGGTGCCGGCGTAGCTGTAGGGCACCACCGCTTGCGGGTTGCGTGCGGCAATGTCTCTCAGGCGTTGGGCAACCGTGTCCAGCGCCTCGTCCCAGCCCACGCGTTTGAACTGCCCGCTGCCTTTGGGGCCGGTGCGCACCAACGGGTGCAGCAGACGCTCGGGGTGGTAGGTGCGCTCGGTGTAGCGCGACACCTTGGTGCACAGCGCCCCGTCGGTGTGTGGGTGCCCCGCATTGCCCTGCACGCGCAGCGCCACACCGTTGTCCACCGTGGTGACCAGCGAACAGGTGTCGGGGCAATCGTGTGGGCAGGCGCCGCGGATCGTGTGCACGGTGGAGTTCATCGGAAGTTGACTGTCTGGTGACTTGTGAATCGGACTTGGCAGGGCGCTTGCTTTACCCTGCGGGGTTCTCAAATCAGCATATCAGGAGTGTCTGCATGCAGCGTCGCGAAGCCCTTTCCACCGTGTGCAAGTTGGTCGGCTCGGGGGCCTTGGCCTCCTGGGGCGCAGGCGCACAGGCGCAGAACGCTGCTCTGAGCGACACGCGCATCGTGCTGGGGCAATCCGCTCCGTTCACCGGCGCGGCCGTGCAGTTGGGTCTGCAGTTTCACCTGGGTGCACAGGCGTATTTCGAAACGGTCAACGCCAAGGGCGGCATCAATGGCCGCACGATCGAAATCAAACGGCTGGACGATGGCTACGAGCCCGAGCGCTGCGCCGCCAACACCCGTCAGCTCATCGCCGACGACGTGTTCGCGCTGTTCGGCTACATCGGCACGCCCACCAGCCTTGCGGCCTTGCCGCTGGCAACCACCGCCAAGGTGCCGTTCTTCGCGCCTTTCACCGGTGCGCAGGCGCTGCGCGAGCCGTTCAACCGGTATGCGATCCACGTGCGCGCCTCTTACTTTGACGAGACGGCCGCCATCGTTCGCCAAATCACTTCCACCGGTATCAAGAAGATCGCGGTGTTCTACCAGGACGACGCTTACGGCAAGACCGGGCTCGACGGTGTCACGCGGGCCATGACTGCCGTGGGCCTGGAGCCCGTGGCCCTGGGCACGGTGGAGCGCAACACGATCGAGGTGGCGCAGGCGGTGAAGGCCATCATGGCCCAGAAGCCCGAGGCCATCGTGCAGATCGGGGCCTACAAGGCGGTGGCCACGTTTGTGCGCCAGGCGCGTCGGGGAGGCTTCAGCGGCAATTTCTACAACGTGTCGTTTGTGGGCACGCAGGCCCTCATGGACGAGCTCGGTGCCGAGGCCCGCGGGGTGTCCGTGAGCCAGGTGATGCCCTTTCCCTATACGCCGGCCACACCGCTCTCGGGCGAGTACCTCGCAGCCATCAAGGAAAAGCGCGGCGTGGAGCCCAACTACTCGGGCATGGAGGGTTTTGTGGCGGCCAAGGTGTTCACCGAAGCTGTGCGCCGCGCCGGCAGGGCGCTCACGCGCGAAGGCTTCATCAACGCGGTGCAGGGCATGCAGAACGTCAATCTCGGCGGCTTTCCGGTGGACTTCAGCGCCGGCAAACACACCGGCTCCAAGTTTGTGGAGCTCACGCTGCTCACCGAAGACGGCCGCATCCGTCGGTAGCCGAATTCCAGAAGTCTGCGTTGCAAGCTCGCATCACTTGTGCGGCATGGGGGATGTGGCGTGGCACCCCAGGCTGGTCCTTGTGAGGTGCGGTGAAGCCTTGAAGAAAGGTCTCACTTTGCTAACTTTGGTGTTTGTTTTTGGTGGGCGGTGGGCCGAAATTATCCGGTTGGACGTACCCGAAGAAATTGCAGTCCGGCGACGCAGCGTTCGGTTTTCATCCCCCACAGCGCGTTTCGCCCGATTGCCTTCCCAAAGTGTTGCGCTGTAGCCTGCTTGAATCGGTTGATGAACATTTCATCCGTTCAGGAGGCCTTTCATGCCATTGTCCGTTCGTCCTTTGTGGGCGCTTGCCCTGTCGCTTGCTGTTGTGCCTGTCTGGGCCCAGGCGCCTGCCGGCGCTGCGGCGGCCGCGCCAGACCCCAAACTCATTCGTCTGGGGCTGATCCTGCCGTTGACCGGCGGGTCGTCCGACATGGGCAACAGCGCGCGCGTGGGTGCGCAGGTGGCGGTGGACGAGATCAATGCGGTGGGGGGCTACCTCGGGCGCAAGCTGGAACTGGTGATCCGCGACGACCAGGCCAACAACGACATGGGTCTGGCGCATGCCGAGGAGTTGGTTCTCAAGGAAAAGGTGGCCGCCACCGTAGGCTTCTGCAACACCGGCGTGGCCATGAAGGCGCTGGATGTGTTTCAGACCAACCAGCACATCCTGATCGTGCCGTGCGCCACCGGCACCGCCATCACCGCCAAGTACCCGGCGGCCGAGAGCTACATCTTCCGCACCTCGGCGCGCGACCAGCTGCAGTCGCAGTTTCTGGTGGCCGACATCGTCAAGCGCAACCTGAAGAAGGTGGCGCTGCTGGTGGACACCACCGGTTATGGCGACGGTGGCCTCAAGGACCTCGAAGCCGCGCTGCAGGCCGTGGGCCTCAAGCCCCACATCGTTGTGCGTTTCAAGGTGGGCGTGAAAACCCTGGCCGACGAGATGAAGCAGCTCAAGGACTCCGGCGCCGATGCCTTGATCGGCTGGACCGTGGGCCCCGAGCAGGGCGTGATTTCCGCCAGCCGCGCTGCGGCGGGCTGGAACGTGCCGCAGTACGGTCCCTGGGGCCTGTCGCATGCGTCGGCCTTCGAGGCGTCCAAGGGGGCGGTCGAAGGAACATTCGTGGTGCAGACGGTGCTGCCGAACACCTTCATGGAGCGCAACAGCACCTTCCTGCGCGGCTACGCCAAGATTTCCAAGGAGCGCCCCATCGGCTCCATGATGTCGGCCGCGCAGACCTACGACTCGGTGCACCTGTTGCTGCGCGCCATGTTCCTCACCAAGGGCAACATCAACGGCAAGAGCCTGAAGAACGCGCTGGAGAACCTGCAACAGCCGTACCGCGGCGTGGTCACCACCTACGACCGCCCCTTCAGCAACACCGACCACGACGCCATCTCGGCCAACATGCTGTGGCTGGGCACCTGGCAGGGCGGCGAGCGCGCCTATGTCTACAAGGACGATGCGGCCCGTGCCAGCGTGATTCGACGCAAGGAGTGAGCGGCCCCGAGGCCATGATCGACCCAGTTGACCCTGGGGCTGTCGCGTGCGTGGCTCCGCCGCCGTGCGGATCGTGGCTACCATGGACCTTTGTTGTTTCCGCCGTTGCCACGGCACGCAAAGACCTCCATGAAACTCATTGACTCCATCCTCACGCAGGCCGCGGGCATCGCCGCCGTGCGACGCGACATCCACGCCCACCCGGAACTCTGTTTCAAGGAAGTGCGCACCGCCGACGTGGTGGCGGACAAGCTCACCGAGTGGGGCATTCCGGTGCACCGCGGCATGGGCACCACCGGCGTGGTGGGCATCGTGCACGGGCGAGACGGTGGTGCCTGTGGTCGCGCCATCGGCCTGCGCGCCGACATCGACGCCTTGCCCATGCAGGAGCACAACACCTTTGCCCACGCCAGCCAGCACGCCGGCAAGATGCACGCCTGCGGCCACGACGGCCACACCGCCATGCTGCTCGCTGCGGCGCAGCACTTTGCCAAACACCTACCTGATCTTCCAGCCGGCCGAAGAGGGCGGTGGTGGCGCGCGCGAAATGATCAAGGACGGCCTGTTCGAGCAGTTCCCGGTGGAGTCGGTGTTCGGCATGCACAACTGGCCCGGCATGGCGGTGGGCACGTTCGCTGCCAGTGCTGGCCCGGTCATGGCGTCGAGCAACGAGTTCCACATCACCATCCGCGGCAAGGGCGCGCATGCCGCGCTGCCCCACAACGGCATCGACCCGGTGCCGGTGGCCTGCCAGATGGTGATGGCTTTCCAGACCATCATCTCGCGCAACAAGAAGCCGGTGGACGCCGGCGTGATCTCGGTCACCATGATCCACACCGGCGAAGCCACCAACGTGGTGCCCGACAGCTGCGAAATCCAGGGCACCGTGCGCACCTTCACCTACGAGGTGCTCGACATGATCGAGCGCCGCATGCAGGAGGTGGCCGAACACACCAGCGCGGCCTTCGGCGCCACGGTGGAGTTCAAGTTCAAGCGCAACTACCCGCCCACCATCAACCACGCCGCCGAGACCGC
>LNFM01008396.1_pt1 | contig 15636 bp, 11 predicted proteins | sample 596031 | NCBI WGS metagenome assembly LNFM01 (sample SAMN04254537, study PRJNA301005) | activated carbon metagenome | isolation source: dual media filters at the Ann Arbor, Michigan drinking water treatment plant | place: USA: Ann Arbor | reverse complement strand
AGTTGTTTGGGTGAGGCGATGTTAAATTCTGTTCCGGCAATTTCAAAAATTTCTTTCTGCACTTTGTGGCTGTCCGTTCTCAGCGCATCGCTCATCCACTTCAGCGTTTCTTCATCAATGCTTACGCCTTCAAATTCCATCTGCGCAAGTACTGTTACCAGCGGCATTTCAACATCGTGCAGCAGGCGCCATTGGCCTTTGTGCTCTAATTCTTTTTGAAGTACTTGTTTTAACTGAAGGGCGTGATCCACCCGCTCACAATAATGTTCGACTTTTGAAGTGGAGTCGGAAGTTAATTGATAGTCGAGGTATTGGGCGCATAAAATTCCGAGATCATGCGAGGCTTCGGGTTCAATAAGGTAATGCGCCAGCATGGTATCAAACAATGTTCCCCGCACATGGATGTCTAGTTTGCGCAGCGCCAGGATAAAGGTTTTGATATTGTGACCTGCTTTTTTGATGCCCTCCTGTTCGAATACTTCCCTGAATCCGGCAATTGTTTTTTCGCTGGTGAGCGGAACGAAGAACGCTTCGTTCGGACGATAAGAGATAACCAGGGCCGTAGCGTCATAGTCAAAATTGTCGGCATCGCTTATCAATACCTCAAACGAAAATTCCTTTTGTTCTTTTAGGTTTTGAATCAGATGTTGAATCTCTTCGGGGTTTTCAAGCTGCTGATAAGAAACACTACTTGAGTTCAATGATTTTTTCTCTGCAATATTTTCTGCTACTGGTTCATTCAAGCCAAACATGGAAAGCTGCGAAGGCTTTTGCGTGAAAGGCGTTGATGTGGCTGGAGCAGGTGCGCCTGTTAACAAACCAAAGATGCGGGGCGCCATGGTTTTAAATTCCAACTCATCCAGAATGGGTTTTAACTTATCCGGATCGGGTCCGGTATAAACTAAATCCTCTTCATCCCACGGCACCGCTACATCTATGACAATCGTAGCGAGTTTCTTAGAAAGGATAGCCTGCTCACCAAATTGTTCTACGCGTTCCTTTTGTTTCCCTTTTAATTCACTGGCATGCGCAACAACTCCTTCAACGGTTTTGTATTGCTTTAATAATTCAGCCGCTGTTTTTGGTCCAATGCCCGGGATGCCGGGAATGTTATCCGAAGCATCGCCCTGCAAGCCCAGCATATCAATCACCTGCGATACATTTTCAATATCCCATTTTTCGCAAACTTCTTTCGGGCCGAGAATGTCCACACTATTGCCCATGTAGGCGGGCTTATACAATTTTACTTTATCGCTTACCAATTGTCCGAAGTCTTTGTCGGGTGTCATCATGTACACATCAAAGCCTTCTTTCTCTGCACGTTTGGCTATGGTGCCGATAATGTCATCGGCTTCAAAGCCATCTAATTCCAGAATAGGAATATTAAAACCACGTATGATTTCTTTTACGATCGGAATACCACTTCGGATATCTTCGGGCGACTCCTGCCGGGTAGCTTTGTATTCTTTAAAAATCTCATCCCGAAAGGTGGGCGCAGCGGTATCAAACGCTACCGCAATATGGGTAGGCTTTTGCTTTTGAATTACCTCTAATAAGGTATTGGTGAAACCAAACGGGACGGAGGTGTTGTGACCTTTGGAGTTGATGCGGGGATTTTTGGTGAATGCGAAGTGTGCGCGGTAAATAAGTGCATATGCATCCAGCAGGAATAATTTCTTTTCAGCCATGGGGCGAAGGTAGAAAGAAGAGCAAGTTTATCCTTCCACAAGTTCCAATTTCTTCCCTCACTCAGTCTTGACCAGACTATACCGAATTCCCGAAGCGGTTTTATCGGTAAGATGTAAAACACGACCTCCGCGTACAGCTTCATACTGTGCCCAAAAAACATCGGTCTTGCCTTCAAACCGTTTGGTTGCCGAAATGTCCCAGTCTGTTACTGTAAAGGAGCCGTTATACTTCTGATCAAAAAAAGTTGTACTACCTACCATGCCGTAGGCTCCTTTGTGATTGCTGAAGTAGGTGCCGTCATTTTTAAAAATAAACTTATGCGCAGCCGAAGCAGAGTTCATTCCGGCATAAGCTCCTGTTAAGTTATTATACATGTTTATATAGGAACCTGAACTCGTTTCCCAGGTGCCGAGTAAATCGGCCTTTGTTACAGCAAACTTATTATAGCCTATTAACGCAGCGATTTTTTCCTGGGTGGGGAACTCCCTTTGAAATTCCTGTTTAGACGGTGAGAGAATTTCGATGCAACGCGAAATGCCACTTTCGGTAATCACCCTGAATCCGGCATAATATTTCTTGCCCGTAGACTTTTCTACCACATCAGCCTCATAAAAGTGAATGCAGAAATAGCAGTAGAGCTCGTTTTCAAATTTTTTAATATTGCTAATGGTATAGCGCGGTTGCAACAGTTGGTCAAACAGGTTGCCTTCCACATCTCCTGAGTTACGTAACTCATCTGTGATTTCAATCGCATAGTGCAGTAAAACTGATACGTTTCCTTTTGTTACCCTAACATAATCCGCAAAAGGCTGAGCCACCCAACCATCATCGAAGTTAGTCGTTGATTTTGAAATACCTTGCGTACCGGCCTTACCCATTTCATTTGCGGAAAAGACAGCGGGCACGTTAGTCTGGTTACTTACTATTCCATTTTGCTGATTCGTATCACCTTTGATATTAGCCGTGTAGTCTTCTGGTTTTAATAGTTGAACGGACTCCATAAAGCGTTGAACATCCTGCAGGTACTCCTCACTATTCATGTTAGCCGTGATCGAAACTACTTTGCCATATCCTGAAATAGAGGTAAGTGAAAAGAACGCATCCTTACCTTGCCAACTATATTTTCCTGCCGAGGAGGTTGCTGTCCAGCCGTCATCGGTAATTGTTTCAGGAGCAGAAGCAGAAATTCCTTGAAACTCTTTCTCTGCAATATTTTTCCATTCACTCTTAAAATCTGTGCGTGGGTCTCCGCTGCTAATTATACTTTTATAAATTGACAAACGGCACCAACTGCCTGTCTTGTTATTGGTAATTAAATACGAAGCGGCAAAATCTACAGACTCTCTTTTCCAACCTGCCGGTGGATTGAAAGTAGCGAGGTCGAAAGTTTCACTTTGCTGGCCGAAGAGTAGCATTGGAATGAGTAACAAAATCAAAGGCACCGTCTTTTTCATAATGTTTGATTTTAAATGATTTTACTTTCCAGAGCCGTGCGCACGAGGGCGGCCGTATTTTTTGCTTGTAGTTTCGAAATCAGATTTTTGCGATGCGAGTCTACCGTGCTGGCACTCACAAAAAGTTTATCGGCAATTTCCTGATTGGTAAGACCTTCGGCAATTAATTTTAATACTTCAATTTCCCTGCGGGTTAGCATCGGTTGATTGTGCTCATGGATGCTCTCACGAATTGAATCTTTGCCTAACCAATACTCTTTGCCAGCGAGTACTGCCTGAATGGCTTTATCAATTTCAGTCAGCGAAGAATTCTTTAAAAGGTACCCTTTCGCTCCGGCATCTTTCATGTTTTGAAGGTAGGTGAGCTGATCAAAGTTGGTAAGGGCAATAACTTTTAATGCCGGCACTCGCTTCAGTAATTCTTTACATACATCTATGCCGCTTTGATCGGGCAGGTTAATGTCTAATAATATAACGTGTGCCGAATTTTTCACAAAGTAGCCCAGGCAGGAGGCGGCATTCATCGCATGACCAGCCACTTCTACATCCGGCAATTGAAGCAGCATGCTACGAATGCCTTCAATTACCATGGGGTGATCATCCACTATAAATACGCGGGTCATGAAATTGGAATGGTTATATGCACGGATGTTCCTTTACCTGCAGTAGATTGAACATCCAATTTTCCTTTCAGATATTCTATGCGAGATTGGATGTTGGCCCAGCCTGCACCTGTAGCTTTTTTAATACTGGCCTTATCAAAGCCAACACCATCATCTTCTACAGTGATGCTGATTTCATCATTCTGCCGCGCCAACTGCACCAACACCTGGGTTGCCTTTGCGTGTTTGGCCGCGTTATTTAATAGTTCTTGTACAATCCTATAGATAAATATTTCTGTATTGGACGAAAATCGAGTCTCCATTCCAATAGACTGAAAATCAATTTTGAAAAGTTGCGACTCACTTAAGCTGGCGCAATAACTTTTCAGCGCTTCGGAGAGGCCAAACTTCACCAGCACCTCGGGCATCATGTTGTGAGCTACGCGTCTTAGTTCGGAGATGGAATGATCCAGCATGTCGAGGGAACGCTCAAAAACAAGGGCACTGTCGGCATCTAAGATTACATTTGATTTCATATTGGTAAGAGAAAATTTAACACCTGATAATAAACCGCCCAATCCATCGTGAAGGTCTTTTGCTAACCGGCCGCGCTCTTCATCCTGGCCTTTGATCACAGCTTCGCTCGCCATCAATTGTTTTTCTTTTTCCAGTTCGGCAATCCTACTTTGATTTAGGGAATTATCTCTTTCAAGAATTTTTTTCTTTTGTTGATAGGCTCTTCTTGCCAATAAGGCAATGATAAATACCGAAACGAGTGATCCCACCAAAATAAAATTCAATAACCGGTTTTGGCGGATGGAAAGATCTTTGATTTCTGCTTCCTGCTTTAGATCATTAATTTGTTGTTCCTTCTTTTCGGATTCATACTTTGCTTCCAATTCCTGAATATTTCGTGCAATTGATTCATTTAAGAGAACATTGCGTACGGAGTCGCTTTTAAAAGAATAGAAAATATTTTGCTTGAACTCCTTTTTTAGAATTGATATCTCAGCCAATAGCGAATACGCTTGGCCTATATCTTCTGTAAAATCATACTTGCTGGCCTGTTCTAACGATTGCCTGGCAAATCCTTCTGCTTTATCAGCATCTCCCGTGTTAAAATAATGCATGCCCAATCCCCGCAAGGCAATCGCCAACGATTCGCGATCATCCAATTTTTTAGCAAGCGCCAGCGCTTCCTCACAAAATGCCTTGGTGGCATCGAACCTTCCAGCTCGGTTGTAGGCATCATTAAGGTTTAACGCAATAATAAGAATGGAATAATCATTATTACTTTGTATCGCGAGGCCTCTTGCTTCGTTCAATAAGGCAATTGATTTATCCCATTGCCCCATAGTACTATAAACGGTCGACAGATTTATTAAAGAACCTGTGATTGAAAAGATATTATTTTCCTCCCGGGCAAAAGCAAGTGCCCGCTCCCCGTATTCACGGGCCTTCTTATATTGCCCAGTCTCCCTATAAACAACTGCTAGATTGCGGTGGATAGTACTCTGTTTATTTCGATCACCAAGCTTTTCATAAATGTCAATGGTTTGTAAAAAGTATTCTATCGCCTTTTCATAGTCTTTTAAACTCATGTATGAAGCGCCCGTGTTACCTAAACAAGCACCCAATCGTTCTGGATCACCTAACGCTTGTGCAATCTCCACCGATTTGAGATTTAAGACCAGCGATGTATCGTATCTTCCCTTTAAGTTATAGACATAGGTAGCATTCGTGTAATAGCTGATGATACCATGGGTGTAATTAAGTTGTTCGCTGAGTTTAAGGGCTTGTTCATAAAGTAGCAAGGCCGAATCCGGATTATTGGTTTCGTACTGCTGCCCTAATTGTATAAAGAGTTTTACCCGGTTCGAATCTGGCTTTGATGATGCAAATACTTGCCATAGACTGTCACGATTCAGATAATCCTGCGCTACCATCGCTCGGCTAGCGAATAAAAAGCCACAAATAGATAATAATAAAATAACACGCATAGTCTATCATTCCTTTACAAATCTAACCGATCCCTTCACTTCCTTACTTTTTTAAGCGCAGTCTTTTTCAAAATCCCCTTTTTCGGGGAGGGATGGAATTTTATAATCTGGCAATTTTATTAATTGAAAAATTATCCATTTTAATGCTACCGAGCCGCACCTTTTTTACTGTCATCGCCTTTACGATAGTGGCACTCGCTGTCAAAGCGCAACCTTGCACAAAGGAAGATTTGCTGAAGCAACCAGGGTATTGGACACCTGGCATAGGAGGATCCACATCTGGAATCTCTGCAACGGATCTGGCACGACAAAAATCAATTGTAAACAACATTATCCAACCCATTCAAAAAAACTACACCCCAAAAGGGATGGATATAATTTTTGGCGGTGCCTATATGAACCAGTCCAGGCTACCAGAACATATTAAGGCAGGGAATTATTATTATGCTTACTTCTACTTTATTGAGCATGATTGTCCTTATAATAAAGAGAAGATGAAGTCAAAGCACTTTGGCGGACATCTGACCGTGTATGCCAATGACTTTGGGCTTACGTTTGGTCATACCTTCTTTATGCCCGAGCAACCCTACGAAGAAAATCTGTATGCCGATGGGTTTATATTGTTAGACCAGCCACCAATCAAAACCGACAAAGGCTGGTATTGGAAAGAGGGTCAAGGAACATACACCACCCTTGATTATCGCTATGTGATTTCTAGAGATGACAAGACTCCCTTTGTTCACATCACCAAGAAAGAATATGCCAACATGGTAAAAGCATTTTGTCAGAAAAAAATTAAAGCGGCAGACATTGAATACACCAGGTTTTTAAAATCCATTGAAGAGAGTTATGTTCAACTGAAGAAGTTCAATGAAGCGGATGCTAATACGGTGAGAGAACAAGGCAAACTACAGGCAGAGCGAACAAAGGAAAATGCAGTAGCGTATTATTCCCGATTTATTCCTTTGGTGGATGACTTTCTTAAAACAGCTGGTGAACTCATACTCAATGAACCTGCCATTCTTGATCACGTGAAGGGAATTAATGGGTTCTATGGCTTTGTAGATGCTAATCATCAATACGCCAAGTGGGCGGTAAAACCCAACCCCGCCTATTTCGATGCCACCTTGCCAAAGTCAACACCTCAATTTTTTACCGTTAATTTTAATATTTACGAAACGGATGGCGTAAACATTCATCGTGCAGCCATGGAAGACCTTTTGAAAATAATTGATTTCAACGTGCTAAGGTCACTGGTCGGAAAATGAAAACCCCCGCAATAAAATTTTTAATATTCCTTCTGCTCATACTTACTGTGCAAGCAAGTTACAGCCAGCAAAGAGAGACTTACGACATAATCTCTTATGCAATACCAAAAGGTTGGAAAAAAGAAACCACTAACTCTGGAGTCACATTTACTATCACCAATAACCGAACTGGCGATTGGTGTATGATTACCGTGTACAAAAGTATGAGCAGCAGCGGCAATCTGGCCACTGACTTCGATCATGAATGGAATGAGTTAGTTACTAAAGCTTATCCGAATACAGTAAAGCCAACACCAGAGTTGGTGACGCAGGACGGCTGGTCCGTGCAATCAGGCTTCGGAAATTTTACATGGCAAAATCAGCAGTCTGTAATTCTGTTAAATGTGATCTCCGGCTATGGACGAGTGACCAGCGTTACCGTAACCACCAACACCAAAGCCTATCAAACCGAAGCCGAACAATTTCTCGATTCGATTGAAATGCAAAAACGGGAAGACGATAACACAACGCCATCGGAACCAATTAAATCCCAACCTCTGGTATCAAACACTGTTGGCGGTACAGGCATTACCAAATCCACCACCACCTTCAGTGATGGTTGGGTGGCGCAGGCGATGGACAACTATGTGCTAGTGACAAAAGAAAACACGAAGTTTTTTATTTACTATGGTATTCCTAATACGTTGCCTTTAGAATCTGATGAGTCTACAATAACCAAAGCAAATTGGGAAAGATTTATTATGCCAAGGTATGGATATGCATTATCTAATCTTAAGATTAATCCTGATGTTGGTTCTTTTGGTGGGTCGTTCAACTATTATGCAGAAGGGCTAGCCACAGAACGCAGCACTGGCAAACAAGTATTCATTGGCTTTCGCACCATTATTGAAGGTGGCGTACACTTTTGTGTAGCAGCAGTATCTCCCGACAAAGAGGAATATCAAAAGCATTTTCCTAACCTGAACATGCTCAATGATATACGAAATAGTAACCGGTTTGCTGTAACCAAGGAAGATGTGATTGGCGACTGGAGCAGTTCAAGTGGCTCTGCGTTGCAATATTACAATGTGTACACCGGGCAAAATGCCGGGATGCAGTTTTCACAAGGCGGTCAGGAATTTTTCTTTAGGGATAATGGTGAATACAATGCCAACATTTCCGGAGCCTTTGGTAATATGGGTGGCTCGCAAGTTGTGTTTGATAATAAGTATCAAGGCAATTATACCGTAACCGATTGGGAAATTGTTTTAACGAAATACGAACCCTTTACGTGCTACTTCGAGGCGGTGAAGGGTGGGAGAATATTACATGTTGCAAAAAAAAATGCACCTGGTGTGCGCTATGCCTTGGTTAAAGTCAAATAGAGAATAGATAAGACAAACTTTAGAATCAACTACCCAATGAAAACATCCAAACGATTAGTTTCAGCTTTCATCTTGCCCGCCTTGCTACTGGCTGGCTGTGGCGGTTCCTCAAAAGAAAATTCAGAATCAGTAAAATTTAACGATATGGAAATCAAACACAATGAAATTATAGCAGAAGACGGCACTAAAGGTTTTAAAAGTGATTTTGATAACACCAATCTGCAAACTATTTATGAAGGTCTCAATTTTGACAAAGCCTACCTGGAAGATGGCGAGGATAAAAAAATTGATGGCGAAGAGGTTCCGCTCAACTCACAATTCTCGATCGTGATTGAGGGAATTAAAAACTATACCTTAAAAGATGGTAAGGCATTTCCTACTCTATCCATTATGGTAACGGGCGACAAAGGCCCTGTAGTAAATGAAGCAAATGTGCTAGCATCATACACCGATGGACTAGAGCTCAGCGAGGCAGCTACACTGAGAGCAACCGTTAAGGTTAACGACCTAATGGAAATCGGGAAGCAATATATTTGTGCCATCCAACTTTCAGATAATAACAACAAAGATGCATACGTACAAAGTACTTGGCTGTTTACCGTGAAGTAACTGACTGATAAAAATACAGGTAAAATATTTCGTACTTTCAATTCAAAATTCCTCACGATGCAACGTTTTACCGTATTCGTATTTTTACTATTTCTTACTGAACTTGGTTTTAGCCAATCCAAAGTTACTCCGGCATCGCGATCAGAATTGTCGGGCATTGAACTGCCAACGGGATCAAAACAAGACAAACGTATTCTGGCAACAGCCTCAGCAAAAACATTGTTGGACATGATCGCCAAGGATAATCAAATTACCTTGGAGGAAAACGTAGAGGTTTTTACATTGATTGGTGTAGTGGGGGCGGGCACGGTCGATCAAACAAAACTAGCCGCGCAAAAAGCGGGTTGGCAACTTACCTCTCTGGCAGGGCAAACCAAGTATTGGCTGCTCAAAAAAAACTCCACCACATTATTAATGTATCTCGAGTCTACTAAAAGGGATACACAACTTTATCTATCTGTTGTGAAGTCGGTGGATGCCCAACCTGCAATTGCCGTTCCTCCGGCTTTAACAGATACTACATCCCCAGCTCAAAATAATCAGCAACCCAATTCGGTTCCCGAAATCACTACTCAACAGGAAACTATTGAGCAAAAAGTTGTAACGAATCCTACACCAGCACCCACTTCTGGATTTACTTTCACAACTATTAACTTTGATGATGGTTGGGTAAGTACCGTTCATGAAGATTGGGTAGAAGTAACAAAAAGTAATGTGAAGGTTTTGATTCATTATCCAAACTCAACCACTAACGAATACATTCCCAACTCGGACGAAGAAAAAAGAATTGCCTGGAATACCCTGGTGGCGCCACGCTATAGCAACCTGCAAAATTATTTTATTGCCCGGAATGCAATTTCTTACTTTCAGGGATTTTTCATTTCGGGCACACTTACCGACAACCATACAGGGCAAACATTTTACGTGGTACTTTTCAAACGCGATCGAAGTCCTTGGATGGAATTTATCGCACCTAATATTACTACGTTCGGGCAAGTTACCGGTTTTAATGTAGCTGTCCTTAATGGTGATGTAAGCAATAGTGAATATGATCCATTACAAAAATTTGAAGGTTATAATAAATTTGCTGTTGCTGCTTCCGATTTAACGGGCACCTGGACAAACAACTTTAGCGGCTTTACTCAATATGTAAATGCTTATACGGGTGCAAATGCCGGCATGAATACACATTCCTCCGCTCAGACATTTGAATTTTTGAGCAACGGAACCTACAACTGGTCCATCGGTGTGGCCAGCGGGTTTGTGGGCAACATCAAATTTTCAAGCGCCAAGTCATCCGGTAAATTTACAAATCCCAACAACTGGCAAATTCATTTTTCAGAAATGGAGGGAAAACCAAAACTATACAATGCCTATTTCTCGTGCGTAAAAGGAGCGCGAATTTTATGGCTGCAGGATACGGGCTATGGCGGCTATTCGAGTTATGGCAGGCAGCAATAGTCTTTGCAGGACTTTCTTCTTACGTAAATTAAAAAGTTGCCCAGTCAGCCTATTTTCAAAATCCCCTTTTTCAGGGATGCTATTTCATTATTAGGTAGCTTTATTTACTCATTAACCAAACCCCATGTCCATGAAGAAGATTTTGAATAATTTCGTTTCGGCAATTTTAGTTTGCTGTCTGCTATTTCTCACCAGCTGTGGAGGATCCTCCGATAAAAATGGTGGCTTTAGTTTTAGCGCATCCACGGGTGTCAAAATGGATTTGAGCACCGGTACAAAAACAAGTTATTCCGGTTTTAGTGTAGAAGAAATTTACATTGTGGATGCTGAAGATAAAACGCTAAGCAGTAACGAAATTCCCTTAGATACAAAATTCTCAATTGTCTATCAGGGCATAGAAAATTATACACTGAAAGATGGCAAGGCATTCCCGGGTCTTTCAATGCAGGTTACAGATGCGGCCGGAAACTTTATTCTGAATGAAGCTGATTTATTTGGTAATTCAACTGAAGGATATTCAGCTGAAGACGCATCCGTTTTGCGGGGGAGTGTTACTGTCGGCACCCCAATGAATTCTGGAGAATCCTATCATTGCAAAATCAGAGTGTTCGACAAAAACAGCGATGCAGAAATTGTTTCCGAATTGGATTTTACGGTAAAATAATTTACCGATTATAATAGTCCAGCATCACGGGCTGATTTCAATAACAGCTGAACACTGTTCGCATTAAACTTCCGCAACAAATTTTTGCGATGCGTTTCAACCGTAAGCGGACTGAGAAAAAGTCTTTCGGCTATCTGTGGACCTTTTAAACCATCGGACAAAAGTTGAAGTATTTCCTTTTCTCTTCGGGTAAGGAGAACTTCTGCTTCCTTGGCAGTTTTTCCGTGCTGAAATTGTTCCAATACTTTATCGTTTGCGGCCGAACTTAAATAGACTCGCCCTTTCAACACTGTTTGAATAGCTTCCAACAGGTCAGCACGTTCCATGTTCTTTAACAAATAACCATTTCCACCCCGTTGCAACAATCCGGTAATAATACCGGCTTCATTGGTAGAGGTGAGTCCAATGATCTTTACTGTTTTATATTTCACTCGGATTTTTTCGCACAGTTGTAATCCATCCATGTCGGGCAGGCTGATATCCAACAAAATAATATCCGGCTCTTCGTTGGCAAGGAATGCAAGAGCCTCCGCAGCAGTTTTGCTGGAACCTGCTAGTTGAAGGGACGCCTCATCCTTCAACATGGTTTGAATTCCATCCCGAACCAACGGATGATCGTCAACGAGTAATATTTTAGTCACGACAGAAATAAATTATTCTACTTAGCTATTCGCTTGTATTGGTTTGTCCTTCATCGATTAAGAAATCCATCATAATGGTGGTGCCTACATTTTTTTGTGAGTCAATGCTCATTTTGCCATTGAGATAATTAACCCGACTTTGAATGGCGGCAATACCAAGATGATTTTTGTTATTGGCTTCCTGCGTTTGAAAGCCACGTCCATTATCCTCTACGACTACACTGAGTCGCTCATTTTCTCTAATGAATTGGATGATCGCTTCCGTGGCCTGAGCATGCTTGATAATGTTATTTAACAACTCCTGAATAATCCGGAATAGCATAATTTCTGTTGTGGCATTCAGGCGTCTGTTCATGCCATGAACTTCCAGCGATACGTTTAATAATTTTCCGGCACTGATGTTATCGCATAAATCTTTTACGGCATTTACCAAGCCGAGTTTCATCAGTACCTCGGGCATCATGTTGTGAGCAATTCGCCTTACTTCCACCGAAGCAGAGTCTACAATGGCATAACTCTTTTGAAACAGATCATTTTCTTTTAAGGCCGGAGTATCATGTTGCAATGTGCTGAAATACATTTTTACAGTTGAGAAAAGTCCCCCCAAACCATCGTGTAAATCTTTTGCAATTCGGGTACGCTCGGTCTCTTGCCCGTTTATCATACTTTGCAATGAAACCACCTGTTGTTGTCGTTCCAAAAATTTTATTTGCTCCTGTTGCAGAGCTCCATCACGTTCAGCCAGTAATTGCTTTTGCCTGCTGTTTCTGTAAAACAAACCAATGATAATTAATGATGCAGACGCAACCACACCACCCAGGATTAGCAGTCGGTTGCGCTTTACTACTTCCAGTTCGTTTTGTGTATTGGTAATGATGAGTGCGGCTATCTCACGTTCGTTTTTTTGATTTTGATATTTTGATTCCAGCGAAAGCGTAGCATTCTGTGTCTCCTGATTGGTGGCACTATCGGCATAAATTTTATAGAGTTCGGCATATGTCAATGCATTTTTGTAGTCGCCTTGAAGGGAAGCAAGCCTTTTTAAAATTTCATAGGTACTGGCCGTTACTTTATAGTGATTCAACCGTTTGCCAATTGTGTTGGCTTCAATCGCATACTTTTCTGCTTCTTCATAATTTCTGGTTTTGAAATTGAGACTGGCCAGGTTGCCTCCCACTTCAGCTTTTAAATACTCATTGCCCGTGCTATTACAAAGCTGATACGCTCTTGCATATGCTTTTTTTGCGTTGTTCGCATCACTCAGTTGATCATAATAGTATCCTTCGTTGTTTGCAACCATTGCTGAGATAACTACATTGTTAACTTTTTTATTTAATGCAATGGCTGAATCGAGGTAAAATTTTCCGGTTTTTAGTTCTTTGAGTTTGACATACGCATCAAAAATGTCCAGGTATAATAAAATCCGATACCGATCTTCATTCGGGTAGTTTTTAATAAGCAAGGCCTTTTTCTCATACTCAATTCCTTTCTCAAGTTGCTTTTCTGCGATCAGATTATGACCAATGTTGCTATACGCCTGTGGCAGCCATTGTTTTATGGCCGGGTTTCCGGACTGATCTATTCGTTCTACTGATTTCAGTAAATATTCAACAGCACTCACATAGTTTGATCGCTTATTGCTGAGCAGGGCCAACGCATTATAGATGTTTATTTCCGCTACCGTATCTTTTGTAATAGGGATTAGCGCCAGGGCATCTTTCAAATAATATTCTGCGCTATCATATTCCGAAAGGTTGGTGTAGATCAATCCCAGATTATAATTTACCCGGGCCTGGCTTTTTGTGTTTTTCAGCTTTTTAGAAATCGGTAACGTTTTCTTTGCATACTTCAATACCGAATCATACTGACCTCGTTCAAAATAAAATCGCTGCAGGGTAGTAAGGGCATTTACTGAATTACTATCCGGTTTAGCCTTATTAGCAATGTTTAATAAACTATCTATATAACCCTTGGTATTTTGAGCATACCCAATTTGTATAATAAACACACAAAGAAGAAAAGCCAATAGTGCAAGGCGCATAGCTTACTGAAGTTGCTCCAAGTTACATCATTGCAAGAATTGGGCTTCTACCTGCTTTCAGGTATTTTTTTTTCCAATGAATTCACGGAATTCAGGTATTGAGAGCCGGAAAGGTAACGGCTACATTTATTCAGTAATTCATTCACCAAACCTATTTGATTATGAAACGGGTAATTCTTCTATTGTTCGTGATTGCTACTGGCATAAGTTCATTTGCTACGGTGCGCACCGTAAGCAACACACCGGCAACGCTCGGTCAGTTCAGCACTATTCAGGCTGCTATTGATGCCAGTGCCGACAGCGACACGGTATATGTTTATGGTAGCCCAAATGTCTACGCGGGGTTTAATATTGTAGATAAAAGAATAACTGTTATTGGCCCAGGCTGGGCTCCTGATAAAAACCTGCCATTGCAGGCGCTCGTGAATGGCGCTGCTTTGAGAAATTCCCCTGCTGGTGGAAGCCCTGATGGTTCTGAATTACACGGGCTTGTTTTTACGGGAGGAGTTAATCTTTCACAAAACGCAGTGAGTGGTGATTTTGGTGTTAACAATGTACGAATTATCCGATGTCAATTTAATACGAATACTGAGATACCACTTGGAGCCAGCGGGTTTTTGATTGAGGGTTGTCTCTTTTATAGCTACCTTAATTTTAATGGTGCTGCCACCTACCAAAATTTTCTTTTTCAGAATAATCTATTCTGGCACAACTTTTTCTCAGTTGGGTTTCAGATTAATGCGCTTACCAATAGTGTAAACATTCGATTCGATCACAATCTATTTACGAGTCCTAACAATAGCGGAGGTGGTGTAGCCGCGATCTTTGCAACCAATTGCCGATTTCTTACATTCACCAACAATATTTTCAACCAGGCCAATGCAGGCAGTAATCTTAGCTTTAGCACATTTACGAATAACATTACTAACAACATCACGTTAAACTCATCCAATGCAACTGCTAATGCAACTCCATGGGCTGTTAATAGCAATGTAGATGGTGGCGGCAATGTAGCCAACACCAGTCCGGGCATGGTTGATCAAACTGCTGTAAATGCCGGCTCTTCCAATGCGCTTCTAAATTTCACAATCGCCAGTGGCCCAGCCAACAACTCCGGTAGTGATGGTAAAGACATGGGATTACTCTTTGATGCCACCGGCAGTTTAAACTGGACCAACAGTCGCAACAGTCGCTTGCCGCGCATCTTCAGCATGAACATTACTACGCCAACGGTAACTCCGGGTGGTAACCTGAGTGTGACGGTGGATGCCAGGAAGAGCAATTAAATGTTAACTAAAACTTCAATCTTAATCAATGGAAAAAGTCTATGGTCGACTGTCCACGGTCGACTGGGGACTTGGATTTATTTTACTTTTCTTTCGACAATCTCAACGGTCTCCTTTTCTCAAAATTTACTAAAAGCAGAATATTTTTTCAATACCGATCCAGGAATTGGCAACGCTACTCCAATTACGCTAGCTGCAAATAGCGGAACCCTTACATTCAACACCAGTATTCCCACGAGTTCGTTATCACAAGGTTTTCATCAATTAGCTATTCGCGTTAAAGAGACCGGTGGTAGGTGGAGTAATTTTGAAAGTCGTGGGTTTTATATTACCGCAACAACCAGTGATGCTGTTAATATTACGGCTGCCGAATATTTCTTTGATACCGATCCGGGCATAGGAAACGGAACTCCTATTCCGGTAACACCCGGTGCGACTACAAATTTTACAGTCAGCGTTCCTACCTCAAGTCTTGCAGCAGGTTTTCACTTTTTAGCGATCCGCACAAAAGGTGCAGATGGCAAGTGGGGCTTGTTTGAAGGTCGTGGATTTTATAT
>LNFM01020795.1_pt1 | contig 15638 bp, 17 predicted proteins | sample 596031 | NCBI WGS metagenome assembly LNFM01 (sample SAMN04254537, study PRJNA301005) | activated carbon metagenome | isolation source: dual media filters at the Ann Arbor, Michigan drinking water treatment plant | place: USA: Ann Arbor | reverse complement strand
CCTTCAAGCTGCGCGATGGCACGGTCAGGCCGATTACCTGGGCCAAGTCCTTCGGCTCAGGCGACGAATGCTGGGCCATCGCACGCATCGTCGCGGAAGCGCTCGAACTGGCATTTCACTACGAGGAGCAGCCGGAGATCGTCGACATGTACCGCCTGCTGCCCCGCGAACACCGCTGGCTCAGCACCGTGAAGATTCCGGGCGGCGTCAGCCTGGAACGGGACGAGGACTCCGTGAGCCTGCGACTGCCTGGCAACGTGTTGCTCACCAAGCGCAAGTTCGGTGGCCGGCTCGAAGTGCGCTGCTTGATGATGGATGCGTACCAGGCCGACTGGATCACCCTGCTGCGGGCGCATCAGGTGCCCACCACGATCAAGCTCCTGAAGGTCGTGGGAGCGACATCCGACGTGCTTGGGGCGAGCGCCGCGAGGACGTGACGGGTGAATGCGATGGGAAGAGTCATCTGCATCACCGGGACCTTCGAGGTCTGCCGGCAGGGCGTGCCCACCGGACAAACGGAGTTCAGCGTGTCCCACGGCGTCGACGAAGACACCGGACGGACTCGGTGCGCGCTTCGACAAGAAGCTGCACGAGTGGGTTCTCGAAGACACCACCAACCCCTGAAAGGAGGTACCCACCATGGGTGCATACGCTGACTGCGCCGCCCCGAAGGCACGGCGCAATGACAAGGATCCGTACTTCGACCCGGTGCGTGACAAGCGGATGAGCGCCCTCACCCCGTCACAGCAGGACGACGCACGGGAGCTCTGGCTCATCCAGCAACTGGGCTGGTTGCCGGAGTACCAACGGGACACCGTGGCCTTCCTCCTCGACCGCCTGGCGGGACTGCGGGCCGAAGTGCAGCAAGCAGCATCGCACATCGCGATGCTGACTCACCAGGGCGAGTTCGCCACCTGGATGGATGCCAGCGACCCCGGGATGCCGTTCGCCGCGGCAAAGGAGTGGGCCGAGGCCTGCAGGTGGACAGCCCAGAAGCTGGGGCTGCCCGAGTACGTCAAGGCCGCCGATTCCAACCGCGACCCCACCCACGCGTTTCATCAGCGCGAGGACGGGCTCTTCCACTGCAAGGTCTGCAACGGGGCCGAGGCATCGCTGCCTACCGAGTGCCCGCGTCTGCCGATGAGTTCCGAACAGGAACTCGCTGTGCAGCGCGGCGAAGTCGATTTCATCGGCGCGCGGTGGGTCTCCAAGGGCAACACTGCGGCCGGCGACGGCGGAGTGCGGGGCCTGGGAACTGGCGACCAAACTGGCATGCCCATGTTGGCGATCAGCTACGTGCTGCGCGATGCGATGAGCCTGTATCCGGGCAGTCGCGAGACGCCCGACTACCACGACGCCAAACGCTGACCGCACCACACAAGGCCTGTTCCGAGTTCGCTCGGACAGGCCTTTTTCTATGGGCGGCGGTTTACCGGGCACAGAAAAGAAAAAACCCGCCGAGCTTTCGCTGACGGGTTTCTCTGTCTCTGGCCATGGAACGCAAGACCGCGCTGCAAGTGCCCCGGCCGTGGCCACCGGGAACCCCAAGGGAGTGAACCGAAGATTACCGAGATTGCGCCTCGCTTGTCAACTACACGGTAATGCGCGCAACTCAGGCGGCCAGTTCTTCCAGGCGCTTGCCAGCCGCCAGCGCGCTCTTGATCCACTTCGGCTTGGGCCCGCGCCCGCTCCAGCTTTGGCCTTTGCCGTCGCTGTAGCGGGCCTTCGTGGCGACCTTCGCGGCGGCCGACCTCGTGGGCGCTCCTCCTGCCCGACGCCGAGCAGACGCGGCGCGCTTGCCCGGCGCGGCAGCCGGCGCCGGTGCGGGCTCGCTATGCGATGCGGGCTCCGCCAAGGCCTCGCTGAGCCAGCGAGGGCGCTTGCCGATGCCGCCCCATGTCCCACCGTTGCCATTGGCGTACTTCGTTCCGGAGCTACGGGGGGGCCCAGTCTTGGTCGGCTTCGCCTTTGCAGTGCCACGCAGGTCGTCGAACAGGTCCTGTGGCGTCAGTTCCCAGGTGGCGATCGTTTCCCGGGTCTGCTTGATGACGCTGGACAACTCGATGCGCCGGCGCTCGGCGGCGCGTTTCTCTAGATCTTCGATCTGCTTCTTGATCTGCTGGAAAGTCTGCGCCATGAATGAATTCTCCGGATTGCGGGGGCCGTAGTTTATGAGGACGCAGGAGTGCGTGCACTCCTCGCCCCGGTTGAATCTGTAAGGAAATTGGCCCCACCGACGAATCGAATGGGGCCAATAGATCATCGTTTCGGAAACCGTAACTGGGTCACGACCCGACAGGAAGCTGCCGCCGCTCTGCAACGAGGCGATGCCGCAGACCCGGGGTCTGGTCGATCAAGGCATCGAGCCAGCGGCCCAGCTGCGAGCGCTGATTGCCGATGCCACCGCGGGCTGTCAGCACCCCGGCAGTGGGTGAGATCCCTCCCCACTGCGCGAGCTGCTGCAGCAGCGCCATGAAGACACGACGGTATTCGGACCCCCCGCAGATGATCACGCCAGCCCAGCCCGTTTCGGGCTTGTCCGGATCACAGCCGGGTCGCTGCATGTGCATCAGTGGTGCGGGAGCCAGGAGCCCCTGCGAGCAGCTGCGGCGAAGCTCGCCGAAGTGGTCCTGCGCAGAAAGCAGACCGCAACGCACGAGGGCGTCGGCCTTCTCTCGAGTGAGCCTCGCTTCATAAGGGTAAGCGTGGCGCGCAGCGCTGACGATGCCGAACTTGCCCGACAGCACCACGATGCGCGGACCGGCCACGCGCCAGTTCACCAGGTGGTGGCGCACGGTTTGCCAGGTCGAGCCGTTGTACAGCTCCATGAGCGGCAGGCCGCCCGACGGAACGTCGGTGCGCTTCGTTGACGAGCAAGCCAGCAAGACAAGGGTGTTGTCGAACGTCATACCGGGCCCGACCAGATCGGCGGTCGTGAGATCCAGCAGGGTGGCCGGGTCTTGCGGCAAGACGCGCGCCATCGCTCGCTGATGCCGATGCCACCAGGTCTCGGCGGCGAGGCTTGGCGAGGTGTGCTGCGGATCCTCTTGCACATGGGGGGTGGTGGCCGAAGTGGATTGCGACGAGATCGGAGAGTCGCCGTGTTGGGCGTGTGCCATTTGAGTCCTTTGAGGGTTGATTGCCGCGGCAAGGCGCGGTGGACCAGCCGAGATGGCGGGTCTGTGGGGTGCAGGGGTCTGATGCGTTGCGCCGTCGCGCGCGCCAGCGGGGTCTGCACGCGCGCGCCCGCAGTCGACACGCAACAGATCAGGGCGGGGCACGCCTTCGACGTCTCCGTGAGGAGCGTCGTCACCACTCAACCCACCGCCCCCCAAGGGCACCGGAGACCCGACCGTGAGTTCCGAAATCATCAGCGGCCTGAAGGCCGCCACCTGTACCGATCCGAGCGGCGAACTGTTCGTCGCACTCTTCAAGTTCAGCCGCTCGACGAGCAGCTGCCCCAGCAACAACGCCTGGTTGTGCGTCCACTTCGGTGACTACCCGAGCGCAATCCGCTACGTCCTGCTGGACGCCGCGCTGTGCGAGAGCGGCATGATTCACTCGGCGACCGACCCAGACCGCAGGACGCTCCCAGAGGCCCACATCGGCGCCTGGCGAGCGGCTCTGAAGGCTCCCCTGCCGACCCCGGCTCGCCGCGTCATCGTGCCTGCCAGCACCGGCGTCAACATGAGCGCGATCGCCAATGTGCTGGGCGAGCGCGGGCTGACCCAGCGCAAGAGCGCCTGGCTGGAGTTCGACCTGGGCCTTCCAGGGCATGCCGCTGCGATGGCTGCCTGCGTGGCGCGTCACCGTGAGACGAAGCTGCAGCCGTGGCTGTGCTTCGGGAACGACATGGCACTCCTGTCCGCACTGGAAGACCGAGCCTCGGGTCCTGTGGTTCCTGAGGCCAGGCGAGCCAGCACTGCCGAGGTTCTCGAGAGGATGAATGGCATCGCCGTCTGGGAACTGCCGTTCCACAGCGACGCGGGGACAGCCGCGCGCAGCGTGGGTGCACTGGAGCCGCACCATGTGCTCGTGACGCCGGGCAAGGTGACGGGCACGGGCTGGGCCTTCTCGACGATGGAGACCTTCATCGCGGAGGTCGCGCTGCCTGCTGAGCTCGCGCACCCCGGGATCGCGGAACAGCTCATCGAGCAGTTTCGTGCACTCCTGGGCCAGGCTGCCGGGCTTCCAGGTCACACCGTCGTGATGTTGCAGCGTCCCAACCTGAGTACACCCAGCCACGAGTCCATCTACGCCAGGATCGCTGCAGCACTGGGCCATGCAGGTGCGCCTCGAGTTCTCACGAGCATCCAGGAGCTGAGCCGTCTTCCGGATACGCAAGAGCTCCTCGAACTCGCGGCTGACCAGGTGGTGTTTCCAGAACTGCTGATCCAAGCGGCCTACTGCGAAGCCAGCGAGCTGGCGCCACAGGTCTGAAGCCGCACACCGCACCGTCAACAACCCGCAGCGATGGGACGGCCGTCTGCCGTGTCCGGCGCTGCACCGGAGATCAGGAGATCGAATGGCTACCGATGCAAAGACCCACGCTGGCTACCCAGTAAGCCAGGATCCCTATGTGACCGACGTGCACTACTCGCGCACAGCGCCAGGCACCCGCGCTTACTTCGATGGCCGGGAGCATGTCCTTGTCGGCGGCGTGTGGCATCCCAGGATGACCACGGCGTATGCGCTCGCTGAGCGGCTCCAGCTCATGAATGACCTGAAGCACGCCCAGGCAGTCGCCTCGATCCTGTATCACGCCTTGGATGACGCCTCGACGGTCGTCGATCCAGGTCAAAACGAGGACTACGCGTATCAGGCCGAGCTCAAGTTGGGCGCAGGCCTGCTCGGGATCGATCGGCGCTGACTTCGGACAACTCAACTGCCGGGTGCATACGCGCCAGGCGGCGCGCAGTGACCCGGTCCAACTCAAACAAGGACCCGAAATGACAACTTCAAGAATCCAACAACTCCAGGCCCGCGCGGCGCTCAAGATGAACGAACTGCAGGGCAAGGGCGGTCGCGACGCGAACCTCGCAGAGGAAGTGGACGCCATCTTTCGCGAGATCGGCATCCGTACGGTCGGAGAGGGCCTCGCGTGGAGCGAGGTCGAGATCCGGCACGTCCTCGAGAACCTGGACGTCGAGTACGGCGACGAGGCCGTGATCACTTTGGCCAACGGGAGGGACATCCGCTGCCCGGCCTGGCCTGAGCCCTGCTCCTACGTGCGAGTCACCCAAGCCGGCTGCGAACTCGGCTACTGGGTTGACGCCGAGTGGGCACAGGCCCCAGCGGAAGTGATGGGCGCGGTGCTCGGCCTGGCATGCGCAAGCCGAGGTGCACGGGTCACGTCCAACACCTCGGATGCTCCGACCTCGAGTTGCGACATGGTGGTGAGCCTGGACGGCGGCACCACGTTCATTCCCGCGCGTGAAGGCGTTCGGATCTTGTACCCGAGCGCTCCGTTGCCTGATGACGGACAACCGGGCTCGCTGAGCGTCAACGCCACCAGCGAAGGCGTGATCTTCGACGTCTGGCGCGACCAGGCCTCGGCAGGATCGGCCAACGCTGGTACCGAGGCGTCCACGATCGAGGAGATCATCACCCGATTGACCGTGTAGCCCCTTCGGCTGCCCAACCCGCGCCCTGCATGACTTCGGTCTTGTGGGGCGCTCTCTTTTTCGGGCTGTCCAGACGGTTGCGCGCCGCCGAGAAATTATCGGGTGCTCAGTAGAGTGGTCGCCACCATGAGTGCAGACATCAGGCTCGCCTGCCAGGTCACCAGGCGCCACGCGATCCGCGAGCCCGCCGGCCTGGAACTGAAGCGGCGAGCCTGTCTGGCCACGAGCGTGCTGGCCGTTGTGTGGGCGACCACAGGTTGCGCGACCGCCCAGGAGTGCCCGTGCTGCACCGCCTACGAGGCCTGGAAGGCACAAGCGACATCTCGGGTGGGTTCGCGGTGAGCCGGCAGGACGATCGGCACGGCGGAGAGCAGCAGGCCGAGTGGTTGATCTACCCCGCGGCCATCCGTCGAAAGGCAGACGGCTCGAGGCGATGGGGTCCGAGGTCGAGGCCGCGTCGTGCGTCAGCCAGGCAGGCCCATCCCCGTCGCTCGCCGAAGGCGAGGTTCCGCATCGTGCGCAGCACGTTCCCAGACGCTGCCGCCAGGCAGCTTCCAACGACCGGCCGCCGGCCGGGCTTCCCGTGACCCCGCCAGGGGTCTTCCCGGGCGCCCTTCAGGGCGCCTTTATCCGCGAGGCGTAGCCGAGCGGGTGCTTTCATCCTTCCAGGGCCGACATGAAGCAGCTCCTCACCATCACAGCGGCAATGTTTCTTGCGGCATGCACGACCCAGCCGACGCCGCACGAGCCGGTCGTGCGCAGTTCCTTGCCCGAGCCAGTCAAGCTCGTTCAGTACGACGGAGTCGGCTTCGCCTTCTGCACCAAGGACTGCCCGAGCCCGACAGAGAAGGTCCTCTTCATGTCGCTGGACCTGTCGTCTACCGACGCGAAAGAACGGGTCCTGGCGCGGTTGCGCGCGCAGATGCTGCGGCAGACGGGACAGGCCCCCCGTGGCGAAAAGGCGGGAACCATCGTCGAGGTCGATCGGGCGCCAGGAACTGGCACCGCTGGTGATGCCTGGACGATCTACGCGCTTCTGGGCGACGCCAGCCAGCCCGCGACCAAATCGGAACTCGCCAAGATCGTCGCGGCGGCGCCTGGTGCCAGGTTCCACCTGCTGGCCAGCGAAGCAGCACAGCGCGAGGTTCAGTCCTACCGAACCGCCCTCGCAGAACTCGGCGTTCCCCAAGGGGAAATCGGCGCGTTCGTGCTGCAGGCCCCGCTACGCAGTGAACTCGCGATCGCCGGCTCAAGCGCTGCGGCCAGCGCGCCGAGTGCGCTGTCGATCAGCGCCGGAAGGCAGCTGCTCGTCATCCGCGAACTGGCACGGAACTGATGCCATGGTCAAGGACGGCCAAGCCCAGGAAGCGAAGCAACCGCCGCGCAGGACCGACCGCGTCGTCCACCAGATTGGCGGTGGCGAAATCGTCATCGAGACCTTCGACGACGGGTCCGTGCGCGTCAATGGCGACCTGGTGACGCCCGCGAAGCAGGTGACGCTAGACGACGCAGGCGACGCGGCGCCCTAGCGCACCGAACCAAATCCCAACCCAGGAGCTGCCATGTTCAAGAACGCCCTCGTCTATCGCCTCGAACACTGGGCACAACCGCCGCTGTCCGAAATCGAAGAACGCCTTCAGCGTGCGCGCTTCGTCGGATGCGGCGCCAGCCAGCCCGAATCGATCGGCTGGGTGGAGCCACGCGGCGAGGCGCATGGGGCGATGCTGGAGAGCATCGGCGGCCAGCTCATCCTGCGGCTCGCCACCGAGACCAAGGCCGTCCCCGGCAGCGTGGTGAAGAGCGAGGTACAGGCCAGGCTCGACGCCATCGAGAAAGACACCGGCCGTCGCCCCAAGGGCAAGATGGTCAAGGAACTGAAGGAAGAGGTCATCCACGCACTGCTGCCGCGTGCTTTTCCCAAGCGCAGCGACACGCTCGTGTGGCTCGACCCGAAGGGGCAATGGCTGGTGGTGGGAGCGGGCAGCGTGAAGAAGGCCGACGAGCTGGTGACGGGGCTCATCGAGCTGCTGGGAGGCGGCCTGAAGATCTCGCTCGTGCAAACCGCGCTGGCGCCGGCCACGGCGATGGCGGCATGGCTGGCCCAGAAAGAAGCACCCGCGGGCTTCGCCATCGACCGCGAGTGCGAGCTGAAGCAGCCGGACACGGAGAAGGCCAGCGTGCGCTATTCGCGCCACACGCTGGACATCGACGAGGTCGGTGAACACATCAAGCAAGGAAAGCTGCCCAGGCAGCTGGCCCTGACCTGGGCAGGCCGCGTGAGCTTCGTGCTCACCGAGGCGCTCACGCTCAAGAAGATCGAGCTGCTGGACATCGTCTTTGAAGGTGCGACTACCGGAACCAAGGACGAGGGCGTATTCGACGCCGATGTGGCGCTGTTCACCGGCGAGCTTCGGCTCTTGATCGCAGATCTGGTCGAGGCGCTGGGCGGCATGCAACAGCGCGTGCCCGACGGCGCTGCGCGCCCTGCCGCCGCCCCGGCACGAGGCGAAGCCGCCACTCAGGCCGCGCCCTGGGAAACAACGCCAGCCTGAGTCGGCTGCGAGTGCGCGACACCAGATCAGGCCGCGCCACGCTATGAAATGCGCAACCCAGCAGGGGAGGCACGCCTCCGTAGCCACGCTACGCCATCAACCTGCAAGGAGAAGCCCGTGATCAACCAAGGCAACTGCGGTTGCACACCTGAACGCCGAGGACCCGATAGGGTCGACGACGACATTTCCCCCGAGCGCCTGGAGCGATACCTGCCTGTCAACCTCCGCGGCGTGGTCGCGCGTATGCCGTCGCCGACGTCACCCGAAGGGCGCTTCGCTTGGCATCTGGTCATGCGGTACGCCATCCGCACACACGGGCGCGGCTGGTTCAAGTCGCACGCCGAGCTGCGCCTGGCAGAGCTGCTGAACTGCACGCCTGACCAGATCCTGCAACTGGCGGCAACCGACCCCGAGTTGATCCCGCCACCCAAAGCAAGCACGCTGCCATCGCAGGAAGTCATCGAAACGATCCCTGCGGTGGTCGCATGACCCAGTCGGTGTGGTGACCGAGCCCCATCGGGTCTGCCAGCTGCTCGAGGACCAGGGGCGATTGGGCTGGATCGTCGAGCGGCTGTGCCAACAGGCGGCCGCTGAATCGAAATGTCCGGCATTCGAGGAAATCGAGCGACATCCTGACAGCTACCGATCGCAGGATCTACCCCGGGCGCCGTGGACAACGGCAAACGTGTAGCCCCCCTCCACGCTGTACCCATGAGCGTCTCGCGGAGGCGCCAAACGGGCCTTCCACGTAGCGCGACCCATCAGGCAGCAACCAAAACACTGGCCTGCCACGAGGCAGCGCCACATGAAAGGAAAGAGCATGAAGATCGTGAGAACGAGCGGCACCACCGCCGTCATAAAGGCAAGCTGGCTCGTCGTGCAGCGCGCCAGCGCCAATGCGGACTGGGCCCGGTCGACAAGGTTCCGCCGCATCAAGACGGACGGTACCGACAACCAACTTGTCTCCGGGGCCAGGGCACGTCACCTTGGCAACGGACTCTGGGAAGTGTCCAGTGCACGCCCCGACGGCTCAGATGTCGAGCCGGCCATCACGTTGATGACCCACAACTGGACGCCCGACCTCGGGGAACGCGAACGGCGTAAGCAGGCGGCCATGGCTACCGAGCCCTCCTGGTACATCAAGGAGACAACGGCAATCGACATGGCAAGAGCAGCCAGCGACAAGTACGGTCTGCCGCAAACGGTCTACAAGACCAGCGACACCTGCGGCTGGGCGCACACCAACCCGTTCTCAAGCGTACTGCGCGGCGCGCAACTCGACTCGACCTGGCTGCCGGCCAACTACTTCCGCTGACTCGCCTGCGCGCAAAGCGCTCGAGGGGGCAGGTCCTAGTTGACCTGGCACCACGTCACCAAACACGGGCCCTTGAGCAGTTCGCTGCCGAGGGCCCTTCTTTTCCCCCTACGGCCCTTTCAGCTCTGCGAACTATTCGGCCTAAGGCGGTCTGCTGGCTTGCAGTGCCTTCGTCAGTGCAAGCCGTAGCTCTTTGACAGTGGCGGGCCCCCACCGTCGCCCAGCACGTGCTTGACCACCTCTGCCGTCAGCGGCCCGTCGACCAGCGCGCCAGAAATGCCCACGGGTACCACGAGCTCGCCCTTGACAACGCGGGCCTTTCCCGAGCGTTCGATCGGGTTGAGCATCACCCACATCTTCTCGGCCGTGTAGATCACGAGCGCCACGCCCTCACTTCGACTGGCGCCTCGTTCGGCCCGACCATCGTCGATGAAGACCTCGGCTACGGTAACCACGATCGGGTACTTGGCGAGCATCCTCTGGACGATCTGCTGGGATTGCGTGCGGAAATCAAATTCGAAGCTGACCCTGTGCATGGATGCGATCTTGCCCTCTTCAATGCAGTAGCCCTTGATGGCCGGTTCGGCCGAGCCAAACTCCGAGAACAGCCTCTCCTGGAGGTCAAATTCAACATCCGCAATGGACTGTGCGATCGATTCAGAGACCACGGTGCCACCTTGTGTTGCGGCCTAGCCACTTGCGAAGCCTGGCGTCATTCTCTTCCAAGGCACTTCGCTGCTTCAACGGCCACGCTCGAGAGGCGTTGCACCTGAAGATCGGGCGCCCTGCGACGCGCGCGACGACAACGGGTATCCTGGTCACCGAGGACAACCCCCACCAAAGTCTCAAGGCCTGCGAGGCGAGCGTGGCAGCCGGACGTCGCCGATGGCGCCACCCCTGTCAAGCCGCGAGGACCGACGCCGAGCGCCAGCCTTCCGCCCGGCGTGCCTGGAGTCGGCCTCCAGCGCGAGGTCATAGGCCGTCGGGATTGCTGCAGGTGCATCAGCGAACAGAAACCGCACAAGGAGATCGTGAAGCTCGAGTGCTGTGTTCTCGACCGAATCGATCGCCAAGGCCACGAAGTGGCCCCTAAGGATGAGCCCTACCAGCACAAGAGCCGGCGCGAGGTCGCGTCGGGCGCAAACAGTACACGCGTCGCCCGGTCTCCGCAGGGCAACAGTGCACTGCTCCAATGCCGCCAAAGCGCTCGCTGGCACATCTGTACAGGCCCGCTGAACAACGCCGTGGTGAATTTCTTGATGTAAGGCTCTAGTCCCTGCCGAAGAGACGCGACCAGCTCAACGACCCCCCCAGGAGCGCCCAGTCGCGCCCCATCTTCGCTTCCCCATCCTGGCGCAGGCGCATCGGATTGCGACCCGTGGTGTACCAGCCGTGCTGGTGGCTCATGTAGTACTTCGACTCCATGTAGTCCAGCGCCTGGTTCACCTCGGCCGTGAACTTCTCGTCTGCGCGGGAGAAGACATCGCGTGCGAGCGCGAGAAGCTGGGCATGCTCGATTCCAGGCTGGCGCCAGGCGCAGCTGGCCAGGAACTTCCCAATCTCCCCGGGAAAGAATGCCAGCTCTCGTGAGATCACTACGGGCACGGGCACGGTCTCGAAGGGCAGGGGGCTCACGAACATCACGTCACGCAAGAAGAACTCGTAGTGGCACCGCAGGCGGAAGACCTCGGGGCGAACCTCGAGCACGCGACAGCACAGGTCGAAGGTGACCTGGCCCGGCGCACCCAGAGTGAAGAACCACCTGATCGCCGAGTCGATGTCCTGAATCGAGACGGGCTGGAACAGGCGCTGCGCGAAGCCCTGGACGATGAGGAACGCATCGCGCTCCGCACCGAGCTCGAAGTCCTCCTCGTCGAACTTCGCGCCCGTGGTCAGAGCTTGTAGGGATCCTCGTCTTCGAGGGACGGAAACAGCACTTTCCGCGGCGTGACGCAGTTGCGCAACACGGTCCAGTGAGAGAGCCAGAGGGTCTTCGTCACCCAGTACAGCCACAGGAAGAGCTGCTTCAGGCTCCCAATCAGTGCCGGCGTCAGGATCGCCGAGAAGATCCCCGAAATCACAACCCGCGAGGCGGGAATCGAAATCACGATCAACATCGCTATCGATCCCAGGACGGTGTAGAGCTTCCAGTTCTCCATGCGCTTCGTACTCCCCAGTTGACCGAATCGAGGTACGGCTAAGCATCGTCGTCACCCGGCCTGGCTTCGCGTGCGGGTGCTGCCCGCCGGCGGCCATCGCTGCGATCGCTGACTCCAGCCTCACGGGTGTCCGAGGCCGGGGGCCGCCCGTTCACTTCATTCATCAACGTCTTCGTGAGGTACCGGTCGACGTTGCGGAAGAAGTCGGCGCCCTTCCAGATCTGCCCATCGATCTTGATCCCTTCGGACCGGAAGCGGTTGATGCGAACCGGGCCAAGGCGGGCCTTTGCCTCGGGCGTGAACGACAGCATCGAAACACGCAGGTTGAAGATGTCCTTGCCGCCCACCGTCACGACGCATTCGCCCTTGGACAGCCGCTTGAGCTCGTCGGGCGTCACGATGTAGGCCTCTTGCTGACGCTCGGCCGAGTTGGTGCTGGCCGCATTGCTCGTGCCGTGCTCGGGTGACGGTGACAGGAACGAGGCGCTGACCCCCTTGCTCTCCGCGGTCGTGCGCGACTTCAGCACGCCCATCTTCATCCCTATCAAGTCCGCCGCCTCGATCGCTGTGGCCTGGGTGCCGACCTTGAACACCACCTTCGTCCAGCTGTTGCCGATCACCATCTCGTAGAGCTCTTCGCTGATCGCCTTGAAGTTGGCGTTCGTCTGGGTCGCCAGCGCAAAGAACACGTGGGCGCTGCGCGACTGCTCCAGGCACCTCGAGAAGCTGTCCGTCACGTATGCGCCCGCCTCGTCGCAGAACACCCAGAACGGCGGGCTCGGCCGCGAGGCCTTCGGCAACTTCTGGATCTTCCCGATGGCGGTGCGCAGATCGGCGATGCACAGCCGCCCGAAGTTCCGGGCGCTCATGTCCTTGTGCATGGTCGGCAGGGCCACGTAGACGATCTTGTTGCCGCGGATCGCGTCGAACAGGTTCACGTCGGGCGTGTAGGTGTTCATCACCTTGCCGAACGAGCCCGTGCCGAAGGTGAAGAGGCGCCCGCCGATGCCGCCGAAGGTTCCCTGGTTCTTGTCCGACATGGGGGCGCGGTACTTGTCCAGGAACAGGCTGAAATTCCGCGTCTCTTCGGCGTTCGGGTAGTTCTGCGTCAGCGTGCGTTCGAGCTGCTCCAGCGCCTTGCCTGACATGAGGAGCACCGTCAGGTCGATCATGTTGTAGGCCATGCGGGCGCGCTGCAGCGCCGCTATGAGCGTCGTCAGGGACTGCTTGGCCTCCTGCTTGTAGTGGTCGCTGCCGGGGCTGTTCTCGGTGCTCGGGATGAGGTTCAGGATGCCGTCGGCCTTCTCATCGGGGTCGCCGATGAGGACGGGGTTGTAGCTGTTGGAGTTGTCGGGGTCGTCCGGGTTGATCACGAACACCTCATGCTCGCGACCGCACCACTTCGCGAAGTTGCACAGCTGCTGCAGGTTGTCAACGTCCAGCTTGCCGTCGATGAACAGCAGCCCGCCACCACCCTGGATGTGCTGAAACATCAGCGTGCTCGCGGCCACGGTCTTGCCAACGCCGCTCTGCCCGGTGAAATTAAGGTGGCGCGTCAGGTGCTCATAGTCGACGAAGACCGGAAGTCCACGATCGCAGGTGTAGCCCAGCAACAGGCCGTCTGTCTGCTGGCCAGGCACCGGCTGGTACGGGGACACCGAACTGCGCAGGCGAAGGGTGGACGCGAGAAGGTGAGACTTGCGCCACGGCTCGACCACACGCCAAGCCACCACCGCCACGCCGGCAGTACCAAGCACGTACAGAGCAAGCGTCGGCCACAAGGAGATCAGGTCCGGGGCCAGGAGCGGTGAGCTCCCCAGGACCACGGCGCCAATCGCAACGACGCCGAGCGCGTCACGCGACCCCCCCAGGCGCAACGTGTACAGGTGTTCGATGGACCCGTTCAACCTGTCACGCCAGGGGCGAATGCTGAAGGCCGAACTGCTCGGGCCGCGGGCGCGATCCATGATGGCGCTCCAGCGACGGGACAGTTCCTGCACTGCGCTGCTACTGCCGCTCATCGTCGCTCCTATCTCGCACAACCGTCCGAAGAAAAACACCCCCAGCACCGAAGTGCGTGGGGGTGTGCGGGTCACGAAGCCGTCAAGCTCAGAGCCTTGCGGCGCTCCTCGATGGCAGCCAGCGCCGCCTGAAGATCCTCGCCGCTGAAGGCGGCCTCGACACGCAGCTTGGCATCGTCGAGTTCACTGGCGGTGGACTTGCCCTTGATCGCATCGATGGTGGCGGTCACGGAGAAACCGCGCCGAGCCGTTGACACAGGGGCACCGTCGGCACCGGACGAAGCTGAGACGAGTCCGAGTGCCGGCCGACCGGTGACACTGGGCACACCTGTGCTCTGCCCGTCGTCATCGGGTTGGGCAACACCCAACATCGATGTCGCTGCGATACGGCGCGCAAAGCTGACCGCCGAGGCCAACGCCTGCATCGGCACCAGGTCGGCGCGGCCCTGCAAGAGCGGCGTGTCGCACTGGATGAACTGCCCGGACTTGTGACCGAGGATGGTCCGAAGGTAGTCGCCGGCCGGCATCTGGATGATGCAGAGCCCGTTCTCCTTCAAGACCGGACGCGCAGCGGCCAAGACGCCTGCGAGGGTCAGGTGCCGGGTGCCCAGATCCTCGTTCATGCCGGTGGCTGCCGGGTCGGTGAGGCTGGCTTGGGCCTGCGACAGCGCGCCAAAGAGATCACCCAGCTCGGAGCTCGTGACAGGCACTCGCGCCGTGGATTCAAGAGGCGTGGAGACGGGCCCCGGAGAGGCTTGTGCCTCGCTCACGGCGTCGTCAACGTGGAGAAGTGCAGACATGGGAACCTTTCTTGCCCGCAGGGGCAAATGGTGAAGAACCCCGGTCAATGAGCCGGAGTGCGGAAGTGCCCGTGTCAGCATGAGTTGCGCGCGATTCGACTTTGATCCTGCACTGGGAGCCTGTCATGTTCAAGCCCTTCGCCCTCTTCTTCTTCATCCTGACCTGCGTCTGGGCGGGCTCCATCGTGGTGACCACGGACCCGTACGAACGACTCCACCGCAGCGCCTTGCCGATTGCCCTGCTCGGCAAGGGAACGGTGGCCGTTGTCGTCCAAGTCGAGCCTGACTGGGCCGCTCCCGTCTACAACTTCTTTCTCAAGACGGAACATGGCTTCAAGTACATGCTCTGGAGCGTCTTCTACGAGGAAGAGTGGCGCAGCCTTAATCCAGATCAGCGCGGAACCCGCGCCATTGCTGGCTCATCGGCCGCCGCATCCGCGCCTGCGCCCTCCGCCTCAGGCGTGTCCCGTACCAGGTGATCCACCCCGGATCGCTGCCAGCCGGCGCTCCAGGCCGACCGTAGAGCGCGCAGCGTTCACCGCCGTCTGCGTCACCCAGCGCATGCCCTGCGGGCATGAGCCGCTGCGCGGGATCGATTGGCCATGCGGTTCGGCGCGCACCGGGTGAGTCGAACAACCGTGGCCAGTCCGCGGCCCTGGATGCCTGACTAACTCACCGCTTAGCCCGTGCGCCGCACGGCAGTTGACCGTAGAAAAGGATGCGTCTGCAGCCGGTGCGGTTGCGCGCGGCGGTCGTCTTATACATGCCCATGTAGAAACGCGGACAAGACATCAAGCCGCATGAAAGCCGCCCTCACACTTCTCGCCGCCCTGAGCCTCGGAACACCGAGGGCAGAGGCCTTCTGCTTCGACGCAGCAGGCGAGCGTTACGGCGTCTCCCCGGCGCTCCTGCGCGCCATCGCTCGCGTGGAATCGGGCCTCAACGCGGCGGCGATCAACGACTCGCACGAGGCGTCGACCGGCTCGGTGGATCTCGGCCTCATGCAGATCAACAGCGCTCACCTCCCGCGCCTCTCGGCGTGGGGGATCTCTCGCGAAAAGTTGCTCACAGACGCCTGCCTGAACGTGATGGTCGGCGCCTGGCTGCTGGTGCAGCACATGGCCCGCAACGGCCACGACTGGAACGGCATCGGTTCCTACAACGCGG
>LNFM01010772.1_pt1 | contig 15638 bp, 19 predicted proteins | sample 596031 | NCBI WGS metagenome assembly LNFM01 (sample SAMN04254537, study PRJNA301005) | activated carbon metagenome | isolation source: dual media filters at the Ann Arbor, Michigan drinking water treatment plant | place: USA: Ann Arbor | reverse complement strand
CGACCGCGTGATCCGCGGCGGCAACGAATACGAGTTCTTCCAGCCGGTGCGGCCGGATGACCGCGTGACCGTCACCTGGAAGATCGTCGACATCTACGAGCGGGAAACACGCGAGGGCTCGCTGGTGTTCGTGATCTCCGAGGCGCGCTACATGAACCAGCGCGGCGAGTTGCTGGCGGTGAACCGGGAAACCAACATCCGATGACACCGACGCCGCCGGGCCGCTTCATCGAGGATGTCACTGCAGGGGAGCAGTTGCCTTCGTTCGATCTGGCGGTGGACCTCAGGACGCTGGTGACCTACGCCGCCGCGACCTGGGACTTCCATCCCTACCACTACGACGCCGCCTACGTGGCCGAGCGCGGACGGCGCGCGCCCTTCATGGATGGCCAGATGATCGGCGCACTGCTCGCGCGCCAGCTCATGGCCTGGGCCGGTCCCGACGCGTTCGTGCGGCGGCTGGCCTACCGGCTGCGCACGATGGTCCATGTCGGGGACAGCATCACGGTGACCGGGAAGGTGTCGGGTACTGCAGAAGAGTCCGGGCGGGCCCTTGCGCTGTGCTCGCTCGATGTCGTCAAGGCGGACGGAAGCATCGTGGTCAAGGACGCTGCCGCCGCGATCGAACTGGGAAGGAGACCATGAAGACGCTGCTCGCCACGACCGTCGCCCTGATGGGTGCGCTTGCGTTTCCGGCGCAGGCGCAGTCCTATCCATCCAAGCCACTGCGGTTGATCCTGCCTTACCCGCCGGGTGGCCCCACCGACATCATGGGGCGTACCGCCGGCGCCATACTCACCAAGGCGTGGGGCGTACAGGTGGTCGCGGACAACCGCCCCGGCTTCAACGGCAACCTCGGAACCGCGCTGTGCACGAAGGCGCCGCCGGATGGCTACACCTTCTGCACCGTATCGGGTGCGCAGGCCGTCGCACCCGGCATCTCGAGCAGCGTCACCTTCGACGGCACGCGCGACTTCTCGCATGTGACGCTGCTGGCGATCCTGCCGATGCTGCTGGTGGTGCATCCGTCGCTGCCGGTGAAGACCACGCGCGACCTCATCGCCTTCGCACAGAAGCGGCCAGGCGAGCTCAACTACGCATCCACCGGCGTCGGCGTCACGCCGCAGCTCACGATGGAGATGTTCAAGCAGCAGACCAGGATCGACATCGTGAACATCACGTACAAGGGCGCGGTGGCGGCGCTGGTCGACCAGATGGCCGGGCGCGTGGAAACCTCGTTCAGCATCGCCGTGGGCGCGATGCCTTACGTGAAGCAGGGAAAGCTGCGCGCGCTCGGCGTCTCGACGCGCGTGCGGTTCCCCCCGCTGCCCGACGTACCGACGATCGACGAAGCCGGCCTGAAGGGCTTCGATGCCAGCTCCTGGCAGGGCATCGTGATGCCGGCCGGGGTGCCGCGCGACATCGTGGAGCACATGAGCGCCACGCTCGCCGCAGGACTGAAGGCCCCGGAGATGGCGGCGCGCATCCTCGACACGGGCGGGATCGTCGTGGGCAACCGGCCGGAGGAGTTCGCCGCGTTCTTCAAGGCGGAAGCGGCGAAATGGACGCGGGTGGCGAAGGGGGCGAACGTGCGGATCGATTGAGCGGCGGGACGACTGTCCGCCCTGCTGTTCAGGAAGGCTTGCCGACTCACTGCCGAGCGATGATGGCCTGATATCGTCAAAGATGTCGACGGCGCCCTTCGTCGCTCCGACGATCGAAAGCGTCGCACGCTCCTGAAGGTAAAGAGGAAGCATTGAACAGGTGCTGTAGGTCGGGATCTGGGGGCCCAAAAAAGCTATGCAAAAGCCCCGGCTGCAGCAAGATAGAACTTAGGGTTAGGTCTCTGCTTGTGCCACTAGGTAAGCGAAAAGATCGGTGATGAGAAGAATGATTACCCCGATAGTCAGTGCTCCGGGGTAGGCAACGGACGAGGACAGATCAATCGCATAGCCCACGAGCATCAGTGCTAGAGGCAATAACAGCACCCAGATCTTCGATAGCTGGGTCACAACCATTGTGCGCAGGACCACGGAGAGAAACGCGATGGCGAGTAACGCGAAAGTAAAGCTGCCAAGGCCAGCGTCCTTCCGCTCCACGTAATAGCCGGGAATCGGGATCGCTTCAGGAAGCCAGTCCAAAGGCAGATAACCAAGCACAAAGGTGAGAGTCGCTAGGGAAGGTCTGAACAAGTCTTCCGAAATGTGATTTCATCGAAGCATCAGCGGGCGATGAGGCGAGCCGATGAGCCAGATGAGTTTCAGCGATGCGGAGCACGCGGGCAAGCGGAAGAAGACGCGCCGCGAGTTGTTCCTTGAAGAGATGGAGCAGGTCATTCCGTGGAAGGCGCTGATCCGGGAGATCGAGCCGGTCTACCCGAAGGCCGGCCGGGGTCGCCAGCCTTACCCGCTGCAGACGATGCTGCGCATCCACCTGATGCAGAACTGGTTCGGACTGAGTGATCCGGGGATGGAGGAAGCGCTCTACGAAGTGGCTTCGATGCGCAAGTTCTCCGGGCTTTCGCTGCTTGAGGCCATCCCCGACGAGACGACGATCCTGAATTTCCGGCACCTGATCGAGCGCGAGGAACTCGCGCCGCTGATCCTGGATGCGGTCAACGCCCATCTGGCTCGCAAGGGAATGATGGTCAAGCGCGGGACGATGGTCGATGCGACGATCATCGCTGCGCCCAGCTCGACGAAGAACAGCAGCGGCGAGCGTGACCCGGAGATGCACCAGACGAAGAAGGGCAACAACTGGCACTTCGGCATGAAGGCGCACATCGGCGCCGATACCGATTCGGGGCTGGTGCATACGGTGGTCACGACGCCCGCCAATGAATCCGATGTCGAGCGGGTGGACCAGCTGCTTCACGGTAAAGAGAAGACTGTCCATGCCGACGCGGGCTACACCGGCGCCGAGCAGCGCGTGGAAGATCGCCCGCCGCCGCAGCCAGGTGAAGAAGATCACTTCGGAACACGCACGCGAGCTGGTGATGCTCGAAGAGAAGCGCAAGGCCCAGGTGCGGGCGCGAGTCGAGCATCCGTTCTGGGCGTTGAAGTGCATCTTCGGTTACCGGAAGGTCCGCTTCAAGGGGTTGATGAAGAACACCTCGCAGATCGTCACGCTGTTCGCCCTGGCGAACCTGTACATGGTTCGAAAGAGATTGCTGGCGATGACGGGAGTGGTGCGTCCGCAAATGGCATGAAGAGCAAAACCGGCAACTACATCGAACGGTTTCGGTGGCTCAGGCTGCCCGCCGACGCAATTCGCGCCACGATTCGGAACCGGCGCGCATCATCCATGACTTGTTCAGACCTTCCTTAGTGCATCGATCCAACGGCCTGGCAGCCACTTCCCTTTACAGCTTTCGCAAACGTAACCAGCGGCACTCTCCGAGTCGCAAATAGCCAAGCGCGAGTGATGCTTAGGGCAATTCACGCAGTCTAGCCGCTCAACGCAGAGTTGAGCGGACGACGCCAGCGGCGCCCCGCGAGACGGAGACTATCCGAGCGCCGGCTCGCGGGGCGCCGCTGGTGGCGGTCCGTTCCAACGTAGGGTTAGGGCGCACTTGCACTGGTTCTGTTCGCGCGACGCATAGTGAGATAGACGTGCGAAAGTCCAAGGGTGATCATGAACCAGACGAAGCCCATCGCGATGACCGCGTCTCGCAAAAAGTCTCCGAATCTGTCGAGGAGTCTTTTCGTGAGAGTGCGGCGCCCATCTTCAAACTCTACCCAGAAAGCGCATGTCTGCCTCAAGCTCTCCAGGTCAGAGGCTTCCATGATCTTCTGAAGATCTCTCTTGCCCTCGCCTTCCAGCGGAGTTGCGTAGAGCGGGGGAACGTATGTGATGCGGTGCACAGCATACCCACCAACTACGAAGAGAAAAAGCGTCAGCGAAAGTCCGAGAAGGCCGAAGACAACTTGCTCAGCGGTTTTCATGGCGATACCTTGGAGTGCGCCCTAACGTGTTGTAGGGAGACAAGCTGCTGGTTTTCACTGCCGACTGTCTCTATAAGTCGGCGATTCCAGCGCCGCATTACCCATTCATTTCAACAGCCTGGCTCGAACTGTGCCGGATAAGCAGGCAATAATCCAGCGCGAAAACCGGCGCCCTGCCGCCTCAGGCGCTGGCGTTCAACGTCGATGCCGCATAACGCGCCGACTGTCTCCCTAATGTCGGTGCTGGCTCCGCCGAGTTTCAAACTGAATTCAGCAGGTTGAGAGAATCAGGTCCAATACGCCAGCAGGTGCACAGCCGTATAACTCGGCGCGGGCCCTTTCCAAGGCGACCGTCCGGAGCCAGGCGTGTCGGCTCAGCGGCGGTTGCGCCAGTCATCCGTTCTGCGGCTTCCGCCGCCCGGAAACTCGTCATCGACAGCGTCGGTCAGGATGCGCAGCACCGTGCCGATCTGCGAGGCCAGGGTGCCGAGGCCGCATACCAGGACAAAGGCGCTCTGTTGGCTGGGACGCATGTTCGAGTCCCAATACCAGGAGACGAAGCCCACCAGCGAAAGCAGGGCGCCCAGCCCGAGGAACACGAGCAACTGCAGCGTGCGGCTGAGTGTGCCGGACGGGGCAAGCAGCAGGCAGGCCCATGCGGAGAGCAGGATGACCACGGCGATGGGTTTCAAGGGTAGTGCCTCGGTACGGTCGAATCAGGGCGTCTGGAGAACTGTGCAAGATGCTCCGGCGCATCAAGGCAGCGTCAAGCCTGCCCCCGCAGTATCGCCAGCCGGTTCGGCGGCGCATCCGGCGCGAGGAAGTCCGGGATGGTGCGTGCCGTCCGCCGCGGCCGTGACAGGAATTCGACGGGCCACTCGGCGATCCGCTCCTCGCGGACATGCCGGTACTCGCCTGGGGCGGGCTCGTCGATGTACTCGCGCTGCAGGATCAGCGCGAGCGGTTGTCCGCTGCCTTCCGTGGCGTTGGCATATGCCTCTGCATCTTCGAAGGATGCGAACGCGCAGTAGTAGTCGTTCCCGTCGTACTCGTCCGGCGCGCCGCGCTCGGGATGGCACCAGACCCGGTACTCGAGCACCTCGTCCCAGACATAGCCTCCACCGGCTTTCGCGGTGGCGGGATAGGTGCCGACACGTTCAGGGTCAAGGACTTCAGGCGGTGGCATAGGTGGACAGGTTCAACTTTCAAGACCAAGGAACGCCTTCACGTTCCCGATGAACGTCGCCTGCCGATGCGCCCGGATCTCCCTTGTGGACGACCCCACATGCGGCACCAGCATCACCTGCTCCATCGCACGCAACTCGGCTGGCACGCGCGGCTCGTCCTCGAACACTTCCAGCCCGGCACCGGCGATCGTGCCCGACGCCAGCGCCTCGATCAGCGCCGCCTCGTCCACCACCGCGCCGCGGCTCACGTTCACCAGGAACCCCTGCGGACCGAGCGCAGAGAGGATGCGCGCATCCACCAGCCTGCGGGTGGCCGGGGTCGACGCGCAGCAGACGACCAGGCAGTCCGCCGCCGAGGCCATCGTGGCGAGGTCTGCGAAGTGCGTCCAGGGCGCATCCGCCTTCGGCGATGGTCCGTGCCACACGATCTTCATCCCGAAGCCTTCGACCCTGCGCGCCACCGCACGTCCGATCGACCCCAGCCCGACCAGCCCGACCGTCTTGCCACGCAGGTCGGTGCTCATCGGGAAGGGTCCTTCGGCCCAGCGTCCAGCACGCACGAAGCGGTCGGCTTCGCACAGGCGGCGCATCGTGCCGATCATCAGCCCGAGGGCGACATCGGCGACGGCATCCTCCGTCCAGTCGGGCGTGTTGCTGACGGTGATGCCGCGTGCCTGTGCGGCGGCCAGGTCGAACGTGCCGTGGCCCATGCCGAAGCAGGCGACATGGCCGAGGCTCGGCAATCCGTCGAGATCGCCGGCGCTGAAGCCGCGCACCCCGGTGGTGACGAGCACGCGGATGCGCGCGCCGCGTTCGCGGATGAACGCATCCACATGCGGCAGCAGCCAGCGTCGGTGGACGGTGCAGAACGTCTCGGCTTCGGCGAGCGCCGGTGGATAGACCGGTGCGATCGCCAGCAGTTCCGGACGCCCGCCTGCCGCCATCAGGGTTTCTCGCCGAGCACTTCCAGCGCGTTCAGCGACAGGATGCGTTCGCGCTGTGCTTCGGTGAGGCCGTCGACCTGTGCCAGCATGCCGAGCGGATCGTCCTCGGCCATGTCGAACGGCGCGTCGGTGCCGATCATCACGCGCTCTGCGCCGACACGCCGGATCAGGAAGCGCAGCGATTCGACGTCATGGGTGAGCGAGTCGAAGCGGAAGCGGTGCAGTTGCGACTCTGGCGGGTTCGCGGTGTTGGCCTTGGCTTCCTTGCGCACCTGGTAGCCGTGGTCCAGCCGGCCGAACTGGTACGGCAGGTGGCCGCCGCCATGGGCGAGGATGAAGTCGAGGCCCGGCAGTGCGTCGAGCGTGCCGTCCAGCATCAGGTGCGAGGCCATCAGCGCGGTGTCGAACGGCAGGCCGTGCGTGTTGCCGAGGTAGTAGTTGCACAGGTCCTTCGGCAGGGCGCCGGCGATGTACGGGTGGGCGAACACCGCCACCTTGAGTTCCGCGGCGCGCTTGAGCACTGGGCGGAACTTCGCGTCGGACAGCAGTTCGCCCTTCACCCGGCAGCCGAGCTCCACCGCGCGGAAGCCGTGTTCGCGCGAGGCGCGTTCGAGTTCGGTGACCGCGGCATCGATGTCCTGCATCGGCAGCGTGGCCATGCCGCGGAAGCGGGTCGGCCGCGAGGCGACCATCGCGGCGATGCCGTCGTTCAGCACGCGGGCGGCATCGAGGCCCTTGTCGGCGTCGAGCCAGTAGAAGAACACCACCGGCGTGACCGACAGCACCGAGATGTCGATGCCCTTGCGATCCATGCCTTCGATTTTGGCGTCGATGTCGTGGAACTCGGGAAACAGCGGCGAACCGTGGTTGTCGTCGCGCACCAGCGCTTCGTCGGCGCCGGTGCCGCGCACCGTCATGCCGAAGTCGCCCGGCCGCTGGCGGATCGCCTCGACCATGGCCCTGGGGAGCACATGGCTGTGCATGTCGATCACCGGCGGCTTGTTGCCCTTCATGCTGCTGTGCTCCTCGATGGCCGCATCGGGTGCGGCCCGGTTTCAGTCGGCCTTGATGCCGGCGTCCTTGATCACGCGTGCGAAGCGCGCGGCCTCGCTGCGGATGAACGCGCCGAATTCCTCCGGCGTGCTGGTCAGTGGCTCGACGCCGGCGCTGGCGAACTTGGGCTTCATGTCCGGTGCGCTGACTGCCTTCGCCAGCTCGCTGTTCAGGCGGGTGATGATCTCACGCGGCGTGCCGGTCGGCGTGAGCATGCCGTACCAGACGCTGATCTCGAAGTTCGGGAAGCCCGATTCCTTCGAAGTCGGTACCTTGGGCAGGTCGGCGAAGCGTTCGGGCATCAGTACGGCCAGGGCGCGGACGCGCCCGGCGTTGATCTGCTGCACGGCTGCCGGTGCCGCGATCACCAGCATGTCGATCTGGCCGCCGGCGAGGGCACCCAGCGCGACGCCGGAACCCTTGTACGGCACGTGCACGATGTCCAGCTTCTCGAGGCTCTTCAGCAGTTCGGGCGCGAGGTGGGTAGTGGTGCCGACACCGCCCGAGCCGTAGTTGAGCCGGCCCGGGCTCTTGCGCGCGATCTGCACCAGCTCCTTCAGGTTCTGCGCCGGCACCGACGGATGCACGACCAGTACGTTGCGCACTGCGCCGACCAGTGCGATCGGCGCCAGTTCCTTGTCGGGATCGTAGTTGAGCTTGCTGTACATCAGCGGGCTGAGCGCGATCACCGGCGAGCTGAGCACGATGGTGTAGCCGTCGGGTGCCGACCGGGCAGCCAGTTCCAGGCCCACGTTGCCGCTGGCGCCGGGACGCGACTCGATCACGATCGGTTGCCCGATGTTCTCGGCCAGCTTCGCCGATACGAGGCGCCCGACCAGGTCGGTCGGGCCGCCGGGCGGGAACGGAGAGATCATGCGGATCGGCCGGTTGGGATACTGCGCCTGCGCCTGGGTGGGGGCCGGCAGCGCCAGGGCCACGGTGGTCGTGACGGCCGCTGCCGACACCAGGCCGAGCAATGCTGCGGGGCTGCTTGAACGCTTGTGATGCATGGAGCTTCCTCCGGGCGGGCCGCCCTCTGCGGGGCGCCGCGCATCCAGTTTCAGTGTGCTTCCGGTCGCCGGCTAGTAGTGCGACTTGAAGCTGATCGCTTCGCGGTAGGCCAGGTCTTCCAGGTCGATGTACGAGCGCTTCGTCTCCTTGTCGACCGTGTACTGGATCTTCCGCTCCGTCTCGTTCGTCGCGCGGATGTCGAGCAGTTCGAGGTATTCCTTCACCTCCCACTCGTGCGCACCGGCGATGCCTGCCGGCGCATAGATCATCGAGCCCGGCCCGACCTCGAACTCCTCGCCGTTGAAGTTGCGCACCGTCGCATGGCCGGCGATCACGTAATAGCAGGCCTCGATCGGATGCCAGTGCAGCTGCTCGTAGGTGCCGGGCTTGTAGGTGGCGCGCCCGACGCGGACGCGGTCGGTGTCCTGCACGCCGGGCCAGCCGATCAGGCGCTGGTAGGTCTGTCCGTCGGTGACGCCGCGGTTGCCCGGGAAGTCGGCTTCGCTGATCACGCGCAGCGTGGGTTTGACTTCGACCGTCATCGGATCAGTCCTTGCGTTCGAGCAGTTCGACGCTCACGCCATCGGGTGCCTCGATGAAGCAGATGCGGGTGGTGGGATTCATCACCGTCGGCTCCATCAGGAACTTCACGCCCTTGCCGCGCAGCTCGCTGCAGAGCGCGTCGTAGTCGCCGGTCACGCGCATGCCGAAATGGTCGAGCCCCCATTGCAGGTCGTTCTTGCCGGCGGCGCTCTCGCCCGGGCGCTGGCCGCGCACGATGATCATCGCGCCCCCGCCGAACGACAGGTAGATCTGCGGTGCGCCGGCGATCTGGACCGAACGTTCGACCTTGCCACCCAGGCGGTCGACATACCAGTCGGCGGTGCCCTGCGGGTCGGGGCTGATCACGTGGGCGTGGTCGAAGGAGAGGCTTGCTGCGGGCATGGTTCGTCCTTTCAGGCGGTTGCGCTGCGGGTTCGGGCCGGGCACTGCACGGCCGGGTCAATGTATCAGTCCACGCGGATTCCTGCGGCCTTGATCACCGCGGTCCATTTCTCTGCCTCGACCGCGTTGCGGCGCACGGCGTCCTCGGGCGAGCCGCCCAGCGGGATGATGCCGATCTCCGACCAGCGTGCGGCGAGGTCGGGCAACCTGACCATCGTGTCGAGGTCCGCGTTCAGCTTGCGCACGATATCGGCGGGCACTCGGCTGCCGGCGGAGATCGTGTAGTAGGGCATCGCTTCGTACTTCGCGACGCCGAGTTCGGAGATCGTCGCCACGTCCGGCAGCGTCGATACGCGGTCCCGGCCGGTCAGCCCGAGCGCGCGCACCTTGCCCGACCGGATGAACGGGATGGCGGTGGCGACGTTCTCGAACATCACCTGGATGTGGCCACCGAGCAGGTCGGACATCGCCGGCCCGCTGCCCTTGTAGGCGACATGGGTGAGGTTGACGTCGGCGACCCACTTGAACAGCTCGGCGGCCATGTGGATCGCGGTGCCGGAGCCGGCCGAGCCGTAGTTCAGTTCGCCCGGACGCGCCTTCGCCAGTGCGACGAACTGCCGCAGGTTCTTCGCGGGCAGCGAGGGATGCACCACCAGCACGCCCTGCGATTCCCCGAGCAGGATCACCGGCTGCAGGTCTTTCTCCGGCTGGTAGGGAAGGTTGCGGTACATCGCGTAGGTCGCGTTGTGGCCGATCGTCGCCTTGAGCACGGTATGGCCATCGGGTGCCGCCCGGGCGACGAACTCGCCCGCGACATGCCCGCCCGACCCGGGCCGGTTCTCGACCACCGCGGGTTGTCCGATGATCGCGGGCAGCCGTTGCGCGACGAGACGGCTGAGCAGGTCCGAGATGCCGCCCGGTGCGGCGGGCACCACCACGCGGATCGGCTTGCTCGGAAAGGCCACCGGCTGCGCCAGGCCCACGACGGGCATGGCAGCCAGGGCCGCGGCGACGATGGTCGCAAGCGGGTATCGCTTCATTGCACTCCTCCGGCCGAAAGGTTTCGACGGCGTCGCGAGGTGCCCTGGTGTTGTGTACTGCTGCAGGGTCACTGCGCGCGCAGGTGCATGATGCCGGTGCCACCGGTGGCGTGCAATGGGCGCTGCGAGGTCAGCCGACCATCGCCTCCCAGTCCGGGCAGGTGCGCTGCTCGAGCGGACGATCGTAGGCGTCGCAGTTGCCCTGGTGCACGACCTGCACCGGCAGCAGCAGTTGCTTCGGGATCCGTTCGCCGCGCAGGAAGCGGATGGCCGCCTCGGTGGCGACGGACGCGATCTTCATCGCGTCGAAATCGGCGGTCGCGAGCAGGCTGCCATCGCGCAGGCGCGAGATCGCCTCCGGGATCGCGTTCACGCCGACGACGCGCGCACGGCGTCCGGCTGCTGCCAGTGCATCGATCGCACCGATCGCCATGCTGTCGTTGGTCGCGGCGACACCGTCGATCACCGGCAGCTCGGCGATGAACGCTTCCATCGCCGCGCGCCCGGGTTCGTACAGGAACAGTCCTTCCCGCGCACCGACGATGCGGATGCCGGGGTACGCCTTCGCGGCGTCGCGGAAGCCCTGCGACCGCTCGCGGCTGGTGATCGTGCCGGGCGTGCCTTCGAGGATCACCACGTCGCCCTGCCCGCCCATCGCCTCGTACAGGAAGCGACCGGCCAGGGTGGCCAGCTTCGGATCGTCCGCGCCGACGAAGCTTGCGTAATCATCCGGGTCGGCCAGGCGGTTGATCATGTTGAACAACGGGATGCCTGCGCGCGCGAACCGCTTCACCCAGTCGTCCATCAGCACGCCATGCACCGGCACGAACACGGCCGCATCGGGCCGGAGGGCGATCGCCTGTTCGACCAGCGCCCGCTGCTGGTCGACGTCGTCGGGTCTTTCGGGGACGAAATGCACCGTGCGCGCGCCCATGCGCGCGGCGACCCGATCGGCGCCGATCCGCGCCGCTTCGTACGCGGGATTCAGGCGGTTCTTGGTGAACACGGCGATCGTCGGGACGGGCATGGTCAGGCTTCGCTGCGCGGCTGCGCGTGGCCGGCGAGGTGCCCCGTCTTCACGAAGATCGTGCAACCGTCGCGGCTGAAGGGCCGATGCTCGCTCAGGTGCGGGCTGCGCAGCCAGCTGCCTGCCGGATAGCGGCCGAACTCATCTTCGAACACGCCGTCGATCACGAAGATCTCTTCGCCGCCCCAGTGCCGGTGCGCCTGGAAACGGGTGCCCGGGGCCCAGCGCACCAGCGCAGTATGCTCGGTGCGGAACGCGCACAGGGGCAGCACGCTGAGGCCCGCGACCAGACCGGGGCGCCACTGGGCGGTGGTGGTGTCCATCGCGACCTGCTGCAGGTCCTCCGGATCGACATGGCGCAGCTTCACGAACAGCGTGCAGCCTTCGACCGAACCCGGGGCATGGCTCGATCCCGGGGGATTGCGGAGGAAGGTTCCCGGCCCGTGCGTCCCCGCCTCGTCGCGGAAGTCACCCTCGATCACGAAGATCTCTTCGCCCAGGTCATGACGATGGGTCGGGAAGCTGGACCCCGGGGCGTAGCGCACGATCGACGTCGCGCGCGCCACCTCGCCGCCATCGCGATCGAGCATCTTGCGCTGCACGCCGGGCGAGGGCGAGTCGACCCAGTCGACGGCACGGGTATCGATGGCAACGCGCTGGGTGTAGTCGGCATGGATCTTCATCGCGACATTATCCGTGCTGGCGGGAATCGCGGCCATGGCCATCGGTGCGTCCGGGTGCGCTGGCGTACAGACGTCGTCCCGGGGCAGACGTAGAAGGACGAAGACAACCACCCCACCGGAAGTGAATCCTCTATGCATACGTTCAGCAAGCAGATGTTGGCGGCCCTGGCCATTGCGGCAGCCTTCGGCGCCGCGGGAACCTCCCGCGCCCAGGTTGCCGGTGCCACGGTGATCGGCATCACCATCACCGAAGCCGAGCGGATCGCGACCGGCTGGAGCGTGAAGAAGAGCATCCTCGGCAGGAACGTCTACAGCAGCGCCGGCGAGAAGGTCGGGAAGGTCGAGGACCTGATCATCGCCCCGGACCGCAACGTGTCCTACCTCATCGTCAGTGCAGGGGGATTCATCGGGATCGGTACCCATGATGTCGCGATCCCCGCGCAGCAGGTGAAGGAGGAAGGCGGTCGGATCGTGATCCCGGGTGCCACCAAGGACAACGTACGGGCCATGCCGCCGTTCCGCTACGCGAAGATCACCGGTGAACGCGAGGTGTTCATCGACCGCACCGAAAAGGACCTGCTGGTCGCCCGTGAGCGGCTGGCCGGCCTGCAGGCGCAGGCCGCCGAGGCTGCGGCGGATGTGAAAGGCAAGCTCGACGGACAGGTGGCTGCGACACAGACGAACCTGAAGTCGGCCGAGGCGCGGCTGGGCGCGATGAAGAAGGCGACGGCGAAACGCTGGAAGGAATTCGAGAAGGACGTGGATGTCGCGATGGCGCGGCTTCGGGTGTCCGCGGGCCTCTGATCGCGGCGGGGGGCCTATCATCGGAGGATCCTTTTTCAGGGACCTTCGATGCGTGCTTTGCGCCCCCTGCTCCTCGGGGCAATCATTGCCCTTTTCCCTGGCGCCCTGCCGGCCCAGGACATCGTGCCTGGCCCCTGGGGCGACCTCGTCGAAGCGGTGAAGCCGCTTTCGCTGCGTTCCGACGCCGAGCGGGCCACCCACTATCGCCGGTTGCAGATGAACGCGATGTCCAACCACTTCCGCTCGCTGGAGGCGGTGTTCACCTACGGCGCGCCGTTCGCCGGGCGCACGCGCGCGGATGCCGAAGCCATGGTCGGCCTCGCCGAGGGATGGGCCGGGCTGTTCGTCGACGGCAGCGCGATGGCGCCGGGCACCTGGGGTGCACGGCCGGCGATCTGGTCGGAGCGCGAGCGCTTCGCGCAGCATGTCGCCGGGTTGCAGTCGGCCGTGCGCGACCTGCGCGACACGCTCAGGGCGAGCGACCGCAGCCGCGACGCAGCCGCCATGACCGCCGTGCGCCACCAGTGCCTCGCCTGCCACCAGCGCTTCCGCGAATTCCGCCCCGGCACCCGCTGACCCGGGTTTTCGTGTGTTACAGGCCGCGGCGGCGGTACTGGCGGAAGTCGGGCGGGCGCTTCTCGAGGAAGGCGCGGATGCCTTCGCTGTTCTCTTCGTTGCCGTAGATGCCGGCGAGCAGGCCGCTGGTGGGGCCGAAGGAAGGCAGGAACTCGAGGTCGGAGCCGGCGTTCAGCGCAACCTTGGCGATGCGGATGCTCTGCGGGCTCTTGGCGAGGATCTCCTGGCACCACTCCTCGACCAGTGCGTCGAGCTGGTCCGACGGGCAGACGCCGTTGATCAGGCCCATGTCGGCGGCCTGCTGTGCGGTGTACTGGCGGCAGCCGAACACCATCTCGCGGGCCTTGCGTTCGCCGACGTAGCGCGCGAGCAGCTGGCAGGCGCCCCAGATCGGGATGCTGCCCACGCGGGGTCCGGTCTGGCCGAAGCGGGAATCCTCGGACGCGAACGACAGGTCGCAGAACAGGTGGATCTCGTTGCCGCCGCCCACGCAGTAGCCGCGGATCTTGGCGATGATCGGCTTGTCCATCATGCGCATCACCGAGGACAGCGCGAACAGCCGGCGCATGTGGGTGCGGCCGACATCGGGCGTGCGGCTCGACTGGTCGCCGATGTCGCCGCCAGCGCAGAACGCCTTGCCGCCGGCGCCGGTGAGCACCACCACGCCGATCGTCGGATCGTCGGCGGCGCGGTGCATCGCGTGCGTCAGCTCCTCGTAGGTCTGCGGGCGCACGGCGTTGCGCTTCTCCGGCCGCTCGATGGTGATGGTCGCGATGCCGTCGCGGGTCTCGTAGCTCACGTCTTCATAGTCCATCGGCTTCTCCTGGGGAGGCGGGTTGCATGCGGGATGCGGTTCCACCGCGCGAAACGCGATGCCGGCCGGGGCCGACGTGGCGTACGCTCGGGGCAGGTTCAACAAGCAGCGGAGGGGATCGGAAATGGCACAGTATTCGACGATCGACGTGGCGCAGCACGGCACCACCACGGTGGTGCGGCTCGCGTGCACCGACAAGCGCAACGCGGTGAGCCGCGCGATGATGGGCGAGATCACCGCGGCCGCACTGGCGGCGCAGGCGTCCGGCACCGCACGCGCGCTGGTCATCACCGGCGGCGATACCTTCTTCTCGGCTGGCGCCGACCTCACCGAAGCGGTGAAGGTGAAGACGGCGGTGGATGGCACCGAGTACTTCAACTGCTGGCACCAGCTGTGCGCATCGCTCGAGACGCTGCGCCTGCCGGTGATCGCCGCGATCGAGGGCTTCTGCATCACCGGCGGGCTGGAACTCGCGCTCGCCTGCGACGTGCGCGTCGCGGCGGAAGGCTCGACCTATGCGATCACCAGCGCGCGCATCGGCACCGTCGCCGGCGCCGGCGGCACGCAGCGGCTGCCGCGGCTGGTCGGGCCGGCGAAGGCGCTGCACCTGCTGATGTCGGCGGCGACCATCGACGGCCCCGAGGCCTTGCGCATCGGGCTCATCGACCGCCTCGTGCCGAAGGGCGGCGCCCTCGATGCCGCGCTGGAATGGGCGGCGATGTACGCCGAACGCGCGCCGCTCAGCGTGGCGTTCGCGAAGCGCGCGGTGCATCGCGGCATGCAGATGGACCTCACTTCGGCCCTCGAGTTCGAAACGATGCTGGTGACGACGGTCTATGGTACGGCGGACAAGCAGGAAGGCATCACCGCCTTCCTCGAGAAGCGCACGGCGAAGTTCACCGGCAGCTGAGTCTTTCACGGCGTCGTCCACTGCGCCAGCCGGTGCGTCAGCCGGTGCGTCAGCCGGTGCGTCACCCACCACGCCCGCCCATCAGCGTCGAGATGCGTCCGGCCGCGCGGCAGCATTCGCGCACCAGCTCGCGTTCGCGCGACTTCAACCGGATGGTCGGCCCGGTCACCGTCACGCACCATGGCCAGTTGCCTTCGGCATCACCGACCGGTGCGGCCACTGCGGTGAGTCCCGGCACGCGCTCGCCATGGGTGACCGACCAGCCGCGCCGCGCGACGTCCTCGAGCTGGGCGGTGAGGTCCGCCTTCGGGATGCGCAGCGTGCGCGCGGCCTGTGCGATGGACCGGCTGCGCAACGGTTCGTCCAGCCGCGACATCAGCACCCGCGCGCTGGCGCCGTCGACCAGCGGCGAGCGCGTGCCGGATCGGGTCACGCTCATCAGCGGCGAGGGTGCATGCACGACGTCCAGGCACACCCGCGACTGTCCTTCGACGCCGTTCAGCGTGACGGTCTCGCCGGTGGATTGCGAGAGTTCCACGATCACCGGCCGCGCCAGGTCGCGCAGCGACAGCGTGCTCTGCACCAGCCCGGCGAGCAGCGTGAACTTGAACGACAGGCAGTAGCGCTGGTTGTCGAGGCGCATCAGGTAGCCGGCATCGACCAGCGCCGCGACCATCCGGAAGGTGGTCGACTTTGCCAG
>LNFM01008394.1_pt1 | contig 15639 bp, 15 predicted proteins | sample 596031 | NCBI WGS metagenome assembly LNFM01 (sample SAMN04254537, study PRJNA301005) | activated carbon metagenome | isolation source: dual media filters at the Ann Arbor, Michigan drinking water treatment plant | place: USA: Ann Arbor | reverse complement strand
CGACGACGCGGCGGCAGCACGGCCACGCGGCGCGGGGGCCTCGGCCGAGCGCGGCCGGGCAGGCGCACGGCTGCGGCTCGGCGCTTCCGACGACGCGGCGGCAGCACGGCCACGCGGCGCGGGGGCCTCGGCCGCACGCGGCTTGGCGGGGGCGCGGCTGCGGCGCGGCGCTTCCGACGGTGCTGCTGCGGCGGCGCGGCCACGCGGCTTCGGCGCCTCGGCCGCGCGCGGCTTGGCAGCGGGCTTGGGGGCGGGCTTGCGGGCCGGCTTCTTGGTCTCGTCAGGTGTCCGCGCCATGCGCTCGGTCTCTCATTTCGTCAGTTCGAAGGGGCGCCCGCGGCACGTGCCGAGGCCGCCCGAATGGCAGTGGCCGAAATCGCGCGCTCGGCAGCGGGCACAAAGCACCAGGGAGCCCCCGCCGTCCAGCGCGAAGCTTGCAGGGCGGCCGCGCGTCTGCGCCGATGCCGCAGCACCGCCGCCGCCTGGCCGCGCAATGCCGCACGGCTATAGCTCGGACGCGGCAGCACCGCGAGCGGCGTTTGCCGCGCCATCGCCCGCCAGCGCTGCCAGCGCGGCAATTGGGTGAGGTTGTCCGCCCCCAGGATCAGCACGAAGCGCGCGTGCGGAAAGCGCCGCCGCAGCAGCGCCAAGGTCCGGTGCGTGTAGCGCGAGCCCAGGCGCTGCTCGATATCGGTGGCGAGGATCCGCGCATCCCGCGCCACACCCCGCGCACTGGCCAGCCGCTCCGCAAAGGGCGCCATGCCCCGCACCGGCTTCAGCGGATTGCCGGGCGAGACCATCAGCCAGACCTGGTCCAGCCGCAGCGCGCGGAGCGCGGCCAGCGCCACATGGGCGTGGCCGGCATGGGCGGGGTTGAAGCTGCCGCCCAACAGGCCGATGCGCTGGCGCCGGCCATCGCCGAACCGCCCCGGAAGCCCCCTCAACGCGTGCGCACGTTGACCGAGACCGGCGCCGCCAGCAGCCCGTCATAGGTGACGGTGTAGGTGCGGCCGGCCTCGGTCGGCAGGGCGGGCGAGAAGCCGCCCAGCGAGATCAACTCGCCCACGCGCAGCCGCTCGCCGCGCGAGGCCAGATCCTGTGCCAGCCAGGGAATCACGTTCAAGGGATGCCCCAGCAACGCCGTGCCGGGCGCGCGCGCCAGCTCGCGCTGGTCGCTCGCCAGGGTGACCGTCATGCTGGCCAGTCGCGCCGCGAATTCCTCGCTCACCTGCACCGGGATCGCCTCGCCCAGCACGCCTAGGCGCGCGCCGACATTGATGCCCAGCAGGTTCGGTCCATCCATGCCCGAGGCGAGCACGAGGTCCGGCATTTCGATGAAGGGGATGATCACCTCGATGGCGCGCAGCACGTCCAGATGGGTGCGCGCCTGGTTGATCGCCTCGTCCCGCACGCGGACCATGAGGTCGGCCTCGACCGTCGGCACCGAGCCGAAGCGCGCCGGCACTTCCGCGCCGGAGCGCATCATCACCGTGCCCTCATAGATCGTGCCCGTCACCGGATGGGCCACGCCGAAGCGCTGCTGCGCCGTCGCGTTGGTAAGGCCGACCTTGTAGCCGACCGGCCGGCCCCAATGCCGCACCATGATGGCGACCAGCTTGTCCTGCGCGCATTGGCCATCGGCCAGGCTCGTCATGCCCGTGAGCGGCTGCGCGGGCGTGTTGTTCAGCAGCGCGCGGGACAGCGTCTCCACCGCCTCGTCACTCGGGCAGGCGGCGAGCGCGGGCCCGGCGAGCGCAAGGCTCGCGCCGGCGGCGAGGATGAGGTGGCGCATCGTGGTTCTCTCCCTGGTTTGGGCGGAGCTTAGAGTCTGATCGCCCTTGGTGGAATCACCAAAGGCGTGAATCAGCCTCTCGACCAGCAGCGCGTCTGATGCCGGGCTGAAGGGATCTACCCCCGCACCTGCCCCGTGCCCGTCACCCGGTAGCGGAAGGTGCAGAGCTGCTCGAGGCCGACCGGCCCGCGCGCATGCAGTCGGCCCGTCGCGATGCCGATTTCGGCGCCGAAGCCGAATTCGCCGCCATCGCAGAATTGCGTCGACGCATTCCAGAGGCCGACGGCGGAATCGATCCCCGCCAGGAAGGCTTCGGCGGCAGCGGCATCCTCGGTGACGATGGCTTCCGTGTGCTCGCTGCCGAAGCGGCGAATATGGGCGAGTGCGCCCTCGACCCCGTCCACCACGGCGATGTTCAGCACCGCGTCCAGCCATTCGGTCGCGAAATGCTCATCTGTCGCGGCCTCCAGCCCCGGGCAGATCGCCCGCGCCCGGGCGTCCGCGTGGAAGCGGCAGCCCTTGGCGGCCAGGTCGGCCACCAGCAGCGGCAGCAGGCCGCGCGCCACGGCGGCATCGATCAGCAGCGTCTCGGTGGAGCCGCAGACGCCGGTGCGGCGCAGCTTGGCGTCGAGCAGGATGGCGCGCGCCATCTCGGGATTCGCCGCCGCATGCACATAGGTGTGGCAAAGCCCCTCGGCATGGGCGAGGACGGGCACGCGCGCCTCCTCCAGCACGCGGGTGACGAGGCCCTTGCCGCCACGGGGGATGATGAGGTCGATCAGCCCCGAGGCGCGCAGCATGGCGCCCACAAAGGCACGGTCCTGGGTGGGGGCCAGCTGGATGGCGGCCTCGGGCAGGGCGGCTTCGCGCAGGCCGGCGCGCAGGCATTCCGCGATGACCTGGGCGGAGCGGGCACTCTCGCTGCCGCCGCGCAGCAGCACGGCCGAGCCCGCCTTGAGGCAGAGCGCGCCGGCATCGGCCGTCACATTGGGACGGCTTTCGAAGATCATGCCGATGACGCCGAGCGGCTGCGCCACGCGCTGGAAACGCAGCCCATTGGGCCGCGTCCATTCCGCGAGCACACGCCCGACCGGATCGGGCAGGGCGGCGACCTCCTCCAGCCCCAGGGCCATCGCCTCGATGCGGGCCGGCGTCAGGGTCAGGCGGTCCCGGAAGGCGGGGGAGAGGCCGGGGGCGGCGGCCAGGTCGGCCTCGTTCGCGCCCTGGATGCGCGGGGCGCCGGCGCGGATCGCGGCGGCGGCATGGGCCAGGGCCGCGTTCTTCGGCGCGGTCCCGGCGCGGGCCAATTCGGCCGCGGCCGCGCGGGCGGCGCGGGCGGCGGTGTCGAGCATCTGGGCGGTGGCATCGGTGATGGCGTTCACGAGGGGTCTCCCTGCCACTGTCCTAAGCTCGAAACCTGACCATTTCCAGCCTGCCGACGTGCTTGCGTGATAAGTCCCCCACAAGGGTTTATCGGTCGCAATGGGTTGGCGTGCAGCGGCCCCATCTGCCCCTGCCCATGGGGAAGTCTGTGCCTTGCGGGCGAGGCGCTGGCGGGAAACCTGCCCGCCCCTGTGAAAGCTACGCCGAAGGGGCGCCCGGAATCCGAGGATTCGCAAAGGCAGATGCAGACGGGCATGGAGGCCGTGACCATCCAGCCAGCTCGATCATCGCGCGAAACGCCGTTGCAGCGCCCAAGCGAGGCGCGCTAGCACGAAGTGCCGGAGATGATCCTCGGTGCCTGGAGCGAGCCTGTGAGCGAGTTGGTCACGTACATCAGCCTTGGCCATCGCTGCGAAGTGGCATGGCAGATCAGGCACTGGACGGGGCAGGAACAATCTTATCCCTGGGACTGGCTGGTGTCTTCGCTATCGGGCTGCACCGCCATGATCGAGGATGATTTTGTTCATCTTCACGATGAAGATCTGCTGAAGGTGGTCGCCTATGGTAGCGGATCAGGCTGGTCGGTCTTGAACACCCGTTACAATGTCTTGCTGCATCACCAGTTCGATCGCGACCGGGACGGGAAAATCATCGAAGGCTGGCGCCATCAGATCAAGGATGCACGGTCCAAATTTGCACATTTGCGTCTTCGGTGGCGAAGCCTGCTCGAAAGCGAGGGCCATCTGTGCTTCATACGTCGCTTCGGCAATCTTGAAATGCCATCGGAGCAAGGTGCCGCCACCAGCTGTGACGATTATTTGAAAGTCATTGATGTCATAAAGCGCCGCGCTCCGCGGGCGAAAATATCCTTGGCGCTAGGCGACTGCCGCGATCTGCCTGCTTCGTCCCACATGCTTCCGTTTTCGGTTGGCAGAGCAACATCGGAGGACTGGCCCGACCCAAAGCATATCTGGCGCGGCAGGTCTTCCTCCTATCAGAAGCTGTTTCGCGAAATGCTGCCGCCCTTCCTCACGCGCCATTCCTGAACCGCGCCACCCCGCTTGCGGCGATCATCGCTTCCGCTCCGGCAACGTGCCCTGCTCCCGGGCCGATCAGATGGTTGCGGCGCCAGTCGGGGTGACGAGCGACCCTCAGAGCGACCCTCAGGGCGACCCTCAGGGCGACCCTCAGGGCGACCCTCAGGGCGACCCACGCCTGACCTGCCCCTCATAGCAGGGCTTGAGTCCCGGAACGCTCAGAGTTGGACCTCCACCGCCGTTCTGGCGACCCGGGGCCAGAGGGGCAAACGGCACATGCTTGCATCCTGTCGTGTCTCAGTTGACGATACGTCGGTGATTTACATTGCGGCACTGCTCATTTTTGGTTGGACGGCCACCGCCCTGGCCCAGCCCGGCGGCTGCACCCCCACGCCCGGCCTCGAGGAACGCACCGCCCTGCGCGCCTGCGAGGTGACTCGCCGCGGCGATTTGGGCGGTGGCCTGGCCTGGGAGGTGCAAAACCGGACCTACAACGCACCGCGCGCGGGTTCGGGCGATCTCAGCCTGCACATGTCCGTGGTCACGCAGCGGGGCGAGGCGGTGGCCTGGAGCGAGCCCGGCTATGGCCAGCCCACCCGGCCGGAGCGGCTGAATACGTCGCGCGGCCTCCTGCTGCGCTTGCCGATCGCGCCCTCCCGTGGCGGCGCGACGACGCGCGATGAGGTCTGGCTGCGGCGGGAGCCGCTGCGCAACTGGGTGCATCTGGACGCCCGGCTCTGGCGCGCGGAGGCGGAAGCGCGGCTCAGTCCCGGCGAGACGCTCAGCCCTGGCTACACGCTGGAAATCCGGCCGCTGCGTGCCTCGGGCGACATCCTGCGCGCCGGTGATACGGCCGAGCGCCCAAGCGGCGGCAGCTACACCGCCTGGCTCGATCTCGGCGAGGACAGGCTGGTGCTGCTCGGCTTCAGCCGGCGCTGAGGCTCAACCGTCCGGCGTGGCGCCCGAAGCCCGCACCATGGGCGCCCAGCGCAATGTCTCGGCGCGGATGCTGGCGGCGAGCTCGGCCGGGCCGCTCGCCGGCATGGTCTCCATGCCGCGGCGGGTGAATTCGCCGCGCAATTCAGGGTCGGCCAGGACCTGGCGCAGGGCGGCGGCCATGCGTTCGGTGATGGCCGCCGCAACGCCGCGCGGGAAGAGCCAGGCATCCCAGTTCGAGACCTCGAAGCCTGCCAGCCCGGCCTCCGCAACCGTGGGCAGGTTGGGCAGCAGGGCGCTGCGTGTCCCGGTGCCGATGGCGATGGCGCGCAGCCGCCCGGATTCCAGCGCCGAGAGCACGGTCGGCGCAGTGGCGAAGGCATAGTCCAGGTGGCCCGCGATCAGGTCCGTGGACATCGGCCCACCCCCCCGATAGGGCACATGGACCGAGCGCGTGCCGGCCAGGTGGTCGAACTGCACCACGGCCAGGTGCCCGATCGAGCCCGGCCCGGAATTGCCGGCGCGGATGCCCTCGGGCGCCGCAAGCATGGCGGCGCGCAGCTCCGCGACGCTGCGCCAGGTCCGATCCGCCGGGGAGCAGAGGATATTCGCCACGGAGTTCAGATGCGCGATGGGCTGGAAGCTCTGTTCCACATCGAAGGGCAGGCTGCGATACAGGGTGGGGTTGATCGCCAGCACGCCGATATTGCCCTGGAAGATGGTGTGGCCATCGGGCGCGGCACGGGCCACGTTCTCGCCGGCGATGTTGCCGCCACCGCCGCCGCGATTCTCGATCACGATCTGCTGGCCCAGTAACGCGCCGAGCCGTGGCGCGACCAGCCGGGCCGCGATGTCGGAAGAGCCGCCGGCGGCGAAGGGCAGCACGATCCGGATGGGCCGCGCCGGCCAATCCTGCGCCTGGGCGAGGGCGGGCGCGGCAAGGGGGGCGATCAGGAGGCTGCGGCGGCGGATCATGGCGGGCTCCGGATGGGAAGCCCGACGCTACGGCAGGGCGCCGCGCGCTCCAAGCCGGGCAAAGGGGGCGCGAAGCGCTGCGCGCGCGTCCGATGCACAAGAAACGCGCAAACCGAGGGCGGTGGACCGCTGTTGCGGCGCCAACCCGCTTTACTCGGTGGGGGTCATCGCCTTGATCAGGTCGAAGACGCGCTTGCGGACGGAAGGGTCGGAAATCCGATAATAGGCGCGCACCAGTTCCAGCGTCTCACGCCGGTGCAGCGTGTCGTCGCCGAAGCCTTCCTGCGCCTCGGCGAAGCCGGAGACGCGGTTGGCAAAGCCCTGGCTGCCGCCCACGGAGCTCGGCAGGTCGTCGAAGAAGAAGCTGATCGGCACATCGAGCACGCGCGAGAGGTCAAACAGCCGCGATGCGCCGATCCGGTTCACGCCGCGCTCATATTTCTGGACCTGCTGGAAGGTGAGGCCGAGGGCCTCGCCCAGGCGTTCCTGGCTCATGCCCAACAGGGTCCGGCGGAGACGCACGCGCGAGCCGACATGCACGTCAATCGGGCTCGGACGATGTTCCTTTTCGACCTTTTCGGTCGCTTCGCCACTCGACATTGCTTCTCTCATCTCAAAATGCGCCCTTGCCCAGCCAGAGTTCGTCACTGCCCGACTTTTGTCGAAATTCCGGCACGGCGCCCCGAGCCATCTCGCATTCCTTGCCCTAGCAGCCGATGGGAGCGCTGATTGCGACATCCCGGTCAACCTAGCCTGCAGGTTGTGTTTAGCTGCACTGCAAGGAAGCGTCAATATTTTTGCCAAATCTCAATAAATAAAATGCCGTTCCATCTTCCTACCGGACGACATGCCGCCGCCAAGCCACGGAAAATCCGGCAAAAGCAAAACAGAGAACCCATCCCACCCCCGGGATCCAGAGCCCGCCCTGGGCGAACAGGGTCGGCGCCAATGCCACCGGCAGGGCAACCCCGAATTGCCCGGACAGCCCAAGGTCCAAGCGCGCGCGCTGCCGCCCGGTTGCATCCAGCACGGCGGAAATACCCGTCTGGGCTGCGCGCACCATGGGCAGGCCTTCCTCCACCGCCCGCAGCCGGGCCGCGGCCAGATGCTGGTAGGGCCCGGCGGAGATCCCGAACCAGGCGTCATTGGTGATGTTCAGCAGCCAGGCGGGGCGTTCCGCGCCGACCACCCGGCCAGGGAAGATCACCTCGTAGCAGATCAGCGGCCCCGGCGAAGGCAGGCCGCGCGGCAGGGTCAGCACCTCCGGCCCCGGTCCCGCCGAGAAATCCGTGCCCCCCGTCACCATGCGGATCGGGATGATGCCGCCCAACGGCATATACTCGCCGAAGGGCACCAGATGCGCCTTGTCGAAGACGCCCACCGCTTGGCCCGTGGCGTCCAGCGCCACCAGGCTGTTGAACAATTCCCGCAGCCGGCCATCCGGGCCCCATTCCGCCCGGACCGTTCCGGCCAGCAGGATTCCCTCCGGTGGCAGGATGGCGGCGGCGAGCCGCATCGCCTCGGGGTCCTGCGCCAGGAGGAAGGGACTCGCCGTCTCCGGCCAGATCACCAACACGGGCTGGCCGGGATGGGAGGCTGCCGCCTCCCGCGCGCCCTCGGCCGAAAGCTCCAGGTAGCGCTGGAAGATGGGCATGCGCCGGGCGGGGTCCCACTTCGTGTCCTGCGCCACATTGCCCTGGACGAGGACCAGCCGGACCTCGTGATCCGGCGGCAAGGGTTGCTCCAGGCGCCAGGCGCCGAAGCCCATCCAGAGCGCCAGCACCGCCGCCCCGCCCGCCCAGGCGCGGTGGCTGTGCAGCACGGGAAGGGATGCCAGGAGCACCGTGAGCAGTGAGAGGCCGTGGACGCCGATCACGCTCGCGGGCTGCAGGGGCAGCGCATGGAAGGCCCAGACCGTGCCGAGGAGGTTCCATGGGAAACCCGTGAACATCACGCCGCGCAGCATCTCGGCCGCCACCCAGGCGCCGGCGAAGCCCAGCACACGCGGCCAGCCCGCGGGCATGCGCCAGGCCACCAGCGCCGGAAGCACGCTGAACAGCGCCACCGGCAGCGCCACGCCGGGGGCGGCCACCGGCACCAGCCACCACCAGCGCCCGATATCGGTGAAGAGCGAATGGGTGATCCAGTAGAGCCCGGCCAGATGGTACCCGAAGCCGAAGGCAAAGCCCCACCAGGCCGCGCGCTGCCAGCCCGGTGCCGTGCCGATCAGCCAGAGGAAGCCCGGGATCGTGACCAGCAGGACCGGGACGGCATGCACCGGCGGCAAAGCCAGCACGGAAAGGGCGCCGAGGAGGAAGGCCAGCAGCCAGGGCCGGGCGAGGAAGAAGCGAGCCATGGCGATTCCTTACAGGAGATCACCCCGCGGCGCTGCCCTCAAGCCGTCGAAAGAAGGTCCAGGAAACGAGTTTCCTGGCGGGGAGTTTGAGGGGCAGCGCCCCTCAATATCACCTACTCGGCCGCGGCCTTGCTGCCCTCCACAGGCCGCCGCACGCGCAGCCGCCGAATACGCCGCGCATCCGCATCCAGCACCCGGAATTCCAGCCCCGAGGCGTGCGAGAAAATCTCGCCCCGCGCCGGCACTCGTCCCGCCATGGTCAGGACCAGGCCGCCCACCGTGTCGATATCGGCCTGGCGCTCCTCATCCGTCAGCACCGGGCCCATGCGCGCCTCGAAGCTCTCGATCTCGGTGCGGGCGTCCATTTCCAGCACGCCTTCGCCGCGCTCGGTGATCATGGGCGCGCCGACCTCGTCGTGCTCATCGGCGATGTCGCCGACGATGGTCTCGACCAGGTCCTCGATGGTGATCAGGCCGTCGATCCCGCCATATTCATCCACCACGAGCGCCATGTGCATCCGCGCCTCGCGCATGCGCAGCAGCAGGTCGAGCACGGGGACGCTCGGCACCACCAGCAGCGGCTTGCGCAGGATGGCGCGCAGGCTGAAGGGCGCCTGGCGGCCGACGGCGGCGATGATGTCCTTGATGTGCACCATCCCCAGCACGTCATCGAGCTGGTTCTGATAGACCGGGTAGCGGCTGTGTCCCTCGCGCTGGATGGCGGCCACAGCCTGGTCCAGCGTGAGGTCGGCCGGCAGCGCGATGATGTCGGCGCGCGGCAACATGACGTCATAGGCGGTGGCGCCGCGCAGCTTGAGCACATTGGAGAGCAGCGAACGCTCATGCGGGTCCAGCGTGCGGCCATCGGTGGCCAGCGCGTCCGGCGCCTCGATCAGCTCCTCCACGCGGTCGCGCAGGCTTTCCTCACGCTTGGAGAAGAGTTCACGGATGCGGCGGATCATGGGTGGCCGCTGCGATGTGTGGTCGGAGGCCATCAGGCGGCCCACCGGACGCGCCAGGGATTGGCGACACCCAGGCGATGCAGGATGCGAGTCTCCGCCCGCTCCATCAGCATCGCCTCGCCGGCCGCCAGATGGTCATGCCCCAGCAGGTGCAGCGTGCCATGGACGATCAGATGGGCGAAATGCGCCGGCATGGGGCGCGCTTCCGCAAGCGCCTCGCGCCGGACCACGCCGAGTGAAAGCGCCAGATCCCCCAGCGTCAGGCTGCCATACGGGGCCGGGAAGGAGAGGACGTTCGTCGCCTTCTCCTTGCCGCGGAACCCACCATTGAGGCGGCGGATCTCGGCGTCATCCGTCAACAGGATGGTGAGGTGGCCATTCTCGCGCTGATCCGCGAGCGTCGCTTCCACGGCCCGCCGCGCCAGTGCCTCGGCACGGGGCACGGCACCGCGCCAGCCGGGCGCAGCGAAGATGAGCTCGACATTGGCAAGCCCAGCGGTGGAATACCCCCCGCCGGGCAGACTACTTCCCGGTGACATTCAACTCCTTCCCGGCAACACGGCCCCTCGCATCCGGCGAGGCGGGCCGTGCGCCCTCCATGCGTCCATAGGCCGAAACGATGCGGCCCACGAGCGGATGCCTTACCACATCCCGCTCGTCGAAATGGGTGAAACCAATTCCCGGAACATCACGCAAGATGGAAATCGCCTCCACCAGGCCAGATTTCTGCCCATGGGGCAGATCCACCTGCGAAGGATCGCCCGTGATGGCCATGCGCGTGCCCTCGCCCATGCGGGTGAGGAACATCTTCATCTGGGCGGGGGTGGTGTTCTGCGCCTCGTCCAGGATGGCGAAGCAATGGGCCAGGGTGCGGCCACGCATGAAGGCCAATGGCGCGATCTCGATCTCGCCGGCGGCCAGGCGCCGCGTGACCTGCTCGGCCGGCAGCATGTCATGCAGGGCGTCGTAGAGGGGGCGGAGATAGGGGTCCACCTTCTCCTTCATGTCGCCGGGCAGGAAGCCAAGACGCTCGCCGGCCTCGACGGCCGGGCGGCTGAGCACGATGCGATCCACCCGCCCCGCCTGGAGCAGCGCCACGCCCTGCGCCACGGCCAGATAGGTCTTGCCGGTGCCGGCCGGGCCGATGCCGAAGACCATCTCGTGCTTGGCGAGCGTCTCCATATACGCGGATTGCGCCGGGGTGCGGGGCGCGATGGCGCCGCGGCGCGTGCGGATCTGCGGAATGTCCTGCAAGGGCAGCCTGGGGTCCTGCTCCATCTCGCCCTCGGCCATGCGGATCGCGGCCTCGACCTCGGAGGCGCCGGGCGCCTGGCCGCGCTCGATGCCGCGCCAAAGGCCGCGCAGCACCTGCTCGGCCATCCCGGTGCGTTCGGAATTGCCGGTGATGGTGAGGCGGTTGCCGCGGCTTGCCAATCGCACGCCACATCGCTGTTCGATCCGCGCCAGATGCCGGTCATGCTCGCCATAGAGAAGGGGGAGCAGGGCGTTGTCCTCGAATTGCAGCGTGACGCTGCGGCTCTCGGAGGATGGCGGGGAAGCGGGGCGATTGCGAAGGGCGAGGGCGTTGCTCAAGCGGCTGTCTTCTCCTGTTGGGCCAATTCTCCCGCGAGGGAGTTGGGGTTGCCGGCGCGGATAAACACCGGGGCCGTGGCACCGATGAGAGATAAAGGTCCGGGCAGGTGCACCGGTTGCAACCAGGGCGTGCGACCCGACAATTGTCCGGCCAGGCGGCCGGGCGCGGTGAAGAGGACCGGCACGGTCTGCCCGGTCAGGCCCGCATTGAAGGCGGCCTGCTGGTCCCGCAGCAGGGCCTGGACCTCCTGCAGGCGGCGATCCTTCGTGGGTTCATCCACCCGGTGCGGGGCGCCCGCGGCCGGCGTGCCCGGCCGGGGCGAATACTTGAAGGAAAAGGCCTGGGCGAATTCCACGCGCCGGATCAGCGCCATCGTCGCCTCGTGATCCGCCTCGGTCTCGCCCGGATGGCCCGCGATGATGTCGGTGCTCAGCGCCAGATCCGGCCGTGCAGCGCGCAGCCGGTCCACGAGGCGGAGGTAATCCTCCGCGGTGTGGCCGCGATTCATCGCCTCCAGCATGCGGTCGCTGCCGGATTGCACGGGCAAATGCAGGAAGGGCATCACGGCCGGGATGTCCCGGTGGGCCGCGATCAGCGCCGCATCCATGTCCCGCGGGTGGGAGGTGGTGTAGCGCAGGCGATCGAGGCCGGGGATCTCGGCCAGGGCGTAGAGCAGCCGCGCCAGGCCCCATTCGCGGCCATCCTCGCCCTCGCCGTGATACGCATTCACATTCTGGCCGAGCAGCGTGATCTCGCGCGCCCCCTGCCCCGCGAGCTTGCGCGCCTCGGCCAGCACGGCGGCCGGGCCGCGGCTGTATTCGGCGCCGCGCGTATAGGGCACGACGCAGAAGGAACAGAATTTGTCGCAGCCCTCCTGGATGGTCAGGAAGGCCGTCACACCCTGCGGCGCGCTGATCTCCGGCAGGAAGTCGAACTTCTCCTCGACCGGGAAATCCGTCTCCACCACGGCGCGGCCGGTGCGGCCGGCGCGGGCCACCATCTCGGGCAGGCGGTGATAGCTTTGCGGTCCCAGCACGATATCCACATAGGGGGCGCGGGCGGTGATCTCCGCCCCCTCGGCCTGGGCCACGCAGCCGGCGACAGCCAGTACCATCTCGCCGCCCTCCGCCTCTTTCGCCTGCTTCAGCTGGCGCAGGCGGCCGAGTTCGGAAAACAGCTTCTCCGTTGCCTTTTCGCGGATATGGCAGGTGTTGAGGATGATCATGTCAGCACCTTCCGGCGCATCCACCGGCGCATAGCCGAGGGGGGCCAGCACATCCGCCATGCGGGCGCTGTCATAGACATTCATCTGGCAGCCCCAGCTGCGCAGGAAGAGGCGCTTCTTGCCAAGGGACAAAGGCTGGGAGTCTTCGTTCATGCGGGGTCCTCGCTGCCCACCCACAGGGAATGCCCTGGAGCGATCCAGCGGGGAGAGATGCGGAGCCTGAGCCGCGCGGTCAAGAAGAGCGGCCCAGTTCCGACCGGCGGGCCGGCAAGAGGGGCTGACAATCCATCAATGACACGCTCCCAAAACGAGGTCGCGTCGGTCAAGCGGATTCATCGCATCCAGGCGGTGCGGGGCTGGATGTCCCGATTCTGCCGCAGCGTGGCAGCCGTCTCGGTGATGGAGCGCCCGAGCCGCGCCGCCAGCGCCTTGCGGTCCGGCACGGTGTCGGGCGCGAAGCTCTCATCCAGCACCACCGTCACCCGCGTGCCGGTGCGGCGCAGCAGCTTCCAGGCATGGCTGCCGGTCTCCATGTCGCCATACCAGGCGAAAAGCGGCCGGTCCCGGCGGCCCACCGGCAGCCCGCCCAGACGGTCATAGACCAGGGCCATGGGCTGGATTCGGCTGGCCGCATCCGCCACCGAGAAGAAGGAGGAGCGGAAGGGCAGCACCCGCGCGCCGTCGCTCGTCGTGCCCTCGGGGAAGAGGATGATGCTGTCCCCCGCCTCGAACCGCGCCCGAAGCTCCTGCACCTCGCTGCCCGTGCGGCCGCGGTTACGGCTGACGAAGATGGAACGCCCGAGCTTCGCCACCCAGCCGATCAGCGGCCAGGAGGCGACCTCGGCCTTGGAGACGAAGCGCGCATCCAGCGTGGCGCCCAGCACCAGGATGTCGAGCCAGGAGGAATGGTTGGAGACGTAAAGGGTGCGCGGCTCCTGGCACGGCGTGCCGATCACCCGCAGCTTCAGGCCGATGATCCAGCAGAGGCTGCGATGATAGAAGCGCGCGAAGCGGTTCTTCGCCGGGCCGGAAAACTGCACCAGCACCGCCTGCACGGGAATGCAGAGCAGGGTGAAGAGCACCGCCGTGAAGATGCGGCGAAAGGCGCGGAACCGCCCGCCCACCGGCCGCTCGCCCAGCACGTCGTTCCACAGCTGCCCGGGCAGGCGCGGCTGGAAGCGCAGCGGGCGGCCGCGCTTCATGCGGCGCGCCTTGGGCTTGGCCTGGTCCACCAGGGGCGGGGCGTTCATGCTCTGCGCTTCTGCGTTCATGCGGGCTGGCTATCGCGGGTTCCGCAACAGGGCAATGACGGCCGGGCGAATGCTGTGTGACAGAGATTGCGGCGCGGCCCCCGACCAGCGCATTTTGAAGAAATCATGGGGGTTGGTCGGAGATGAGGGTCGCTGTTCTCGGCGCCGGGCCGGCGGGAAGCGCCATGGCCGCCATCATGGCCGCGCGGGGCCATGCCGTCTCGCTCTGGTCGCCGCGCGGCGGCGGCACCAGGCACCTGGGCAGCGAGATCACCACGCGCGGCATCCTGGAGGGGCGCTTTCCCGTCCATGTCGCGGCCGATCTCTGGCGCGCCGCCGAGCTCTCGGAAATGATCATCATCGCCCTGCCGGACCAGGCGATGCTGACCATCCTCCAGCGCCTTTCTGGCGCGCTGATCGGCGCCCCTGATATCCTGCTGGCACCGCCCGGCGGCCTGGCGCCGGCCCTGCTGCACCAGCTGATGGCGGCGCGCGGAATCGCCCCGCGGATCGGCGCCCTGCCCGCCCCGCCCATCCTGGCGCGGCGCGATCCGGATGGGGTGGTCGCGATCACCGCGCTGCGCCCGCGGATCTGGCTCGGCGCCCTGCCCGCCCCCGCTGCGCCAGGGCTGATGGCGCTGGCCGAGGCCCTGTTCGGCCTGCCGGTGGAGCCGTTGCGCGATATCCTGGCCGCCGCCCTCGCCGAACCCGGCGCGCTGGTCGAGGCGGCGCGGCATTTCGCGCCCGCCGGCCTGCCGCATGGGCTCGGCCGCCTTCTGCTGGCCTTCGCGGCCGAGCGCGACGCCATCGCCGCCAGCCTGGGCCGGGGCCCTTTGCCCGGCATCGCGGCGCTGGTGACCGAGGGCGGCGGCCTGCCCGATCCGCCGCGGCCCATGGCCGAAGCGGCGCTTGGCCTGGTTTTCCTCACCGCCATGGCGCGGGCCAGCCAGACGCCCGCGCCGCTCCTCGCTGGCGCGCTGGGCTTGCTGGAAGCGGCAGCGGGGGAAAGCTTCGGGGCGCATCCCGTGCTGGCGGCGCTGGAGCCCGCCAGCCTGGCCGCCCTGCTGGGCTGAGCGTGCGGCCTCAGCGCGTCGACGCGCAGGCCTGGCGCGCGCGGAGGAATTCGGCCGCGGAGGCATAGCTTTGCTGCCGGGCGACCACGCGGTTCTGGCATTCCATGATGCGCTGCTGGCGCTGCAATTCGCGGCGCGAACGTTCCACCTCACGCCAGGCGAGATCGGCGGAGCCATTGGCCAGGGCCGGGACTGGCACGGCACAGAAAACCAGGAGCAAGGCGCGGCGGCTGGGCATGAGCGGCGTCATACCGCCAGGGCTGGGGGTCGGTATAGGGAAATCGGGCCCGGGCCGCCGGCGGGCCCGGAAAGGGCCTCCGGCGGCTGGGGCCGGGGCCCCACACCCCTTTTGTTACAGGGGCTTGGCTCAGATGATCTTCGTCTTGATCTCGCCCACGCCCTCGACGAAGCCCTCCAGGACGTCGCCGCGGACCACGGCGGCCACACCCTCGGGCGTGCCGGTCATGATGAGGTCACCGGGGGCGAGCTCCACCAGCTCCGAGAGGTTGGCGATCACTTCGGGGACCGACCAGATCAGCTTGGAGAGGTCGGAGGTCTGGGTGACCTTGCCATTCACCCTCAGCTCGATCTTGCCCTTGGAGGGATCGAAGCCGGCGGCGGGGATCAGCGTGCCCATGGGGGCGGAGAGGTCGAAGCCCTTGCCCATGTCCCAGGGGCGGCCGGTCTTCTTCGCCTCGTTCTGGATGTCGCGGCGGGTCATGTCGAGGCCGGCGCAATAGCCCCAGACATGCTTTAGCGCATCCGCGATGGCGATGTTCTTGCCGCCCACGCCGATCGCCACGACCAGCTCCATCTCATGATGGAGCGACTTGGTGACCGTGGGATAGGGCATGTCGGCACCGTTGATCACCAGCGCATCAGCGGGCTTGGTGAAGTAGAAGGGCGGCTCGCGCGTCGGGTCGCTGCCCATTTCGATCGCGTGCTCGGCGTAGTTGCGGCCCACGCAGAAGATGCGGCGCACCGGGAACATGGCGTTGCTGCCCTGGATCGGCACGGCGGAAATGGCGGGGGGTGGGATCACATAATCGGGCACGG
>LNFM01008393.1_pt1 | contig 15640 bp, 14 predicted proteins | sample 596031 | NCBI WGS metagenome assembly LNFM01 (sample SAMN04254537, study PRJNA301005) | activated carbon metagenome | isolation source: dual media filters at the Ann Arbor, Michigan drinking water treatment plant | place: USA: Ann Arbor | reverse complement strand
CGGCGCACCCTTGGACGCGCTGCTGCCGCCGCTGCTGCTGCAACCGGTCCTCGAGAACGCGATCTACCACGGCGTCGAGCCGGGCATCGGCGTGGGCGATGTGCTGGTGCGCATCGAGCGCCGCGGCAATCGCGTGCTGGCGGTGGTGGACAACGCGCAGTTGGAGGGCGGCGACGCAGCCGATGCCGCTGGCCACAGGGAAGGCAACCACATGGCGCTGGACAACATACGCGAGCGGCTTAACCTGTTCTTCGACGCCGAGGCGCGGCTGGAGACGCGCGTGGAACGCGGCCGGTACCGCGTCGAGATCGAGATTCCCTACCGCTCCGGGGCAACATGAGCCTGCTCCCGGAGGCCGCCGGAGCGCTGCGCGTGTTCATCGCCGACGACGAGGAACTCGCGCGCGAGCGCCTCAAGGCCCTGCTGGCCGATGTCGCCCCGGAGCTGCCCACGCAGATCGCCGGCGAGGCCGCCAACGGCCTCGAGGTGCTCGATCGCCTGCCCGGCACCGGCGCCCGCGTGCTGCTGCTGGACATCCAGATGCCGGGCATGGCCGGGCTGGAGGTGGCGCGGCACCTGGCCAAGCTGCCCGAGGCGCCGGCGGTGATCTTCATCACCGCGCACGAGCGCCATGCGGTCGAGGCTTTCGAGCTCAATGCGCTCGACTACCTCCTCAAGCCGGTGCGCGCGCCGCGCCTCGCCGCCGCGTTGAGGAAGGCGGCCGGCGCGGGCCCGGCGCCGGCGGCCAGCCTCGAGCGCGCATCCGAGCGGGCGCGGGAGTATTTCTCCGTCGCCGAGCGCAACCGCATCTCGCTGGTGCCGGTGCGCGACGTGCTCTACTTCAAGGCCGAGCTGAAGTACGTGACCCTGCGCACGCGCGCCGGCGAACACCTGATCGAGGAACCGCTGGTGCAGCTGGAACGCGAGTTCGCGGACCGCTTCGTCCGCATCCACCGCAACTGCCTGGTATCGCGGGCCGCGATCCGCGGTTTCGAGCGCGCCGGCACGCGGGACGAGGAGCCGCACTGGGAGGTGATGCTGGAGGGCCTGGAAGAGCGCCTGCCGGTGAGCCGGCGCCAGTGGCAGGCGGTGCGGGAGCTGGTGGCGGAGAACAAGGGTGGCTGAGCGCCTGGTCATCGCCACGCGTCGCAGCCGGCTCGCGCTGTGGCAGGCGGAGCATGTGAAGGCGCGGCTGGAGGCGGCGCATCCCGGCGTGCGCGTGGAACTGCTGGCGCTGAGCACGCGCGGCGACGAACTGCTGGAGGTTTCCCTCGCGAAGGAAGGCGGCAAGGGCCTGTTCATCAAGGAGCTGGAGACGGCGCTCGCCGCGGGCCGCGCCGACCTCGCGGTGCACTCGATGAAAGACGTGCCGGCGGAACTGCCGCCGGGGTTCGCGCTGGCGGCGATCTGCGACCGCGAGGACCCGCGCGATGCCTTCGTGTCGACGCGCTTCGGCTCGCTCGCCGAGTTGCCCGCCGGCGCCGTGGTCGGCACCTCGAGCCTGCGGCGCCAGGCGCAGGTCGCGGCGCGCCGCCCGGACCTCGTCATCCGGCCGCTGCGCGGCAACGTGGAAACGCGCCTGGCCAAGCTCGACCGCGGCGACTACGCGGCGGTGGTGCTCGCCGCCGCGGGCCTTGCGCGCCTCGGCCTGGAGGGCCGCATCCGCGGCCGCCTGTCGCTGGAGGAGAGCCTGCCCGCACCCGGGCAGGCCGCGCTCGGCATCGAATGCCTGTCGGCGCGGGAGGACGTGCGCGCGCTGGCGGGCGCGCTCGCCGATCCGGTCGCCGGCGCCTGCGTGCGGGCGGAGCGCGCGGTCAGCCGGGCGCTGGGCGGGAACTGCGCGATTCCTCTCGCGGCGCATGCGGTGCTCGTAGACGGGAAACTGAGCCTGCGCGCGCTGGTAGCGGCGCCGGACGGCAGGCGCATCGCGCGCGCCGAGTGCGAGGGCGCGGCCGCGGATCCCGAGGCGCTGGGCGAGCGCGCCGCCGCGCTCCTGCGCGAGCGCGGCGCCGCGGAGATCCTGGCCGCGCTGCGTCCATGAGCGGGCCGCTCGCCGGCCGCCGCATCGTCGTCACGCGGCCGCGCGCCCAGTCCGCCGCGCTGGCGAGCCTGATCGGCGGCGCCGGGGGCGAGGCGATCCTGTTTCCCGCGATCGAGATCGCCGATCCCGTCGATGCCGGCCCGGCCCGCGCGCTCCTCGCCCGCCTCGAGTCCTTCGACTGGGCCATCTTCATCAGCGCCAACGCCGCGCAGCGCGGGCTTGCGCTCCTCGGCCGTCCCTGGCCCGGCGGGGTGCGCGCCGCCGCGGTGGGCTTGGAGACCCGCCGCCTGCTGATCGCGCACGGCGTGCCCGATCCGATCGCGCCGGAAGGCCGCTCCGACAGCGAGGCGCTGCTCGCCTTGCCGGCGTTCGACGCGGTCCGCGGGCTGCGCGTGGCGATCATCCGCGGCGAAGGCGGGCGGGAGGTCCTTCGTGACGCGCTGCAGGCGCGCGGAGCGGCGGTCGAGTACGCCGAGTGCTACCGCAGGGTCCGGCCGCAGGCCGATCCCGGACCGCTCCTGTCTGAATGGGCGCGCGGATCGGTGCACGCGGTGAGCGTCAACTCGGCCGAGGCGCTGTCGAATCTGCTGGCCATGGTGGGAGAAGCCGGCGCGAGCCATGTCCGGTCCGCGCCGCTGTTCGTCCCGCATCCGCGCGTGGCCGACGACGCGCGGCGGCTCGGGTTCGCGCGCGTCGTCGTGGCGGGGCCCGGCGATGGCGAAATGCTCGCGGCGCTGGTGGCATACTTCGCGCAGGGAAACGGACGGCCATGAGCGAACCCCTGCAGCAGCCCGGCGCATCGCGACCGGGGACCGAGGACCTGTCGCGGGGCCGGCATCGCCTGCGCCTGTTCGCGCTGGCGCTCGCGGTGCTCGCGGCCGTGGTGGCGGCCCTGTGGCTGGATACCCGCAGCCGCATCGGTTCGACGCAGGAGGAACTGGCCAGGCGCCTGCGCGGCATGGACAACGATGCCAAGGAGGCGCGCGCCGCCGCGCGCCAGGCGCAGGACGGGCTGCGCGAGGCGCAGGCCCGCATCGGCGCGCTGGAGGCGCGGGTGGTCGAGTCGCAGGCGCAGCAATCGGCGCTCGAGGTCCTCTACCAGGAACTGGCGCGCAACCGGGACGAATGGCAGCTGGCGGAGATCGAGCAGGTGCTCGCCATCGCCCAGCAGCAGCTGCAGCTCTCGGGGAACGTGCGCGCCGCCCTGCTCGCGCTGCAACTGGCCGAGAGCCGGCTGACGCGGTCTGACCGGCCGCAGTTCCTTTCCCTGCGCCGCGCCCTGGCGCGGGACATCGAGCGCCTGAAGGCGCTTCCCGCGCTGGACCTGCCGGGCATGAGCCTGCGGCTGGACGGACTGGTGGCCGCCGTCGACACGCTGCCCCTCGCCTACGACGAGCGCGCCGGACGCGAATCCGCCGCCAAGGCGGCCAAGCCCGCGGCGGCGCCGGGCATGGCCGAGCGGTTTGGCTCGGAACTCTGGCAGGAGCTGCGCCAGCTGGTGGTGGTGCGCAGGATCGAGGGCGAGGAGCCGCCGCTGGTGCCGCCGGCGCAGGCCTACTTCCTGCGCGAGAACCTCAAGCTGCGGCTGCTCAACGCGCGCCTGTCGCTGCTGACGCGCAACGAAGCCGGCTATCGCGAGGACCTGCGCACGGCGCAGGGCTGGATCCAGCGCTACTTCGACGCCCGTTCCAAGCCCGCGCAGGCGGCGCTGGCGCAGTTGAAGCAGTTGTCGGCCGCCACGCTCAGCTTCGAGCCGCCCTCGATCAGCGAAAGCCTGGACGCGGTGCGCGGCTTCAAGGCGCGCCGCGAGCGCAAGTGAATCCATGAGGGGACTGTTCTGGCTGGTCGCGGTGTTCGCCGCCGCCGTGGCGCTCGCGGTGGTGGGCCGCGTCAGCGAGGGCGTGGTGGTCCTGGTGGTCCCGCCATGGCGGATCGAGGTGTCGCTGGTGCTGTTCGCCGTGGCGCTGCTGGCGCTGTTCGCGGTCCTGTACCTCGCGCTGCGGCTGGTGCGGCATACCCTCGCGCTGCCGGCCCAGGTGCGCGCTTACCGCGAGCGGCGCCGCCGCGACCAGGCGCAACTCGCGCTGGCCGCCGCCCTGCAGGCTTACTACGAGGGCCGCTATGCGCGCTCGGAGAAGGAAGCCGCGCTCGCCTGGGAATCGGGCGCGGTCCCGGGACTGGCGGCGCTGATCGCGGCCCGCGCCGCCCACCAGCTCCGGCAACGCGAGCGTCGCGACCTGTGGCTCGAGCGCGCGGCGAAGGCGGGCGAACCGATGCAGGCGGCGATGCTGCTCACGAAGGCCGAGCTGGCGCTGGACGAGCGCGACTTCCGCGGCGCGCGCGACGCGCTGCGCAGCCTCCATGGCGCCGGGCCGCGCAACATCGCCGCCGCGAGGATGCTGCTGCGCGCCGAGCGCGGCGCGCAGAACTGGGACGAGGTCCTGCGCCTCGCCTCGATGCTGGGAAAGCGCGCGGCCATCGCGCCGGCGATCGCCGAGGAGTACCGCGTGCAGGCCCATATCGAGATGCTGGCGCGCGCCGCGGGAGACCGCGTGCCGCTGGAAGCCTGCTGGCGCAAGGTGCCGGGCCCGGACCGGCTGCACCCGCGCGTGGCGGCCGCCGCGGCTGGCCACGCCACCGCCCTGGGCGAAGCCGCGCTGGCGCGCGAGATCCTGGAGAACAGCCTCAACGCGGACTGGAACGAGGCGCTGGTGGCGCAGTACGCCGAACTGCCGCCGCTGGAGCCGCAGGAACTGGATCGCGAGGCGCGCTCGCGCCTTGAGCGTGCCGAGCGCTGGCTGCCGGCGCATGCGCAGGATCCGCGGCTGCTCTTGACGCTGGGCCGCCTGTGCAAGCAGGCCGGCCTGTGGGGCAAGGCGCGCGATTACCTGGAGGCGAGCCTGTCGTTCGAGAACTCGCGCGCGGTGCACCTGGCGCTCGCGCGCCTGGCCGACCGCGACGGCCGCGCGGTGGATGCGCAGAAGCACCACCGCCTCGGGGCCGAACTGCCCTGAGGTGCCAGGTCGCCGGCCCGCCGGGCCGCTAGGTCCAGTCGCGCGGCCGGAGGAAGTCGGTGTAGAGCGCCGCCTCCGGCGAGCCCGGCGCAGGGCGCCAGTCGTAGCGCCAGGCCACCCGCGGCGGCATCGACATCAGGATGGACTCGGTACGCCCGCCCGATTGCAGGCCGAACAGCGTGCCGCGGTCGAACACCAGGTTGAATTCCACGTAGCGCCCGCGCCGGTAGCTCTGGAACTCGCGCTCGCGCTCGCCGTAGGGCATGCCGCGCCGGCGCTCGACGATCGGCGTGTACGCGGTGAGGAAATGGTCGCCCACCGAGCGCGCGAGCGCGAAGGCGCCGTCGAAGTCCGGCGCCGCGAGGTCGTCGAAGAAGATGCCGCCGATGCCGCGCGGCTCGTTGCGGTGCTTCAGGAAGAAGTACTCGTCGCACCAGCGCTTGAAGCGCGGATGCAGGTCCGCGCCGAACGGATCTAGCGCGCGCCTGCAGGTGGCGTGGAAGTGGCGCGCGTCCTCCTCGAAACCGTAGTACGGCGTGAGGTCCATGCCGCCGCCGAACCACCACACCGGCGTCTCGCCCGCCTTCGTGGCCGTGAACAGGCGCACGTTCATGTGCACCGTCGGGCAATAGGGATTCTGCGGGTGCAGCACCAGCGACACGCCCGTCGCCTCGAAGCCGCGCCCCGCGAGCTGCGGACGCGAGGCGCTCGCCGAGGGTGGCAGCTGCGATCCCGAGACATGGGAGAAGGCGACGCCCGCGCGCTCGAAAAGCGCCCCGCCTTCCAGCACCCGCGTGGTGCCGCCGCCGCCTTCCGGGCGCTCCCAGGAATCGGCCTGGAAGCGGCCGCCGTCCAGGGTCTCCAGCGCGTGCACGATGCGCTGCTGCAGGCCGGAGAAGTAGTCGCGGACGGCCCGGAGATCCAAGGTCTTCAGCTCTTCTTCAACCCGCGGTGGCCGATATCCCTGCGGTACTGCATGCCGTCGAAACGGATCCTGTCCACGGCCTCGTAGGCAAGCGTGCGCGCCATCTTCAGCGAATCGCCGAGCGCGGTGACGCCCAGCACCCGCCCGCCGTTGGTCACGACCTGCTTTCCGTCCAGCTTCGTGCCGGCGTGGAACACGCGGCACGCCTCGGTCCCCCGGGGCAGGCCCTCGATCCGGTCGCCCCTGCGGGGCTCGTCGGGGTAGTTCGCCGCGGCGAGCACGACGCAAAGGGCCGAGCGCCGGTCCCAGTCGGCGGCCGCGCCATCGAGCGTGCCGTCGACGGCGTGCTCGAGCAGCTCGACCAGGTCGGATTTCAGCCGCATCATGATCGGCTGCGTCTCCGGATCGCCGAGCCGGCAATTGAACTCCAGCGTCTTCGGCACGCCGGCCTTGTCGATCATCAGGCCGGCGTAGAGGAAGCCGACGTAGGGCGTGCCGTCCTTCGCCATGCCGGCGATCGCCGGCTGGATGATCTCGCGCATCACGCGGGCGTGCAGCTGCGGGGTCACCACCGGCGCCGGGGAGTAGGCACCCATGCCGCCGGTGTTGGGACCGAGGTCGCCGTCCCGCAGGCGCTTGTGGTCCTGGCTGGTGGCCATAGACAGCGCCCGTGCGCCGTCGGCCATGACGATGAAGCTGGCTTCCTCGCCCTCGAGGAACTCTTCGATCACGACGCGGCCGCCGGCCTCGCCCAGCCTGCCGCCGGTCAGCATGTCGTCGATCGCGGCGTTCGCCTCCTCGACCGTGGCGGCCACCACCACGCCCTTGCCGGCGGCGAGACCATCGGCCTTGACCACGATGGGTGCGCCGTTCCGCGCCACGTATGCCCTTGCTTGAGCGGCATCGGTGAACGCGGCGTAGCGCGCCGTCGGGATGCCTTGGCGGGCCATGAACCGCTTCGCGAAGTCCTTGGACGCCTCCAACTGCGCCGCGGCGCGCACCGGACCGAAAATCCGCAGTCCCGCGTCCTGGAACGCGTCCACGACCCCAGCCGCGAGCGGCGCCTCCGGCCCGACGACGGTCAGGTGGACCTGCTCCTTCCTGGCGAAGGCGATCAGCTCCGGGATGCCGGTGATGGCGACGTTCTCCAGGCCGCTCTCGGTCGCCGTGCCGCCGTTGCCGGGGGCGACGTACACCTTCTGCACCTTCGGGCTCTGCGCCAGCTTCCAGCCAAGCGCATGCTCGCGGCCGCCCGAACCGATGACCAGGAGCTTCATCGCCGCGCCTGCCGCCGCCGCTCAGTGCCGGAAATGGCGCACGCCGGTGAACACCATCGCCACGCCGCGCTCGTCGGCGGCGGCGATCACCTCGTCGTCGCGCACGCTGCCGCCGGGCTGGATCACCGCGCCGGCGCCCGCGTCCACCACCGCGTCCAGGCCGTCGCGGAACGGGAAGAAGGCGTCCGATGCCACCGCCGCGCCGGCCAGCGACAGCTTCGCGTTCGCCGCCTTGATGGCGGCGATGCGGGCGCTGTCGATGCGGCTCATCTGCCCGGCGCCGACGCCCAGCGTGGCGCCGCCGCGGCAGAACACGATGGCGTTCGACTTCACGAACTTCGCCACTTTCCAGGCGAACAGCAGGTCGTTCCACTGCGCCTCGTCGGGCTGCTTCTTCGTCGCCACCTTCAGCGCCTTGCGCTCCAGGGTCGCCGCGTCGCTCGACTGCACCAGCAGGCCGCCGCCGACGCGCTTGAAGTCGTGGGCCTGGACTTCGTGCGCGAGCGGCACCTCGAGCAGCCGCAGGTTCTGCTTGGCGGCGAGGAACTCGCGCGCCGCGGGTTCGACGCGCGGGGCGATGATGACCTCGGCGAACTGCCTGCCGATCTCCTCCGCGGCGGCGCGGTCCAGCGCCCGGTTCAACGCGATGATGCCGCCGAACGCCGAAGTGGGGTCGGTGGCGAAGGCCTTGCGGTAGGCCGCGAGCGGGCTGTCGCCGACCGCCACGCCGCAGGGATTGGCGTGCTTGACGATGACGCAGGCGGGTTCGGCGAAGCTCTTGACGCATTCCCAGGCGGCGTCCGAGTCCGCGATGTTGTTGTACGACAGTTCCTTGCCCTGCAGGATGGAGAAAGCGGCGATGCCGCCGGGCACCGGGTGGGCGTCGCGGTAGAACGCGGCCGACTGGTGCGGGTTCTCGCCGTAGCGCATGTCCTGGCGCTTGATCAGCTGCAGGTTGAGCACCTCGGGAAAGGCGCGGCGCCGGTTGTCGCCGTCCAGCGAGGTAAGGTAGTTGGCGATGGCGCCGTCGTAGGCCGAGGTGTGCGCGTACACCTTCTTCGCGAGCATGAAGCGCGTCGCCTCGGCCACGCCCCCGGTGGCGCGGATCTCATCAAGGACACGGCCGTAGTCGGCCGGGTCCACGACCACCGCGACGCCGCCGTAGTTCTTCGCCGCCGCGCGCAGCATCGCCGGGCCGCCGATGTCGATGTTCTCGATCGCTTCCTCCAGCGGGCAGTCCGGGTTGGCCACGGTGGCCTGGAACGGATACAGGTTCACCACCAGCAGGTCGATGGGCGGGATGCCGGCCCGGTCCAGCTGCGCCATGTGCTCGCGCGAGTCGCGCCGCGCGAGCAGCCCGCCATGGATCTTCGGGTGCAGGGTCTTGACCCGGCCGTCGAGCATCTCGGGAAAGCCGGTGTGGGCGGAGACCTCGGTGGCCGGGACGCCTTCCTTGTCCAGCAGCTTCGCGGTGCCGCCGGTGGACAGGATGGCGATGCCCAGCCCGGCGAGGGCGCGGGCGAACTCGACCACTTCCGCCTTGTCCGAGACGCTGATCAGCGCCCGCCTGACGTTCACGTTCCCGCACTCACGCTTTGATCCGCAGCTGCTGGATCTTCTTGCGCAGGGTGTTGCGATCGATGCCGAGCATCGCCGCGGCCTGCGACTGGTTGCCCGAGGCCTTGATCAGCACGGTCTCGATGAGGGGCTTCTCGATGTTCTTCAGCACCATGTCGTAGATCGCCGTGGGCTTCTCGCCGTCCATGTCCTTGAAGTAGCGCTCCAGGGAGCGCTTGACCGCCTCCGCGAGCTCCGAGCTGCGCGTCATGCCTGGAGCCCGTCGTAGAAGCGCGCGACCGCGGCGAGCTGTTCCGGGGCCGATTCGATGGCGCAGGCCTCGCGGCGGAAAGCCTCGCCCCCGGGGAGCGGGCGCAGGTACCACCCCAGGTGCTTGCGCGCGACCCGCAGGCCGAGTTCCTCGCCATAGAGGCCGTAGAGGCCCTGCAGGTGCTCCAGCACCACCGCGCGCTGCTCGGCCAGCGACGGACCTGGCAGGGACTCGCCGGTGGCGAGGTAGTGCGCGATCTCGCGGAAGATCCAGGGCCGGCCATGGGCGCCGCGGCCGACCATCAGGCCGTCGGCGCCGGTCCGCGCCAGCACGCGCCTCGCCTCCTCCGGCGTGCCGATGTCGCCGTTGGCGATCACCGGAATGCGCACCGCGGCCTTCACTTGCGAAATGGTGTCGTATTCCGCGTCGCCACGGAACCCGCAGGCACGGGTGCGCCCATGCACCGCCAGCAGCCGGATGCCGGCGCTCTCGGCGATGCGCGCGATGCGGACCGCGTTGCGGCGCTCCGGCGCCGGGCCGGTGCGGATCTTCAGCGTCACCGGGACCCGGACCGCGGCGACCACGGCTTCCAGGATCCGCGCCACCAGCGGCTCGTTCTCGAGCAGGGCCGAGCCGGCGGCGACGTTGCAGACCTTCTTCGCCGGGCAGCCCATGTTGATGTCGATGATCTGGGCGCCTTCGTCGACGTTGAAGCGGGCCGCGTCGGCCATCATCGCCGGATCCGCGCCCGCGATCTGCACCGAAACGGGGCCGGTCTCTCCGCCATGCTCACGGCGCAGGCGCGACTTGCGCGTCTGGCGCAGCTCGGGGCGCGAGGAAACCATTTCGGAGACCGCCAGCCCGGCGCCGTAGCGCCGGCAAAGGCTGCGGAAAGGACGGTCGGTAACCCCCGCCATCGGAGCGACGAACAATCCGTTGCGCAAAGTGTGCGCGCCAAGCTGCATTGATTGCGGTGGTGTGGGTGGCGTGGGATGTGTCGCGAGGGGAGCGAATTCTATCCGGTTTCGTCGCGGAAAAACATCGCTGTTGCGTTTCGCAAACACTGCGACGGGAACATCAGGGAATCGCGGAGCTCCCGAAAATCATGCGGCGCGCAAAAAAGCGCCGCGCCGGCGAAAAAGCGTCCAGCGCGGTCATGGCCGCGCCGCGCGCCGACGCAAGCAGTGGACCGCCGCCGGTGAACGCGCCGGCCAGCAGGTCGGTGATCCGGATCGTCGTCATGGCATCCAGCCTCCGCATGGCGGCGTAGCGCGCAAGAAGCCGCGCGTCGCCGGGATCCTGCGCATCCTGCAAGAGTCGCGCCAGATCCCATGCGTCGCGCAGGCCCAGGTTCAGGCCCTGGCCCGCCACCGGGTGCAGTGTCTGCGCGGTATTGCCGACATAGGCTTCGCGGACGCCGGTGCGCGAGGAGCGCACGCGCAGGGTCAGCGGAAAGCGGAAGCGCTCATCCGCCGCGACGAAAGTGCCGGCGCGCTCGCCGAAGGCGGCGCCGAGCGCGGCGAGGAACGCCCGCTCGTCCGCGCCGGCAAGTTCCGCCGCGCGATCCGGCGCCATCGCCCAGACCACTGCGTAGCCTCCGGCCAGCGGCAACAGCGCCAGCGGTCCTTCGCGCGTGAAGCGCTCGTAGGCGGTGCCGGAGGACGGCGGGTCGGTCCTCACCAGGGTGACCAGCGCCTCCTGGCGGTAATCCTTCCCGCCCTCTTCGGGCGCGCTGCCCTCCGCGTGCACCAGCAGCGCCGCCGCAGGCGGCTCCCCGGCCATGGCGATGCCGCGCGCCGCCACGAGTTCGAACAGCGCGGCGGATAGCGCACCGTAATCGAACACGTAGCCAAGCGCCGGCACTCCGGCATCTTCCGCCGAGATTCGCGTGCGTCCGAAAGCACCCGCCTGCGACACATGGATGGTCCGGATCGGCGTGGGATCGAGGACGTTCCAGGCGCCGACGCGCTCCAGGATCAGGCGGCTGGCATGCGACAGCGCGATCGGGCGCAGAGGCGGCGCCGGCGGTGTTGCTTCGCCCGGCCTGCGCCCGGCGCAAAGAACGACGGCAACGCCGCAGCGCTTGAGATCCAGGGCGAGCGCGCAGCCGACCGGCCCGGCGCCGGCGATCGCGACCTCAGCCGGCGTCACGCTTGATGGCTTCGATGTCCGCGATCGACTTGGGCGCGGCCGCGGTGATCACCTCGCAGCCCGCGGCGGTCACCGCGACGTCGTCTTCGATGCGGATGCCGATGTCGCGGAAGTGTTGCGGAATGTCGTCGGCCGCGCGGATGTACAGCCCGGGCTCGACGGTGAGCACCATGCCCGGGACGAGCGTGCGCCAGGCGCCGGCGCGCTTGTACTCGCCGGCGTCGTGCACGTCCAGGCCAAGCCAATGCCCGGTGCGGTGCATGTAGTAGCGCTTGTAGGTTTCCTTCTCCAGCACCTCCGCCAGGCTGCCCTGGAGCAGCTTGAGGTCGAGCAGTCCCTGCGCCAGCACGCGCACCGCGGCGTCGTGCGGCTCGTTCCAGCCCTGGCCGGCACGCACCGCCGCAATGGCCGCTGCCTGCGCGGCGAGCACCAGCTCGTAGACCTCGCGTTGCGGCGCGCTGAAGGCACGGCCGACGGGGAAAGTGCGCGTGATGTCCGAGGCGTAGCCTTCCAGCTCGCAACCGGCGTCGATCAGCAGCAGGTCGCCTTCGGCCAGCGGCGCGTCGTTGGCGACGTAGTGCAGCACGCAGGCGTTGGCGCCGCCGGCGACGATCGGCCAGTAGGCGGGGAACTGGGCGCCGTGGCGGCGGAACTCGTGCAGCAGCTCGGCTTCGACCTGGTATTCGGTCGTCCCCGGACGCGCCGCGGCCATGGCGCGGCGGTGGGCGCCGGCGCTGATGGCGGCCGCGCGGCGCATCACGTCCAGTTCGTGAGCGTCCTTCACCAGCCGCATCTCGTCCACCAGCACGCGCACGTCGTGCACCCGCTCGGGCGCGGCGATGCCGGCGCGTGCCTGCGCCCGCACTGCATTGAGCCATTGCATGACGCGGGCGTCCCATCCCGGATCGGCGCCCAGCGGCGTGTGGAGCGCGGGCTGGTCCGCGAGCAGCTTCGCCATCGCCTCGTCCAGCGCCGCGATCGGATGCGCTTCGTCGAAGCCGAAGCGCTCGCGGGCCCGCTCCGGGCCGTAGCGCATGCCGTCCCAGATCTCCCGCTCCTCGTTGCGCTCGCGGCAGAAGAGGAGGCTCCTCGGCTGCGCGCCGGCCACCAGCACGAGCACCGCCTCGGGCTCGGGAAACCCGCTCAAGTAGTAGAAATGGCTGTCGAAGCGATAGGGAAAATGGGTGTCGCGGTTGCGGATCCGCTCCGGCGCGGTCGGGATGACGGCGACGCCGTCCCGCATGGCGGCGGCGAGTCGCGCGCGGCGCGAACCGTGGATCGAGGCTTGGATGTCGTCCGGCTTCATGGCTTCGAGGCGTTCCTTTCCTTCAGCTGCACGTCCAGTTCCGCCAGCCGCGGCGGCGTGCCGACATCGCGCCATTCGCCCAGGTGCAGTTCGGCGGTGGCCTCGCCGCGTTCCGCCGCGGCGTGCAGCAGCGGGCCCAGCGGCGCCCTGGTCCCTGAGCCGATTCCCGCTACGATGCGCGGCGAGAGCACGGCGATGCCCGCATAAGTGTAGCGCGGGCCCTGAGCCCGGCCCGCTCTGTCGCCGTCGAACGTGAAATCGCCGCGCGGATGGTGCGGCGGGTTGGGGACCAGCACCAGGTGCGCGAGCGCGCGGCCCAGCGAAACGCGGCGCAGGCGCGAGAAATCGAAATCGGAGAAGACATCCGAGTTGACCAGCAGGAACGGTGCCTCGCCCAGCAGCGGCAGCGCCGTGGCGATGCCGCCCGCGGTCTCCAGCGGCGCCGGGGATTCCCTCGACCAGGCGATGCCGAGGCCGTAGGCCGCGCCGTCGCCGAAGCGCTCGAGCATCTGTTCGCCCAGCCAGGAAACATTGATCACCACCTCGCGGAACCCCGCCGCGGCCAGGCGTTCCAGGTGCCAGGCGAGCAGTGGCTTGCCGCCCGCCTCGAGCAGGGGCTTGGGGGTGGTGTCGGTCAGCGGGCGCATGCGCTCCCCGCGTCCCGCGGCCAGCAGCATCGCCTTCATGCGTGCAGCTCGTCGAGGAGCTTCGCCAGCGGCGAGAGCGCGCGGTAGCGCCGCGCCACCGCGCGCGCGTAGCCGACGAAGCGCGGCGTGTCCTCCAGGTAGGCGGGCTTGGCGTCGCGATAGGCGAGGCGCGCGAAGATGCCCAGCACCTTGAGGTGCCGCTGCAGGCCCATCCACTCGAAGCCGCGCCAGAACTCGGCGAAGTCGGCCTCCACGGGCAGGCCCGCCTTGCGCGCCTTCTCCCAGTACCGCACGGTCCAGTCGAGGATCCGTTCCTCCTCCCAGCTGATGAACGCGTCGCGCATCAGGGACACCAGGTCGTAGCTGACCGGTCCCTCGACCGCGTCCTGGAAGTCGAGCACGCCCGGATTGGGCGTCGACACCATGAGGTTGCGGGGCATGTAGTCGCGATGGACGTAGACGCGCCCCTGTGCCAGCGCCGAGCGCAGCAGCTCCGCCTCCACCTGGGCGAACGCCTGCTCTTGTGCCGGCGCCAGCGGCTTGCCGAGGTGCCGCGCCGCGTACCACTCCGGAAACAGCCCGGTCTCGCGACGCAGCAGCGCCTCGTCGTAGGGCGGCAACTCGCCGGGGCGCGTCGCGAGCTGCCAGCGCAGCAGGGTATCGATGGCCTCCGCCATGAGTGCCGGCGCCCGGGCGCCAGCATCTCGCCTCATGGCATCCAGGTAAGTCTCGCGGCCGAGGTCGGTGAGCAGCAGGAATCCCTGCGCGAGGTCCTGGGCAACGATCTCGGGCGCGTTGATCCCCGCCGCGCGCAGCAGGCCGGCGACATGCACGAAAGGGACGCAGTCCTCGGTGGCCGGCGGCGCATCCATGACGATGTAGCTCGGGCCATCCGGTGCCGGATGCAGGCTGGCGCGGAAATAGCGCCGGAAGCTGGCGTCTGTGGAGGCCGGGGCGAGCGCAAAGGGGGCGCCGCGCAGCTGCGCGGCCACCCAGCGCTCCAGCGCGGCGAGTCTCGAATCCATTGCGGAATGCGTCGAATTGTGCCACTTTTCGCTCTTCAGTTTCCATCCCGAAACACCGCCGATGCAGCTCGCTACAGCGCGTCTCGCCGCGCTGCTGATCCTCGCTTTCGGGGCGCCTCTGGCAGGGGCGCAAGCCCCGGCGCCGGCGGCCGCGCCGGCGGCACAGAAAGGACCCACCACGATCGACGCCGAGAAAATCGACGGCATCTCCGAACTGGAAGTCACCGCGCGCGGCAAGGTCGAGTTGAAGCGGGACGACATCAACGTCTTCAGCGATTTCCTGCGCTACAACCAGGAGTTCGGACGCATCGAGGCCGAGGGCGGGGTGCGCCTGGAGCGCGGACCGGACCGCTTCTTCGGCCCCCGCCTGCGCTACGACACGCTGGGCGACACCGGCGTGTTCGATCAGCCCAGCTTCATCCTCAACCGCGACCAGACCGCCCGCGGCGGCGGCGAGCGGCTGGAATTCTTCGGCAAGAACCGCCTGCTGCTCAACCAGGGGCACTACACCAGCTGCGCTCCGGGCAAGGAGGACTGGCGCATCGAGGCGGGCGAGATCGAGCTCGATTACGACGCCGACCAGGGCAAGGCCAGGGACATGCGGCTGCGCTTCCTGGACACCACGATCTTCGCCCTGCCGTTTGCCAGCTTCCCGCTTGAGAACCGGCGCAAGTCCGGATTCCTGACGCCGTACTACTCGCAGTCCTCCCGGCGCGGCTTCGAGCTCGGCGTGCCCTATTACTGGAACATCGCCCCCGAGTACGACCTGACGCTGACGCCGGTGCACATGAGCAAGCGCGGCGAGCAGCTGAAGTCCCGCCTGCGCTACCTCAATCGCGACTATTCGGGCGAGGCGCGCCTGGAGGTCATGCCGAAGGACCACGAGCTGGACCGGCGCCGCTCGGCCTTCTCGATGCTGCACGAGCATCGCTTCCAGCCGAATCTCACCGGGCGGCTGGACTACAACCGCGTGAGCGACGACCGCTACCTGGTCGATTTCTCCTCGCAGGTGCGGACGGTTTCGGTGAGCCACCTGCAGCGCGAAGGCGCCCTGACCTACAGCAGCGGCCTGGGCGGGCTGGCCTACACCCTCGTCGGGCGGTTGCACAGCTTCCAGACGCTGCAGGATCCGCTGGCGCCGGTGCTTGTTCCGTACGATCGGTTGCCGCAGGTGAACCTGCATGCGACGCGCAACGACATCGGCGGGGTGATGGATTTCGGCGCCACCGGCGAGTACGTCCGCTTCGCCCACCCGACGCTGGTGGAGGGGTCGAGAACCTCTTTCAGCCCCACGCTGACCGCACCGTTTCTGGCACCCGGCTATTTCCTGATGCCCAAGGTCGGCCTGCGCTCCACGAACTACCACCTCACGCGCACCGCGCCGGGCCAGCCCGGCCGGCAGGCGGTGAACGTGCCCTGGATGTCG
>LNFM01025168.1_pt1 | contig 15643 bp, 15 predicted proteins | sample 596031 | NCBI WGS metagenome assembly LNFM01 (sample SAMN04254537, study PRJNA301005) | activated carbon metagenome | isolation source: dual media filters at the Ann Arbor, Michigan drinking water treatment plant | place: USA: Ann Arbor | reverse complement strand
CGACGCTCAACATCTTCAGCGCGATCGGCTTCATCATGCTGATGGGCCTGGTCACCAAGAACGCCATCCTGCTGGTCGATTTCTTCAACCAGGCGCGGGCCCGCGGCGCCACCGCTCATGACGCCCTGATCGAGGCGGGCACGATCCGTCTGCGGCCGATCCTGATGACCACGCTCGCCATGGTGTTCGGGATGATGCCGCTCGCGCTCGGCCTCGGCGAAGGGGCGAGCCAGCGCGCACCGATGGCGCATGCGGTGATCGGCGGCCTCATCAGCTCGACGCTCCTCACCCTCGTGGTCGTGCCGGTGGTGCTGGTCTATATCGACCGGATCGGCCAGTGGGGGAAGGCGCGCTTCAGCCGCTCGGCCGACGAGCTTGCGCGTTCGCACAAGCCTGCCGAGTAGAATCCGCCGCCTCTTTCACGTCGCAACTCCTGGCACGATTCGCGCTATGCTCGGGGCATGCCGGACGACACACCGACCATCGCGCTGCGGGTCGTCGAAGCGCTCGCCGCGGTCGACGAGGCCCAGTGGGATGCCTGCGCCCTGGCGCCGGGCTCGGCCGGCAGCCCGTTCCTCAGCCATCGCTTCCTGAAGGCGCTGGAGGATTCGAAGTCGGTCGGCCGGCGCACCGGCTGGCAACCGCAATATCTGCTGGCCGAGGCAGAGGACGGCACCCTGCTCGGCGCCGCGCCGCTCTACGTCAAGGGGCATTCCCAGGGCGAGTACGTGTTCGACCATGGCTGGGCGCAGGCCCTGGAGCGCGCCGGCGGGCGCTATTATCCCAAGCTCCAGGTCGCCGTCCCCTTCACGCCAGTGCCCGGTCCGCGCCTGTTCGCCCGACCCGGTCCGTTCGAGGACGGCGTGCGCGACGCCCTGATCGACATGCTGGCCAAGATCGCGGGCGACAACCGCATCAGCTCCGTTCACGTCACTTTCTGCACCGAGGCCGACTGGAAGCGCTTCGGCGCGCACGGCTGGCTGCAGCGCCTGGGCCAGCAGTATCACTGGCACAATGGCGGCTATCGCACGTTCGACGATTTCCTGGCGGCCCTGGCATCGCGCAAGCGCAAGGCGATCCGCAAGGAGCGCGAAGCGGTGCGCCGCGAGGGATTGGTGGTGCGCGCCCTGTGCGGCGAGGAAATCGAGCCTCGTCACTGGGATGCGTTCTTCGCCTTCTACATGGATACGGGCGGCCGCAAATGGGGCTCGCCCTACCTCACGCGGGCGTTCTTCGACATCCTGGGCTCCACCATGGCCGACAAGGTCGTGCTGGTTATGGCCGAGTCGGATGGCCGCCCGGTCGGCGGCGCGCTCAACCTCAAGGGCGACGACACGCTCTACGGTCGCTACTGGGGCTGCCTGGAAAGCCATGCCTTCCTGCACTTCGAGGCGTGCTACTATCAGGCCATCGAATACGCGATCGCCCACGGCCTGCAGCGCGTCGAGGCGGGTGCCCAGGGTGACCACAAGATCCAGCGCGGCTACCTGCCGGTCGCGACCTACTCGGCGCACTGGATCACCGATCCCGGCTTCCGCCGCGCCGTCGACGACTACCTGAAGCGCGAGCGCTCTGCCGTCGAGCGCGAGATCGAGGGACTGCAGGAGTACTCTCCCTTCCGCAAGGAAGGCGACGGGTAGCTCGGATTCCTCCCCGGCGACGCTTCAGCGAGGCTGGGGAGACATCGCCATGTCACGGCGACGGAGGGGCCATGAGTCTTCCGGACCGCGATGACGCTTTGGCTGGGCTCGGCGCAGGCGCGGACACCTCCCCAGCTTCGCTTCAGCGAAGCTGGGGAGGTGCATGAATCACCCCTTCCCGGCCATCAGCAGGCCGAAAAAGAACACGACGAAGAAGATCGCCAGCTCGGTCGCTCCCAAGGGCGCCTGCCAGCCCAGCCTGTCGACGACCTGCAGCGCCACCCAGAACACCGCGGTGGCGAGCAGCGCGGCGCGCAGGGCCAGCAGGAGCGGGCGGAATGCCTTCACTCAGCCAGCACGGGCTCTTGCGCTGCCGGCGGCAGGGCGCCGCGCTCCGGCGGCAGGAAGGTGAAGACGAGCCTGGCCTCGGCCCCCTCGCCCTCGCTGTCGACGCGCACCGTGCCGCCGCCGTTGGCGAGCTTGCCGAACAGCACCTCCTCCGCCAGCGGCTTCTTGAGATGCTCCTGGATGACGCGGGCGAGCGGACGCGCGCCGAACAGGCGGTCGTAGCCCTTCTCGGCCAGCCAGCGCCGCGCGCCATCGCTCAGCTCGATGAAGACCTTGCGGTCGGCGAGCTGGACCTCGAGCTCGGCGACGAACTTGTCCACCACCTTGCTCATGCTCTCCGGCCCGAGGTTGGCGAACTTGATGATCGCGTCGAGCCGGTTACGGAACTCGGGCGCGAACAGGCGGTTGATCGCCTCGTCGTCCTCGTCGTGCCGTGCCTCGCGACCGAAGCCCAGCGCCGGCTTGGCGATGTCGGCGGCACCGGCGTTGGTGGTCATGCACAGGATGACGTTGCGGAAATCAACCGTGCGGCCGTTGTGGTCGGTGAGCTTGCCGTAATCCATCACCTGGAGGAGCACGTTGAAGACGTCGGGATGAGCCTTCTCGATCTCGTCGAACAGGATTACGCAATGCGGATGCTGGTTGACCTGGTCGGTCAGCAGGCCGCCCTGGTCGAAGCCGACGTAACCCGGAGGCGCGCCGATCAGACGGGACACGCTGTGGCGCTCCATGTACTCGGACATGTCGAACCGGATCAGCTCCAGCCCGAGCAGGCGGGAGAGCTGGCGCGTCACCTCGGTCTTGCCGACACCGGTCGGGCCGGCCAGCAGATAGGACCCGATCGGCTTCTCGGGCGCCCGCAGGCCGGCGCGCGCGAGCTTGATCGCCGCCGACAGCTGGTCGATCGCCTTGTCCTGGCCGAACACCACCGTCTTGAGGTCGCGGTCGATCTTGCGAAGCATCTCGGTGTCGTCCTTCGACACGCTCTTGGGCGGGATGCGCGCGATCTTGGCGACGATCTCCTCGATGTCGGGCACGTCGATGGTCGACTTGCGCTGCTCGCGCGGCCGCAGCATCTGGGCGGCGCCGACCTCGTCGATCACGTCGATCGCCTTGTCGGGCAGCTTGCGGTCGTGGATGTAGCGCGCCGACAGCTCGACCGACGCCTTGATGGCTTCGTCGGTGTAGGCGACGTGGTGATGCTTCTCGTAGACCGGCTTCAGGCCCTGCATGATCTGCACCGCGTCGGCGATCGAGGGCTCCGGCACGTCGATCTTCTGGAAGCGCCGGACCAGCGCCCGGTCCTTCTCGAAGTAGTTGCGATACTCCTTGTAGGTGGTCGAGCCGATGCAGCGCAGCTCGCCCGACTGCAGCGACGGCTTCAGCAGGTTCGACGCATCCATCGAGCCGCCCGACGTCGCGCCGGCACCGATGATGGTGTGGATCTCGTCGATGAAGAGCACCGAGTGGGGCTTCTTCTTCAGCTCCCCGAGGACTGCCTTCAGCCGCTCCTCGAAGTCGCCGCGGTAGCGCGTCCCGGCGAGCAGGGCACCCATGTCGAGCGCATAGATCACCGCCTCGCGCAGCACCTCGGGCACCTCTCCCTCGACGATCTTGCGCGCTAGCCCTTCGGCGATCGCCGTCTTGCCGACGCCGGGCTCGCCGACATAGAGCGGATTGTTCTTGGTGCGCCGGCACAGCACCTGGATGGTGCGCTCGACCTCGTGCTCGCGGCCGATCAGCGGATCGACCCGTCCGTCGCGGTGCTTCTGGTTGAGATCGACGCAGTAGGCACCCAGCGCCTCGTTGCCCTGCTTCACCGCCGCCTCGCCGCCATTCTCCTCCTCCGACCCGCTGACCCGGCGGGTGCGGGTACGGCCGGGGACCTTGGCCTTGCCATGGCTGATGTAGTCGACGGCGTCGAGCCGCGTCATGCCCTGGTTCTCCAGGAACGACACCGCATGGCTGTCCCGCTCGGAGAACAGAGCCACCAGGACATTGGCGCCGGTGACCTCCTTGCGTCCGGACGACTGGACGTGGACAGCGGCCCGCTGGACGACGCGCTGGAATCCCGCCGTCGGCAGCGGCTCGCTGGGATTCTGCGTGATGATGCCCTTCAGCCGGTTGTCGACGAAGGTCTCGAGATCATGCCTGAGGCGGTCGATGTCGACGCCGCATGCCTTGAGCACCGGCACGGCATCCTCGTCTTCGGTCATCGCCAGCAACAGGTGCTCGAGCGTTGCATACTCGTGTCTCCGCTCGCCGGCCAGGCCGAAGGCGCGATGGAGAGACTTCTCGAGGTTCTTGGAGAGCATGGACATCGAAACCACCTCGACAGAGAAACGAACTACCCTTCCCGACTACTCCTTCTCCAACGTGCATTGGAGAGGGTGCTGATTCTTGCGTGCGTAGTCCACCGTCTGCGTCACTTTCGTTTCCGCAATCTCGTAGGTGTAAACGCCGCAGATGCCGACGCCTTTCTGATGGACGTGCAGCATGATCTGGGTCGCTTCCTCGCGATTCTTCTGAAAGATGTGCTGCAGCACATCGACGACGAACTCCATCGGCGTGTAATCGTCGTTCAGCATGAGGACCTTGTACATCGACGGCTTCTTCGTGCGCGTGCGCGTCAGGGTCAGGGCGCCGCTGCGGCCCTCGCCTTCGCCATTGCCGTTGTCGTTCTCCCGACGGGGCGGCTGTGCCGGCGGACCTCCCGGCGGCTCGCCGGGACCACCCAGTCGCGCGCCGTGAAAGGACCATTCGCATGCACTACGCAGAGAGCTCATCGTCCAGACCACACTCCTGAAGGGCCCATGCCAGTCGTCAATTATATAGTCAGCCACAGCGATTCCGCTACCTCGGCCGCAAGCCGTCCCTGCCGACGGTCAGAGTCCATTGGTTCGCCTTCCAATGGTTCGGCGGCGCATTCCAGTCGCGTCGCAGCTCCGCGGGCACGAGCTTGCGGGGCGGGTTGACCGGCACGGGAACGGTGTCGAGCGAGAACAGCCGGCTCGCGAACGCGACGTTCGCGAATCCATCGGTCGGATGGTGATAGGCCTGGAAACCCCAGACACCCCCGCGGCAGGAGGCGACCGTCCACCAGAAATCGACGTCGGGAAGCCGCAGCCCGTCGCGTGGCGGGCCGAAGGCGCCGCTCGCCTGCAGCGACGCCAGCAGGTCGCTCGTCTCGCCCGGAGTCAGGATCCTCTGGCCGCGTCGCATTCGCCACGGTCCCAGAACGTCGCCGGCATCGCCGATACGCAGGTTGGTGACGGCGCCCTGATCCGCCAGCACGCCGATGTCGAGGCCGGCGGTGCCGTCGGGCTGCAGGAACAACTCGTACGTCCTGACCTGCTCATCGTAGATCGCGTTGTAGACCAGGCGCAGGCGGTTCCGCCCGTCCCGGCCGCAGGCCTCGCGGATATCGTTGCCTCCGACGTAGCTGAACCAGTTGAAGCTGCGCACGATCGGCGGATCGACCAGGCGATCCGCCCGCTGGGCCCACGCCGCCGCTGGCATCGCCAAGCCGAGGCTGCAAAGGGCCGCCGTGAGCGCTGTCCTCATTTGTGGCTCTCCTGGTACCAAACGATGCAGTTTCGGAACCAACTTTGGCGCTAACGCGGCGGACGAGCATTGCATATCCCGAAAATTGATGGGCTCAAAAAAATTCAATAGAGCGTAATGGCGTTTTGGCGATGAAACTTTCCCTCAAGCTCATCGCGGCCATTCTGACGTGGCTGGCCGTTGGATTCCTGTTTGTCGCGGCGGCCATGGTGCCGACGGAGGCAGACGCCAAGTCCACCTCCGTGAAGCGGGCCGCCTCGGTAAAGCGGGCCGTCCCGCCGGCAAAGGTGAAGGTGCGCGGCAAGGCCGTTACGCGCCCGCGCCCGGCCGCGGCGGCATGGGTGCCCAACCCACTGGTGAATGCCAAGGATTCCTATCTCATTCTCGACGCCTCGTCGGGCCAGGAACTGTATGCCGACCGGCCCGACGATCCTCGTCATCCGGCCTCGCTGACCAAGCTGATGACGATCTACATGACGTTCTCGGCCCTCGACTCCGGCAGGTTGTCGCTCGGTGACGGCCTGCCGGTGTCGATCAACGCCCTGAACGCTCCCCCCACCAAGGTCGGTCTGCCGGCCGGCGGCCGGATCGCGGTGCGCGACGCGATCATGGCCCTGGTGACACGGTCGGCGAACGACGCCGCCGTGGCTCTCGCCGAGACGCTGGCCGGAGACGAGGCGACGTTTGCCCAGCAGATGACCCAGAAAGCCCGTCAGCTCGGCATGAGCTCGACGGTCTTCCGCAACGCTTCGGGCCTGCCCAACAGCGAGCAGATAACCACGGCACGCGACATGGCGCGGCTCGCTCACGCGCTGATGCGCGACTACCCGCACTACTACGGGATTTTCTCCGCCCAGAGCTATCCCTTTCGCGGTCGCGTTCTCGAGAACCACAATCGCATGCTCGGCACCTTCGAGGGCGCCGACGGTCTGAAGACTGGCTACACGGCGGCATCGGGCTTCAACCTCGTGATGTCGGCGATGCGCGACAACAGGCGCCTGATCGGCGTGGTCATGGGCGGCAATTCGGCCGGCATGCGCGACCGCATCATGGCCGAGCTGATGGAACGTGGCTTCGCCTCCGGGCGACTGACGCCTTGGACCAACAGCCGAAAGCCGCCCTCCGCGCGGTACACCGCGGCCAACTTCGACCCGAATCTCATCATTCCAGAATCGACGCCGAGAGTGGCTGCGGCCAAGGCCTCCCCCGCCGCCACGGCCGTCGCTCCGGCAGCGATGCCTGGAGCGGCCGGCGATCAGCGCGTCGCCGGTCCCGCCCTCCCGGCGCCCGATCCGGGAGCGGCTCAGCGCAATCTCGCCGTCGGCAGCTGGGTGATCCAGGTCGGCTCGTTCGGCGACCCGCAGGCCGCCCAGCAGGCGGTGGAACGCGCGGCTTCGGTTATCCCCGACACAATGCGCAACGGCGCGGTCACCGTCGAGGAACTCCAGTTGGCCAACAAGACCTTTCACCGCGCCCGCCTGACCAACCTGTCGCAGGCCCAGGCGATCGACGGCTGCAAGCGCCTCGAGAAGCGGAAGATCTACTGCTCGGCGATCCAGGTTAGCGTGTGGAACACGCCGGGCGCGCGTTGAACGCGCGCTTCAGCCGGCCAACGAAGGCGCGCTTGTCGCGTCGCTGCCATAGCGGCAGGCTCCAGGACCGGCTCGAACACCGACACGGTCGTCATGCCTGCTGCCAGCACGACCCGCAGCGTCGCGATCCGGTAACCCGGCCCCTCGAAGGCGGAGAGCCGCGCCACATCGCGCGCGCTCAGCCCGCCCACGACCGCTCCTGGGACCCGTGCCGCAGCGTCGCGCACCACAACCGGATAGCTGGCGCCCTTGGCACGGCGCCGCGCGTGGCCAGGCAGGATCGCCGGCGTGTAGGCGGCCGGCGGCAGACGCCGCCCCAGCACCAGGGCCATGACGTCCGTGTCGAGCAGCGTTCCGTAGAAGAAAAAGCGCATCAGTGCCCTCCGGACGCGTCGTCGGGCAGCTCGACGCCGCTCGCCGCCAGGGAAGCCTTCAGCGCCGACTTGAGGCGCTCGAGCCCGGTCTCGTCGGCCGCCTCGCAGCGGGCCACGAGCACAGGCTGGGTGTTCGACGCGCGCAGCAGCCACCAGCCGTCCGGCGTGCTCACGCGCACGCCGTCGATGTCCGAGAACTTCGCCTCCTGCTTCTGCAGACGCGCCTTCACCTCCTCGACGACGGCGAACTTGCGCTCATCGGCGCAATCGAAGCGCAGTTCTGGCGTGTTTACCGGCTGCGGCAGCCCATCGCGCATGGCGGCCAGGCTTTCGTCGGCGTTGGCGACGATGTTGAGCAGGCGCAGGCCGCAATAGAGCGCATCGTCGAAGCCGTAGAAGGTGTCGGCAAAGAAGATGTGGCCGCTCATCTCGCCGGCAAGCGGCGCGCCGATCTCCGCCAGCTTGCTCTTGATCAGCGAATGGCCGGTCTTGAACATCATCGGCTTGCCGCCGGCGCGTGCGATCTCGTCGAACAGCACCTGGCTCGCCTTGACGTCGGCAATGATCGTGGCGCCCGGCCTCTGCTTCAGCACGTCGCGCGACCACAGGACCAGGAGCTGGTCGCCCCACAGGATACGGCCCTTGCCGTCGACGGCGCCGATGCGATCGCCGTCGCCATCGAAGGCAATGCCCAGGTCACAGCCTTGCTTCTTCACCTCGGCGATCAACTGCTCGAGATTCTTGGGGACGGTGGGATCCGGATGGTGGGCCGGGAAGGTGCCGTCGACCTTCTCGTTGAGCACGAAATGCTCGCCCTGCAGCTTGTCGACTACGGCGCGGATCGACACGCCAACCGCACCGTTACCGGTATCCCAGGCGACCTTCAGAGGCTTGCCCGGCTTGACGTCGCGCAGCAGGCGGGCGGCATAGTCGGCGAGCACGTCCTGCTTCTCGACCCGGCCCTGCCCGCTCTCCCAATCGCCGGCCGCCGCCATCGCGCCGAGCAGCTGGATGTCGGCACCGAAGAACGACTTCTTGCCCATCATCATCTTGAAGCCGTTGTAATCGGGCGGGTTGTGCGAGCCGGTGATCTGGATGCCGCCATCGGTCTCGAAGTGATAGACCGCGAAGTACAGCATGGGCGTGGCGACCACACCGATGTCGATCACGTCGATGCCTGCCGCGGTCAGGCCGGCGATGCAGGCTGCCGCCAGCTCGGGCGAGCTCAGCCGGCCATCGTAGCCCAGGGCGACGCGCTTGCCGCCCTTGCGCCGCACCAGCGTGCCGAAGGTCCGTCCGATGGCGCGCGCATCCGCGGCATGCACCGTGCCGCCGACGATGCCGCGAATGTCGTACTCACGCAGGATGGTCGGGTCGAACCTGTGGGCCGTTTCAGTCATTCACACTCCTCCGCTGCGAGACGAGCTCGCGAGATCAGGTATGCCGCCGCGGACGGCCGACGCACTCGTAGGCGAAGCCGAGGCCACGCATCTCCTCGGGGTCGAAGATGTTGCGCAGGTCGACGATGCGCGGCAGGCGCATCAGCTCCTTCAGGCGCCGCGGGTCGAGACCGCGGAACTCGTGCCATTCGGTTATCACGACCAGCACGTCGGCGCCGGTCGCCGCCTCATAGGCCGTCCTGGCGAACGCGATGCCCGGGATCATGCGCGCCGCCTCCGCCATGCCCTCGGGATCGAACGCGACGATGCGCGCGCCGGCGGCCTGCAGGGCCGGCACGATGTCGAGCGAGGGCGCGTCGCGCATGTCGTCGGTGTTGGGCTTGAACGTGAGGCCCAGCACCCCCACGGTGAGTCCCTCGACCGACCCGCCGCAAAAATCGATGACCTTGCGCGCCATCCGCCTCTTGCGCTGGGTGTTCACCTCGATCACCTGCTCGACGATCGTTTGCGGCGCACGAGCCTCACGGGCCGTGTAGGCGAGCGCCAGCGTGTCCTTGGGGAAGCACGAGCCGCCGAAGCCCGGCCCCGGGTGCAGGAACTTTCGCCCGATCCTGCCGTCGAGCCCGATGCCTCGTGCCACGTCGTGGACGTCGGCGCCGACCTTCTCGCACAGATCGGCAATCTCGTTGATGAAAGTGATCTTCATGGCGAGAAAGGCATTGCCGGCGTACTTGGTGACCTCCGCAGTCTCGATGTTGGTGAACACCATCGGCGTCTGGATGAGATTGAGCGGCCGGTAGATCGCCGCCATCACGTCGCGGGCGCGCGAGCTCTCGACCCCGATCACCACCCGGTCGGGCTTCATGAAGTCCTCGATCGCGGCTCCTTCCCGCAGGAACTCGGGGTTCGAGCAGACGTCGAACTCCGCGGCCGGCTGCGCCTCCCGCACGATGCGCGCCACCTCGCGGCCGGTGCCGACCGGCACGGTAGATTTGGTGACCACGACCGTGTAGCCGCGAATCGCCCGGGCAATCTCGTCGGCTGCGGCATAGACGTAGCTCAGGTCGGCATGGCCATCGCCCCGGCGGGTCGGCGTTCCCACGGCGATGAACACGGCGTCGGCATTTCCCACTGCCTGACCGAGGTCGCTGCCGAACGAAAGGCGGCCGGCGCGCACGTTGTCGGCAACCAGCCGATCGAGGCCGGGCTCGAAGATCGGGATCTCGCCCTTGCGCAATCGCGTGATCTTGTCGGCTTCCTTGTCGATGCAGGCGACATCGTGACCGAACTGGGCGAAGCAGGCGCCGGAGACGAGCCCGACATAGCCCGCACCGATCATCGCGATGCGCATCGGCTCAGCCCTTCAGAAGACGATCGAGCAACGCGCGCGTATCCGCCGCGGTGTCGACGCGGTGCAAGGCGATCGCCACGTTGGCCTCCAGGAACCCCATCCGGTTGCCGCAGTCGTAGCGTCGGCCCGTGTACCGCATCGCGTGGAACGGCCGCCTGCCGATCATCCTGGCCATGGCGTCGGTCAGCTGTATCTCGCCGCCGGCACCGGTCTCGTGCCGATCCAGGTGATCGAACACCTCGGCCTCGAGCACGCAGCGCCCGATCCAGGCCAGGGTCGAGGGAGCATCCTCGGGCTTGGGCTTCTCGACGAGGCCGGTCAACTCGGCCAGCCCGTCCTTCTCGGCTTTCACGGCGGCGATGCCGTAGCTCCGGGTCTGCTCGCGGGGGACTTCCATCACCGCGGCGACGCTGCCGCCGGTCTTCTCATGGGCGGCGACGAGCTGAGCCGTGCAGCTCGGCGAGCTGATCGTGAGCTCGTCGGGCAGCAACACCGCGAAGGGTTCCTGGCCGATCCATGGACGGGCACACCACACGGCGTGGCCCAGCCCCAGCGGCTGCTGCTGGCGGGTGAACACCGCGTTGCCGGGCTTCAGCGCGGCATCGCGCGCCTGCTTGAGCTCCGGCGCCTTGCCGCGCTGCTGCAGCGTCGCCTCGAGCTCGAAGGCGGAGTCGAAATGATCCTCGATCGCGCCCTTGTTGCGGCCGGTCACGAACACGAACTCGTCGATGCCCGCCGCCAGGCATTCCTCGATGGCGTATTGGATGACTCCTTCGGCATCGCCTTGGTGGCCGGCAGGAACCTGGTGCCCAGCCCGGCGACCGGCAGAACCGCTTTGCGAACACGCTGCGCCATGCTCATCCACCTCATTCAGCGGCTTGATCGTATTGGAAGAACGGTGATCTGGTTGTGATGACATGGCGCCGCGGCGGCTGGCAAGATCAACTGGAATCACCCCAGCAGGACGTCCTTGGCCCGGTTGATGCGGGCCGCGAGATCGGAGCTGCCGCCGACGTCGGGATGCACGCGCTGGATGAGGCGGCGATGGGCAGCCTTGATTTCCTGCTCGGTCGCCCCCTCGGCGAGCCCCAGCACCGCGAGCGCTTCCTCGCGCGTCATGTCCGTGCGCGGCCCGCGCGGCGGCTGCGATTGCGACTGCCCGGCGGCGTTCCAGGCGGTTCCCATCCGTCGGTCGAGATAGGATTCCAGCACGCGCCGCGAATCAGGATCCGACGAGCACTCGGCATGGAGATCGAGCAGCTCGCCGTCGCTCAGGCTGTCGAAGGTGCGACCGGCGAAGCGGCCGGACAGCACCGTGCCTCCGACATCGCCGGTGCCGTGATCGATCCACGCCTCGAAGAAGGCCGTGCGAACCTCCGTTCGCTGGGCGTTGCCCGGCGAGCTGAACCCCCCGGAAGGCCGCCGTCTCAAGGCGCGCGCAATGAGCGCCGTGGCGACTATGCCGGCGAGCCCCATCAGCTCGGGCAACAAGGCGGGCACGAAGCGCAGCCCGAAAACAAGCATGACGGCGATGCCGACAAGCCCGACAGACACGAGCAAGGGACGCAGGACCCGTGCGATCAGAGCCATGGCCCCCAGCGCGATGAAGGCCAGCAGGATGACGACTGGCATCGCTCACTGCCGCGGCGTCCGAGGCGGCGGCGGCGGAGCACCCGTGATCGTCGGCACTACAGGCTGTTGTCCCTGCTGCTGCTGCTGTCCCGGTTGCTGCTGTCCTTGCTGCTGCTGTCCCTGCTGTTGCTGTTCCTGGCGCTCGCGCTGGATCTGCCGCCAGCGCTCGACATTGCGATTGTGCTCGCCGAGGTTGGCGGCGAAGGCATGGCCGCCTTGCCCGTCGGCGACGAAATACAGCGATCGATCGCGCGCCGGGTTGGTCGCCGCGATGATGGCGGCACGCCCCGGGTTGCTGATCGGCCCCGGCGGCAGGCCGGCGACCTGATAGGTATTGTAGGGCGACGACGACTGCAGGTCGGCGCGGGTCAACTCCCGGTTCAAGGGCGCTTTGCCGCCGGTCAACCCGTAGATCACCGTCGGATCGCTCTCGAGCCTCATGCGCCGGCGCAACCGGTTGATGAAGACGGCCGCCACCTTCGGCCGCTCGGCGGCGACGCCGGTTTCCTTCTCGATGATCGACGCGAGCACCAGGACGTCACGGCGATTGGCGAGCGGCAGGCCGGCGAGGCGCTTGCGCCAGGCTTCGTCGAGCACCTTGTCCATCGCCTCCTTCATGCGCAGGAGCAACCCGTCGCGGGTGTCGTCGCGCGAATAGAAGTAGGTCTCGGGCAGCAGGTCGCCTTCCTTGACGTCGAGCGTGATCTCGCCAGTCAGCGCCTCCGTCCTGCGTACCAGGTCGAGAACCTCGGCCGTCGTCATGCCTTCCGGGATGGTAAGGCGACGCTGCACGACCTTGCCCGACTGCAAGAGCTCGACCAGCGTCCGCATCGAGACGCGGGCCGGGATCTCGTATTCCCCGGCCTTGATGGTCTTGGGCGCCGGATCGATCATCAGGGCGACCCGGAACAGCCGGCCATGCTCGAGGACCCCTTCCTCCTGCAGGATCCTGGCCATGGTCGCGGGCCCGGCGCCGCGCGGGATGACGACGTTGCGGGTCTGCGCCAGCGGACCCGGCGAATCGAGCAGCCGGTTGCCCAAGAAGAGGGCCCCCCCGAGGAGGGTGACGAGCAGCGCGATGAAGAGCAGGACCCAGCGGAAGTAGCTGAGCATTCCTCAGCCTCCCGCTTTCAAACGGCGCCGAAGATCAGCGACGCGTTGGTGCCCCCAAAGCCGAACGAGTTGCTGAGCGCCTTGCGAACCGTGCGCTGCTTGGCCTGCTTCGGAACGAGATCGATGTCGCAACCCTCGTCGGGCTCGTCGAGATTGAGCGTCGGCGGCACCGCCTGATCGATGATCGACTTGATGGTGTAGATTGCCTCGATCGCACCGGCGGCACCCAGCAGATGCCCGGTTGCCGACTTGGTCGACGACATCGAAAGCTTGTAGGCGGCGTCGCCGAACGTCTTCTTGACCGCACCGAGCTCGATCACGTCGGCCATCGTCGACGTACCGTGCGCATTGACGTAGTCGATCTCGTCCGGCGGTAACCTGGCGCGCTTCAAAGCCGCCCGCATGGCGCGCATCGCCCCGTTGCCGTCCTCCGACGGCGCCGTGATGTGATAGGCGTCGCCCGACAGGCCATAGCCCAATATCTCGGCGTAGATCTTGGCGCCGCGCTTCTTCGCATGCTCGTACTCCTCGAGCACGACGCAGCCCGCGCCCTCGCCCATCACGAAGCCATCGCGCCTCTTGTCCCACGGCCGCGACGCCTGCGTCGGCGTGTCGTTGAAGTCGGTGGACAGCGCCTTGCACGCATTGAAGCCGGCGATGCCGATGCGGCAGATCGCGGCCTCGGCGCCGCCGGCGATCATCACGTCGGCATCGTCCCACTGGATGAGCCGCGCCGCATCGCCCAACGCATGCGCACCGGTGGCGCAGGCCGTCACCACGGAATGGTTGGGGCCCTTGAACCCATACTTGATCGACACCTGGCCGGAAGCGAGATTGATCAGGGCCGACGGGATGAAGAACGGACTGACCCGGCGTGGGCCGCGCTCCTTCAGCGTCAGCGACGTCTCGTAGATGGTCTGCAGCCCGCCGATGCCGGCGCCGATCATCACGCCCGTGCGTTCGAGGCTCTCCTCGTCCTGCGGCTTCCAACCAGAATCCTCCACCGCCTGATCGGCGGCGGCGATACCAAAGATCAGGAACTTGTCGAGCTTGCGCTGCTCCTTGGGCGGAAGATAGGCGTCGACGTTGAAATGCCCGTTCGCCTTGTCGCCCAACGGCACCTCGCCGGCGATCTTGGTCGCGAGATCCGATGTGTCGAAGGCCTGAATCGACCGGATGCCGGATTCGGCCGACATCAAGCGGCGCCAGTTGACGTCGACGCCATCACCCAACGGCGTCACCATGCCCATGCCGGTTACGACCACGCGTCTCATCGCTCGCCTTCCTCGCTGCAGGAACTGGCGTCGATCAGGACTTGGCGTTGCTCTCGATGAATTTGACCGCGTCGCCGACGGTCTGAATCTTCTCGGCCGCGTCGTCGGGAATCTCGATGCCGAACTCCTCCTCGAAGGCCATCACCAGCTCCACGGTGTCGAGGCTGTCCGCGCCCAGATCGTCGATGAACTTGGCTTCTTCCTTCACCTGCGCCGCTTCCACGCCCAGGTGCTCGACGACGATCTTCTTAACGCGCTCGGCAATGTCGCTCATTATCTTGTCCTTCCCATGTCTTTCGAATCTCGGCCTCGCCGGGGGGACGGCGATTTCCGGCCCTTATACATAGCTGCCCGGCCATTGGCTAGCGCCGGAAAGTCCACAATATCAGGCACTTGCGGTCACTTTACTCATATCATCGCCATCCCGCCGTTGATGTGCAACGTCTGCCCGGTGACGTAGGCTGCCTCGTCGCTCGCCAGATAGACCACTCCTGCCGCGACCTCCTCGGCCGTCCCCAGGCGATCGGCCGGCACGCGCGCCAGGATCGTCTTCTTCTGCTCGTCGGTCAGCGCATCGGTCATGGGCGTCGCAATGAAGCCGGGGGCGATACAGTTGACGGTGATGCCGCGCGAGGCGAGCTCCTGGGCCAGCGACTTCGACATGCCGATCAGGCCGGCCTTGGCGGCCGCGTAGTTGGCCTGCCCCGGGTTGCCAGTGACGCCGACGATCGAGGTGATGTTCACGACGCGCCCGAAGCGCCGCCGCATCATGCCGCGCATGGCCGCCCGCGTGAGCCGGAAGGTTCCTGTCAGGTTGATCTGCAGGACCTTGTCCCATTCCTCGTCCTTCATCCGCATCGAGATGTTGTCGCGGGTGATGCCGGCGTTGTTCACGAGAATGTCCAGCTTGCCCATGGCGCCCTCGGCTTCCTTGGCCAGCCGGTCGATGTCCGCCGGATCGTCCATGCGGGCTGCCACGACATGCGCGCGCTCGCCGAGCGCCTGCGCGAGCGCCGCCAGAGCGTCGCCGCGCGTTCCCGACAGCGTGACCACCGCGCCCTGGGCATGCAGCGCGCGGGCAATGGCGCCGCCAATCCCCCCCGAAGCGCCGGTGACCAGGGCCGCCTTGCCGGACAGGTCGAACATCCGATGCTCCTTCACGCCGTCTTGAGAAAGGTCTCGATATCGGCCGGCGTGTTGAGGGCAAGGCCGGTCATCTCCTTGTCGATGCGCTTGACCAGCCCCGACAGCACCTTGCCCGAGCCGCACTCGACCAGCATCTCGACGCCCTGCGATTTCATATATTGCACGCTTTCGCGCCAGCGCACGAGACCCGTCACCTGCTCGACGAGGCG
>LNFM01008392.1_pt1 | contig 15644 bp, 11 predicted proteins | sample 596031 | NCBI WGS metagenome assembly LNFM01 (sample SAMN04254537, study PRJNA301005) | activated carbon metagenome | isolation source: dual media filters at the Ann Arbor, Michigan drinking water treatment plant | place: USA: Ann Arbor | reverse complement strand
CTGGAAAGTGCGTATACGTCAAAAGCGTATCGAGGGTTCGAATCCCTCCCTGTCCGCCAGTTCCCATACGAGCCGTGCTCTCCGCCTGATCGATCGCCGCGCTGAGTGGCAGGTTTCCTGGGGTTTTCAGAGCAGACCTGTTGACTGGACCGGCGTGGAGACGGGCGAAAATCGCTCTCCGGAGGCCAATTCTCTCCGGACCTCCTGACTTGGGCGCTTTAGTACGGAACTCAAAAACCTAGGTAAAAGGCCAGTTTTCGCGCGGTCGGCACTTGCCGTGGTTCGAACCCCACTTGCCCGAAATCCGTACGTCACGAGCGAACGCTTCGGTACGGAGGCGCCGATCAACGCTCACGCTCACCGTGCTTCAAAGAGGGCCTTGCATCGTTGGCCAAGAAGGCCCCCGCCCAGTGGGGCCTGACAGAATTCACGTCGTCTTAAGCGATGCCTCCGTTGTCAGCACGGCCGCTCTCGCATGTAGCCGTCCAAACACACCACGGTCGTGTCTCCGTCGGTGGTGTAGGAGCGCCAGAGCCTGGGGCGCGTAGCGAAGCGTCCCGGGCGGCCAGCGCGGTGATCCTTGGCGCTGACTTCCGACCAGCTTGGAGATTAACGCGAAACTCGCTAAACCAGACCAACCGACCTCTTGGTTGGGGCGCGAGCGAATGTCTAGGCAATGCTCCCAAACCGAGAAGTCGCTCACGCAATAGGGTGAAGGTTCGTGCCAGTTGGAGCGCCGGGATGATCAGTATGTCAAGGAACAAACTGCCGAAGCGGTGGTGGTTTCCTTTCACTCTTCATGGCAGGAGAAGATAAGGAAGAGTGCGTTTACCACTATATTACGGAAAAAAATTCCAGTAATTGCGCGCCCTCAGCGTATGTATTTCCATGTAAAATCACCGATTGGAGCGATCTGTGCCCGTGCACGAATTAGGGAGATAAAAAATATCTCGAAAGCTGAGGCGCTGAACCTGGAGCTCTCGATCAATCTTAGTGCCGAACAAATCCTTCAATACATAGGTAATGCCAGTCACATCGGCGCATATTTCATTGCTGATATTTATTACGCGCCATGCGAGGCGAAATTGCGGGATATAAACTGCGAATTTCCGTACTATCCGCCGCAAAGCTTTGTTTCGTTAAGCGCTGACCGCGAAGAAAAAATTATTAATATTTGTAAATTCAACACGGTCAATATCTAATAACCAGCGCTCAAAGCCCGACTCTTGTTTTTGCTTTGACACGTCCGGACCTGATTGACTGGCGGGCATGGTCGTGGAGGTGAACATGGGTGCGTTGATGATCCGAGAGGATGTGCCGCCGAGTGAGCTTCGGCAGCTGGCCGAGAGCGAGGACAACCCGCGGGTGGCACGACGGCTGCTGACGATCGCCGCGGCGATGGACGGCATGAGCCGAGAGGTGGCAGCATGGATCGCATGGCTGGACCGGCAGGCGCTGCGGGACTAGGTGATCTGCTTCAATCGTGGCGGCTTGCCCCGCGCGGGATACTGGGGCGGCACTGGCGCTGACGTATGTCTCGGTCGCAGCGATGAACCTGCTGCTCAGGATGTCGCCCCGCAACTCCGCCCAACATCACCCCGTGTACCTGCCCCCCCCCTACTCGCACGAGCTGAACACCATCGAGAAGGTCTGGTAGATCTGCGCGACCGATACCTGTCGGGCCGGCTGTTCGGCGGAACACGGACCAGCGCGGATGACTGCTGCGACGCCTGGAACAGCTTACTCGCCGAAGCGGGCCGCATCCGTTCTCTGAACGATTTCGAGTAGGCGCAACAGCTCGATATATAATGCGTTTGGTATCAGTTCGCCAGACCGATGACTCGATTGCCTGCGCTATCCACCCGCATTTCGAGCGCTCGAGACATCGACAGGACGTATGACGTCGAGCCGCCAAGCGTGAACGGGTAAAGGATCGGCACCGAATCGATGCTGGCGACATTTAGAGTATGGCCGGCATTTCGCAGGCACGCCTCGACGAGCCACGCAGCAACCGCCGATCCATGCAGATCGATCGCATTGCTGCGAACAATCCGCTTGCCCTGGTTCATCCTATCGATCGCGCCCCAGTTCGCCTGAGACTGGAGAACCATGTTCGTCATACGACGAGTTCCTTCACGCTCGCCGTAGATTTCGGCCATCCGCCTGTGAACCTCTGCGGATGTGCATTCGCCCTGCAGCGCTGTCAGCCGACCAACGATTTCAGCCACTTTCCCGAAGAAGGGATACGTGGCGATGGCCATGCCCCATGTAAGAGCGGGGATGGAAGTGTCCGGTTCCTGCCGGTAGATTTTTACACCTCGATCTGCGAACTGTACCAAGTCCTCGCGCGGCTCAAGCCACAACCGATTCAGTACCGTTCGGGTCTTTTTCTTGGCAGCGAGACCTGCATGCGATGCATTTAGAAGCTCGGTAAGGTTATCGAGCGTCGCAAAGCCAGCCCTCACGCGAAGGGCGGCGGCAGCCCAGTCCAGTTGAATGAAACGGTCAAATCCAATGTGAATCACAGATGAACTCATGAAGCAGCTCGCGCGAAATTTATTCTTATGAATGGGACGACCAGTTCCTCCACTGAAAGTCCGCCGTGCGCGACGATCTGATCGTCCCTCAGAACAAAAGCCTCCCCGGTGCGGGCGTATAGCGGCAAGAAGTCGGTAGGTAGTCCAGGGATATCAAATCGAAAGGCGCCAAATTCCGCTGGCACCGATGCCGCGAGGGCTTCGCTGCGATAGGTTCGGACTCGCTCGCCCCTGATCTCAGATACGACTCCCTGGCTAGGCCGGCCGATCCCTTGGGCCTCGACGTTGCCGTGATCGGCGGTGAGATAGATCTGATATTCGTGCTCAGCCAGCAGGAGAAGTAGCCTCTCAACGAAGCCAGTGTCGCACCATGTGCCAATCTGACCGGCGATGCCTCGCTTGCCCAACTTCGCCCCGTGGACGATTTCGTCGATCATGTCGACGACTATGCCGACGACTTTCGTGGTCGGCCTGGAAATGGCGGCCTCTAGCTCAGGCAACTGCTCAGTTCGCTTAAGGCTTTTCTGATAGAATACCTCCGATTTGCGAAGACCATTGTCTTGCCAAAAGCGCGCCCACAGTGATGCCTCCTGCGAGGTGTTCTCGATGGAATTTGCGAATTCGCGCGGCTTAAGGCCGGAGAATAATGCCTGCCGGGAGACCGATGTGAGTGTGGGCAACCACGCAAAGCACGCCCCCTCATCCACCGCAAATCCAGGAACGCGTTCTGCCAGGTACTCGCGGATTTGGATCCACTGGTCCATCGCGAGGCCGTCGAACACAAGGAGCGCGATGCGCTCTTCCCCGGCGTTGCGGCGCAACGAAAGAAACCGTGGCACGTGATGAACCATGACCGGCCCCTTCGCGGCGGGGAGAGACGGCAGGTCGGCAAAATGCGCGAAAAGCCATTCCTTCAAACGTTCGTCGGCGTCGCGCTGCAACTGCCGAAGCTGTTGTCGAAGTGGCGTTGCGATTGCTGGGTTCAGACCATGGAATCGGAAAATGACCTCTCCCATGCGGCGCGCGAAGTCAGCCCAATTGCGGTGGGATGAGTCCATGCCGGGAAGATCCTCAGCGATCCTCCTGATGCCCTCGCGGACAAGGTCGCCAAGTGTACCGGGATCATCAACCAACCCGACCTTGACCCAAGCGGGCATTCCCGTGGGAGAACCTTCAATGGTGACAGGCCGAAGCGTACCCTCAAGGAACATCGTATCGACGATGACCCTGACATCCGGATGCTCGAACGGGATCGAGATCGCGCCGAACGCCTCCGTTGATCCTGTATCCGCAGCACGAGTGCTGCGGATGCCGAAGCGATCTAGAAAGCGTCCCCAGCCTTCTTGCACGACGCGCACCATGTAGCTCTTCGAGGAGAGCACCTCAGCAATGGGGAGTTCTCCTAGAGCGCTGTCCTTGAGGATTGCGGCAACATGCTCCGCAAGCATCTTTGGCAGACCCGATCCGCGGTAGTGCAGACGCAGCGCTTCTCGCCAGAAGTCTTCGGGCCGGGTGATTAGGTAGGGGCTTATGCGGAAGATGTGAGTGAGAATGAATTCCTTAGTCGCTGCCTCGCCAAGTGGCTGCGTCGCGCGCAGGTTGTGTGCCTGGAACAGAGCGTCGTGGTGTTCTGGGTCAAGCTGCAGGACCACGCTGTAGCTCAGCTTCGGAAACAGGTCCGCCAAACCCAGACTGACTTTTCGTCCATCACGAATGTAGTCCCATGGCAGCACATTCAAATCAGTCCCGCGCAGCTGCAGCACGAGAGCTTCGTTTGATCCACATTCGCCGCGATCCCACGCGACTCGATACCGTTCCTCGTACTCCGTCCGGAAGGCGATGGAGTCATCGAAAGGCAACACCTCGAAGCCCCGCTCTCGAAGGCTGTGGAGGAGCCTTTCATCCAGCAGCAGGTCGTCGGGATCGCATGCGATCCAGAAGCGGGACAAGTCAGCGGGGAATTCACTTAGAATTCGGGCGATCCACGCACTCATGCCGCTGCCGCCGTCTGACAGCCAACGCGCAGCATCAGGACCGCATTCAGATCGGGAGCGTAAGCTGCGGCGCCATCAAGTCGAGCTAGCCGCGCCTCGTGGTCTGCCAGTAGGCGCTTCCGACGATACTCACGCACATTTGCCAGACCGACACGCCCGATCGCCTGACGCCGGGCATCGTAGGCGTACTGGGCTCGTTCACGCTCCTCCTGGATGCGGGACCTATGCTCCTCCACTAGATCAGTGAAGACCCCCTCACCTTGAGCCTGCGCGGCCTCATTCGATCGCGCAAACCAGCCGCGTGCATCCGGGGGCGCCGCTAGCCCGACCATCACGATCTGCTCTGTAAGGAGGAGGTCCCAGATGCGCTTCGCGGTCGGCAGGAAGGCCCGACCCTCATCGTTCACGAACACGGATAGAAACCGGCGCCGACTGAAGTCGTCGGCCGAAAGGCTGATTTCCCACAGGGACCAGACCCCTCGCACCGTGTCAGGGAGGCCCGGAATTCGGACCACCGGCACGGGCTGCCCAGCCACGCATCGCGGCAGCTCGCTGATCACCGACCGAGCTCGCGGGTCTTCCAGCGTCACCCACTCGATACCAGGGCGGTCCGCAGCGGTACGTGCGTCGAAACACACGTCGGCGGACTCGCTGCCGTCGACCCAGCGCACTCGCCAGGCATCGCCATCCTTGGTTGCCTCACCACCCCTCGCTGGCAGACCGGTCGTGATGGCCCGCTCAAGCCAGAACTGTGCCGGGTGATCGCGCCACTTGCGTGCCTCGTTAGCATCGAGCTCATGGCTCTCGGCAAGCAGCTCGCTGCTCGCGCGGTTCTCCGTGATTGTGGTGCGAAGCTGCGACACGACGGCATCGCATTCGGCGTCGATGGCGTCTGGGTTCTGAAGGCCGTGGACGAAGAGTTCGTCGAACAGCACCTCCGCCTCGACGGAGTCCATGACATCGGAGGCTTTGTCGACGCCGAACTCCTCGGCGATCACCGCGAGCTTGGTTTCCAGGACCTCTCGAACCCGATGTTCGACGGTGTCCTCCAGGACGAAGTTGATGGCGCGCACCACGTGGGGCTGACCAATCCGATCCACGCGGCCGATGCGCTGTTCAACGCGCATGGGGTTCCATGGCATATCGAAGTTGAAGATGACGTGACAAAATTGAAGGTTGAGGCCTTCGCCGCCAGCGTCTGTTGAGATCAGAATGCGGATATCGTGTGAGAATGCTTGCTGGGCTCTCGCGCGCGCTTCGAGATCCATGCTGCCGTTGAGCGTCCCGACCGAGAAACCGCGGCTGTCCAGGAAGTCGGATAGCATGGCCTGTGTCGCCACGAATTCCGTGAAGACCAGGACCTTCAGCTCCGGATCGTTCTCTTCCTGCTGAAGCTTGTAGATCAACTCCAGAAGTGCTTCGGCCTTTGCATCCGTACCTTGGGCTTCCGTGGATCGGGCGAGCTCGAGCAGCGTGTCGACCTCAGCTTTCTCCATCTGCCAGCCCTTTGCCTGGAGGGCCAGATCGACCTGCGTCTGGCCGTCAAGCTCCGCCCATTCATCGACATCGGCGGCATCGAACAGCGATGGCTGGAGCTGAGGCTGATCGAGGAGAGCTTGTCGCTTTTCGAGCGTGGCACGGATAGCGGCTGTGCTTGAGGTGACCAGCCGCTGCATCAGGATCATGAGGAAACCAATGTGCCGCTGCTTCGCCGCTAGTGCCTGGTTGTAGCCATGTCGCACATAGTCGGTGACCGCCTCATAGAGCGCCTTCTGCGCGGCGTGACGCTCCTGCCAGGCAACCGGATGAAGCCTGGTCATCCGCGGCTTGAAGAGGGGCTTCCCTTCAGCATCGATCGCAGCGCGCTTCTCTGTGCGCACCACGAAGGGGTGCACCCGCTCACTCGTCACGCTGCTTTCATTCGGAAAGGAATCCCGATCGATCAGCTGCATCAGCCTGTGGAACTGATCGGTCTTTCCCTGGTGCGGCGTCGCCGATAGCAGGAGGAGATACGGAGCGGCCTCGGCCAGCGCGGCGCCCAGCTTGTAGCGCGCAACCTGATCGGTGCTTCCGCCCATGCGGTGCGCTTCGTCGATGATGACGAGATCCCAGGACGCCGAGATCAGATCCTCGAAGCGTTCGCGATTGTATGTGCTGAGTTGATCAAGGCTCCAGCCTCGGCGCCCCTCAAGCGGCTTTACGGAATCGAGGGAGCAGATCACCTGATCATGCAGGCGCCATAGGTTTTCTTCGTCGTTGCGCCATTGGCGGAAGGCTGAGAGTTCAGCCGGCTCTATAAACTGGAAATGCTCCCCGAAATGCAAACGCATCTCGGCCTGCCACTGGTGCACCAAGCCTTTGGGGGCGACCACGAGAATCCGCTTTGCCATCCCGCGGAGCTTGAGCTCGCGCAGGATAAGCCCGGCCTCGATGGTCTTGCCCAGACCCACCTCGTCGGCCAGCAGGTATCGGATCCTGTCGCGGCTCATCGCGCGGTTCAGCGCGTAGAGCTGATGTGGCAGCGGCACGACGCTTGATTGGATCGGCGCGAGCAGGAGGTTGTCCTCCAGCGCATCCAGCAACTTCGCGGCAGCAGCGGCGTGGAGGATGTGCTCGACCGTGGGTTGGACAGAGTCAATCTCGGCGAGGTCGCGGGCCCGAGCGCGAATGACCGCGTCCTTGGCGGGCAGCCAGATGCGGTAGACGGTCTCGCCCCAGATCTCCTCCCGCTCTACAACGCGGCACGGAGCGGCGTGGCGTTCGTGCCAGCACCAATCGCCAACGCCATATCCGGTGCCCGCATGCGTCACCCGCTCGCCTCCATGCGGGTGAGCGCTTGATCGTACCAGAGTAGCAGCTTCTCGTCCTCCTGCAGGACCTCCTCGGGGATCTTCTGCGCGATGCCGATGATGGCCTTGTAGTCCTTCGCGCCCCACGCGGCCTTGAATCCTGCGCGCAGAACCTCGAGCCGAAACTCCTTTAGCTTCCGACCCGTGGCGGATTTGTAGCCTTCGAATTCCTTCAGCAGCGCCCGCTCGCGCTTTTGCTCGAGGTCTTTCGCCTTCCTCGGGTCAGGAACGTACCAGCGGTCCTTCGCCTTGGCCTTCAGCCGCGGGTCTTCTTTTTCCAGTCCGCGCAGATCCTTGAAGTTAGTCGACAGGTAGCTGTGAATCTGGCTTGGCACGTCGCCATTACCCTCATAGCGGATGAAATTATCCTCTAACAAAGACGAAAGCTCCGGTCTGCTTTCATGCTTCTTCCAACCAGCGCCTAGCTGGCCAAAAAACTCCGGCTGCAGCTCTTGATACGTCGATGGTCGCTTTCGGAGATAATCCACCGCCCAGTCAATCGCACTCCGCTCATCGTAAATGAACAATTCTCTTTGAGGGGGGCTTGATGAATTTTCCCGCACTTTGTCGTACTGGCTCACTTGCTCCGGAAGGAATGCCATGCCGTCGCGTTCGTCAAATCGTTGCCAGAGATCAGAAAGGAACTCCTGAGATGACATTGGAACAGGCACGCCATGTCGAACAAACCACGCAACTGCTCGGTCAAGAATAATTCTCGGATCGCGCTCCGGAATAAACGCAATTTGGCCATCTCTTTCGATGTGACAGGGAAGGTAAGACAGATGGGTTCTCACGAAATCCCAAACGGACTCAGACGTCACATCGTTGCGCCTGAATCGTTCCTCGAGGCCGCCGTTTGGCTTGTAGGCAGAAATAACTAGATCTTGCTTTACGGCTGTCACCCCAATAATCGCGTTTAATCCTCCTCTCTTTTTGTCAAGAACAGAAACATTTGCTACAACGAACCCCGCTTCCTGCAAAGCCGTTTGAATTGCATTCCAGATTGCAGCTTGTGTGTTGGAAAATTCTACTGTTATCCATCTACCCGGCTTAAGAACACGGTACGCCTCTTGAAAACAACGGACCATAAGTTCGCGATACGCGTTTACACTCTTTTTTTGATGACGATCTTCAATAGCCTCATGCTTCCGCTCAGTAGTGACGCCAAGCCAGCCCTCCATGAGGGAATTTAGCTCCGAATAATTTATATTGGCACCAAACGGCGGATCAAAGAAAAGATAATCTATAGAATCGTCTGGCAGACTTAGGGATGTCGAAGACTGGGTCGAAACATACGGTCGGTTCACATATTTTTTTAGAATCGCTTTTTCGAATGCGGTGAGACGATCGCGAATCAGCGTAATCGGATTCATTTCGATCTGATTTGAAGGTATATATAAAGTGCCTCGGCGATGGCCAGCGGTCGCCCCACCGTCACCGGCCTTTTCCCCTCCGACCCGAGTGATCGCGATCTGGTGCTGCTTCGAGCCTCTTTGAATGCTGCCGGTCACGGCCCATTTCAACTCATAGGGCAGCTCATTGAACGCAAACGCGAATACGTTCAGATTCCGCCGAGTATAAAAATGATGGACATGCGTGATCCCGATCGGATCATTCCGTCTGGTTTCTTGCCCCGGAATCAACCGCTGATGGGGGAAGCACTCTCCGACGGGAGATCGTTCAATCTTGTCCGCGAGTGCAAGATCTGCTCGGTCAGGCCTTTTATCATATCGCTTCTTCCCTAATGTGTAATTGATCCGGACTGGCACTATCTTTGCCTGCTTGATTGTCGTGCCAAGTGCAGGATCGTGTATATTTATCATAACGTGCTCAAGCCGACGCTTAGTCTGTTCAGCGCCACAGTGCGGGCACGGAAAGATGTCTCTGACTTTGCCATTCTCAACGTCAACCGCACTATTCCAGAAAATTATTTCACCAGCGCATTCGGAGCAACTGAAAGCATCAGACCATACAGTATAGTTGATAGTCCCAAATGCTCCGCTGCGAGAGAAATCGGGATTTTCATGGTTTTCAATCGCTTCGCATGCAGAAGAAATCTGTTCTTCGGACGGGTTGTGGAGCGTCTGAAACATCCATCCAAATTTTGATTCTAGTTTTTTGAGAGAATTATTTATTGCGGTCTTTAGAGGCAGCGTATTTCGAGGTGCGTTGTAGTTATTTGCGATGAACGTAGCGGCTGGTGATAGGTCGCTGAGGATCGCACGCCGCGGCCCGAGCTTAGAAAAGTCGTCCCAGCCTGCCTTGGAGGTGTTGCTGCGGGCCTGCTTAATGTCGCCGAGATCATCCACGAGGTATCCCAATGATTGCACGTGCGAGCGATCGCCACATAGTTGCGCTGCTATTCCAGTCATTCCTGTTCCACAAAATGCATCAAGAACCAAGTCATTGGGCTCCGTATAGTGTAAAATGTATCGCATGATGGCTTTGTGTGGCACCTTCGTGTGATACCCATGAGCATTATAGATGGGATCATTTTTGCCTTCTGACACATCTGCCGTAAATGGCTCGCGAGAATACTTTTCGGCGGGGTCATAAGGTCTTCCGTAGTGCTGGACGAAGTCAGTCAGCCAGGGGTTGGGGCACGCGGTAAAGTAGGGCGGATCTGACAGCTTCAGAATCGTGTCGTCTGACCCTTGCGGGAAACCTTCTCGGTTCCTGAACGCCGGATCCTTGAGCTTCTCGGCCAGCAAGCCCAAGAAGTGCGCCCGCCGCGCCTCCTCACTCTCGAAAGTCATTCCGAGACATTTTACTTGGCTTATCTGCTTCGTTCCGATTTTCTGGTTCATCAGGTCATTCATTGGTGTCACCTCTTACGCGGCGTCTAGCGTCGCGCGAATGCTGGGATCGGAATACGGCGTACCGGTCTTTCCACCATGCTGAGCTGTCATCTGATCGACGATCCGTACCGACATGATGGCTGATCGAAGCGCCCCGCCTCGATACGTCGCGATGGTCTCCTCGATCAGGCGTCGCGATTCTCGGTCGCGCAGCGAGATCGATAGGGCACCAACGTCGGCTACCGCCTGAGAAGACATCGGTGTCACTCAACCACGAAGCGGAGCTTGGTGGTGTCTTTGCCCTTGCAGCGCTCGTTCAGAAACACATCGAAGCGCTTGCGCAGGTCCTCGGGAGTCGCTGGTGATCCGCCCTGGAGCAATGCGCTCCTGACCTCAGCGCTGGTCACGTTGATCTTCTCGAGGCCCGCCAGCGCTTCCTGAACAGCGGCGACGAAGTCGGGGGTCACCGGATCTGGTAGGGACTTTGATGACACGAAGCCGGCGATCAGGGGCCGAGCCTCACGCTTCAGTAGGTCGAAGTTGGCCTGGATGATTGGGTCATCGAGATTGTCCAGCAGCGTCTGCTGCCAGCCATCGATCAGCCGATCAAGCTCATCGTCCAGCTGCTTCAGAACATTGGTGGCCGGGAGCATGTCGCCTTGCTCGTTGGAGGGTCTGAAGCTGCAGTGCGGGCAGACCGGGCTGGCCTGGAGATCAGCCTCCAGGAGGGACGCACAGCTCTTCAGCTTATCCAGTTTTTCCTCGAAAGCCGTGAGCTGGCTCGTCGGCATCAGGGAAATGCCCGCCAGTGCGCGCATCGCAATCAGCCGTGAATCCTTCCGCAGTGCAGCCTTCGTCTTTTCCTCGGTTACACCAAGGCGTGCCTTGCTGTGCTGGCCGACATAGGCGGTGACGTAGTCCTTCTTCAGGCGCGCCAACGTTTGTCGATACTCGGCTGCGTGCTGCGCCGTACGATCGCTGGCGAGTTTGTCGACGACCTGCTTGCGCGTTGCCTGGGCCTGTTTCACCCATGCATGGTCTGCCGATAGAACCATTTCTGCCTGCGAGAGGTAGCTGGCGGTGGTGCCGAGTTCGGTGACGAGCCCGAGCAACGCCTCCACGGCGTCCAGCGCATCAAGGTTCTTCTTCTGCGCCGCGATGTCGTCGGAGCCGATGCGGAGATTTTTGAGCTTGCCGACCGTGTTGTAGGGCGAAAGGCTTTCTGAGAACGTCTTCAGTGCGTCGAGCTTGGCGCGCCCTTCGTTGACCTCGTCGTCCCGCAAGAGTGACTGGCCCCAGAAGCTCAGGCGGCTCGCCATGTCCGTGGTGACGCTGAGAACGCGCAGCGTCAGTTTGGTGACCTCTTCCTGGAGGCGCTTGACGGGCTCATCGGAGCCTTGCGTGGCCTGCTGTGCGAGCCCAGGCGGTAGGGCGAGCATCTCGAACAGTGCACGAAGGACGGCGACGTTGATCTCCTTCGGAGCCTCGACGTGCTTGAACTGCTTCAGCTCGTCGAGTGGCCGTTCAACGAGCAGAGAGATCTTCCCGGAATCGATTTTATCACCGGCGATCGCAAGGACGATGTCGCCGGCGTACACCAACCCGCCAAGCACAGCGACCAGCAGATCGGGTTCGAGCCGGAACTTGAGTGGCGCGAAATACTCGACGTCGCCATCTCCGCTCAGAAGCTCCCCGCGATTGAGAACCTGGCCATGCCCCTTGGCCTTCAGGCGGGAAAGTACGTCCTGCGCATAGCGAGAGCGGACGGCGTCAATGCGATCACCGTCGAGCATCTCCAATCCGTCGAGGATAACCACAGCGTCCTTGGTGCGGTTTCCGCCTGCTAGCGCCCGAAGCGCATTCCCGACGAGTTGCCTCCGGTTGGAGTCCGTCACCAGCGCCGAGAAGGTGGGATACTCCGGCGCCACCTCAGCGAACCGATTGTTCAAAGCTACGCCGGATATGATGTTCACAACGTCACGGAAGTTGATGCGCTCCTCCGGACCCAGCCGAGCCTTGTCACGCAGCGAGATCCCCTTGGTCCACTCCTGGAGGGTCCTGGCCTTGCCTTGGTAGGTGACCTCATAGGCAGCCATCTGCTTCTCTTGCAGCCACTTGCTCATGTCGCGCAGAGCGTCCTTGGCCTTGTCGAGATAGATGGACTTGGCACCGCCGCTGGCAGTCGACGCGAGATCCTGCGCGGCTGCGTAGAACGCCAGATGACGTTTGATCGCGTCGTCCCGGCCTTTCAGACGGAAAAAAACCTCGTCCGCCTTGTGGTCGTCGCGGAAGCGCGGCGGCTCGAATGGCTGAATGAAGTAGATGTAGAAGTCTCGTTCGGGCTGGGCCGTCGGGCGGTCATTGGGCGCGCCGAAGAAGAGATAGCCGTTGCGCTCCACCCGTCTGTCTTGCCATTCAATCTGGTACTGCCAGATCTGATGCCCGGTGACGTAAGCCGCCTCGTCGGTCCGCTCCATGAGCTGCCGGATGGCACTGAAATAGGCGCGGTCGAGGGAGTCATCAGAGAGGGCCTCGGCCCGCTTCTCGATCTGAGCGTCGTAGTCGACGTCCTTCTTCAGATCGAGATAGTACTGCTCGGTGTCCGGTGCCTTGGAGATGAACTGGCCGTTGACCGTCTTCAGTGTCTCGCGAAGGACCGTCTGAACGAGCGAGAGCAGGTCGGCGTCGGGCTCGCCGCCCATGTTTTCGATGCTTGGGTGAAAGAGGCATAGGGTGTCGCGCAACTCCTCGGCTGTCGGGCCGACAGGCACATAGATGTCGCCGCCTGTCGTCAGACGATGCACGGAGAGCCCATCGATGATCCTCAGCGCCATCGGCCTGTAGGCCGGGCGGGTGAACGCCTTGGTCACGCGCTCCAACAGCACCTCTGAAACCTTGAGAACCGGCCCAATGTTCGGATCGGCGCGGAGGACTGAGTTGGCTGTGACTGTTTCCCAAAATTTATCGTAGCCGATCAGGCCCGGACGGTCATTCGGCACTTCATCGTTGAGGATCGTCTGGATCTGGTCACGAAGGGTGACGAGCGCGCCCCGCTTCTCCGTGAACACCAGCCGCTCGAAGGTGCTGATGTAGTCGGGGTGTACCGGGAACAGCCGCACATACTCATCCAGGCGCTCGTTCATGGATCCATAGAATTTGGTGAACGGCGTAAGGTAAGCGCGTATCTTGTTCTGTTGGTCGGCCGATTTCTTCAGGAGGCGCTCCGCTACCACGAAGCTGACGTCCTGCCGGGCGAGCAAAATTTGCGTGAAGCGATCCTTCACGCGCCGCAAGCTGTCTGCAACGTGCTGGAAGCGGCTGCTGTCGAAGACGGCCTCTTGAACGCCGGCAACGAACCGGAACCGCAGGTGCTTCGTCACCTCACCGATCTCGCGCAGGAAGGACAGATCGAGGACGAGATCGTGATCTCTGCGCGAGCGGAGGTACTCAAGAAACTCATCGACAACCAGGAGAACGCCATGGTTCGGGTGAACCTCAGCGAACGCTGCCATCATCTCTTCAAAGGCGGCCTTGTTGTTGATGATCTTGTCGGCTGGTGGAAATGAGTAGCTGACGCCGTGCTTTTCCAGGAAGGCTTCGAGCTGTTGGGTGATGATGTCCCGTAGAGACATCTGACTGGAGATCTCAATGCGATGAACCTTGAACTTCCCGGCGATCGCACCGGCTGCTTCCGCGACCCGCGGGTGCCGGATCATCGAGACATAGGCAGCATCCTCTGCGACAAGCGAAAGCACCGACATAAGATGCGACTTACCGGTGCCGTAGTTGCCGACGATGAGAACGCCCTTGTGGTCCACCGCTTCATCGAATGAGAGCTGGGGGATCATGAGCTTTGCGATCCGCTCGGCCATGTCATCGGAAATGACATAGGTCGAAACCAGCTTCTTCGCTTCGTCTGGGCGGTTGGCGTCGAGCAGCTGAATGACCGATTCGATCGGCTCGAACTGAATCAGATCATCATAGCGCATCGGCATCCGGTATTTCCCTTTATTGAATTTTGAACGGGACTAGGCCTTCGACGCCGTAGTCCTGATGTTCTGGATGGCCCGCGCTGGCGTAGAAAAGCCGCCCGTCTCGGAGCTCTCCGGGCCAAACTGCAACGACACGACGCGCATGCGCATGTCGCCTCAATAGGTCCAAAGGACTGAGCCGCAGGGCGCTATCGAACAGCAATTCGATGTTGTCCAGGAGCAGGAGCCCGTGGCTCGCAGCCTCGTCAGCCAACTGCTTTAGTAGATCTGGGGCAAGCAAGTGACGCTGCGTGCTGGGTATTGCGAGTAATGGGCGGCCTAGCGCTGCGCCAACATGCAAGACCTGCACATTCCTGCGCTCGGATAGCTGAGCAAGGAGATCGGTCTTGCCGGATCGTGGCTGACCCACCAAGAGCACGAGCTTGCTGTTTAGGCTCGCAATGTCATCGACGATGCGGTCAAGCAGGTCGATCACGCGTCAGCCTCCGCGCTTGCCGGGACGCTGTTAGCCAACGCGTACGCACTACCGACAATAACATGACTGGTCGGAGGAACGACCTCCGCCAGGCAGTTCGGATCAAGGTCCCTGGACGATGCCATTGTCAGGCTTTGGGCAAAGGTCGTGAGGGGCAGTCAGCTGGCGATTTACCTTCCTCGATCGCCTTTAGTCGGCCAAACTCTTCGATGGCCATTACCACGACGACCGGGCGTCCATGCTTAGCAACGATGACTGGTTCGGCACGCGCCAAATCGACCAGCCGGCCAAATCCGTACTTCGCTTCCTTGGCCGTGAGCGTCAGCATTTCCAATCCTCAGCATCAGCTTGAGGATTGGCCATTTTGGCCGGAATCACAACCCGATTTTGTCGGCTAGGTTGAATTTCGCGAGCCCGATGGCCCGCTTGATGCCTTTGCCTGCTGCCCCCACTCCACCGGGAACGGCTCCATCAGCCCCGGCAGCGTCATCCCCTCTGGTTGCCGGCCGCCGAGGATCGCCTCGATGATCGCGGGGGACAGCAGCGTCAGGCGCAGCATGCGTGAGACGTAGGACGAGTTGATGTTCTCGGCAGCCGCCAGCTCGTTGATCGTAGCGAAGCGCCCGGTCTCCATCATCCGCCGCCACCGGAACGCCCGGGCCACCGCCTTCACCAACGTCGTGTCCCCAGCCGAGGACCCCCGGTTCATGGTACTGGCAGGCGCGATCATCAGCTTCCGCCCGCCCCGCTGCTTCCGGACCGCCAACGGCACCCGCACGGTCAGCATCTGCGCGGCGCCGGTCACGCTGCCTCCCTCGTCGGTTCGGCCGGCGGCGCCGCGAGGTCCCGCGCCAGGCTGGCCAGCCCCTCGAGCTTCAGCCGCACGTCGGCGCCGTCCTCGCCGACATCCACCCGGTCAACCAGCAGGCGGATGATCCGCGCCTGCTCGGCCGGGAACAGCTCCTCCCACAGCGGGTCCAGCCGCTCCAGCGCCAGCCG
>LNFM01008391.1_pt1 | contig 15644 bp, 10 predicted proteins | sample 596031 | NCBI WGS metagenome assembly LNFM01 (sample SAMN04254537, study PRJNA301005) | activated carbon metagenome | isolation source: dual media filters at the Ann Arbor, Michigan drinking water treatment plant | place: USA: Ann Arbor | reverse complement strand
ATTGAAATCGATCAAAACGGGCGCGGCAGTTTCATGTCGCAAGATTCATGCGTTCACCGAGCTTCGCTGCGCCGGTTTTGAACACCATCCCTAGAGGAGTACATCAACCTAGAGCAGCGGGTCAGCGGCCGCATGGTGCTTCTGGACGTGTCAGCCACCGGCGAAGAGAACCTCATCGAAGCGCAGTCCGGCGACGCAATGAACGATCTCGAGTACCGGCGCAAGCAGTTGCTGAAGCTCCAGGATGCCGTGATCGACCTCGAAGATCTCTCAACGGGTGTCTCGATCACTGACTTCACGCTCAACGACTCCCGCATCGACCTGGCCGAGCATCTGCGAGCCCATCCCGGCAAGCTCGACTCGTTGCCATTGGGCGCCTTCGCGGTGACGACGACCCTCGACGCCGACATCCCACCCGGCATCGTTTTCTGCCTTCGTGCAGAAGGTGTCGCCGCCGCGAAGGCAATCGACCCCGATTACCCACTGGCGCCGCACTACCTTGTCCATGTCGACGAATATGCCAACGTGGTGCTGCCTTACACCCAAGCCAAACGCGCCCTGGATGTGCTCAAGCGCCTCTGCGCCGGCCGCGACCTGCTGGACGCGGGCGCCCGCGCCCGGTTCGACAAGGCCAGCAAGCATGGCGAAGATATGCGGCACGCACAGCGCCTGCTGGCGGCCTCCGTCGCCTCCATCGTCGGCAAGGGCCAGGAGCGTGCGGTCGCCAGCCTGTTCTCACCGGGCGGGACCCACGCGCTGAAGGGCGAGTTTGCCGGAGCCAGCGATTTCGAGGTGCTGGCCTATCTCGTCGTGCTGGCCGGGCCAGCGACGGCGCCTGCAACACCCACATGATTGGTGGCTCACAGCAGGAGGCACCAACCGCCACCACCGCACTGGCGGCGCTGGGGCTGCCCATGGCTGCCATGGTGCAGCAGCGCGTGCCGAAGAAGCTGCTGATCGACAACGGCGGCATCACGGCGGTCGACAAGCGCGTGATCACCGATGGCATCGAGGAAATTCACTGGCTCGCATCGCTGAAACCGTCCACCGTGGGCGTACCTACCTTCTTGGATGACGGTGAGCCCCCGGTGCGGGAGTACCTTGAGGTCGCGGTCGTCAGCGTGCAACTTCGTGCCACCGCTAAAGCGCACCGAGTTGCGGAGCTGGTGCACAGGGCTATCCCCTACCCCATGCTGTTGATGCTGGAGCAGCCCGGCACCCTAACCTTGTCGGTGGGTCATGTCCGCTGGGCGCAAAACGAGGCCGCCAAGGTCATTCTGGACGGAGTGCCGTATGAAGCACAGATTGACGGCAACACGCCTGCAACGTCGGTGCACTCGCTGCTGCAGGCGCTCGCGCTGACCCGGTTACCTCGAAACGACCTCTTCGCCCTTGTTCAGGGCTTGATCGATGCGTTGACCGGGTTCCGAGCCTCGTTGCTGACTGGTATCCCAGGGATGCCGACAACACCCGAACAAGCCGTCATCCTGCGTCAGGCCCTTCAGCGATGCAGCGAAATCGACGGTCACATTGCTCAGCTCAGAGGAAAGGCAATGAAGGAAAAGCAGCTGCCACGACAGGTGGCGCTCAACCAGGAAATCAAACAACTACAGCTCGAACGTGCCGCCGCCATGGCTGCACTGAGATATGGTTTCATCTGACGCTCAACACAGCAGACCATCAAAATGAAAGCCACTGAAGCCAACCTGCTGAAGTTCCTCAAGAAGTCGCCGCAGTTCGTCATCCCGATCTACCAGCGCAACTACTCGTGGTTGCCCGACGAATGCCGTCAGTTGTGGGCTGACCTGCTGCGCGCCGGGCGCAACGACGGCGTGGCGGCCCACTTCATCGGCTCCATCGTGTACGTCGAGCGTGCGCTGTCCACAGTCACCAGCCAGGAGGCCATGCTGGTGATCGACGGGCAGCAGCGGCTGACCACCTCCAGCCTGCTGATTGCGGCACTGGCCAACCACATCGAACAGGCCGACCTGGGCGAACCGCTGGAGGGCTTTTCGGCACGCAAGCTGCGCAACTACTACCTGCTCAACCCCGACGAGGAAGGCGAGCGCCACTTCAAACTGCTGCTGGCCGAGACCGACCGCGACACCTTGCTGGCGATCCTGCAGTCCACACCGGCGCCGGCCGAGGCCAGCACGCGTATCGTCGAGAACTTCCAGATCTTCCAGGACCTGATCAAGGAGCACGCGGCCGAATTAGTTGCGGTGTGCAAGGGCATCGCCAAGCTGACCATCGTTGATGTGTCGCTGGACCGCAGCCAGGACAACCCGCAGCTCATCTTCGAGAGCATGAACTCGACCGGCCGTGAGCTGAGCCAGGCCGACCTGATCCGCAACTTCATCCTGATGGGCCTGGAGCCCAAGCTGCAGACCGAGCTGTACAAGAACTATTGGCGCCCGATGGAAAAGGGCTTCGGCCAGGCCGCCTACGCCGTGCACTTTGACGCCTTCATGCGGCATTACCTCACCACCAAGACGGGTGAGATCCCGAACGTGCGCGAGGTCTACACCGCCTTCAAGGCCTACGCCCGCGCCCGCACGGGCGACACGCGCGACCTGGTGGCCGACATCTACGACTTCGCCACCTACTACTGCGCCATGGCGCTGGGTGAAGAGGCCGACGCCGACCTGAAGCAGGCCTTCCACGACCTGCGTGAGCTGAAGGTGGATGTGGCCTACCCATTCCTGCTGGACGCCTACCACGACTACCGCCAACACCGTCTGAACGCCGACGAGTTGCTCAGCATCGTTCGCCTGGTCGAAGGCTACGTGTTCCGCCGCGCCATCTGCGCGATCCCGACGAACTCGATGAACAAAACTTTCGCTGGCCTGAGCCGCACGCTTAAGAAAGACCGATACCTCGAAAGCGTGCAGGCCGCCTTGCTGCTGCTGCCGTCGTACAGGCGCTTCCCCCTCGACGACGAGTTCGAGCGCGAGATCAAGAACCGCGACCTGTACAACTTCCGCAGCCGCAGCTTCTGGCTACGGCGGCTGGAGAACCACGGGCGCAAGGAACGTGTGCTGACGGAGGAATACACCATTGAGCACATCCTGCCGCAGAACGAGGCCCTATCTGCAGCCTGGCAGGCCGAACTGGGCCCGGGCTGGAAGGATGTGCAGGCCAAGTTCCTGCACACGCTCGGTAACCTCACGCTTACCGGCTACAACAGCGAGTACAGCGACCACCCCTTCGCCTTCAAGCGCGACACGGTCTCCGACAAAGCCGGCAATCCCATCGGCCTGGCACACAGCCCACTCAAGATGAACCGCGGCATGGCGCAGGTGCCGGTGTGGAACGAAGCCGCCATCCAGGCCCGCGCCGACCGCCTAGCCACCGAGGCCACCAAGGTCTGGCAGGCGCCGGCGCTGGCGGCCGACGTGCTGGCGGCGTACAAGTCCGGCAAGCAAGGCACGCAGTACGCCATCGATGACCACCCACACCTCACCGACGGCACTATGGCCGCGCTGTTTCAGGAGCTGCGCCTACGCATCGTCAGCATCGACCCCTGCGTCTCTGAAGAATTTCTGAAGCTCTACGTCGCCTATAAGGCCGAAACAAACTTCGTCGACGTGGTGCCGCAGGCAAAGCGTCTACGCTTGTCACTGAACTTGGGCTTCCACGAAATCGATGACCCGAAAGGCTTGTGCGTCGACGTGTCCAACCTCGGCCGCTGGGGCAACGGCGATGTCGAGGTGGGCCTTGCTTCGGCCGAGCAGCTACCCTACGTCATGGGCCTGATCCGGCAAGCCTTTGACCACCAGATGGGCAGCCAGGCCGACAACTGAGCCGGCGCCTTCCCCTCGAACCCGCTCGAACTCAACGAACACAAGAATTTCATCAGGGACACCAATGCAAAAGATTGAAGCCACCTCGCCAGAGGCGCAGTCCGCCGATATCACGGCCGAGAACATCGCCAAGCTCAGGGCCCTGTTCCCTGAGGTCTTCACGGAAGGCAAGGCCGGTGCCGCCATCAACGTCGACGTGCTCAAGGGTCTTGTCGGCGCCGTGGTGACCGACGCCGACGAGAAGTACGGCTTGAACTGGCACGGCAAGCGCCTCGCGCGGCAACTGGCGCTGACGCCCAGCACAGGCACGCTGCGGCCATGCCCCGAGGAGAGCGTCGAATGGGACACCACGCAGAACCTGATGATCGAGGGCGACAACCTTGAGGTGTTGAAACTGCTGCAGAAGAGCTATACCGGCAGAGTCAATATGATTTATATCGATCCACCATATAACACTGGCAAGGATTTCGTTTACCCCGACAATTTTCAAGACAGTATCAAGAATTACCTTGAATTGACTGGACAAATCGAAGGTGGCGCGAAGATTACTTCCAACACAGAATCCAGCGGCCGTTTCCACACCGATTGGCTGAATATGATTTATCCGCGACTTCAACTAGCGCGAAATCTCCTCAGCGAGGACGGAGTGATATTTGTCACCATCGACAGTACAGAGGTCGATAATTTGACGTCAATACTCAAGGAGCTAATGGGCCCCGAGAATTTTGCCACCGCATTTGTATGGGAGAAGCGACGCTCGCGCGAAAACAGAAAACTGTTCAGCGTAAATCACGACTACATCATATGTATCGCAAAGAACAAAGACACTTTTGAATCTGTTCGCGGCTTGCTTCCGTTGACTGACGAGGCCAGAAATCGCTATACAAACCCTGACGATGACCCACGCGGAATCTGGCAGTCAGTTGCGATAACTGCGCAGGCAGGCCACGGAACGAAATCGCAGTTCTATACTATCATCACGCCGGGCGGTCGAAGGGTTGACCCACCGTCCGGAAACTGCTGGCGCTTTACGCAGGACAGACTGGATGAACTGATTTCGGACAAAAGAATATGGTTTGGAATCGACGGAAACAATGTTCCACGCCAGAAGGTCTTTATATCAGAGCAAGACGAGGGCCTGACGCCTCACACTCTCTGGACTGCAGAGGAGGTTGGTACCACCGATTCCGCAAAGCGAGACCTAAACTCACTTTTCGATGATACCGCCGTGTTTGACACACCAAAACCGGTAGGTCTAATTCAACGGATGATTGAAATATGCGGCAGCACAGATGGAATCATCCTCGACTTCTTCGCAGGCTCGGGCACCACGGCTGAGGCCGTTTGGCGACAAAACATAGCGGATGGTGGCAGTCGAAAGGTAGTTCTCGTTCAGCTTCCCGAGCCACTGGATCCAAAGGACAAAGACCAAAAAATTGCTGCCGATTTCTGCGCAAAGATCAAAAAGCCACTTTTCATCTCTGAGCTCACGAAAGAGCGGCTTCGCCGAGCAGCCGCCAAGTTTAGGTCGACAGATAGATCGTTGAGTTGCGATATGGGTTTTAGATCCTTTCGATTAGACACGTCAAACATCCGTGCTTGGATACCTGATCGGGACAATCTTGCGCAAGCCATACTTGATCATCTAGAGCACCTCGATGCAGGACGGACCACGGCTGACTTGCTGTACGAACTACTGCTGAAGCTGGGCCTGGACCTCTGCGTGCCCATCGAGCAGAAGAGCATCGCCGGCAAGACTATCCACAGCGTCGGCGGCGGCGTGCTGATGGTCTGCCTGGACACCAGCATCACCGTGGCCGATGCCGAGTCGCTGGCCCTGGGCATCGTGGCCTGGCACCAGCAGCAGTCGCCGGCGGGCGACACCACCTGCGTGTTCCGTGACAGCGCCTTTGCCGATGACGTGGCCAAGAGCAATCTGGCCGCCATCCTGGAACAGCACGGCATCGCCCGCGTGCGCAGTCTGTAAATGGACCTGCCCGCCCTGCTCGAGACCTTGAAAACCCTGTGCGGGCTGCCGCATGAGGCGGCAACGGTCGAGTTCAAGTCGAACCTGGTCCAGCCTGAGGAAATTGGGCAGTACCTGTCGGCATTGGCCAACGCTGCGGCTCTGGAGGGTCACAACCGCGCCTGGCTGGTGTGGGGTGTAGAGGATGGCTCGCATGCGGTGGTGGGCACGGCGTTCGATCCGTTGGCCCGCAAGGCTGCGGGCAACCAATCCCTGGTGATGTGGCTGCAGCAGATGACGGCTCCCCGGGCTGACTTTCAGTTCCATGTCTGCCAGCATCCGTTGGGCAAGGTGGTGATGCTGGAGATCCATCCGGCACGGGGTGCGCCGGTGGCTTTTCAGCAGGTGCGGTACATCCGCATCGACAGTCACAAGACCAAGCTGTCTGAGCACCCGGCCAAGGAAGCCCGACTGTGGTCGTTGCTCGGCCAAAAGGAAGACTGGTCTGGCGCAGTGGTGCCTGGCGCCGTGCTCGACGATCTGGACCCCGACGCTGTGGAAATGGCCCGCAAGCGGTTCACCGAGTACCTGATCAAGATCGAGACCGACATCAGCCGCCATGACCAGATTCGGCGCGACGCTGCCGCCTGGTCTGTGGCCACCTTGCTCAACAAGGCTCGCATCACCAAGCAGGGTCAGATCACGCGGTCGGCGCTGCTGCTCCTGGGCCGCGACGAAGCGGCGCACTTTCTGTCGCCGGTGGACGCCAAGATCACCTGGTTGCTGCGTGATGCGGCCGGCGTCACTGGCGCCTCGCTGCACTTCGGCATGCCAATGGTGTTGTCGACCGAGAAGGTGTTCCAGCGCATCCGCAACGAAACCACCGAATACATGCCGGACGGCACGCTGTTCCCTACCCCGGTGCCTTGGTATGACCCTTGGGTGATCCGGGAAGCGTTGCACAACTGCGTGGCCCATCAAGACTACACCCTGGGCGGCAAGATCAACGTGGTGGAGCACCCGGACCGTCTGGTGTTCACCAACCTCGGCCAGTTCATTCCGCCCAGTGTGGAATGGATGTTGGAGAACGAGTCACCGCCGGAGCACTACCGCAACCAGTGGCTGATCGACGGCATGATCAGGCTGCGCATGATTGACCAGGTGGGCAGTGGCATCCGGCGCATGTTCGAAACCCAGCGGGCGCGGTTCTTCCCGCTGCCCGACTACTCGTTGGAGGTGACGGCGCAGGGGTACCCCAGGGTGGAGGTGGCAATCACGCGGCAGGTGCTGGACATCAAGTACACCCAGGCGCTTATGAAGAGGACCGACCTGACGCTGCACCAGGTCATGCTGCTGGACAAGGTGCAGAAGCGCCGCAGCCTGACGCCCGACGAGGCGCGCGAACTGCGGACGCTGAAGCTGATAGAGGGCCGTGCGCCGAACCACTTCATTTCGGCCAAGGTGGCCGACTGGGCCGGCCAGAAGGCGCGCTACATCCACAACCGAGGGCTGGACGACCAGCACTACCAGACGCTGATCTTGGGTTACCTGCAACGTTATGGGCAGGCCAGCAGGCAGGACCTGGACGATCTGATCCTGGAGAAGCTGCCGGCCGTGCTGGATACCGCCCAGAAGCTGAACAAGATGCGCAATCTGCTGCAGGCCATGCGGCGTGGTGGCCTGATCGAACGCACGGGGCCCAAGGCGGCCCCGATCTGGAAGCTGGGGCCGCGAGCTGGCTTTGCTACGGAGCACGCATATAGCAAAGACTAGCAATCAAGAGTTCCGTAACCCATTGATTTTATTGATTTCTTCGCACTCCCGAAGAGCAAACAAACCTGAGACTTCAACGTGAAACTGCACTTCGAAGCCGACCTGCCCTACCAAGCCAACGCCATCGAAGCGGTGTGCGACCTGTTCCGAGGCCAGGAGGTGTGCCGCTCGGAATTCACTGTCACCCTGCGAGCCGCCGGCACCACCAGCGATGCCGACACCAGCCCGTTGCAAGGAACGCTGGAGGGGATGGCCGAGACCCCGCAAGGCGGCGTGGGCAACCGCCTGACCCTGTTGGATGACGAGGTGGACGACAACCTCAAGGCCATCCAGCTGCGCAACGGCCTGCCGCCGTCAACCAAGCTGTCGGGCGACTTCACGGTGGAGATGGAAACCGGCACCGGCAAGACCTACGTCTACCTGCGTACGGTCCTCGAGCTTAACAAGCGCTATGGCTTCACCAAGTTCGTCATCGTAGTGCCGTCGGTGGCCATCAAGGAGGGCGTCAACAAGACGCTGGAGATCACACGCGAACACCTGGAGGGCCTGTACTCCGGCGCCAAGGGGTACGAGTTCTTCCAGTACGACTCGGCCAAGCTGGGCCAAGTGCGCAACTTTGCCACCAGTCCGAACGTGCAGATCATGGTGATCACCGTTGGCGCCATCAACAAGTTTGGCGACGAGGACGAAGCTGCGGCTGAAGAATCCGACGAGTCGCGTCGGCGTGAAAAGTCGAAGAACGTGATGTACCGCGCCAGCGAGAAGACCGGTGGCGAGAAGCCCATCGATCTCGTGCGTCACACGCGACCGATCCTCATCGTCGACGAACCCCAAAGCGTCGACGGTGGTTTCGACGGCCGGGGCAAGCGCGCCCTGGACCGCATGAACCCGTTGTGCAGCCTGCGCTACTCGGCCACCCATGTGGACAAGCACAACATGGTCTACAGGCTGGACGCGATAGACGCGTTTGAGCAGAAGCTGGTCAAACAGATCGAGGTGGCCGCTGCCACGGTGGAAGGCGCCGGCAACAAGCCCTTCGTGAAGCTGGTGTCGGTGAGCAACAAACGCGGCGCCATCACCGCCAAGGTGGAGCTGGACTTGGAAAACCGTGCCGGCACCTTGCAACGGCAAGAGGTGCAGGTGCAGGACGGCGACGACCTGCAGCAGACCACCCGGCGCGCGATGTACGCCGATGTGCGCGTCGGCACCATCCGTACCGCCAAGGGCGATGAGTTCATGGAGCTGCACATCCCCGGCAACCAGCTGTACCTACGCCCTGGAGAAGCCTGGGGCGACGTGGATGCAACGGCTGTGCAGCGCGAGATGATCCGCCGCACGATCAAGGAACACCTGGACAAGGAGATGCGTCTGCGCCCGCTGGGTGTGAAGGTGCTGAGCTTGTTTTTCATCGACGCGGTTGACAAGTACCGGCAGTACGACGAGGCTGGCAACCCGGTAAAGGGGCTGTACGCCACGATCTTCGAAGAGGAATACAAGCGCTGGGCCAAGCACCCGGACTACCAGAGCCTGTTTGCGGAGGTCGACCTGACCGCATCGGCCGAAGAGGTGCACAACGGCTACTTCTCAATCGACAAGAAGAAGGTCGGCGGCAAGACGGTGGAGGTGTTCAAAGACACCAGCGGAGAAACCAAGGCCGACGACGACACCTACAACCTGATCATGCGCGACAAGGAAAAGCTGTTGAGCTTTGCGTCGCCGCTGAAGTTCATCTTCAGCCACTCGGCGCTGAAAGAAGGCTGGGACAACCCCAACGTCTTCCAGATCTGCAACTTCAGCACCCGCGAGACCGAGCGGTGGCGCCGGCAGACCATCGGCCGCGGCCTGCGGCTGTGCGTCAACCAGGACGGCGTACGCCTGAAGGACAGCGTGATCAACACGCTGACCGTGATCGCCACCGAGTCATACCAGCAGTTCGCCGAGAACCTGCAGAAGGACATCGAGAAGGAAACCGGCATCCAGTTCGGCGTGGTGCCCGGCCACATGTTCGCGGCGATGCCAGTGACGCAGGGCGATGGCACGCAGGCACCCCTGGGCTTCGACGCGTCACAGGCCCTGGCCGACTTTCTGGCGGCGCAGGGCTACATCGACACCAAGGGCAAGGTGCAGGAAGCGCTGAAGAAAGCGTTGAAGGAGGACAAGCTGTTGCTGCCGCCGGCGTTCGAGCCGCAGCGGGCCCAGATCGCCGAAATGCTGCGCAAGGCATCGGCCAAGCTGCAGGTGAAGAACGCCGACGACCGCCGGCCAGTGCCCGTGCGCCGCGCGGTGCTGGACAGCGCCGAGTTCAAGGCGCTGTGGGACCGTATCAAGCACAAGACCACATACCGGGTGCAGTTCGACAACGAGAAGCTGATCCTGGAGTGCATCGCGGCGTTGACCGAAGCCCCGCCCATCACCAAGACGCGGCTGCACTGGCGCAAAGCCGGCATGGCCATCGGCAAGGCTGGCGTCGAGGCCACCGAACTGGCCGGCGCCGATACGGTGAACCTCAACGAGAGCGACATCGAGCTGCCCGACGTGCTGACCGAGCTCCAGGACCGCACCCAGCTCACACGGCGCAGCATCGGCCGCATCCTGACCGAGTGCCACCGCCTTAACGATTTCAAGCGCAACCCACAGGAGTTCATCAAGATCGCAGCCGAGGCCATCAACCGCTGCAAGCGGCATGCGCTGGTGGACGGCATCAGGTACCAGCGCCTGGGCGACGAGGCTTTCTACGCGCAGACCCTGTTCGAGCAGACGGAGCTGAAGGGCTACCTCGAGAACATGCTGCGGGACACCGTGAAGTCGGTGTACACGCATGTAGTCTATGACTCGGATACCGAGCGGGCCTTTGCAGACCAGTTGGAGAAGAACACCGCCATCAAGGTCTATGCAAAGCTTCCGGGCTGGTTTCGAGTACCAACGCCGCTTGGCAGCTACAACCCTGACTGGGCCGTGCTGGTGGCCACACCCGAAGGCGACAAGTTGTACTTCGTGGTCGAGACCAAGAGCAGTCTGTTAGTGGATGATCTGCGCCGAATTGAGGCGGACAAGATCAAATGCGGCGCTGCCCATTTCAAGGCGCTGGCGGTGGGCGAAAACCCTGCCACGTATGGCAAGTTCAAAGACGTGGCGGGCCTACTGGGGGCCGTGACGACCTAATGCCGCCATTTTTGCATCGGCGAGAAGGCGCGCAGCACTTGGGTCGACATTGCGTCTGTATGGGACTCAGCAGCCCTGATGACGTGATGGCACAGGAACATGGTGACAAGTCACCAAATATGCGCTGTGCGTACGGACTGGTCACTGGCCAGAAAGAGGCGGGAGTCCCCGTTGCTTCATCAGTTCGCTCAGGCCAGCCACGATCAGGCCTTGCAATGAGGCGCGTTCGCGCACAGCCAGGTCGTGAAGACGGACCCAGTCTTCGTGACCCAATCGCACAGCGATGCCAACACGCCGAGCGCTGCCACGGCGCTTCACGCTATGCACTGCCGGGCTTTGGTCAGGGGATTGCTGAAGCGCCACCGTTGTGTTGGGAGTTGCCTCCAAGGGTCTGACGCTGAATTTCGTCAGGCTGCTTGTCGTCGTTGACATGTTTCTACCTCCAAGAAGTGAGTATCCAGCCAGATCCAATAGCGGAAAATTTCGCTCACGGCTTTGTCGTCATCGCGTGCGTATTCGCTGACTGCTAGGCTGTCAGTCAGCGCACGCGCGTACGCTCGCCGGTCCCCGATCGATACGGGTGATACTGGGCCGACAAGCTCGAGGACTTCCCTCGCCTGCTGCACCTCAGCTGCGCGCGCCGGCGCCCGATTGATCACGAACGAAATAGGCTTGCCAGCTGCAGTGACCAGGGCGAGCGTGCGTTGAGTGGCTGTAATGTCAGGCATGGTCGGTTGTACTGGCGTCACAACATGGTTGACGTGACGAAGCAGCGCCGCAGTGCCCGCAACCGCGTGGGGTGGGCAGTCCACGAGGACGAGATCAAAACGCTCCGCGCGCGCAGATTCAAGGATCTCGCCCAGATTCGTCGGATCGGCATGCACCACCATCGGGTCGGGGCGAGTACGCGAAGCTCCCCATGTAGTCACGGTCCCTTGAGGGTCTGCATCAACGAGAAGAACACGGTGACCTCGCGCCGCCATGACCGCAATGTGGACGGCGATCGTGCTTTTTCCACTGCCGCCCTTCTGCGAAAACACCCCCACGACCCTCATGTCCTTGCTGCGGGAGATTGGTGACACGTCCTCATGATGACTGGATGAATCCGCGATCACTGCCTCTCCGCTTGGTCACCAAGATAGTTGGCTGCTGCACGCGCGGCCTGCAATCGCTTGACACTCATCACATCCTGAATGGATGGTTCGACCGCCAGCGGACGGCCGCCTTTGGCAAAGCGCGCAGCTGCATAGTGGCGGGGAGCCGTGTCGATACTTCCGTGACCCATCAACGCAGCCACGGCTGCTTGTGGGTATGTCACTTTCGCGCGGGATGCAAAGCAATGACGCGCGGTGTACAGCGAGGGGTAACGTTGGCGTGGACTCAACGTTCTTCGAGCAACATCTGAGATGAGCTCACGAACTCCGCTATAAAGCGTGGCGAATTCCTCGGGCCCATGGTGCCGAACGATCGCAAGAAATTGGCTGATCGATGACACCACCTTGTTCGACGCTCGAAACAAATCCAACGTCCGACTTTCACCATGCGCTCGTCCGTTGGTGGCCTTCGCATTTTTAACAACGAGAGTCGTTCCCGTGAGGCTTGCACTCGACCATTCACACGGTCTTAGCCCTGTTTCCAATGTACAGACCAGCCACAGGGCAGCGGGCTGAGACCACTTGCTGCGCGTATCCAGCAACGCAGTGATCAGAGTGACCCAGTCTGCTGGAGGGAGATGCTCAGCTCTCTGCTGGGCACCTACCAGCTTTGTCAGATTCGCCGCCCTGGCAATCGCAACTGAGTGCTCATGCTCGGCAAGTACCTCCGAGATCTCGGGTTCAAGAAGCTCCATTACCTGTTCATCCATGACGCCAGGTTGCGTCCGAATCCCGTGGATCACTGCAGCCTTGTAGTACCTGAAGGTTGCATCCTGAACGTGTGTCTCTAATTCCAGCAACGCCATGGCCATGCGCAAGTTGCGGTCTTGAATGACTTCTGCCCCCGAGTTCTTCTGAATTCTGTCAGCGTGCCTCAAAACGGTGTTCACCACACTTTCGTACGAGGCACACGTTTTTTGCGTTTTTGATTCTGGTCGAGGCAGCATTTCAGATCCATTCATGTAGTTGTTAATGCGGAATCAAAAAACCCAGGAAATGAGGGATCACACCAAGCCGAAATGCGGCCAAGCTTTGCATCGAGGTCGGAAAAAGAACAAGCTGCACCCCAAGAAGTAGATTAAACGATCTTGTATTGTTCATGTTGAAAAATCAATCAAAAAGGGTAGCTTTACATGAGTAAGGACATGCAGATGAATGCAATTCAGTGATCGTCGATGCAACGACGTCACATGAATTCATTTGAGCAATTGAGGAGCACTATCTCTCCCCAACAGCTCCTAGGAGGCGTATCCTCACCATTACCACGTATATCTACCAGCCTGTAAAACCGATTCTTCGGGGTTCAACGGCTTGATACGTATCGCCGAAATCAGGCCAATCCCTCAAACTGATTGCGGTGCGGCCATCACTCAGCGCAATGGCAATTGCACACTCAAGCCGAACTTTTGCTTGCCTTGGGCTCATTTGTAAAGCCAGGTCAATCACTTGTGCAGGTGGCGAATCCTCCATAGATGCGCCCAGGCGATCGATCAAATCTCGGTAGATGGTTGCAATCACTGCTCGAAGCTGAGCAGGAGCTGGTTGCTCGATCCGAAACACCATCGCGCGTGACAAGAGCGGCGCAGGGAGATTCGTTGTGTCGTTTGCTGTCGCAACGAATCTGCAGTGACTGGCATTGATAACCAAATCTGGCATGGATTGATCTTGAAATACCCGAGCTGTGTCCACTTCCAGAAGTGAGTAGAGAGGCCCCAGCGGATCGAATTTGTCCGCGCATACCTTATCAACCTCGTCAAGAATGATCAGGGGGTTAGCCACCGGGCGCTGGTTTGTGGCCCCCCACGCAAGGGTCTCGAACAACAGCCCAGGCGACGAATTGCTCCAAAATGTGGAAGAGCCGCTGAGTTTCGAATTGTTGGTCTCCGTAGCCATTGGAATGAAGAGCGGGGAGCGCAAGCCCAACACTTCGGCCAGTCGCTGAGCAAAGAAGCTTTTCCCGATGCCGGGCGGACCCACAAGAATGATGGGGTTCAGTCTATGGGTGTAGCCCTTGTCGATGAGCGCCAAGTGAGGCTTGATGACTGTTTGGATGACGGATTTGAAGTTCGGGAAGTCGTCCATCAGCTTCACAACGGCAACGCCCCAGTCCGGAGCAGGCACTTGCAGCGGCCGTGTTCTTCCTGACGCCGCCAAGCGGGTGAATGCTCGCCGGATGCGATCGGCTCCATCGGCATCCCTTCCGCTGCTGCGCCCGCCGTCGCGCGCACCCTTCTCCGGCCAAGAAAAGACCCGTACGCTTCCACCTACCTGTCCCGATTTCGTGAATGTCTCGGACTCGAGGACCCGGTCACTGTCGGAAGCATCGAACAAGGTCTGCTGATCTCCCTCCACCGTGACCTCTGGCTCACGGCTACGGTATCGCAGATCAGATTGGAGATTGGCTTCCGCCGAGTCCCACGATCTTTCCCGGAGCAGCAGAGATGACAACTTCTCATACAGCTGCGCGACCGTGGTCAAGGCACGAATTTCCTTGGCGCGGTCCTTTTCATCTGACAGCGTGATTTGGAAGCGAAGATGGTCCTTGTGATCCTGAATCTGAAGGACAGCCTCAACCGGCGGATCTTTCTCCAGTGCGGCCATCGAAGCAAAGAAATACGACGTGACCAACCCATACCAGTAAGGTGGAACGCTGCTGGGGGCTTCGAAGCGCATCCATGCAGGAGCGCAATTTTTGACCAGTGCGGTCGTCGTGCGAGAGGATGCGATCGCTACTCTTTCCATGAGTGACCTTTTTGTTGCTTAAACCAAGCCGAGGCACCACCCTTGCCGACGAAGACCCTCCAGTGGAAGTCCTCGCGGCAATAGCGCCGTCGGGTGAAAAAAGCAGTGGATCGGAGACTTCGCAAGGAGCGAACACCGCCACTAGGTCAGGAAAGAGTCGTCAACAGAACATTGAGTTTGCTAGGTTCGTTTAAAAGGCCGTGTTACCGCCGAGGGGCAGACTGTAGCCGCTTGGTTGAAATCCGTGTTGTGCTTGTGTACTCATCGATGGACTGCGTTGTCCATGCGAGACAGCCGTCGGTGATGCAGGGCGCTGTCCCCGGAGGACTCGATACATCTACATCTTGGTTTGCCTAACAACCCGCGCTTCTCTTTCGGCCGACAGAGCGGCACGCATTTGTCTTTGGTCTGCTTGGGTAAGATGGTCAGGACTCGTCAACCATTCTTTCAGGCTGCGATAAAACACGCAGAACTTTGTGTCTTCAAGCATCAGGTCAACCCGGATCACGGAGAAGTGCCAGATCCTTCAAAAACCGACTTTGATGAGGACGAAGTGAGCCTGCAGGGTTCTCCGCCCCTTTGGCGTCTTGGTATGCCTGATGAAGAAGGCGTCATGCCATCAATGGTGATGGACGTATCGGAACGACCACCTTCTCAATCCAAATCTCGATGTGAGCATCGATCGTCTACAAACTGCGGTCTCAAAGACCCCGAAACTGCAATCATCTTGCTCCGCAACGCCATCACTTGGACCTGGAAGATATGCAGAGCGTTTTCTAAACTTTCCGCGCCAAAAGCATTTTTATGAAACAAGTTGCCTGGGGAAATCATCTCGACGACTTCACTCATGGTCTCAGTCGTTTCCCGCACTAAAAGCTCAAAAGACAAAGCTGACTGAAGGCTGAAGAGTGTCAGCCCACCGTTCTTTCTGGGCCTACCTGGTCTGCGCTTAGGGATGGTGTTCAAAACCGGCGCAGCGAAGCTCGGTGAACGCATGAATCTTGCGACATGAAACTGCCGCGCCCGTTTTGATCGATTTCAATG
>LNFM01008390.1_pt1 | contig 15645 bp, 12 predicted proteins | sample 596031 | NCBI WGS metagenome assembly LNFM01 (sample SAMN04254537, study PRJNA301005) | activated carbon metagenome | isolation source: dual media filters at the Ann Arbor, Michigan drinking water treatment plant | place: USA: Ann Arbor | reverse complement strand
TACGTGCGGGCGGCGCGGGTGGACTACCGCGGGCTGCTGGCCGGGCGGGCGGCACTCGACGACGTGGTGCGGAGCGTCGCCGCAGTCTCCGGAGGGGAGCTCGAGGCGTGGCCACGGCCCCGCCAGCTGGCCTTCTGGATCAATGCCTACAACGTCTTCACGCTGCGCGCCATCGTCGATCACTACCCGATTCGCGGCAGCTGGCTCAGCCTCGGTCCGCGCAACAGCATCCGCCAGATCGACGGCGTGTGGACGCGGTTGTCGTGGCAGGCCGCGGGCCGGACCGTGACTCTGGACGACATCGAGCACCGGATCATCCGCCCCACGTATCGCGAACCCCTGATCCATTTCGCCGTCAACTGCGCGTCGGTGAGTTGCCCGCCACTCTCCGACGTCCCCTATCGCGAACGCACCCTCGTCGAACAGCTCGAGGCGTCGGCCCGTCGCTATCTCGCGTCACCCCTGGGCGTCGTCGTCGACGGCAACGTCATCGGCGTCTCGAGCCTCTTCAAGTGGTACGGAGAGGACTTCATCGAGCGCTTCCAGGCCAGCGGTATCGGCGACGGTCGTCCCACCGAGCGCGCGATTCTCGGGGTGCTCGCCCGTTACGGTCCGTCGGCGGTGCAACCGTTGGTGCGGAGTGGCCGAGCCCGGCTGTCGTACCTGCCGTACGACTGGTCGCTCAACGACACAGCTGGCACCGGGAGTGGGCGGTGACGGCGCTGCTGCCGCCGGCAGCGACCACGGAGACGCGACCCGGTGTTCGATGACGTCGTGCGGCCGCGCTTCGCGCGCATGGCCGCGCCGGTCAGCCGGGTCCTCGCGCGCGCGGGCGTCACGCCGTCGCAGGTCACATGGGCCGGCTTCGTGTTGGCACTGGGTGCCGCTGGCGTGATCGCCAGCGGCCATCCCCTGCCAGGCCTGGCGCTCTGGCTCGCCAGTCGTACGGCCGACGGCCTCGACGGGGCCCTCGCACGCGCCACCGATCAGCAGACGGCGTTCGGCGCGTACCTCGACATCACCCTCGACATGGCCGCCTACTGCGCGATGGTGGTCGCGTTCGCCCTGCTCCACCCGGCGCACGCCACCCTGTGGTTCGCCGTGCTGGCCGGCTACGTCCTGAACATCACGACGACACTCGCGCTGGCTGCCGCGGCCGCAGAGAGCGACAAGGTCCTGGCGGCGGGGAATCGCACCTTCCAGTTCACGCGGGGCCTTGCGGAGGCCGGCGAAGCGTCGGTCGTCTACGTGCTCTGGGCGCTGCTGCCCGGCGCGGTGGTCGTCGTGGGCTGGACGTGGTGCGCCTTGCTCGCCGCCACGGTCGTGCAGCGGACGTGGCTCGCCTGGCACAGGCTGCCGGGGTGAGTGGCTGCGCGCTGCGATCGGCCAGGGGCATCATGCGGTCGCACGTGACGTCCCGAGCGAGACGACGATCCCGGTCGCGAAGATGAGGGGAATGCCATACATCGCCCACGGCCACGTGTAACCGCCCGCTTCACCGACGACCAGGAACGTGCCCGTCCCCCAGACCACGCCCACGATCACGCTGGCCCACGCGCCTGCCGTGGTGGCTCCGGGCCAGTGGAAGCCCGCCAGGAGCGCGAAGGACAGCGCGACCACCGGGACGTTGGCCAGGATGAGACGGTCGAGGATGTCGTCCACCAGGAGCACCGCGCCGGCCCAGTGCAGCAGCGCGAATCCCGCGATGATCCACCGCTGCCTCGAGACGTGATGGGCGCCCTGCCAGCCGAAGTCCGCGGCCACCATCGCCCCCATGGCCGTCCAGACACCGGCCAGGGTCGTCAGCGCCGCCGCGAAGAGGACGGCGAAGGCGGCTCCCCGCAGCCCTGCGGGCAGCCACGCATGGAGCATGCCGGGCACGGCCGCCTGAGGGTCGGCCAGGTCTGGGGTGACGACGCGGAAATGAGCGGCCGCGAGCGACAGGCCGCCGTAGAGGAGGAAGACCAGGACCGCGGCCCACGCGACGGCCCGGAAGGCGGTCCGTTCGTCGCGCGCCGCGAAGATCTTCTGCCCGTACCAGGGCGCGGCGATGTACGTCACGCACGTCAACGCCATCAGCGTCGTCACGAAGCGGAACGGGAGGGCGGGGTGACGCCACTGGGCCACGGGGGCGACCACGCGCTGTGACGCGTCGAAGGCGGCGGCAAGCCCGCCGAGCGGCGCGCTGTGCCAGGCTGCCAGTCCGACGAGCAGCGGCACGAGGAGGACCGTCAGGACGAACGCCACCACGTCGCTGCGCACCACCGTCACGAGCCCGCCAGGCATCACCACGGCCAGGACCACCAGCGTGAGCAGGGCCGCGAGGAGCGGCTCCGGGACATCCGGGGCGAACGGACCGGCCAGCAGGGTCAGCGACTTCACGTAGGTGGCGCCGAACCCGACCATGGCCGTGAGCAGCAGCACCGACGCGAGTCTGCCGAGCGCCGGCGAGTAGCGTCGCGCGAAGAGTTCCGCCACCGAGAGGCGGTCGAACCGCTTCCAGGCGCGGGCGACCGTCAGCGTGTAGAAGAGCAGCCCGACGAGGAAGACGAGGGGCAACGCCAGGGCCATCGGGCCGGCCCGGTAGCCCACGGCCGTGAAGGCCAGGAGCGTGCTGGTGTTGAACTCGGTCATGACCAGCGTCGCGACCAGGGGGAACAGCGACAGGCGCCGGTCGGCGACGAGGAACGCGTCATCTCCTGTCGCGCGCACGACCGCGCTGCCGACGAGCAGGGCGAGGACGACGAGGCCACCGAGGATGTCGAGCGCGTCCATGCGTGTAAGATTGAGACAGGATGGAACGATGACCGCAGTCAAATTGCAGCGTGAGCGAACCCTGGCCCAGCGTCGACGGGAAAAGCAGGAGCGACGGTCCGGCCCGAAGGAAACGGTACCCGCCAAGTCGGGCGGCGAGGATGCGGACATCGCCGGGATCCGGCTGGGGCCGCAACCCCTGCAGGACTGGCAACGCGACGAATAGCCCCCACGGCGCACGCCCGTGCGCCGATCATCGAATGGCGTCGAGGCCCTCGGTCAGTTCGATCGACGTGCCCCACGGATCGGTGATGAACGCGATCGCGATGCCGAGGTCGGGCACCTGCCGCACCTGCTCGGGCGTCAGCCCCATCGCCTCGACCTTCCTGAGAAACGCCGGAAGGTCATCGATCTCGAAGCCCACATGGTCGACGACCCGTCCCTTCGTCCCACTCACGGGCATCGAGGCGGCGGAGAAATTCAGCGACACCCCGGGCAGGCTCGCCGTCAGGAAACGGGCGCCTGGCGCTGCGGCACCGGCGCGGGCGCCAAACACCTTCACGTACCAGGCCCGCATCTCGTCCCGGTCTGGCCCGAAGAAGTGCACGTGCTGCAGCGCGACCGAAGCCGCCTGATCGGCAATCTCGACCAGTTCCACCTTGAGATCGTCCGGGCCGAGCACGAAGGCGATGGGCCGTCCACCGGACGGGCTCATGGTGATGTCGTCGCGCACCGTCCAGTCGGCCGGCACGGACTCGCGCGTAATCATCCGGTAACCGCCCGCCCTCAGCCGGCCGATCACCGGGCGGAGGTCGGGCACCGAGAGGCCGAGGTGATCGGCGGTGGTGCCGACCGAGCCGCCTGACGGCGCCTGTTCCCGGACGAACACGAGCACGTTCGGGAACCGGACGATCGCGCGCCCGCCGACGGTGATCGGCACCCCGCCGAGCCCATCGACGAAAAATCTCGTGTGCGCCGGCACGCTCGTCGCGTTGACGTGGTGATGGCCGTAGACGACGGGCCCGTCCGTCGCGGCCGTCAGTTGCGCGGATGCGGCGTCGACGCGCAGCAGCAGCAGGCCGAGGCACGCGAGGGGCAGTCCTGCCCGCAGGGAGCCTCGCATCAGGCGCTCCTGAACCCGGCGCGCTCGAGCGCGCGTTGCACGTTGGCGTTGCGCATGAAGGTCTCCCAGACGAACCCGGTTCGCAGGTTCTCGGCCATGACGAGCGTGATGCCGGTGTCGATGGCGACCACATCGGGGTCGTACCAGTCGGTCATCGGGTTGAAGGCGTTCACGAACCCATAGCGGCTCCAGGCCCGTGGGTACCTCGTCCGCATGGTCTGCAGGACCCGGCGGGTCTCCTTCGGCAGGAACGGCAGCGACCCGGCCGCGGCGCTCGGCACCACTGTCCCATCGAGCGGACCGACCTCAGGCGGACCGCCCCACGCGACGTAGCCGTGCTCGGAGTCGGAGGCGGTGATCCCCCAGAGGTCGTCGCTGAAGTGCGGGAACCGCTCGGCCAGTTCCAGGCAGAACCGGCGATGCACTTCGGTGGCCGTGACCGAGTTGTGGAAGTAGTCACCGTAGCGATCGCGGCGATTGCGGAAATCGAACCAGGCCTGCGAGTACTGGTGCACGAACAGGGGCGCGAACGATCCGATGTAGCGCAAGCCGTCGTACTCGAAGATCGTCCGCTTCCACGCGTGCCAGGTCTCGACCGGCAGCGGGTACGTCGACGAGCCCAGGCCGAGCAGGTACATCATCATCAGCTCGCTGTAGACGTCCCACCGGTATTGGAGGAAGCCGACCTCCGGTCGCCAGCCGTGCGGCAGCAGCGTCGTGTCGGCCGAGAGCCAGGTCCAGTCCACGCGGTCGAAGATGCGCGCCGCCAGCTCCGCGGCGGCGGAGTCACGAAAGTACTCGCCGCACGTGAGGACGCCGCACAGCAGGATCGCCGTGTCGATGGACGAGATCTCGGAATCCCAGATGCGGGCGCCGGTGTGCAAGTCGGCCCAGTGGTAGAAGAAGCCCCGGTGGGTGGGCATGCTGGCGTCGAGGAACTGCAGCGCGGCAATGGCCCGGTCGCGCGCCTCCTCCATCGACACGTAGGTGCGCTCGGCGCCGATGCAGAGGGCCGTCAAGCCGAACCCCGTCGCCGCGATGCTCGCCGCCGTGCGCGAATCACTGGCGGCACGAACGTTGAAGCGATCACGCACGAGTCCGGTGGCCGGATCGGTCTGCTCCCAGAAGAAGTCGAAGGTGGCGCGCTGCAGCTCGTCGAGCAGCGGCTCGCCGCCGGCCGCGGCAGGCCGTGCCTTCGGCACTCCCCGCTGTGCCCGCGCCGCCTGGAAACCGGACGCCGTCAGCGCCAGGCCTCCTCCGAGCGCGGCCAGCACGCGACGACGAGGGATGGTTGAGTTTCGAGGCAGCATCAGCGGTATCGTCGACCTTCTACCACATCGTCACTAAGATAGTGGCGCAGATCGCACCATGACCCACGCCACTCGTCTCGCGATCGGAGGGATCATCGCCGTCGCCGTGACGATGGCCCTGGTGGCGGTGACCACATGGCGCCAGCCGGAGAGCGTGCGGATGGTGACGGGCGCGGTCCTGACCGCCGACACCAATCCCCAGCGGCAGCGGCCAGTCGCTCAGGCGCGCGTCAGCGCCGTCGCCGGTACCTCGTCGGCGACCGGCACGACCGACGAAGCCGGGCTGTTCCAGTTGGCACTGACGCCGCCGGTGGCGCGAGAGCAATCCTTGACCCTGAAGGTCGAGCATCAGCACTTCCATCCCTTCGACGCGAGCGGTCTGGTCGCGGACCAGCTGCATCTCGTGCGCCTCAGACCGATGGTCGCCCAGGTCGAGCGAGCGAACGAGACGCCGGAGGTCGCCATCGCGAACGTCCGTGTGCGCTACACCTCCAAGGCCGAGGCCACCATCGACATCGCGAGCGCCGCGCGAACCTTCGAGTTCGCCAACACGGCCAACGTGCCGTGCGGTGGCCAGCCACCATGCTCGCCGGACGGGCAGTGGAAGGCGGCGCTCGGCAGCTTCTCGCTCGAGGCGGGCCCGAACCGACAGTTCCGCAATGTGCGCGTGTCGTGCCTGGCGGGGCCGTGCCCGTTCACGCGGGTGGCCGCCGACGAGTTCTCGCGCGGCGGCCAGGTCATCCGGGGATCGGTGCTGAACTGGTCCGACTCGGTGACCTACCTCGTCGAAGCCGAGGTCGCCCAGCACATCGTCAGCGACCAGGTCCGGCACGCGTATCCGGTCATCTTCGAGCGATTCATGAACTTCACGCTGCCGCCCGGCGCGCAGGGGCCGAGCATCGAGGCCGAGATCAAGGGAGAGAGCATCATCTTTCCGCTCGGCCCGCTGCTGCGACTGTCGTGGGCGACGTGCCGACTCGACGCCCGCGAGGACGGCACGCGCCTCTATCGCTGCGAGTTGAAACTGGGATTTGCCTTTCAGACATAGGCACGCCCGTTGCCGGCGGCCGAGCGAGCCCCGCCGGTGACTGTGGCAGACCCGCGGCCCTCGCACGTCGACGAGGATGACGTCGACGCGCGAGGGGTGGCGGGGACGCGTGTCAGGATCAGGCGGCGCTCTGCAGCCGATCGCACTCGGCCTTGTAGAGATCGATCAGCGTGGTGAGGTTGGTCTGGAAGGCGTTCTGGGCCGCGTAGACCTCGGCCAGCGGGGAGGCCATCGCCGTCTGCTTCAACTCGTCTTCGATGGTCATCTGCAGCGCCGCGAGGCGCTCGAGATGGGCCCGCGAATGGAAGTCGAGGTCCTTCAACTGGGCGAGCACGATCAGCGAGCCCTCGAGCGCGGCCGGCGACGCAGCGGGCTGCGGTGTCACCGACGTATCGTCAGCGGGCGCGTCCGCCCGCGACGCCGATTCGCTCGCGGGGTCGGCTCTCTGCGTGGCGACGGCGGTCTTCTTGCCGGGTTGGCCGGCCTGGCCCTCATCGACTGAAGCGGTGTGCTTCTTTTCCTGCGTGACCTTCTTGTCGTGGGCGACGTTGCGTGGATCGGACATACACCACTGTGACAGGTATTGCGTCCGTGTTACCTTCGGGCCGTTCCGAGACTCGACCATGACCAAGACGCTCCTGCTTCAGGTGGCCGCCCTCGTGCTGTGCCCACTCGTCGGCCCGCCCATCGTCTGTGCCCAGGGCGCTGCCCCTGCGCCGGGCGCGCCCGCGCCAGCGCCTCCCGCGCGCGACATGAACGCGTACTACACCCTCGGGCCGGACTCACTCGAACGTGATGGCGTGCCGCGTGGCGAACTGCGCGGACCGTTCGTGCTCCGCGACAGCAAGGCCTATCCCGGCACGCAGCACACCTACTGGGTGCACGTGCCCGCCCAGTACGACCCGGCGGTCGACGCCGACCTGATGATCTTCCAGGACGGCCAGGCCTTCATCGACATGAACGGCTCGGCGCGCGCCCCCAACGTGCTCGACAACCTGATCTACCGCCGCGAACTGCCGGTGATGATCACGGTGTTCATCAACCCCGGACGAACGCCGGAGCAGCCCGAACCCAACGCCTCTGAGTGGGGGGATCGGACCACCAACCGGCCGACCGAGTACAACGAGCTCGACGACCGCTACGCCCGGGTGATCGTCGACGAGTTGTTGCCCGCGATCACGAAGGACTACCGCATCACGACCGACCCGTCCCGGCGCGGCATCGGCGGCACGAGCAGTGGCGCCATCGCCGCCTTCACCGTGGCGTGGCATCGCCCGGACCAGTTCCGCAAGGTCCTCAGCATCGTCGGCAGCTACACCAACATCCGCGGCGGCGATGCCTATCCCGACCTGATCAGGAAGAGCGAGAAGAAGCCGCTCCGCATCTTCCTGAACGGCGGCCGCAACGACAACCGCGGCGTCGGCCGCGACGGCCAGTACAACGAGCGGCGCGACTGGTTCAGGCAGAACGTGCGCATGGCCGAGGCGCTGACCGAGAAGGGCTACGACCTCAACTACATCTGGGGCATCAACACGCACGGCCAGCGGATGGGCGGCGCGATGCTGCCGGAGATGCTGCGGTGGCTGTGGCGCGACCATCCGGTCTCGACCGATCCGATGAACACGATGGAGCGATCGTTCCGCGAGCCGGTGAAGCGATAGGGGGTTACCGCCAGACCTGCACGTGCAGCGCCGCCACCTCGCGGATCAGCGAACTCAGGTAGAACAACGGACTCCTGACCTCTGCCGCAGGCACCGGACTGAGCTCGACCTCGATGCCTGCACGGCGACAGAGCAGGCGGGCGCGAAACACGTGATAGCTGTCGCTCACCAGCGTCGCGCGCGACCAGCCGTGCCGGGCCATGATGGCGCGGGCATTGCTGGCATTCTCCGCCGTGGTGCGGCTCTGGTCTTCGAGGAGGATGGCCGTGGCCGGGACGCCCGCGCGCTGCAGGATCTCGCGACAGCCATCGGCCTCGCTGCGCCGCACGCGCGCCGCCGGGCCGATGCCGCCCGTGCAGATGATCGTGCCGCCATGACCGGCCTTCCACAGCGCCGCGGCGTGCGCCGCGCGGCGCGTCAGCGCCGGCCCCGGCTCCCCCTTGTCGGTGATCGCCGCCCCCAGCACGATGATCACGTCGGAGCGCGCGGCCGTCGTCCTCGTGCCGGTGTAGTGCACGACGGCCGCGAGCACGGCACACGCCCCGAGCCACGTGGCGGGCACGGCGATGGCGATGCGGCGAGGTGACGGCACGTGAGTGCCATGATCCCACAGGCGTCCACGAGCGACGCGATCAGCGCTCGACCATCCGCAGCACGACCGTGGCGAGGCGTCCCTCGACCACATCGACGACTCGTCCGTGTGTGGCGATCACGGCCCTCCGCGCGTCGTGATCGAGCTGGTCGTAGGCGCTGAGTCCCCGAGGTGACAGGGCGAGCACGCTGTACCGACCGGGACGCAGGGCCTCCGCGGCGAAACGGCCGTCCATCGACACGCTGGCGACGCGGCCCTCGGACTGATGCCGGCGCGAGACGTGCAGACTGTCGCCCGGCAGCACGAGCACCGACGCGCCTCGCAGGTCGCTTCCCCCGGCCTCGACGCGCCCGCGCACACCTGACGGGCGCGCGCTCACGAGCAGCACGACACCGTCCATGACACCGCTGAGCGGAAAGTCGTGCCCGTCGTACACGTCCTCGCCGTCGACCAGGACGGACTTCAGCCACCAGCCGGCCGGCAGCCCCTGCACGCGCAGCTGCTGGTGGGCCAGGACGTCAGTGAGCGTGAAGGCCATGTCCTTGATCGTCGACGACGCCATCGAACCCGAGTGCAGGACGTGCTTCGACGCCACTGGCGATGTGACGACCTCGAGGCTTCGCCCTACCAGCGCGGTCTCGTCGCCGTGCTCGATCTCGAGGCGTCCGCGCACGGCGGCACCGAAGCCAACCGGCACCATAACCTCGACGAGCGGCTCGCCGCCGACGTTCAGCTCAGCCCACCCGGCCCGGCGACGGTTCGGCCCCAGCGACGTCATGACCCTCAGCTCCTCCGCGACGACGCGATAGCGCCCCGGGGAGACATCAAGGAACTCGAACACGCCGTCGGGCTGCATCCGGGCCGACGCGATCGAGAACTGCGCTGCAGGATCGATGGGCCGGAGCGACACGCTCGGCTGCGTGCTCGTCGCCGCCTCTCCCTGCATGACCACCTGACCGACCACCCGCGACAAGCGGCCCGTGCCGAGCCGGAGGTCCAGGATCGCCTCTTCCCCGGCCCGCACGTCGACGAACTCGGCGACCGACACGTCGAAGGCGCTGGTCGCAAAGGCCGACAGCAGCTCTGGCTCGCTCCCCTGCAGCCTGACGGGCCCTCGCCCCGAGGGGCCCGGCGGAACGACGCGCACGGTGTACGTCGCCGGCATCAGTCCATGCGCACGGTAGACGCCGCGATCATCGGTCACAGTGATCGCGCCAAGGGGCGTCAGCAACGCGTCGCCGGGCAGCCTGCCCAGCGGCGTCACCCTGGCACCGACGACGGGCTCGCCGTGGTGGTCGAGGACGCGACCGGTCACCACACCGCCGCGCAGGAGGCGGACGTCGCCGAGATCGATGGTGCCGCCACCTCGCAGCATCACGTCCCGTTGCGCCTGACGGGCAGCCGGGTCGTCGATGAATCCCCGGCGGTACGCGTGCACGGAATACGCGCCTTCCGGCAGACGCTCGAACGTGAAGACACCGAGCCCGTCGGTGCGCGCGGAGAACCGCGCCACCCCCTCGCCTTCCGACGCCCGCCAGGTGGCCCCGATCGTCACGTCACGGAGCGGTCGTCCCGTCGAGCCGTCGACGACGCGGCCCCGCACGGTGGCTGTGCCATCGGGCCGCTGCGTGGGTGGTGGCGGTGTACGCAGCACAACGCCAGCGTGCCCCTGTGCGAAGACGCGCGCCCCGACGAGCACCGCGCCGGCCAGCACACTCGCCATCGCCCATGAGAGACGTGTCCGGCGCAGCGTCATGGCTCCCCCATCACCAGCACGACCTCCGGCGTGTCCCCTTCCGACACGGAGACGACACGGCTGCGCCGGCGGAGTTCGGCAAGGTAGTCGGGATCCCCCAGGTCGTCGCCGCGCGCGAACGCGGCCGGGACGGCCACGAGCCGATACGCGCCCGGTCGCACCATGTCGATCGACCACGATCCGTCCTCGACTGGTCGCACCATGAAGGTGTTGGCCACGACCGGCCGTCCCCACCGACGCGCGTCGTCGTCGAATCCGATGACAATGGCGTCGGCTGCCGGTCCACTCGTGGATGCCACGACGCGGCCGCGGAGGCCACTCGGTCTCGTGCTCACGACGAGCTCGACGTCGGCGATCGTGCGCGCAACGCCGAAGTCATGTCCATCGGTGACATCCAGTCGACCGACGCGTACCGCGCGCGTCCACCATCCGGTCGGGGCGTTGCCGATGCGCAGCACTGCGGACCCACGCACGCCGACAAGCTCGAAGGTCAGGTCTGGCCGCACGCGCGCCTGTCCAGTCCATGTGCCCGGAGTGCTGGTCGCTGTCGCCTGCACGCGCACGTCGCGGCCGCGTAGCGGCGAGGGATCGCCGTCGACGATGAGTCGTCCGCGCACAATGGCCCCGGGCTGCGTCCGCAGCACGAGCCCAGCGAGGTCGCCACCGACATCGACGTCCAGCGTCCCGATCTCACTGCGCGCCAGCTGCGCCGCGCGCTCGTCCGGCGTGCCGGGGCCGATGCGGGGTGACAGCGTGAGGGTGTAGGCCCCCGGCGCCACACCCGAGATGACGAACGTGCCATCGGCCTTGACCTGGGTGGTCTCGCCCGTGGCCACACCCCAGCCGCCGCGAGGCTGCAGCCCAACGAAGCCCTCCGACACCGCAGCGCCGCGACTGTCGACGACGCGGCCCTCGATGGTGGCGACGGCTTCTTCGATCAGATGGATGTGGGCCTCGGCCTCCTCGCCCGGCCCGACGCGGATCGCCTGCGCCTCGTGGAGGAACGTCGCCGATGGCGCGAACGTGGGGACGAGTGCACGATGCGGTCTGTCGGCGAATGTGCCAGGAGGGTCGGATGCGCCCTGAGGCACGGCGGCGAGGACGTAGCTGCCGGGCGCCAGCCCGAAGATACGGAACTCGCCGAGGTCATCGGTGGTGGCCTGCGCCCCAGGCACGAGACGCGACACACCGAGGACGACGCGGCGTCGTCCGGCCCGCACCGTGACGTGCTCCGCGGGGGCACCGTGGGCGTCGAGGACGCGGCCGCTGATCACGGCGCTCCGCATCAGCGCGAACTCGAAGGGACCAGCGACGGCCCCGGGCCCGACGACGAGTTGTCGAGGCGGCGTGCTCGGGGAGGCTTGCCCGAGCTGCTGCTGGACGTACCCGGAGCGCCGCACGACGATGGTGTACTCGCCGGGCACGAGCGCGCCGAGCGCGAAGCGGCCGTCGGCGTCCGTGCGCGTGGCTGCCGGCGGGAGCGTGTCCTGGCGTTCGGCGATGGCGGTGCCGTCCGGCAGGCGCTGCCGCACGGCCAGCACGAATGCGCCTCGCAACGGACGCGAGGTCTCGGCGTCGACCACCCGGCCGAACACGCGGGCGTCACCTGCCGCTGATGCCTCGGAGGCCGCGGGCCGGCTATCGCGGGGTGGCCCCACGGCTGGCAACGGCGTCTGCGACGCGACCAGCGCCGCGCTGCAGGCGCACGTCAGGACGAGCACGGCCGACCGCACCACGAGACACCTCCTCCACGAGCCTGTATCGTCGCAAGCGTTCGCGCATCGCGTGGCCAACACGCCGTGGGCGGGTCAACCGCCGCGGTGTGCGAACGAGTCAGGGAGGGCTGACGCGGCGCAGGGTACCACCGACGCGCGGGCAACGGGAAGGCGGCCTGTCAGGTGCGCGGCAGCAGATCGCCGTAGGCAAAGCGGCCGTCGCGTAGCACCACGTCGCCGCAGACAACGTCGAGCGGCGCCGCCAGGATCGGTCCCGCCGAGACGAAGGTGTGGAACTCGCCGCGTTCGCCACACGGGTCGACGCCCAGTGGCATCTCGGCGAGCAGGCGCTCGTCGAACGTGCGACCGGCGAACGCGGCGTCGAGTTGCGTGGTATCCACACAGACGAGGTGTGCGACGAAGCCGCTGGCCACGAATTCGTGGGCCAGGGCTCGCGTGCCCTGCCCCCACAGGGGGTACAGCCCCGTCAGGCCGGCGCGACGCAGCAGGGCCTCGCGGTAGGCGCGGACGTCCTCGAGAAAGAGGTCACCGAACGCGATCGTGGTCGCGTGGGGATGCAGCACTCGCGCACGACCAGCCGCGTCCATGAACGCAGCCTCGTAGTCGTCGTTGGAGCACTGCGGCTCGAGGGCCAGCTCGATCAGCGGCAGCCCGATGGCGGCCGCCTGCGCGTGGAGCAGCGACCGCCGCACCCAGTGGATGCTGATGCGTTCGTATTCGCGGGTCACACTCGTCATCAGGGCGACCACCTCGATCGCCGGATCCCGACGGAGGGCCGCCAGGGCCAGCGCGCTGTCCTTGCCGCCGCTCCAACTGAGCACGACCTGCTGAGGGGCCCCACTCACCGTGACCGCCTTGCGCGCATGGTCGCTGAGGACGGAGCGTCGTGTCTCGACATGGCGCCCAGAGTATAGACGCCTCCGGTGCTCCCGCGACCTCGCTTCTCATGACGTCCGACAGGCAGGCCTACGAGTAGACGAGCGTGGCCGGTGGCTGCAGCATCTGTCGGGACCGCGACCGGTCATCGGCTGCGCTGTGCCTCGCGCGCACGTCGTGAAGATAGCGCGCCAGGGCGTCGTCCAGCGGTGGCATGAGGAGCCCCCGCTCGCTACCAAGGGTCGAGTAGCGCGGACGCCGAGCGGCGTGACCGAAGGCATGTGACGGCACCGGTTCGATGAGGGAACCGGGCAGGCCGGCCAGGTGCGCGGCGCGCTGCGCCAGCGCGGCCCAGGTCACGCTGCCGCCGTTGGCCAGGTGCCAGATGCCCTTCTCCCGATCGATCAGCAGATCGAGGGTCACGTTGACCAGGTCCACGACGTAGGTGGGCGACACGGTCTCGTCGAGTGCGGCGCGGACCGGCTGTCCGGCGCCGAGGGACGCGAGCGTGCGCGTCAGGAAGTTGTGAGCATCCCACGGCCCGAAGAACGCCGCCGTCCGCACGACGAGGGCTTCGGGCAGCACGTGCAGGACGCGCGCCTCCATGTCGGCCTTGCTGCGGCCATAGACATTGAGGGGGGACACGGGATCGCTCTCGACATAGGGCAGGTGCAGCGACTCGTGCGCGCCATCGAACACGAGATCCGACGAGACGCACACCAGTCGCACGTCGCCGCGACTGCAGGCGGCAGCCAGCACGCCCGGTGCGACGGCGTTGGTCAGCATGCACGCCTCGACATCGTGCTCCGCCTCGTCCACGCGTACGTACCCGGCCGCGTTGATCACCGCCCAGGGACGGTGGCGCGACAGCGCGCGATCGATCGACTCGGCATCCTCCAGGTCCACGTCGCTGCGCGCGAGGAAGTGGTACGGAATCCCGCGGACATCACAGGCGCGCGCGAACGCCTGCCCCAGCGTCCCCGTGGCGCCCAGAATGACGAGCGGCCGGAGGGCACGATCCTCCATGTCCACGCCGGGCCCCGCCGGGGGGGGCGACGCGGACCGCCCCTGCATGGCCGGCCGGTCCACACGGTCGGGCCGACGCCACCACCCAGGCAGGGCCAACAGGGGATCGTCCTGCCGCGTGCGACCTGCCGAGAGGTCGCGCATCAGGTAGGCGAGAGCGGTGCGCCGCGGCACACGACTGCGCACGTCGAGGGGCCCCGGCTCGTAGAAGGTCCCGGCGGCCGTGACCAGGGCATTCCAGTCGAAGGACCCCAGCAACGACCACACCGTCACGGCGCGCACGTCCACACCCTCGGCGCGCAGGGTCGAGGCGCTGTCCCAGAACTCCTTGAGCCACCGCAACTGTTCCTCGCGCGTCGCCCCGAGATGCGCCTCGGTGATCGCGACGGGGCGCCCATAGCGATCCCAGGCGTCGCGGAGCACGCCACCGACGTCCACCGCGCACTCCAGGCAGCCACGCACGGCTTCCGTATCGATGAAAGCAACGCCGTCGGGCGTCTCGCCGCGAGGGCGGCCCTCGTGCAGGTGCACGGCATCGTCGAGGTAGCGATCACTGCTGGCGTAGTGGTTGACGCCGATCAGGTCCGGTTCGCAGTGATGTTCCGCATGCCAGGCCAGTTCCACCTCGCCGATGCCCCAGTCGAGCAGGGCGTCGTAGAGCGGATGGTCGGGCGTCACCCGGCCGCACAGCAGGTCGAGCGACAGCCAGCGGCGGTGATTGTAGAACTCGACCATGGACGCGACCGCCGGCGTTCCGTACGTCCGACCGAGATCTTCTGTCTGAATCAGCCGCGCGTGTGGATTGACCTCGCGGATGGCGCGCATGGCGAGGACCACGGCGCGGCACTGGTTCACGAGCGCCCGCGCGAACGTCGCGTCGTCGCGGCCATGCGGGTACCACAGTCCATAGAGCCCGCTGAAGCGCGCCGTCGTCAGCGGTTCGTTGACCGGCGTGTACGCCTCGATCCACGGATACCGCTCGGCCACCGACCGCGCGTAGTCGGCCAGTCCGGTGGCGAACGAGGGATCGACGAGGCTGGTGTGCCTCGGCCCGCTGCCGTGATGCGTCAGCCCGGCGATGACCCTGACGTCGAGTTCGCGCAACCGCTGGAGACGCTCGTCCGCCCACGACCAGTCGGCCAGGGCAGGGCCTTCCGGGGCGACGCGCTCCCAGAGCACGGGATAGCGAATGGCGCGGATGCCGAGCCCCGCGAAGACGGCCAGGTCGCTCATCCGCGTGGCGTGGCCGCTGCGCTCGAGCTGATCGAAGTAGACGTCGCCGACACGGTTGACCGTGCACTCGACGCCGCCCCAGAGTTCGAGGTCGCCGCCATCACGCACCGACCGCCGTGGCTCGCTCATGCTGGTCGACATGCACGAATGCCGCCGCCAGGGCACGAGCGCGACAGCGCACCAGATGACGCACCTGGGCGTAGCGACGCGGGCGGCCGGCATGTTGCAAGGCAGTGGCGTGTTCACCGCCGAAACACTGCCGTGGAGCCTGACGACACCATGACACAACCCGTGACCCTTCTGGTGGCCCAGCAGACAGAGAGTCGTGTACGGCTGGCCGGGCAACTCCGCGAACGTGGGCTGCAGGTTGTCGAGGCGTCCTCTGACGACGAGGCCTGCGGGCTGGCGGAGGTCGGTCATGTCGATGTCGTGGTCGCCGTTCACCTGCCGGGTGAGGACGGCGGACGGCATCTCGCACGCCGCCTGCAGTCGATTGCCGGCGGCGAGTCGCTGCCGGTGATCGTCGTGGG
>LNFM01008389.1_pt1 | contig 15646 bp, 15 predicted proteins | sample 596031 | NCBI WGS metagenome assembly LNFM01 (sample SAMN04254537, study PRJNA301005) | activated carbon metagenome | isolation source: dual media filters at the Ann Arbor, Michigan drinking water treatment plant | place: USA: Ann Arbor | reverse complement strand
TCTGGAACCTACATTCTTAACGGAAAAGATGTTTCTCAAATGCACGATGATGATTTGGCAGAAGTTCGTAACAAAGAAATTGGTTTTGTTTTTCAAACTTTTAATCTTTTGCCAAGAACAACCGCTTTAGATAACGTTGCTTTACCAATGATTTATGCAGGTTATCCAAAATCTGAAAGAAATAAAAGAGCTACAGAAGTACTTACCCAAGTTAATCTTTCTGACAGAATGGATCACCAACCTAATCAACTTTCTGGTGGTCAACGTCAGCGTGTAGCAGTTGCAAGAGCTTTGGTTAACAAACCATCCATCATTCTTGCCGATGAACCGACCGGTAACCTTGATAGTAAAACATCGGTAGAAATCATGAAACTTTTTGGAGACATTCACGCATCTGGAAACACTGTAATTCTTGTAACTCACGAAGAAGACATTGCCAAATATGCTCACAGAATCATCCGATTACGTGACGGAATTATCGAAAGTGATAAATTAAACGAAGGTCATTTATAAATCTTTCTTTTAGTTTTAATGGATTTAGGAGCGAATCGCTTGGGCTTTATCTATAATCCTTATTCCTGCTGTCCATTCTGCAAGGCGCCATTCCCATCAGGGCTAGTTGGCAATCCATATTAATTTTTGTTATCTTTGAAAAACTAATTACTAATTACTTTTCACTAATCACACAACAATGAAAGTATATACAAAAACTGGTGACACCGGTACAACTGCCCTTTTTGGCGGAACACGAGTTCCAAAACACCATATTAGAATTGAAAGCTATGGAACTGTTGACGAATTAAATTCACATATTGGATTAATTCGCGACCAAGAAATAAATTCGCACTATAAAGACGTTTTAATTGAAGTTCAAGATCGACTTTTTACTGTTGGAGCAATATTAGCAACTCCACCTGAAAAAGAAACGCTTAAAAATGGCGAAAAACGTTTACAAAATCTAGGGATTTTAGAAACTGACATTGACTATTTAGAAAAAGAAATTGATGCAATGGAAGATAGTTTACCACAAATGACACATTTTGTGCTTCCTGGTGGTCATACAACGGTGTCATATTGTCATATAGCACGCTGTGTATGCCGTCGTGCCGAACGTTTAGCAGTGCATTTAAATGACATAGAACCAACAGATGAACTAGTAATTAAATACCTAAACCGACTTTCTGACTATCTTTTTGTCTTGGCACGAAAGTTGTCCTTTGACCTAAAAGCTGATGAAGTTCAGTGGATACCAAGAAAATAGTATTTTCTAAAAATCCAAAAATAAAATTCCAAATTCCAAATTTTGGCAATAAAATCAAGGGTTTTGGGATTTGGAATTTAAAAATTGGAATTTAAAAAAGCACGTTCTTAACTTTAATTATAAAATAAATCAATTTTTACTTGACTATTTCAGTTAAAAATTTATTTTTGCATAAATTATAAAATCGAAAGCAGATGTATTGGACATTAGAATTAGCATCTTATTTAAGTGATGCACCGTGGCCTGCAACCAAAGATGAACTTATAGACTACGCAATTAGAGCTGGTGCTCCGCTTGAGGTAGTTGAAAACCTTCAGTCTATTGAAGATGAAGGCGAAATATATGAATCAATGGAAGAAATTTGGCCAGATTATCCAACTGACGAAGATTATCTTTGGAACGAGGACGAATATTAAAAAAAATAAACTAACACAACAGAAAAAAGTCTCCTTTGGGGCTTTTTTTTTGTTTAAATTTGCACACCCAAATTAGGGATAATAAAAAAATAAATACAAACCCATTATGAGTTTCATTAATAATATACTTAAAATTTTCGTAGGTGATAAATCTGAAAAAGATGTAAAAGCTACACAACCTTATATTGCTAAAATTAAAGCACTTGAACCAGCATTAATGGCTTTATCTCACGATGAGTTAAGAGCAAAAACTGCCGAATTCAAAGAAAAAATTAAGCTAGCTCGTGCAAAACAAGATGCTGAAATTGCTGCAAAAAAAGCAGATGCTGAAAACACATCAGATATCGATTTAAGAGAAGATATCTATAATGCTATTGATACTCTAGAAAAAGAAGCATACGAAATTTCAGAAAAAGTATTAATGGAAATTCTTCCTGAAGCTTTTGCAGTTGTAAAAGAAACTGCAAGACGTTTTAAAGAAAATTCAACCATAACAGTTACTGCAACACCTAAAGACAGAGAACTTTCAGCTACAAAATCCTACATCACATTAGATGGGGATAAATCTATCTGGGCAAACCAATGGAATGCAGCAGGAAAAGAAATCACTTGGGATATGATTCACTATGACGTTCAGTTGATTGGTGGTATCGTTTTACATCAAGGGAAAATTGCCGAAATGCAAACAGGAGAAGGAAAAACTTTAGTGGCTACTCTTCCGCTATACTTGAATGCGTTAACTGGAAATGGAGTTCATTTAGTAACTGTAAATGACTACTTAGCAAAACGTGATAGCACTTGGAAAGCTCCTCTATTTGAATTCCACGGATTAACTGTCGATTGTATTGACAATCATTCTCCAAATTCTGATGCAAGAAGAAAAGCTTATGAAGCTGATATTACTTATGGAACAAACAATGAATTTGGTTTTGATTACCTAAGAGATAACATGGCACATTCGCCAGAAGATTTGGTTCAAAGAAAACACAATTATGCCATTGTCGACGAGGTTGACTCTGTATTGATTGATGATGCAAGAACTCCTTTAATTATTTCTGGTCCAGTTCCTGATGGTGATCGTCATGAATTTAACGAATTGAAACCAAAAATTGAAAATTTATTCAATCTTCAACGTCAACTTGCTAATGGATTTTTAGCAGAAGCCAGAAAATTGATTAAAGAAGGAAATACTAAAGATGGTGGTTTTCAGTTGTTGAGAGCTTATCGTTCGCTTCCAAAAAACAAAGCACTTATTAAATTTTTAAGTGAAGAAGGTGTAAAAGCACTTTTGCAAAAAACTGAAAATGAATACATGCAAGACAACAACCGCAAAATGCCAATTGTTGACGAAGCATTATATTTTGTAATTGAAGAAAAAAACAATCAAGTAGAATTGACTGATAATGGAATCAAATTCCTATCACAAGATACTGATGAAAGCTTTTTCGTACTTCCAGATATTGGAACTGAAATTGCTGCTATAGAAAAACAAAATCTAGAGAAAGATAAAGAAGCTGAAGCAAAAGAAAAATTATTTCAAGACTTCGGAATCAAATCGGAACGTATCCATACACTTACGCAATTACTAAAAGCTTACACTCTTTTTGAAAAAGATGTAGAATATGTTATCATGGATAACAAAATTCTTATTGTTGATGAGCAAACTGGTCGTATTATGGATGGTCGTCGTTATTCAGACGGATTACACCAAGCCATTGAAGCCAAAGAACAAGTAACCATTGAAGCTGCAACCCAAACTTTTGCTACAATTACACTTCAAAACTACTTCCGTATGTACAGCAAATTAGCTGGTATGACAGGAACTGCTGTTACAGAAGCTGGTGAACTTTGGGAAATTTACAAACTAGACGTAGTTGAAATTCCAACTAACAGAGGAATTTCTAGAAATGATAAAGAAGATTTAATCTATCGTTCTGTTCGTGAAAAATTTAATGCTGTTATTGAAGATGTAACTCAATTATCTGCATCAGGAAGACCTGTATTAATTGGAACAACATCAGTTGAAATTTCAGAATTATTGAGTAGAATGTTGAAAATGCGTGGTGTTGCTCACAATGTATTGAATGCCAAAATGCACAAAAGTGAAGCAGAAATCGTTGCTGAAGCAGGAAAACCTGGAGTAGTAACAATTGCAACAAATATGGCTGGTCGTGGAACCGATATTAAATTAACTCCAGAAGTAAAAGCTGCTGGTGGTTTAGCAATTATTGGTACTGAGCGTCACGATTCGCGTCGTGTTGACCGTCAGTTGCGTGGTCGTGCTGGTCGTCAAGGTGATCCAGGAAGTTCACAATTTTACGTTTCTCTTGAAGATAACTTAATGCGTTTATTTGGTTCAGAAAGAGTTGCAAAAGTGATGGACAGAATGGGATTGAAAGAAGGTGAAGTGATTCAACATTCTATGATGACTAAATCTATCGAAAGAGCTCAGAAAAAAGTAGAAGAAAATAACTTTGGTACTCGTAAACGTTTGTTAGAATATGATGACGTTATGAATGCTCAAAGAGAAGTAGTTTACAAACGTCGTCGTCATGCTTTACATGGAGAACGTTTGAAACTAGATATTGCAAATATGATGTATGATACTTGCGAAGTAATCGTTGGTGATAATAAAGCAAGTAATGATTTTAAAAACTTTGAATTCGAATTAATTCGTTATTTCTCGATAACTTCACCAGTATCAGAAGGTGATTTTGCAAAATTATCAGAAATGGAATTGACTGGTAAAGTTTATAAAGCTGCAATGCAATATTACACTGAAAAAACAGAAAGAAGTGCAAGAGAAGCATTCCCTATCATTGCTAATGTTTATGAGAAAGAAGGAAATACGTTTGAGAGAATTATAGTTCCTTTTACAGATGGTATCAAATCATTGAATGTTGTTACCGATTTGAAAAAAGCATATGAATCTCATGGAACACAATTAATTGCTGATTTTGAGAAGAATATCACACTAGCAATCGTTGATGAAGCTTGGAAAAAGCACTTACGTAAAATGGATGAATTGAAACAATCAGTTCAACTTGCTGTTCACGAACAAAAAGATCCATTACTGATTTATAAATTAGAAGCTTTTAATTTATTTAGAACCATGTTAGATGGCGTAAATAAAGAAGTTATTTCGTTCTTGTTTAAAGGTGATTTGCCACAGCAAAACAATAATATACAAGAAGCAAGAGAAGTAAAACGTAAGCAAGATTACATTGAATCTAAAGATGAAATCCCAAATAGCGACTCTCTAGCTGAACAAAACCGTGAAGCTGGACAAACGCAACAACGTCAAGTAACAGAGACTATCGTTCGTGATCAACCTAAGATTAACAGAAACGATAACGTTACAATCAAACACGTTATGAGTGGAAAAACAGAAAGCTTGAAATACAAAAAAGCTGAAAGTATGATTGCAAGTGGTGAATGGGTTATCGTTAACGAATAAGTAAATTTGCTCAAAATACAATCCTCAATTGTGAAAGCAGTTGAGGATTTTTTTATATTTGAAAAAAATAATTATATGTTTGAAAACAAAACATTATCTGATCAAGAAAACCCAAAAAGCATACAAGAGTATGTTATTTCAAGCCTTATTGCTGAACAACCTAAACGACTAATTATTGCTGCTTTATTAGAAAAAGGAATCGACGAAGAAGCTGCAAAAAAACTAATTGCTGATGGCGAAGACAAATTAATGGATGCAGAAAGAGCAGCAGCGAACAAAGATATACTATATGGAGCCATTTGGCTTGTAGTTGGAATCGCAATTACCTTTTCGGGAGTTGGATTGATAACCTACGGAGCTATTATTTATGGTTTATTTAGATTATTCAAAGGATTAAGTAATACAAATATTTTATAAAAAAACATGCAAAACATCATCGACCGCTTTATAAGCTATGTCATTATCGATACTGAATCGGATGCAAATTCTCCGACGACACCAAGTACTAAAAAACAATTAGATCTTGCCAATTTATTAGTTAAAGAATTAAATACTATCGGATTAACCGAAGTTACCATTGATGAAAATGGCTACGTTATGGGAACATTACCTAGCAATGTTGACCATGAAGTTCCAACAATTGGATTTGTTTCGCATTATGATACATCTCCAGATTTTACTGGTAAAGATGTAAAACCACAAATTATAGAAAACTATGATGGTGGCGATATTGTTTTAAATAAAGAGCAAAATATCATTCTTTCTCCAAGTTATTTTAAAGATTTATTATTGTATAAAGGACAAACTTTAATTACAACAAACGGATTAACACTTTTAGGCGCTGATGATAAAGCTGGCTTAACGGAAATTGTTACTGCTATGGAATATTTAGTACAACATCCTGAAATTAAGCACGGTAAAATTAGAGTTGGATTTACACCAGATGAAGAAATTGGTCGTGGTGCTGATATTTTTGATGTAGAGAAGTTTGGTGCAAAATGGGCTTACACTATGGACGGAAGTCAAATTGGTGAATTAGAGTATGAAAACTTTAATGCTGCTGGAGCAAAAATCAAATTCAAAGGAAAAAGTGTACATCCTGGTTATGCCAAAGGTAAAATGATAAACTCAATGCTTATTGCAAATGATTTTATAAACCAATTACCAAAGAATGAAATTCCACAAGAAACAGCAGATTATGAAGGATTTTACCATGTTGTAGGTCTTTCAGGAAGTATTGAAGAAAGTGTAGTTGAATTGATTATTCGTGATCATGATGCCAATTTATTTCAAGAAAGAAAAAATAAAGTTTTAGAAATTGCTGAAGGAATTAATAAAAAATTCGCTCAACAATTTGGCGAAGATATTTGTATTGCAGAAGTAAAAGACCAATACTACAACATGCGTGAAAAAGTTGAACCAATGATGTTTATTGTAGATTTAGCCGAAGAAGCTATGAAGCAATTAGGAATCACACCGTTAATAAAACCAATACGTGGAGGAACAGACGGCTCAAGATTATCTTACATGGGATTACCGTGTCCGAATATATTTGCTGGAGGGCATAATTTTCATGGAAAATATGAATATGTTCCAGTAGAAAGTATGCAAAAAGCCGTTGATGTAATTGTAAAAATTGCTGAACTAACAGCTACAACAGATTTTTCAGAGAAATAATCATTTTTTGTATGGACGAAAAAAATCCTTGGATGAAATATGATTATTGGGATGATGAAATTGAAATAATTAAATCAATTCTCAATAAAACCGAATTAATTGAAACTACAAAATGGGGTGGAATTGTTTATACCATAAATAACAAAAACGTCATTGGAATTGGAGCTTTCAAAAATTATTTTGCTCTTTGGTTTTACAACGGAGTATTTCTAAAAGATGAATTAAATGTTTTAGTTAATGCCAATGAAGGTGTGACAAAAGCACTTCGTCAGTGGCGATTTACTTCTAAAGAGGAAATCAACGAAAAAAAGATTTTAGCTTACATCAATGAAGCAATTGCAAATGAGAAAGAAGGAAAATCGATTAAACCAACTAAGAAAGCAAGAATTGTTTGTGCGTTTTTAGATGCCGAATTAGAATCAGATAAAGAACTTTCTATTGCTTTTGAAAAATTTACATCTTCTAAACAGAATGAGTTTCTTGAATATATTGAAACTGCAAAGCAAGAAAAAACTAAACTTGCAAGATTTGAAAAAATCAAACCCATGATTTTAAATAATATAGGTTTGAATGACAAATACAGATAAAATAGTCAAAAAAAATCCCAAACTTCATCATTTGAAATTTGGGATTTTTTAATGTTAGAATCTAAACTTATGCTTTCTTGTTCAAAGCAGCACTCATTTCAAGCGATATAGCAGACTTTTCCATTTTTAATTTTCCTGACATTGTTTCAATAACAACTGTAGTTTCAGCTAATTCAGCAATTTTACCATGAAAACCACTTTTAGTGACTATTTTATCACCTACTTTCAAACTACTTTCAAACTCTTTCTCTTTTTTAGCTTTCTTTTGTTGTGGCACTATCATAAATAAATAGATTACAACAAACATTAGAATAAACGGTAAAAACTGACTTATCTGTTCCATATTTTTTATTATTTAAATTTATATTAAACCTCTTCCGGCTTTATTAACTCTATTATTTTTTTGGAAATCTTTTACAAGATTATCTAAAATTCCATTAATAAAAAGACTACTTTTTGGTGTTGAGTATTCTTTTGCAAGTTCTAAATATTCATTAATTGTAACTTTCAAAGGAATTGATGGAAATTTCAAAAATTCACAAATAGCCATTTTCAAAATTATCGTATCCAATTCGGCTATTCGTTCTACATCCCAATTTGGAGTTTTATCAATAAATTCTTTTGCTAATTCACTTTCGTTTAAAACAGTTTTTCTAAACAATGCTGATGCAAAATCTTTATCTTCTTCGTCTTTATAAATCGCTGGAACTTTTATCAAATCAGCATCTGCTGACATATGACGCAATTGCTTTTGAATTTGAGTATTTACAACAGGAATATCGTCTACCCAAGTCAATTTAAAATCTTCTAAGTAAGAATATAATTTTTCATTTGGAGCAATCAATTCAGAGAACATATCTACCACAAAAAAGCGCTCTTCTTCAAAAGTAACCGCTTTTTTAGCCATGTAATTCTGATACAAATCACTTTGCTTTACATCTTGCAAAAGCAACAAAATCGTATCATCATTAGCTTGCCAGTTGTTGATTTTTCTTTTTTCAAGAGCAATACTCAACGAATTACTTTCTTCTAAAGCAACAAGAATAGGATTATTAACAAAACGTTGGTTTGGATTTCGCTCTTCTGGTGTAGCAAGATGCTTTTTCTGAGCAATTTCGATATATTCTATTTCCTTTTTTCGAATTTCGACTAAAGAAGACAACATTATTAGATATAAATCTAAAATATTTTCTAGACTAGCTTGCAAAAATTTTTCTTGTTTTTCAAGATCATCAGAACCACTTTGGTGCATAGCATAAATAGCTTGCATCACTTTTATACGGATATGTCTTCTGTTTAACACGGATAAGAACTTTTAAAAATTAACAAAGCGAAAGAAAATGCTCTTTCGCTTTGCAAAAATAAAACTATTTTTTTTAAACACTTAACTATTTAGCGTTTTCTTTTTTTCTTTGTTCGATTCTAAGTTCTGCAATTGCCATTGCCGCTTTTTGAGGCGTCAAATTGTTTGCTTTAGCATAATCAAAAATTTCTAAAGTTGTATTGTAGATATTTTCTGTTCTACGCATTGATTCTGCTTTGTCGTAATGAGCAATTTCTGCATAAACATTGATAATTCCACCTGCGTTGATTAAGAAATCTGGCGCATAAACAATACCTCTTTCTTGCAAAATTGGTCCGTGAACGTTTTCATTTGCCAACTGATTGTTAGCTGCTCCAGCAATAACTTTAGCATTTATCTTGTAAACTGTATCGTCATTGATAGTGGCTCCAAGTGCGCAAGGTGCATAAATATCAACATCTGCAGTATATAAATCGCTTCCTGTATAGATTGAAGCGCCATATTTTTTACTTACTTCTTCAAGACGTCCTTCGTTGATATCTGCAATTTGAACCAAAGCTCCTTCTTTAGTTAAATACTCAACTAAAGTTTCACCAACGTGACCGATTCCTTGAACTAATATTTTTTTTCCGTCTAAATTATCTGAACCAAATTGGTATTTAGCAGCAGCTTTCATTCCCATGTAAACACCATAAGCGGTTACTGGAGAAGGATTACCAGATCCACCACGAGATTCTGAAATTCCTGTAACGTATGGAGTTACATCGCGAACAGTATCCATATCGGCAGTTACCATACCAACATCTTCTGCTGTAATGTATCTTCCTGATAAGGAATGAACAAACTCACCAAATTTACGCATCATTTCTGGCGTTTTTTGAGTTTTAGCGTCACCAATAATAACTGCTTTTCCTCCACCTAGATCTAAACCTGTAATTGCAGATTTATAAGTCATACCACGAGAAAGACGTAAAACATCGTTTAATGCTTCCCATTCGTTTGCATAATTCCACATTCTAGTTCCACCCAAAGCTGGCCCTAAAACTGAATTGTGAATACCAATTATTGCTTTTAATCCTGTATCTTTGTCGTTGCAAAAAACAATTTGCTCGTGATTATCAAATGATAGTTGTCCGAAGACCGGATCCATTTTTTGAAGCTCTTTTGGAGTTGTGATTTCTGTAGTCATAAAAATATATTTGGGTTGCGACTTTATCAATAAGTCATCGCAAATTTAACTTTTTATTCAAAATAATTCATGAAATTTAGTTTTAATTAGCATATTGTTAATAAAATTAATTTTTACTGAATATTTTAAAAATGAATTATTTCTATCATTTTAACAATAATAGGGTTGATTCAAGAAACAATTAAAGAATTAAAATGAAAGAATTACAATATTTAAATAAATATTTTGTCAAATATAAATACCGATTTTTATTAGGTATTGTCATCACAATTGTTGCGCAAATCTTTAGATTGTTTACTCCAAAATTAATTAGTAAGTCATTTAAAGCCATTGAAGACTTTCATAAAAACAACATAAGTAATGAAATAATTAAAAGTCAATTGATAGAAAATATCCTTTTAATTGTTGGAACTACAATAATTGCAGGGATTTTAACTTTCTTGATGCGTCAAACTTTAATTGTAATGTCGCGTCATATCGAATTTGATTTAAAAAATGAAGTTTTTAAGCATTATGAGGTTTTAGATCAGAACTTTTACAAACAAAATCGTACTGGAGATTTGATGAGTAGAATTAGTGAAGACGTTGCCAAAGTGCGAATGTATGTTGGACCAGCTGTGATGTACACTATAAATACGTTAATTACTTTTACAATTGTGATTATATATATGTATAATGTTTCACCAAGATTAACATTATACACACTTCTACCCTTGCCTATTTTATCGTTTATCATTTTCAAATTGAGTGTTGAAATCAACAAACGAAGTACTATTTTTCAGCAATATTTATCTAAAATTTCAAGTTACACACAAGAAGTTTTTTCAGGAATTAGAGTTATAAAAGCTTATGGTTTGGAAAAACAACATCAAAACAACATTATTGATTTAGCAAAAGAAAGCAAATCAAAGAGTATGAGTTTGGCCAATGTTCAATCCTTTTTTGGTCCGTTGATGGTTACTTTAATTGGAGTGAGTAACTTGGTTGTGATTTATTTTGGTGGAATGATGTACATAAATGGAGAAATTGATAGCATCGGAAAAATTGCCGAATTTATTTTATATGTAAACATGCTAACTTGGCCTGTAGCTACAATTGGTTGGGTATCATCGTTAGTACAAGAAGCAGAAGCATCTCAAAAAAGATTGAATGAGTTCTTGAAAGTGGAACCTGAAATTAAAAACACCAATCCAAATCATTCCATAATCAAAGGAGAAATTGAATTTAAAAATGTGAGTTTCACATACGATGATACCAATATTGAAGCTTTGAAAAACGTTTCTTTTAAAGTTGCAAAAGGACAAACTCTTGCAATTTTAGGTAAAACAGGTTCAGGAAAATCGAGTATTCTAACTTTAATTACTAGAATGCACGATGTAAAAGTTGGTAAAATTTTAATGGATGGAACTCCTTTGGCGGAACTAAATCTATATGATTTAAGAAACAGCATCGGAATTGTTCCACAAGATGCCTTTTTATTTTCTGATTCTATAAAGAATAATATTAAGTTCGGAAAAGAAAATGCTACTGACGAAGAAGTATTTGAAGCAGCTAGAAAATCAGTAGTTCATGATAATATCATTCAGTTCAACCAACAATATGAAACCATTCTTGGTGAAAGAGGAATTACACTTTCTGGCGGACAAAAACAACGTGTTTCTATTGCCAGAGCGATTATAAAAAACCCTGAAATTCTACTTTTTGACGATTGCCTTTCAGCAGTTGATACAGAAACCGAAGAACAAATTTTGAATAATTTATTGGAAGTTTCTAAAGATAAAACCACAATAATTGTTAGTCATAGAGTTTCCTCAGCAAAAAATGCTGATATAATTATAATTTTAGAGGAAGGAAAAATCATCCAACAAGGTTCTCATAATCAATTAGTAAACCAAGAAGGCTATTACAAAGAACTTTATTACAAACAACTTTCTGAAAAAGAAGTAGAATAATTCTTGCATCGTAACATTTTTTTTATCATTTTCGTAAAAGAAAAACTACACTAATTGACAGAACGAATATGAGAGAACACGACATGTTAGAAAAAGATGAAATTTTTTCTAAAGTATTGAGAGCAGGAAGAAGAACTTATTTCTTTGATGTAAGAGCTACAAAAGCTGAAGATTACTACATTACCATTACTGAAAGTAAAAAATTTACCGAAGAGGATGGATCATTTCACTTTAAAAAGCATAAAATTTATTTGTACAAGGAAGATTTTACAGCTTTCAAAGAAATTTTAGACGAAATGACATCGTTTGTATTAAACAATAAAGGTGAGGAAGTAATTTCTGAAAGACACCAAAAAGATTTCAAAAAAGAATATTTCACCGAAAAAACAGAAGGCGAAGAAGAACCAAAGACAACTAGCTTTACCGATATTGATTTTGATGATATTTAAAATAAAAACAGACTCCAAAAGTTGAAAGATTTTTGGAGTTTTTAATTTAAGAACCTGAAAAACTTCAACAGAAACTGGTTAACGATTAGTTCTTATGAAAAGCTCCGCAAATGTCTCCTGACTTTGCGGAATTTTTTTATTATATTTGATGAAACCTATAATTAAGTATACAAACAAAATATCAAGTTTTGATTAAATTCAAATTTATTTGGAAAACATAATTGTTATAAAAAGTGACCATAAATTGGCGCAAAGTCAGGAGACATTTGCGCAGCGCAGTGCATCGAAGAACTCTTTGTGTAGCATGGGTGGTACATATATATTGAAAGTAACTTTAAATGAAGAGATAGTTAATAAATTAATTATTAAAAACTAAAAAAATGAAAAAAAATCTGTTGATATTGATCTATTTTTTTTGTTTTACTACAAATGCACAGATTATTAATTTCCCTGATTCAAATTTTTTAAACAAACTTCTTCAATCTTCCCCAAGTAATTCAATAGCTACAAATATTTTAAATAATCAATTTAAAATAGACTCTAATAATAATGGTTTTATTGAACAATTGGAAGCATTACAAGTAAAAAGTTTAAATATTGGGTTTTCAAACATATTTGATTTAACTGGAGTAGAATATTTTTCAAATTTACAAAACTTATCATTTAGTTATACATTTGTATCTAATTTTCATTTCCCCCAACTTAATAGTTTAAAACTTTTATATTGCCCAAATAGCAATATTTCAACATTAAATCTCTCTGGATTAAGCTCATTAGAGGTTTTAAATGTTAATGTTAATAATATTTCAAATATTGATTTTTCAAATCTGATAAATTTGAAACAAGTTTATTGTGAACAAAATCAACTAACAAATTTAGATTTTAGTAACAATCCGATGCTAGTCGAGTTAGTTTGTAGTAGCAATTTATTAACTAACATTAATATTAAAAATGGTATTACACAACCTATTGGTAATCAAACAATTTATCAAAATTGCTGGAATAGTAATAATCCAAATTTAACAACTATTTGCGCAGATACTAACGAGGTTACTCCATTACAAACATTTTTGGCTACTTGTAATGGCATTCAACCATTAGTTACCAGTAATTGTGGTTTGGGTAGTGAGGAGTTTGTTGCTAATAAAGTAGTTTTATATCCTAATCCAACTAATAACTTTGTTACATTACATAATGAAGAAGGTTTTTTTACTACTGTTGTTATTTATAATTATCTTGGTCAAGAACTAAAACAATTGTCAATTGTCGATGAAATGACAACAATTGATTTAAGTAATTTTTCTAAAGGTATTTACTTTTTAAATTTATTAGGAGAAAAAAATGAAGTAGTAAAAATTATAAAACAATAAAAAATAAAAACAGACTCCAAAAGTTGAAAGATTTTTGGAGTTTTTAATTTTCTAAACTATGCAAAAAATTCTAGCTTTTTTAAACAAGTATGCTTTTCATTTGAATCTAACAATCATTTTATTTTGGTTGTATATTATTTATGAAAATTACCAACATATTCAACAAAACGATTCCTTTGAAGAACGAAAATTCTACTTTGTTGTTCCAGTATTATTTATTTTACTTTCAGTTTTTAATATGTATATGGCTAACAAACGTAGAAAACAAAACTAAGCAATTCGCAAGCCGTTTTCTACTTTTAAATCGGATGATAAAAGAACTACTTCATCCTCATTTACGGAACCTAAAACTAAACATTCACTCATGAATTTTCCAATTTGTTTCTTTGGGAAGTTCACAACTGCTATGATTTGTTTTCCAACCAAATCTACTTTAGCATATCGCTTTGTGATTTGTGCAGACGATTTTTTTATTCCGATTTCAGCACCAAAGTCAATCGTTAATTGATACGCAGGTTTTCTAGCTTCAGGAAAATCATTAGCTTCAATTATTGTTCCTACTCGCATTTCTACTTTTTCAAAATCATTCCAAGTAATTGGTTCCATAAAATTGCATTTAGATACAAAAATACAATTTGTATAGTTTTTATGTTATTAAAAAACGAATTGATTAAATAAATTCCCTAACTTTATAATTCACAAATTATGACCTTTCATCCTACATGAGAATAGCACTTTTTTCCAATGAATTTCCGCCTAATATCTATGGTGGCGCAGGAGTACATATCGATTTTTTAAGTAAAGAATTAGCAAAACTCGGGCAAGTTGAAGTACGATGTTTTGGAAATCAACTAGAAGAAAAAGATGCTATGAACATTATTGGAATTCAATCTTCGTTGACTAAAATGGAAGATGCATCGAATCCGCACATCAAAATGTTTCATAATTTGAGTAAAAATGTTGAAATGTCGCAACACACTTTACTTGCAGATGTAATTCATTGTCATACTTGGTATACACATTTAGCAGGAATTTTTTCGAGAGAATTATTGCAAGTTCCATTGATATTAACAACGCATAGCCTTGAAACTCATCGACCTTGGAAAGTAGAACAATTAGGAAATGGTTATTTTCTTTCTCGTTGGATTGAAAATCATGCATACAATACAGCTGATGGCGTAATTGCTGTTAGCGAACAAATGAAAACTGATGTCGTTGAAGCTTATGGAATTAATCCTGAAAAAGTTACTGTAATCCATAACGGAATTGATCCTGAATTTTACAAACCAACATTTGACAACAATTTATTGTTAGAATATGATATAAATCCTGAAATTCCATTTGTACTTTTTGTGGGAAGAATTACGCGTCAAAAAGGTATTTCGCAGTTGATTTCGGCAGCTAAATATTTTAATGAAAATTGTCAAATTGTTTTGTGTGCAGGCGCACCTGATACTGAAGAAATTGCAAAAGAAACAGAAGATTTAATTGCAGAATTGAAATCACAAAGAGATGGAGTTATCTTAATTTCTGAAATGCTTCCGAGAGAAAAAATCAAAGTATTGTACAGTCATGCAAGAGTTTTTGCTTGTCCGTCATTGTACGAACCATTTGGAATCATAAATCTTGAAGCGTTGTCATGCGAAACTCCAGTTGTAGGAAGTGCCGTTGGTGGAATTCCAGAAATTATTACCGAAGGTGAAACTGGTTATTTAATTCCGCTAGAAAGTGTATCAAGAACCGATTTTAATCCGAAAAACCCAGAAGAATTTCAGCGTAATTTTGCTACTAAAATAAATTTATTTCTTGAAAATGAAACTTTGGCGACAACAATGGGACAAGCCGGAAGAAAAAGAGTTTTAGAAAAATTTAGTTGGGAATCTATTGCAAAAACAACTTACAACTATTACGAAGAAGTGATTTCAAAATTTGAAAAAGAAAAAGCATAAATACTAAAAAAATGAAAAAAAGTACATTAGCCATTA
>LNFM01008387.1_pt1 | contig 15647 bp, 19 predicted proteins | sample 596031 | NCBI WGS metagenome assembly LNFM01 (sample SAMN04254537, study PRJNA301005) | activated carbon metagenome | isolation source: dual media filters at the Ann Arbor, Michigan drinking water treatment plant | place: USA: Ann Arbor | reverse complement strand
ACCCCCGAATTCAATCGGGCTGCAACCTTACGGATGCAGCCCGGCATGAATGATCAGCCGCCGCCCGCGGCAGCCTCGATCTGCTTCTGGATCTTCTCCAGATTGAAAGAGCCTGGCGACTGGCTCGGCGGGTATTCCTTCATCGACATGAGGAATTTGCCGGCCAATGCCTGCAGTGGCACGACCACAAAGGCCCGCGAGAGGAACCAATCATTGTATGTGTTCGCGTTATGCTGAGCACGCTCAAACGGATCGCGCCGCAGGTTGAAGAGCAGCGGAACTCGTAGTTCGGTAAATGGCTCGCGCCACACCTCGAATGCCTGACCCCGGTTCTCCAGGAATACGACCTTCCAGGCATCGTAACGGATCGCCACGACCTGGCCGTCGTCATTGACGTACATGAATTCCTTGCGTGGCGATTCCTTCACTTTGCCGGTGAAGTAGTCGAGCATGTTGTAGCCGTCGAGGTGGTTGCGGTACTTGCGGCCGTTCAACTCGACGCCCTGTAACAACTTGTCCTTGATGTTTGGATCTCCAGCCGCGGCGGCGAACGTCGGCAACCAGTCCTCGTGCGAGACGATGCCGTTGAGCGTCGTGTTGGCGGGGAACTGACCCGGCCATCGCGCAAAGGCCGGTACGCGGTACGCGCCCTCCCAGTTCGAGTTCTTCTCGCTTCGGAACAGGGTCGTTCCGGCATCCGGCCAGGTGTTGAAGTGAGGTCCGTTATCGGTCGAGTAAAGCACGATCGTGTTGTTGGCGATGCCGAGATCGTCGAGCAGTTTTAGCAATTGGCCGACATTCATGTCGTGCTCGACCATGCCGTCCTGGTACTCGTTGCCGGTCGGCCCCGACAGCCCTTCGTGCTCCTTCCTGACATGCGTGCGGAAATGCATGCGGGTGGCGTTCCACCAGCAATAGAACGGCTTGCCGGCGGCCTGCTGCCGCTTGATGAAGTCCATCGCGGCTGTGCAGGTTTCATCGTCGACCGTTTCCATCCGCTTCTTGGTCAGCGGGCCGGTGTCCTCGATGGTCTGCGTGCCATCCGCATTGGCCTTGACTCGCAGCACGCCGCGGGGACCGAACCGCTTCCGGAATTCGGGATCTTTCGGGTAATCGCGGTTCTCCGGCTCTTCCTCGGCATTGAGGTGATAGAGGTTGCCAAAGAACTCATCGAAACCGTGTTGCGTCGGCAGGTGCTCGTCGCGGTCGCCCTGGTGGTTCTTGCCGAACTGACCGGTGGCGTAGCCCCGGCTCTTCATGACGGTCGCTTGCGTCACATCCGTCTTCTGCCAACCCTCTTTGGCGCCGGGGAGACCAACCTTGGTCATGCCGGTTCGCACAGGCACATTGCCGCCGATGAAAGCGGCGCGACCGGCGGTGCACGATTGCTGTCCATAGTAATCCGTGAACGACAGTCCTTCTCGGGCGATCCGGTCGATGTTGGGCGTCATGTAGCCCATCATGCCGCGGTTGTTTTGGCTGATGTTCCAGATGCCGATGTCGTCGCCCCAGATCACCAGAATGTTCGGCGGACGACCGGCAGCCGCGGCCGGCTGCTGCTGGGCCTGAGCGGTTTGAACTGTAGCGGTCGAGCCTACCGCCGAGGTCGCTACGAGTGCGGTGCCGGCAAGCAGCAAATTGCGGCGATCAAGTTGGCTGGACGAATTGTCGTTGCTGCCGGCGGTCGAACTCTTGCGTTCGTCATTCATCGTTAACCTCCTGTCGTTGCGCCTGGTTTGCGCGGGTCGGCTTTCATGTGCACTACGCAGCGAAAGCCGATATGGCTGGTGGACGTGTCGACCGGATGCGGATGACGCGCAGCCGGACGGTAGCGGCGGCAGTAATTCGGCGCGCACAGATGCGAGCCGCCTTTGATGACCCTGCGCGGAATCCTGATGGTGGGCTGGTTGGGGTCATGACTCGCGGCTTCGGATCCGCCGCGCGGATTCTCGGGGATGCAGCACGCCTTCGGTGCGTCCGCCTCGTGCTTCGGCGAATACCAGTCGTTCGTCCATTCCCAGACATTGCCTATCATGTCGTAGACGCCGTAGCCGTTCGGCGGAAACGCCGTCACTGGCGAGGTGCGCGGAAAACCGTCCTCGTTCAGATTTTGGTGCGGAAAGTTGCCCTGCCAGGTATTGGCCATGTGCTGGCCGTCGGGTGAAAGGTGATCGCCCCACGCATATTCCGCGCCGTCGAGTCCGCCACGCGCGGCAAACTCCCATTCAGCCTCACGCGGCAGCTCCTTGCCCGCCCATTTCGCATATGCCGCCGCATCGGCGTGGCAGACGTGCACGACAGGATGATTATCGAGCGCATTGACGTTGCTCTTGCGCCCGTAGGGATGACGCCAGTCGGCCTGCTTGGTAAAACTCCACCACTGTGACCAGTCACGCAGATCGACGGCATGCTTTGGCGGCGTGAACACCAGCGAACCCGCGTACAGCATGTGCGGCAGCGCGCCGGGATAATCTTTCGGGTCGGGCGGAATCTCGGCGAGCGTTACGTGTCCAGTCGCACGCACGAATTCCTTGAACTGCCGGTTGGTCACCGGCGTCCGATCGATGAAAAATGCATCGACGGTAACGCGATGAACGGGAGCCTCTTCCGGGTAGTGCCGATCCGAGCCCATACGGAACGTGCCGCCGGGAATCCGGACCATTCCATCGCGAAGCCTTGGCGCGACATCGACCGCGCCGTAATCCTCAAGCGCCATTGCGAACTCCCTCGGTAATGGAATCCCGGAGAGAACTTGTATTCAAAAGCGATCGATCAGAGTCGAATCCGCTTCTGGTCAGTCAAACATGGCCCAACTGCCGCACGTCTGGTTCGCCCAGCAAAGCGGGATGCAGGGATGGTCGCAATGCAAATTCGGCAAATCTTCAGTGACGGGTAAGGCCGGTCGGCCGCGGTCGGTGCAAGGTGACCGATGGCGGTTCGCCGAACAGGGCGCGATACTGCGTCGCAAATCTTCCTGCTTCCCAAAACCCGTGATCCATCGCGGTCTGGGTGACGGTCGACATCTCAGGCGTAGCCATCAGAAGTGCGCGCCGTACCAGGTGCATGCGGCGCAGCCACAGATATTGGACAGGCCCCATGCCGAAATTCTCCACGCAGCAGGAGCGCAAGCTGCGTTCGGACGCTCCCGTCGCGGCACAGATCTCAGCGAGATACAATGGCTGCAGGAGGTTCTCCGCCAGAAATTCCTCCAGACGCCGGATGATCCGCGCGTGATTTCGTGCGGCGTTGGTCGTCTTCACAGGCAGGCCCTGTTCGAGACATCGAACCATCAGGTAAACCAACTCGTCGTCGATGGCGTGAACGACCTCGACGTGCGTCAGCTTCTCATCGGACGCTTCTATACGGCGGCCGAGTTCCTGATGGAGATGTAGCAAACGCGACATCGGCACGGGATTGGGCCGGACGAGAGAGGCAATCGAGGACACGTCGAGCTCGTGTCCGCATACGAGCTTGCTTGCGGAAGCGAGTTCGTCGGGCGGGAGCGACATCGAGCCCCAGCGAGAGGGGCCTTCGGTCCTTCGATGCATCACGCTTGAATTGTTCACGATCAGGACGCCGGGCGCGACCTCCACGCCACAATGGTACATGCGCGGCTGTTGCGCATCGGTGAGAAAGGCAACCTTTGCACGCTCGGGCGCGGTGGAGCGTAGCAGCACGCGAGGCAGGCGCTCTTCGCCCTTTGTCATCCAGATCTTGTTGAACTTGATTTGAGTGAGCCGGCCGCGAAAGACGCCGCGTGACGTGGGCAAAAGCTCAAAATCGCCAACCGGAAGCGCCTGCTGAAAAGCGAGCGGATCGCCGAAATTCCTGACTGAGCCACCGGTCACAACTTTTCTCCCAACTCACCAAAGCGAGCGACACGGAGAATGCGGAATACGCGCCTGCCCAATTGCAATCGAGATATGTTAGGCTGCCACCCTGAGGTTGTCGGTTCACTTTTTAGCTAGCGCGGGCCGCAACAGGGAGCATCATAGCGGGTCTCGCCGCAATCTCCGTTGCCGGTCCGCCCTGAAGACGCGCGGCCTGTTTCCTCGCGTTCTGTCTCTCCGCGTACGGTGCCATGTAGGTCGAGTTGGACTTTAGGCTTACGTGCGGGCCCCGCGCGGGCCGATCACTGACTGCGCCACCACGCGAAATTCCGCAATAACTTCAAGGTGATTTGCCCAGTCCAGTCTTCTCATCAAAAATTTTCCGCTTAACCTGTCGGGCAAATCAAAAGTAAAATCCCGCCATCCTGTCCCGAGAGAGGGGCGTTGGCCATCGTCACGAACGTTGGGACAGGTCGTGGTGGACGCGGCAGCGTCGCGCGCGAGCGCTGTTCACAGGGCGATGTTCGTGAGTGAACGAGAGCGCGCAAGACGAGCGACGTTGTTGCGTACGGCAAAACCGTGTGGTCCTGACACCCGTTGCTGGTGCCAAGTTGTGCGGAGGCGAAGTCATCTCAACCGAGATGATCAGCCGCTAATTCGCCAACGACGGTGACAAGACGAATTCGTCGCCGAGGAGAGCGCGGCATAAGCCGTAAGACCATTGCGCAGGGAATGCCGGAGTGTTCCGACTGTACCTGTATGCTCGTGTGCGTTTTCTATACGCACTATTGCACACGAGACCGCGGGTGCAGCGTGCACCCGGCATTCCCTGCTCCCTCCAACTTCGAGGGACAAGGTTCATGCAAAGCCTCGGGCTTTTGAGCCGCGGGATAGCGGAGTCATGTCCAGCGGTTGTGCCCTCACCGTCTTCGCTAAAATTTTCGCTAAAGTTTCGGCGTGGCTGCGTTGCGAAAGCTCGACGAAGCAAAGAGCCGCATCCGCATTCACCATACGCGTCAGCGATTGCAACGATAGGCCGCAGGTGACTGGATACCCAGTCCGTCGAAAGGTATGACAATATGGCAGACGTCGCCAGCCAGCCAAGAGGCGCCCAAGCGCCCATCGCGAACCAGGACCGAGCCCTCATCCGCCCTCCCGCCACTGACGCCACGCCGAGAGAACGAAACAAACAAAATTCAGGCATCACATGAAAATCCGCATGCTGCTTTCCCTGCTGGCGGCAATCGCGGCCGCCTCGCCCGCGACCGCCGAGCCGTGCAGTTCAGTAGCGTCACGCAGCACCATCGCCGAAACACTGCGGCGCGTCGCAGAGGACCGGCCGGTCAATCTCACCTTCCAGACCAGGGCCGAAGGCGTGAAGATGTCGGATAATCTCAAGCTGAAATATCCCGACGCGATGACGATCATCCTGCAGAACGAGTTCAGGCAGTTGATCGTGAGGGAGGATCGCTTTGAGGTCATCATGTGGCCCGCGACCCACCCGGAACGGCTCACCGTGCCCTTTGCTGCGATCAGGGCGTTCTGGGACAACGCAACGCTGAAGTGCTCCACCAGTTGAAATGCCCACCCGGACAGGTGCGCACCACACAGCGTGCCTGGCCCGGGCCGTGCAGGACGGTGGCGTCTGCACTACACCATCGCCCAGACGCTTCGACTTGATTCCGGGACCGGGATGAATTGAAGTGCTGTGACGGTCGATGTCGCCTCGGCGCCAGCGCTTCACTTGCGAATGGAACCGAAACCCGTGGTCGGCGTTGCCGAGGGCCTCAACTCTTACAGGAGCACCACATGAGCCGCGGATTTCCATCGATGACCGCCTTGTTGGGACTGCTAGCCGTTGCCGGATATCAGAACCGGGACAAGATCGCGGAAATGCTCCGCAATGCGGGAGGTGACCAGGCGAAGCCAGGCACCGGCGACCCGCTGGGCGGGATGCTTGGCAATCTCGGCGGGATGCTGGGCGGTGCCGGCGCAGGCGGCCTCCTCAGCGGCGGCCTCGGCGAGCTGCTGGACAAATTCAAGCAGAACGGCGAAGGCGAAACGGCCGAATCCTGGGTCAATCAAGGTCCCAACAAGGAAGTCTCGCCGCCGCAGCTCAAGCGGGCGATTGGCGCCGACGTGCTGGCGCAGCTCCAGCAGCAGACCGGGCTTTCGCAGGAAGAGCTTCTCGCCCGACTGTCGCGCGAGCTTCCGGACGCGGTCGACAAATACACCCCCGAAGGCCGTTTGCCCGTCGCGTGAGCGGCGGATTGTCAAGTTTCATCAGAAGGATATAGCGCAATGGGCATCATCTGGACGATCATCATCGGGTTTGTCGCAGGCGTGGTTGCAAAATTCATCATGCCTGGTGACAACGAGCCGTCCGGCTTCATTCTCACCACCATTCTGGGAATCGTCGGCGCATTCGTGGCGACTTGGCTTGGCCAGGCGCTCGGATGGTATAGTGCGGGGCAAGGTGCCGGCTTTATCGGCGCCATCGTCGGCGCCGTCATCGTGCTGTTCGTCTACGGGCTGGTGGCAGGGCGACGCCGCGCCATCTGACCCCGGTCACCGCCGGTCAGCCCGGTCAACCACCCGGTGGCCGGGCGGCCATCACCACTGGGTCACCGTCCGGTGGCCCGCCGGATCAGCGCGCAGATTCCGGTCATGCGCGCAATCGGGTGCTCGACGAACAGGCGGCACGAAGCCAGCGCGGATTGCAGCGTCGGCGGCGGCGGGGGCGGCTTGAGCTGCAGCGCCAGCACGGCGCCATGGGCGTGCCCGAGCGCGCGGGTGGATCGCGTCAGCGCGTTGAGCCGCCCCTGCTCCTGCAACGGTACCAGCATGGTGCGCACCAGCGCCAAATAGGTCGGCCAATACGCGAGATGCCGGTACATGCTGGCAATCAACTTCGGCTCGGTGTCCTCGCCGAATGTGTTCAATTCCCCAACTAGGGCCGCGACTTCGGGGTCGAGCGCATCCATCGGCGGCAACTCCGGAATCCTGGTGCCCAATGGCTTCGGTGCGGCGCCGGCGGGCGCAATCGTCTCGGCCGGCCGTGGTTCGTAATGCGCCAGCAGCGCCGACAGCACGACCAGCGCCAGCGCGTTGGTATATTGATAGCTGTCGAGCACGTCGCAAATCAGCGCCCGCTCGGTCGCATCGACGCCGGCGGCGAGCAAGGTGTCGGCGGAAAAGGCCGGCCATTGCGGCAGCGCGATCGTGCGCCTTACGGCTTCCGCATGCAGCGGCGCATCGCCGAGATAGAGCGGACGCACGGTCGACCACGTCCATTCCAGCGCGCCCGGCATGGTGGCAAGGTTGCGCCAGATCAGGTTGACGACGCTGGTGCCGAGAACCTGGCGGATGTCGGCATAGATGTCGGCGATCTCGCCTTTGGCATCGGACTCGAGAACCGACGGAACGCTCTCTGCCATCAGGCGTGCTCAGTCCCGAAATTCGGCCGTCACGGTGCCGAGCCCATCGAGCTCCATCTTCACCGTGTCGCCGGCGTTGAGCCACACGGTTTTCACGAGACTCCCCGTCAGCACGATCTGGCCGGCATGCAGGCCCTTGCCCCCCTCGGCGAGATGATTGGCGAGCCACGCCAGCGCGTTGTGCGGATGGCCGAGCACGTCGGCACCGGTGCCGCGGCCGGCTTCATCGCCGTTGATGAGCGCGCGGCCGGAGACCTTGAGCAGGTCGGGCGCCTTGGTGCGCGCCACAGGTTTGCCGAGCACGCAGCCGGCGGCGAAGAAATCATCGGCGACGAGCGTCGGCGCTCCCATCGTTTCCCAGTTGACGTAGCGGTCGTCGACGATCTCGATCGCGGGGAAGTAAGCCTCGATCGCTTCCATCACCCACTCTGCCGTGAACGGCTCCTCGCTCGGCGACAGATTGCGCGCCAGCCGCACCGCGATCTCGCATTCGACGCCGACGCGGACGTAATCGCCGAATCGCAGCTTCGCGCCGCTCTCGTGCACGCCCTTGGCGAAAACGCCGCCGGCACAGGGATGAGGAATATCGAGATATTGCTGCATGACCGCGCTGGTGCAGCCGATCTTGTATCCGACCAGACTGCCTGCGTTCGGCAGCACCAGGTCGTGGACGGCGCGTTGAATGCGATAGCCTTCCGCCTCGTCGTCGGGTGCGAGTTCAGGGGAAAGCGCGGCCAGCGGCGTACGATTACGCCGCGCTGTGGCGATGGTCTGGGCGGCCGCGAGAATTTTTTCCATCGCCGGCGGCTTTCATATCTACAAAAGGCAGCGCTGACCGCGCACCGCGGCCAGGTGCCTCAAAACAACTCTACTCGTCCCTATAGACCTTTTCGCGCTTCTCGTGACGTTCCTGCGCTTCCACCGACAGCGTGGCAATCGGACGCGCCTCCAGCCGCTTCAGGGAGATCGGCTCGCCGGTCTCCTCGCAATAGCCGTAGGTGTTGTCCTCGATGCGTTGCAGCGCGGCGTCGATCTTGGAGATCAGCTTGCGCTGGCGGTCGCGGGCGCGCAGTTCGATGGCGCGATCGGTTTCGGAAGAGGCGCGATCAGCCAGATCGGGATGATTGACGTTCTCTTCCTGGAGGGTTTGCAGCGTGATCTTCGATTCCCTCAGGATCTCGTCCTTCCACGCCAGCAGCTTCGCGCGAAAATAGTCGCGCTGGCGGTCGTTCATGAAAGGCTCTTTTTCGGAGGGTCGATAATTCTTCAACTTTTCCAAGGTCAGCCCATCTTCGCGTGCAAGGCGGGACGGAAAATGGTCCGTCCGCGCGCGCCTTATATAGCGGAGGGTTGTGACAGACAATATCGTCTATCCCCTTGGGAACACCGCCCCCAAGGCCTTGCACAGGCAAACTTATCGGCCGGCCGGCCGCTCTAGTAGCCGACGGTGAAGCGGCTGCGAACATGGGCCGGGCGCTCGATTTCGTCGGCGAGTGCAACTGCGAAATCCTCAAAGGAAATCCAGCTTTTGCCGTCGGAAGCGGTCAAAAGCTGGTCGGTTCCGAGCCGGAACCTGCCGGTCCGCTCGCCAGCCACAAACAGTGCCGACGGCGACAGAAAGGTCCAGTTCAACTCCTTTTCGGCCCTGAGCAGGTCGAGAAATGCAGCCCCCTTCTCAGCTTCCGCCTTGTATGCCACGGGAAAGGCGGGGGCGGTCACCAGCCGGACGCCCGGGGCCACTTCGAGGCTGCCTGCACCGCCGACGACGAGGTAACGGCCCACCTTCGAATCCCTCGCAGCCCCGATCAGCTTGAGGGGATCGCTGGCGAGAAAGTGGACCGAACTGATCGCCGCATCGTGACCAGCCAGCAGGCCGGTGAGCGCCGCCTGGTCCATGAGGTCGCCTTTCGTCGGCGTGACATTGGCCAGGGCCGCGATCCTTTCGGGATTGCGGGCGATGGCGGTGACGGCATGGCCGCGGCGGGCGAGTTCGGCGGTGATGCGCGAGCCGGCATTGCCGGACGCGCCGATGACGGCGATTTTCATGGAAGTCTCCCTTGCGAACCGCTGATGCGGTATCCAATGGTGACTAGATAGCGAAAAGGATGTAGGTGTTAAGAGAGCACTTTTGGGTCACCTGATTACGCCGGAGTAACCGCCGTGAAATCCGCCAACGCCAAAATTCCGAACGCCTATTCCGCCGATTGTCCAACGCGCCAGATCCTCGATCGGGTCGGTGACAAATGGGCGGTCCTCATCCTGATTCTCGTCCGGGACGAGCCCATGCGTTTCAATGCGTTGCGCCGCACGATTGAAGGTATCTCACAGAAAATGCTGAGCCAGGTTCTGAAGTCGCTTGAGCGCGACGGGCTGATCAGGCGCCGCGCAATTGCGACCGTGCCGGTGACCGTCGAATATTCGATCACGCCACTCGGCACCACGCTGGCCAGTGCCGTCGATCCCCTGCGCGACTGGGCCGAAAATAATCTGAAGGAAGTGTTGAACGCGCAGCGCCGCTACGACGCGCAGCGCAAATCGATCGCGGCTTAGGTCAGCCGCCGCCGTCCAGCGACGTGCGAACGAACTAGAACCGTCCCGCCTTGGCCAGTTCCACTTCGACGCGAAGTTCGATCTCGGACAGCACGGAGTCGAGGCCGGGATCGCCGGAGGAAGATTTCAGGTTGGCAGCGGCATCGCGCAGCCGATTCACGGTGGAGGCATCGAGGCTACCCGAGAGCAGTCCGATCTTGAGTTCGTCTAGCACGTCGAGTGCCCCCCTGCCCCGCGCCACCGAACGCTTGCGGCGCTCGGTCGGATCCTCGACGCCCTGCATGGCGAGCAGCGCATCGATGCTGCCGGCGGCCTTCGGCGCCGTCGCAGAGCGCGGCTCGTCGGGCGTGGCCGGCGTCTCCGGCAACGAGAAGCCGGTCGAACTGGTTCGCCGCGTGTGGCTGGCGGGCGATCCAAGCGTGGTGCCGTTGGGTCCGTAGATGCGCATGGTGATGATTCCGCCGGTGGAATGAGCGGAGCTTCGCCTCGTTATGGTTAATGACGCGTAAACGACCCGGCAAAATCTGCCGTGCTCCGGCAGTTTCGCCCATCGTGGTGAAGCCACTGCGGTTCGCCATCCCAAAGAATAGCAAGCAACATCAGGGCATTGCTCCCGCAAAGCGACGTGGCACGGCGCTCGCATAGTTAATGTCGGACCATCGTCATGGGAGTGGCGCAGCGGTTCGGTTGATGACCTCGAGGGGAGCACAGGATGCCCGGCATCCGTTCGGCAAACGCATTTTGGGTGGCCTGCGCCGCGCTGCTGGCGCTGGCGCTATCGCCCTCGTCCGCAGGCGCGACCTCGCGGATCAAGGATCTCGCCAATATCGAGGGCGTGCGGCAGAACCAGTTGATCGGCTACGGCCTCGTCGTTGGCCTCAACGGCACCGGCGACACGCTGAACAACATTCCCTTCACCAAGCAATCGCTGCAGGCGATGCTTGAGCGCATGGGCGTCAACATCCGCGGCGCCACCATCCGCACCGGCAACGTCGCTGCCGTGATGGTCACCGGCAACCTGCCGGCCTTCGGGACGCAAGGCACGCGGATGGACGTCACCGTCTCCGCGCTCGGCGATGCCAAGAACCTGCAGGGCGGCACCCTCCTCGTCACCCCCCTGCTCGGCGCCGACGGCAATGTCTATGCGGTTGCGCAAGGCTCGCTCGCGATTGCGGGTTTCGCGGCCGAAGGCGCCGCCGCCAGCGTCACCCGCGGCGTGCCGACCAACGGCCGGATCCCCAACGGCGCCATCATCGAGCGTGAGATCGAATTCGCGCTCAATCGCCTGCCAAATGTCCGGCTGGCGCTGCGCAACGCCGATTTCACCACCGCGAAGCGCATTGCCGCCGCAGTCAACGATTTCCTCGGCGTCAAGACGGCCGAGCCGATCGATCCCTCCACCGTACAGCTTTCGATCCCCGCCGAGTTCAAGGGCAATGTCGTCGCATTCCTGACCGAGATCGAGCAATTGCAGGTCGATCCGGATCTCGCGGCCAAAATCGTGATCGACGAACGCTCGGGCATCATCGTGATGGGCCGCGACGTTCGCGTCGCCACCGTCGCAGTGGCGCAGGGCAATCTCACGGTCTCGATCTCGGAGAGCCCGCAAGTCAGCCAGCCCAACCCGCTGTCACGCGGCCGAACCGTGGTGACGCCACGCACCGGCGTCAGCGTTTCTGAAGACGGCAAGAAATTCGCGGTCGTGAAAGACGGCGTCTCGCTGCAGCAGCTCGTCGACGGCCTCAACGGCCTCGGCATCGGCCCGCGCGACCTCATCAGTATCCTGCAGGCGATCAAGGCCGCCGGCGCGATCCAGGCCGACATCGAGGTGATGTGATGGAAACCAGCCTGATCAACGGCATCAGCGGGTACGCCAAGTCCAGGACTTCGGTGATCAACGGCCGCAACGATCCCCAGCTCGCCGACGCGCTGCAAAAGATTTCGCCCGAGGCGCAGAAGAAAACGCGCGCCAAGGCCGAGGAGTTCGAGGCGATGTTCCTCAACTCGATGTTTTCGCAAATGACCACCGGCGTCAAAGGTGACGGCCCGTTCGGCGATACGACCGGCACCGGCGTCTGGCGCTCGATGCTGACGGACGAATACTCGAAATCCTTCGCCAAATCGGGCGGCGTCGGCATTTCCAACGACGTCTTCCGCACCCTGATCCTGCAGCAAGCCAATCGCGCCGGCTGACGCATAAAGAGAAACCGACATGAACCAGCGTCCTCAAGCAACGTCCGCACCTGCGAAAACGATCTCCACGCCCCTGGAGGCACGCAAGCTCGCTGAAGAGCTGATGGAGGTGATGAGCGCCCTGCTCGGCCTCATCGAGCGTGAAACCGAACTGGTGCGCGCCGGCCAGATTCGCGAGGCGATGCGGCTGGAAGGTCAGAAAGGCGCGTTGTCGGGCCGCTACATGGTCGCCGTCGAAACCCTGAAGAACGCACAAAAATATCTGGCACAGGTCTCGCCGGAATTGCTGACCACGCTGCGGCGGCATCACGACACCTTCCGCGCCATGCTGCAGATCAACCTCACCGTTCTTGCAACGGCGCACGCGGTTTCCGAGGGTATCGTGCGCGGCGTCAACAACGAGATGCAGCGCAAAAACATCCCGAACACCTACACGGCCTCGGGACAGCGCACGACGCCCGGACCGCGCAACATCCGCCCGCTTGCGGTCAGCCGCTCGCTGTAGCGATTGCGGCTTCCGGCTCGTTACAATTTTAGCAAAATTTACGCGGCCGCGTCAGCGCAAGGTTTAGCGTATTCCCTAACACCGCGTTGAGAGGTCGCGGGCTATATTGCGGAAGACGAGGGGTTGGGATTTGACTCGCAGCAAGCCTGGAGGCTGCCATGAGTACAGATTTCAACATCAAACCGGTGGGGGCACCGGTTGCCGCGCCGGTCGTTCAGCATGTGAGCGACGCGGCGCAACACGCAGTCGCAACCCAACTGCCGCCGAGCAAAAGCGTCTCGGCAGCGGATGCGCCTTCGCGCGCCAATATCGATTCCGACGCCGTCCGCGTCTCCATTTCCAGCGCTTCTGTATCGAACCAGGTGGTGATCGATCGCGACACGCGCGCGGTCGTCTATCAGGTCGTCGACACCCGGACGAGCCAGGTGGTCAAGCAGTTTCCCGAGGAAGCCGTGCTGCGCCGCCGCGCCTATTTCCACACCCTCGACCTGACCAGAGACGCGCCGCAGCGCCTTAGCGCCACCGACCGCACGGCTTGAGCCGCTTCGGTTCCGGCAGGCCCGGAACCGGGTGTCGTCGGATACCGGGATGCCTTCTTCCAGGGCGCCGCTTACGAACGCGTCGCGTAAGCCTGGTCCAGATAAGTCTGTCCGCTGGCTGGATCGGTCACCACGTTCTTGATCAGGGCAGTTTTGCTGCCGGTAAGCGTGAACTTGGCGTCGCCGATCCGGAACGCATTGTCCTTGATCAGCACTTCCTGAAACTTGTTGGTCCCGCCGCTCTGGTACTGCACCTTGGCGCGAAACCCCGTGACGTTCGAGACCGAGATCTTGAACGTCTTCTGATCGGCAAATTTTCCGGTCCAGTTGCCCTCATAGAGCGCCGGATCGACTGCCACGTAGGGCGTCTTGGTCGGGACCGTCATCCCGACCGTCTTGTAGTTGGCCGCAATGATGCTCATCATGTCGGCCATGGCTATATCTCCGCTGCCCTCGCCATACCTCAGGCGCGGCCGGACAGGCCAGCAGCGAGGTTGCAGTTGATGTCGATCAACGGCTTCAACTTCGCCGGATCCGGGTTCATCTGCATCTCGACCGTCTGCTTCATCACGAATACGCCGATGTTGGCGATGTTCTGACGCACCTCGATCGACTGCTGATTTTCGTCGGTCTGCGCCGCGCTCATGAAGATCGACCAAAGCCGGCGATTGAAGAGCAGCGCGCTCTCCATGGCCTGGCCAGGACCGGCCCAGTTGGTCTGGACTTCCTGGAGTTGTCGTGCGGCCTTCAGCAGCGCCTGCGCTTCGATTTCACGGGGGGACGACGTCGTATGCGACGTGCGTGCGTAAGCCTGGGCTGCATTAGACATTCACTAACCTCGGTGAGAGCGGTTCACAGGACGACCGCGTTGACTTCAGGATTCTGCCTAACTTTCTTACAGATCGCGCCTTTAAATATGGTTAGCAACGGTTACCGATTGTGTCAGAAGCCCGGCGAAAATCCATATTTTCAACACCTTGCTCGCCATCCGTTCCGATGGAATTAAAATCGACGCCCAAATTTTTTGCTTCGACGTTTTTTCTGTTGCGACGACAAAAAAGAAAACGGCGGGGTCTCCCCCGCCGTCTCGATTGTCGACGTCGTCTCGCTTAGCGGAGCAGCTGGAGCACGCTCTGCTGGCTCTGGTTGGCCAGCGCCAGCGCGGACACTGCGATCGACTGGCGGGTCGACAGCGCCTGGCTGTTCGCCGCTTCCTCGTTGGTGTCGGCCAGCGTCAGGTTCGACGAGCCGGTCTGCAGCACGTTGATCAGGTTCTTCGAGAAGTCCTGACGGATCTGCACGATCGACAGGTTCGAACCGAAGGCCGACGCCTGCGAGCGCAGCGTGGACGACGCGCCGCTCAGTGCCGTCACGATGTCGTTGATCGCAGCGTTGTCCTTGAAGGCACCCGTGCTCAGGATGTCGAGGCCGAGGCCGGCCGGGTTGAAGTTCACGCCCTGGATGTTCAGCGTGGACTTGCCGGTTTCGTTGAAGGTCAGCTTCAGGGTGTCACCGCCGAGCAGGTTGATGCCGTTGAAGGACGCATCCTGCGACGTGGTGGTGATCTGATTGATGATGTTGTTGTACTGAATGACCAGGTTGTCTCGGGTCAACTTGGCCGATGCGTCCACAACGGGAGCCGGAGCCGTGGTGCCAGCAGCGAACGCCTGGCTGGCGCCAACCGCGGAGCCGGTGATCGCACCGATCGTGGCCGAAGCCGCTTCGTTCGTCGTGGTGATTGTCAGCCTGCCGGACACAAACGTGGCCTGCAGATTGTTGGCGGCGAGCGCATCGTTCAGCTGGTTGAGGTTGGAAACGCGGCCCGGCGCCACACCGAACACGATATCGGTGGCAGTACCTCCGCCAGTCGCCGCGATCTGCAGAGTCTTGCCTTCCAGCACGCCCGGAATTTGCGTGCGCGCCTGCGTAACGCCGCCTGGCAGACCAAGCGCGGTGAGAGCGGCAGCGTTGCTGCTGGACAGCGTCAGGTCGCTCAGTGTGCCGGTGTTCAGCGTGATCTGGCCGGCTGCGATCGCCGAGGGCGTCGACGAGCCGGTCAGGCCGTCGATCTTCGCCAGCAGGCCGGTGACGTCGCTGTTGACCCTGATTTCGTTCGGATCGTTGCCGGGCGCGGTCGCGGCCACGAAGGTCAGCGTCCTGCCGTTGACGGTGATGGTGTCACCCACCGCGAAGCCGTTCGACAGCGAAGCAGCAGTACCATCGCCAACGCTCAGCTTGGTCGCGCCGGCCAAAGCACCAGCCGTCACGGCGCCACCGCCACGAGTAGCCGTGTTGGCACCGCCACCGTTGATTTCAAGCTTGGCGAGCGCGGTACCGGTCACGAGGAGGTCGGAGGCCGTACCAGACCTCAAGGTGATGATGCCGCCCGTTGCCGTCGACGCGTTGGCCGGGGTTGTGTTGCCCGACAGGGTGTCGATCGCCGTCATCAAGTCGCTCAGCGAGGTGCCTACACCCATCGTATAGGTGTTGCCCGAACCAACGAGGCCATTCGCGCCGGCTTCGAAGGTGATCGTCTTGCCGTTGACGACCAGCGTGTCGGCAGCAGCGACCGGAACGGTGAGGGCCGACAGAA
>LNFM01008386.1_pt1 | contig 15648 bp, 10 predicted proteins | sample 596031 | NCBI WGS metagenome assembly LNFM01 (sample SAMN04254537, study PRJNA301005) | activated carbon metagenome | isolation source: dual media filters at the Ann Arbor, Michigan drinking water treatment plant | place: USA: Ann Arbor | reverse complement strand
TCAGCGCAGTGGGCGGGGTGGCCGGCAATGTGGGCAACGCCTTGGTGGGTACGTACGGGACCTTGACGCTGAACGCCGACGGCACGTACAGCTATGTGGTGAACAACGCCAATGGGGCGGTCAATGCCTTGAGGACGGCAGCGAACACGCTGACGGAGACATTTGCGTACACGATGGCCGACACGGCCGGTTTGACGAGCACGACCAACCTGGTGATCACGATCCAGGGCAGCAACGACGGGCCGGTGGCGGTGGTGGATGCGGGGGTGGCGGTGGAAGCCGGGACGGCCGCGGGCAGCAATGCCACGGGCAACGTCCTGACCAACGACACCGATGTGGATGCGGGCGACACCAAGGCGGTCAGCGCCGTCGCTGGTGTGGCGGGCAACGTAGGCAACGCTTTGGTGGGAGCGTATGGCACATTGACGTTAAACGCCGACGGCAGCTATGCCTACGTGGTGAATAATGCAAACCCGACGGTCAATGCCTTGAGGACAAGCGCCGACACGGTGACCGAGACCTTTGCTTACACCATGACAGACACGGCCGGGGCGAGCAGCACGGCCAGCCTGGTGGTGACGATCCACGGCAGTAACGACGCCCCGGTGGCCACCGCCGATGTGGGCACGGCGGTCGAAGCCGGCACGGCAGCGGGCAGCAACGCCGTGGGCAACGTCCTCGCCAACGACACCGATGTGGATGCGGGCGACAGCAAGACGGTGAGCGCGGTGGCCGGGGTGGCGGCCAACGTGGGCGCGGCGCTAGTCGGCACCTACGGCACCTTGACCCTGAACGCCGACGGCAGCTACAGCTACGTGGTCAACGACGCCAACGCCACGGTCAACGCTTTGCGCCTGGCCACCGACACGCTGACCGACACCTTTGCATACACCATGAAAGACACGGCCGGGGCGACCAGCACTGCCAACCTGGTGGTGACCATCCAGGGCAGCAACGACGCGCCGGTGGCCGTCGCTGACAATATTTACATCAATGGCCCAGATGCTGTTGGGGTAACAATTCAGAACTCATGGCTGGTTGCCAACGATACGGACGTCGACGACATCTCGTTGAACGTCGGTAGTGCGGCTTCAGGCACGAACGTCACGGCTGGGGCGGTGACAGGGACTACCACCACAATTACCAGCAACGTGGCTGCAGGCGCCTCTGGAAACTTTACTTACGTCGCAACCGATGGGGCCGCCAGTTCAACCGCGGCTACCGTGACTGTGACGCGCGGTGCCGTGGCAAGTCAAATCACTGGAGGTGCGGGTAATGACATTCTGATCGAGACTGCTGGTATTGCGACAACCTTGGACGGTGGAGCCGGAAACGATTACATCATTGGTGGCACGGCAGCAGACGTCATCGTTGGCCAGCAAAACGATGTTTTGCTCGACGGCGGTGCAAATACCGACACCTTGAACATTGGTGCTAACTTCACTGCAACCAGTGACGCCCAGATAGTCAACATCGAGAACGTGCTGCTGACCGCAGCGGCGGCGGTGAACCTAGCCAACCAGACCGAAGCCTTCACCATCACCGGCTCGGCTGGCGTGGACAGCATCACTGCGGGCAGCGGCAATGACACCATCGTGGGCGATCAAAGCGATACTTTGCTCGACGGTAGCGCAGGAACCGACACTCTCAACATTGGCGCCAACTTCACCGCAACCAGTGACGCCCAGATAGCCAACATCGAGAACGTGCTGCTGACTGTAGCGGCGACGGTGAACCTGGCCAACCAGACCGAGGCATTCACCATCACCGGCTCGGCGGGTGCGGACACCATCACCGGCGGCACGGCTGCAGACAGCATCAGCGCAGGCGCAGGCGCAGACATCATCAACCTTGCCAACGGTGACTTCGCCGCTGGCGAGTCGATTGACGGTGGCACGGAGGCAGACTCGATCGTATTGACCAATGCCACGACGGTCGATTTCACAACCGGATCTGTGAGCAACGTCGAGACACTGACTGGGAGTGGCGGAGTTGACAAGGTGACGATGTCTGCGACCCAATTGGTTGGGTTTACCACCATCGATCTGGCGGTGGGTAACGACATCCTGAATGTGGTGGCTAGTGGAGATATCTCAGCGTCTGCCATGCCGACGCTGACCAGCATCTTCACCGGCAACCTGATTGGCACGGCTGGCACGGACAGCATCACGCTCACGGGCGCGCAACTCGACAGTATTCTCACCGGAGCCGGTACCGTCAATCTGGGCGCGGGCAGTGGCGACACCATCAATTTGACATCTACGTCGGCCGAGCTCAACACTCTGGGGGCGACGGATGCATCCATCCAGGGCGTTGAAGCCATCTCCGCCGCAACGGCTGCTGCCGGTGTAACGGTAACGCTGAAGGATCAAACGGAGGCTTTCACAGTCACGGGCAGTGGTTTTGACGACGCCATCACTGGCGGAACGGCTGCAGACACCATCAGTGGCGGTGCGGGCGCGGACACCATCACCGCGGGTGAAGGTGCAGACACCGTTACGGGCGGCGCTGGCGCCGACACGTTTGTTGTGAACAGTGGTGAAACAACGGTCACTATCGGAGGGACTGGCGACGCAGGCACGATCAGCGGCTACGACGTCATCACCGACTTCGATACCGCCGTTGACAAGTTGAATCTAAATGGCGCGCCATTTGCCGCGGCCAATAGGGCAGGGGTTAACGGCGCTGATTCAACGTTGACTATCGCGGGGGCCACAGTCAAATCGCATTCAATCACGAACGGCATGATTACCTTCGACGATAACAACACTTTCACCACGGCTTTGACTCTGACATCGACGGCCGAGGTTGCTGCGGTGATGCAATATTTGAGACTGCGAGACCTTGGAAATGCCGGTGCAACCGTGGCATTTACGGCAACGATTGGGGGTACTGCGCATACCTATATCTATGAGCAGGTGGCCAATGCGGTGAACAACACGAATGACATTCTTGTCGATCTTGTGGGCGTCACCGTAACTAATCTTTCGACGTTGATTGGCAATTCCGTTATTGATCCTATCGTCCTCGATCTGGGCGCAGCGGGCTTGGCCTTCACTTCTTTGGGCGGTGGCGTGCAGTTCGACATCAACGCCGACGGGATTATTGACCAGGTCGCATGGACCACGGGGGAAGACGGCATTCTTGCCTTCGATGTTGACGGTTCAGGAACTATCGACAGCGGCAGCGAAATCTTTACCCCCTGGTTCGCAGGCGGCCTGTACAGCAGCGGTGTGGCGGCCCTGGCCAGCCTGGACAGCAACGCTGACGGTGTAATTAGCGCTGCTGATACCCATTTTTATGATCTGCGAGTGTGGATTGACGCCGATGTGGATGGTGTCAGTGATGAGGGTGAGTTGAGCAGCTTGATAGAGCAGGGCATTGAATCCATCAGCCTTAACACGACACTCAGTAGTGCCGAAATTGACGGGCAGTCCGTGTTGTCAGAGGGCGGGTTTACCAATGCGGATGGCAGCACGGGCGCGTTTGTTGAGGTTACCTTTGACGCCGCGCTGGGCAGTGACGCTGGTGATGTTGTGGACAAGTCTGGCAACAACATGGTGACTGGTAGTGACGGTTCGGACATCTTTGCTTGGGTTCTGGCTGATCGAGGATCTGTCGGTGTGCCCGCGGTCGATACCGTCGTGGGCTTCGGGATGGATATTCCCGCGAATGGAGGGGATGTCCTTGATCTGCGCGACCTGCTAGTCGGCGAATCCGCTGGCGGTAACCTGGGCAACCTGGCTGCTTTTCTGCATTTTGAAAAATCAGGGGCCGACACCATCATCCATATCAGTACGACGGGAGGGTTTGCATCTGACGAACATAGGGTGGGCGCACCGTCCGAGGCCTTCACCAGCGCGGCAGATCAGCAAATCGTTCTTGCTGGGGTGGACATGATTGGCGCGTTTACCACCGACCAGCAGGTTATTCAGGATTTGCTGACCAGAGGGAAGCTTCACACGGATTGATACTGCGATGTTTGTCAGGCTGGGCGCTTCAAGCGCCTATGGGTAAAGGCGTAAGCGTCAACTGCCGCCTGTGCGGGAATTTAGGGAAAGTGCAGCAGGTCGGCAATCTGCTCGACATCGGTTTCATTGGCCAGCGTGGTCGTGACCGTAACCTGCTTCCCTCACTGCAGACCCGGCCGCCCCGTCAAAGCTGGCTGCCGCCAGCTCCGCCAGCTCCGCCTGGTCGATCACGCCCTCGGCGTAAACCTGCATGCCCATTTTGTGCGCGGCAAGCGCCAGGTCTTTGAGAAAGGTCTGATTGTCGGCGCTGTATTGCAATCCTCGGACGAAGCTGGAGTCGACCTTCAGGAAGTCGAGTCCAAAGTCGTGCAAGGTATCCGCGTGGCTGTAGTGACGGCCGAAGTGGGTCAATCCGATCCGACCACCGGCTTTTCGCACGTCCGCCACAAATGCAGGGAGGATCAGCGTGTGTTTCAGCACATCGGCCTCTGGCACTTCGAGCCAGAGACGACCGGCCAAGCCAGGATTTTTTCTGATCAATTGCAGCAGGCGCAGTCGAAAGTTGTCGTCGCGCAAGGACGATGCAGACAAGCTGGTCGCCACCCCGGCCAGACTCGGGTTCTTGCGCAGCTCTTCGAGTCCCAAATTGAGTGTGATTAGATCGATCAATGGCGTGAGCTGGAAGTGTTCTGCCACTTGCAGGAAGCGGCTGATGGGCTGCCATTCGTCTGCCTGGTCCAGCATCACTTCCAGCGCACATTCGCGATGCACCAGCTTCCCCGTGAAATCAAGAACAGGAACCGATGCCAACCGCACTTGACTTTGCTCGAGTGCCCGTCTGACCAACTGCGCAGTATCTTCTGCGCTGCTGACCATATTTCCGTCGTTGATGCCATCACTTTCCCGGATGGCGTTGGTGCCCTGGGTCTCGGCACTGGCCAGCGCGTTTGCTGCTTGCGCCAGCAAGCTGGCAATATCCTGCCCCCGCTTGAGTTTAGCAATTCCGATATGAGCCACTGGCGCGGGGCCGGTGAATGGAGAGCTGGCTTTTGCCAAAGCGTGCATCAGGTCTTTGGCGGCTTCATGTGCATCGCGCGGGCTGGGTAGCAACAGCACAAAATCAGAGTCTCCAATACGGGCGGCCACACCGTGGGTTTGAATCTGCTGTTGATGCAGAACCTCGGCAAATGCCTTTAGCAGGTCGTTGGTGGCCGGCACGCCAAGCAAGGGATTGAGTCCGGAAAAGTTTGCAACGCGCACCAAAAGCAAATGACCGCCCGCCGCCTCTTCGCTGTCCAGCAGGTCGAGCAATTGAACCATAAAGAAGGTTCGATTTGGCAAACCCGTCAGCAGGTCGTAGTTGGCTGTGACCCGCAGGACTTCCAGTCGTTGCGCTTCTTCTGCGAACATGTCCTTGAGCCGGTTGACCGTGCTGTTCATTGCCAGAGCCAGTTGCCTGAGTTCGGGCACGTCCGGGAGGTCTATGGTTACGAAACGCCGTTCGCTGATGGCACTTGCCTGATCAATGACACGTTGCAGGGGTTCACGCAGCCTTCGCAAGGTCAGCGCGCCCAGGAAGCCCCCGAGCAATCCGGAAAGTCCTAGCGCCAACGTCAGTTGCAGGACACTTTTCCACAAGGACGCGTAGGCAAACCGTGACGTACTCACCAGTGTCAACGTGCCTGTCTGGTTCCACCCGCTGCTGATCTGGGCCTGCCCCGGGGATACAGTCAGGGGCAGGAGTTTCACGAACCATGCCGGCACGGTTTGCGCCACACTGGTGGCGGACCGTTCGACGATGGGCTTTCCCATAGGATCAGCCACACGTATGAGTTCATAGTGGCCGCTGTCGAACAGCGCTGAAACTGTCAACTCGATCATGACGGGGTCGGCGTTTTGCTGGCTCAGTGCCAGCGCCAGTGCCGTCGCGTTGTCGTTGTTTTTCAGATTCAGCTGATCGGACAGATAACTTCGAGCGTTCAGGGTGGAAGCCAGGAGCCCACCCATCAGCGCCAGCAGGGTGCTGAGAAAAATTGCGAGCCACATTTGGCGATACATCGACATGGGAATTCCCTTCGGGGCAGTTCTTTATAGCGTTTTTACGAATTTTCTCAGTCAAAACCTTCGGCGCGCGCCCGCCTCAGCAAGTCCTGCCAGCGCGACAATGTTCCCGGTCCTCCGGCGCCTCTGGCACCGGATGCGCCCTGCCACAAGCCCTGGCTGTTGAAGCTGAAAACCGGTTGCAAGTCGGGGCGGCGCGAGGCAAGCTGGAGATCGTTGATCAGGTTGTCAAGGATCAGCGGTTCCGCCCCCGGGCTGGGGTAAAAAGCCAGAACCATGTGGGCCTGCGTGATGCTGCTGTTGACGCCTCCCAAGCGGGCCTGCACGTACACCAGACGCAGTTTTTCGTCGGGAATGCCCAACAGCAGCAGTGAGTAATACTTGACGATGGCAAAGTCTTCGCAATCGCCTGCGCCGCGTCCCAGGGTTTCCATCGGGGTGGCCCAGTGGTCGCTTCGGGCCCACACCGCCAGATCTTCGTCGAACCGGATGCGCCGGTTGAAAAAGTCGTTGACCCGCTTGAGATTGGCGGCTTCCGGCTGGCCGGTGCCGTCTTTGAGCAGTTTTTGCCAGTCCGTGAACGAGGCCGCGGCGGGTGCGCCAAAGCGCTGGGCCAGGACATTCTGCATCCGCTCGAAGTCGACGGCCGCAACCCGCAATGAGCCCGCAACAAGCAGGATCACCAGCAAGATTGCCCTGTGAAATTGGCTCAAGTGTGTCGTTTTCGCCCCAACTGGAGGATTGGTCGGGATATTATTTGCACTTCCGATGTGCCTGCGTTAACATGAAAATATCTATATAAAACAGTAACTACCTGTGCTTTGTTCACCTGATTTCGAATGATTTTCGGGTTGCTGGTTGGCAAAGTTTGAAGGGCTGTAGACGGTGGTGCGGACCGTTGGGTTGCTGTCTGACAGGGCAAGAGCAAGGCATGCAAGACCAACCATTTGACAGCTTCTACCGGCAGATTCCCAATACTTGCTGGTTAAAACCATTGTGTTTTTCCAGTGTAACGGCGAAGCGGCTGCCTGCATGAGTATTCTGCAATCGAAGCCACCGGGCGTGTCAGTAGCCGGTACTTTTCGCACGTCTGGGGTAATGCGGCCGGCCAGGCAGTTGGCGTTGTCCGTGTTGTGGCTGAGCATGCTGGCCGGTTGTTTCGGGCTGGCCGGTGCGGGCTTCGCCCACGCGCAGACGCCGCCGGCTCCCGCGTCGCCGCCGCTGACGCTCAAGGAGGCGGCGCAAAAAGCCGTTTTGAACAACCCCGAGGTGCTGGCCCGCTGGCATACGCTCAGGGCGGCTGATTTCGAGCGCGATGTGGGGGCAGGCGCCTTGCTGCCCAAGGTGGATCTCCTGGCCGGGGCGGGGGCGGAGCGGCGCAGCGACGCCACAACCCGTTCCCGTTACGACCGTACTTCGTCCTCATTGACCATCACCCAGCTGTTGTACGACGGGTTTGCCACACGCAACGAAATCAAACGGCTGGACCACGCGCGGCTGGTGCGGCTGTTTGAGTTTTTTGACACTTCAGAGAGTGTCGCGCTGGAAGTAGTGCGCGCTTACTATGACGTTTTGCGTTTCCGGCAGCTGGTCCAACTGGCAGAGGACAACTTCGTCCAGCACCGCTCGGTGTTTGACCAGACCGATCGCCGGGTCAGGGCCAAGGTGGCGCGGGCGGTTGACCTGGAGCAAATCTCGGCCCGTCTGGCATTGGCCGAGGCCAATTTGCTGACCGAAACCTCCAACCTTCACGATACGACGGCCCGCTTCCAGCGCCTGGTGGGTCAGGTGCCGACCGCGGAAATGCCCTTGCCCGAGCAACTGAAGGTGAATATCCCGGCGGATGCGACCACTGCCGTGCGGCAGGCACAGCAGCGTAATGGCGCCCTGCGCGCTTCCATTGAAAACGTGCGGGCTTCGAATGCGGCGCTGGCGTCGCGCACCGGCGCCTATCAGCCGCGTTTTGACCTGCGCCTGCGGCGGGACAAGGGCAGCAACCTCAGCGGCATCCCGGGAAGCTCCGAGACAAACGTCGCCGAAGTGGTGATGAGCTGGAATCTGTTCAACGGCATGAGTGACCGCGCGCGCGAGCGGCAGTTCGCCGAGCAGCTCAATGTCGCCCGGGACCTGCGCGACAAGACCTGCCGCGATATCCGGCAAACGCTGCTGATTGCCTATAACGATGTCCGCAAGCTGGGCGAGCAACTGGGCTACCTGAGCCAGAACAAGATTTCCGTCGAGAAGGCGAGGAATGCCTACCGCCAGCAGTTCGACATCGGCCAGCGTACCTTGCTGGACTTGCTGGACACCGAAAACGAGCTTTACCAGGCCAAGCGTGCAGAAGCCAATGCCGAGCAGGACCTCAATATCGCCTATGGCCGGACACACGCCGCTCTTGGCACGCTGCTGGGCGCGCTGGAGCTTTCCAAAATCGAAACCGGCGTGGTGCCCGGGCTGGACCAGTGGGAAGAAGGCGAGGACGCAGCGCAAAATTGCCCTGCGGAGCCGGTGACCCTGTATGCCGTGGACAAGCCCGAGTTGATCAACCGGGCAGCGGAACTGCAAAAGCAGACGGCCCTGCTCAATGCGCGTGAACGCGCCATGCAGGAGACGATCACAGCCCCCCCATCCGCTGCGCCGGCGCCAGGCGCTCCGTTGCCGGCCGCAGCCGCCACGGTTTCCCCGCGCACACCGGTATCCCCGGTTGTTCCGCGTACCTCCACGCCTGTGACTCCGCCGGCTCCAGTGACACCGCCCGCCCCCCTGCCTGCACCGGCTCCTGTGACACCACCCGCACCGGCTCCGGTCATTCAGCCGGTGCCCGGCGCGCAGATACAGGCGCCTGTCCCTGCGGCGCCAGCCTCATCGCCTGACGATGCGAATTACAGCGAAGTGCGCCAGGCTCTGCAGAACTGGCGCGCTGCCTGGGCCAGGCGCGATGTCGATGCCTATCTCCAGTTCTATTCGCCCAACTTCGTGCCCCCTGCAGGTGCTGACCGGGAAGCCTGGAAAGAAAGGCGCAGGACAGCCTTGTCCCGCGCCTCCGATATCACGGTTGAAATTGCCGACCTGACCGTCACCCTTGACGATGCAACGCGTGCCACCATGGTGTTCCGGCAAACATACCGGTCAGCCAATTACCGCGATATCGTGACCAAGCCCCTGCAGTGGATGAAGCTCGGTGATCGCTGGTTGATTGTCAGAGAGAGCTCTGCGGCCCCGCTGTCGGCAGGGCAGTAGACAGGGCGCAGGATGATCTGACCAGGGGGCGGGCCCGCAGTGTGGCGCCAGCGCGCGGCCGCCTGCGTCCGGTCGTTCAGCGCAGGCCGCTGCCCGCAGCGATCCTGTCCAGTTCGTCAAACACCTTGTCGAAATCGACCGGTTTGCTCCAGTAGCCGGTGAAGCCGGCTTGCTCGGCAAGTATCTTGTGTTCGGGCAGGGTATCGGCGGAACACATGAAGGCGGGTGTGTCCTGCAGCCCCGGAAGCGCGCGCATGCGTTTGAGCAGGTCGATCCCGTGGATGTCCGGCAGGCGGCCGTCAAGGACCAGCACGTCGGGTTGCCAGGTGCTGGCAACTTCGAAACCCTGGGCGCCGTTTTGCGCCATGCGCATCTCGACGTCGTCGCGGGTGCGCATCACGTCGTCGAACAGCATCAGGTTGTACATATTGTCTTCGACATACAGCACGCGCATTTTTCGCAGGCCTTCCGCCGAAGCCTGCGCCGGTGCAAGCGGCGAGGGATGCGTGTCGCTGGCATCCTCATCGCCCGGCTGCTCCCAGTAAATGTCCGTGGATACCTTGTCGAGCACCCGGCACAAGCGCGCGGACTGGATCAGCGCATCTTCCACACGCTTGCGTTCGGTCACATCCAGGCTGAGTTCGACGAACAGGAGGGGTCGGCCCTGGCCATCGACCTCCGAGAACAGCAGGGAGTGAATCTCCACCAGGCCACCATCAGGGCGGATGATGCGGTAATCAAGCTCGATCGCGCCGGGGCTGCGGCGCAACTGCTCGCGGGCCTTGATCAGCATGTCCAGATCGTCGGGGTAGACCAGGCCCATCGCAAAGTCGAGGGTGAGCGGCGAATCCGCTGCATTTACCCCAAAAATTTCATAAGCCCGGGGATTCCAGGTCAATTCCTGCCTGGCGAGATCGAAAACAGACTGGGCGACGCCTGTTGACGCCATCAGCTGACGCTGCATGCGCCGCTGGGCTTCAGCGAGCCCGAACTCCGGTTCGGGCGACGCTTGCCGGAAGTTTTTCACAAACTCATTCATGGAAGCATCCTGAAAAGCCGGGCGGCCGATGTTGCGGTCGGGTTGGGGTCACAGGAATCTCCAAATTGATCGGGGCCGATGGCGGTCCGGACAGTGGCCGGTACCGATGTTCCGGGAAATTTCATGGAATTTTTCCGCATGCGGAAACCATCTTATGCCAGAAAACGGTCAATTTGACCCGCCATTGTGAGCGCGCGCGAACAACAGACGGTGAACCAGCAGCCCTCGTCAGTCGGGAAGCACCGCAGTCACTTCGATTTCAATGCGCGCGCGTTCCTCGACCAGGGCCGACACCTCCACACAGGTCATGGCCGGAAAATTCTTGCCCATGACCTCCCGGTACGCGGCGCCCAAATCCTTCAGCCTGGCGACGTACTCGACGCGATCCACCACATACCAGGTCATGCGAACCATGTGTTCCGGCCCGGCGCCGCCGGCCTGCAACACCGCCCGGATGTTCAGCAGCGCCTGGCGCGTCTGGGCGATGAAGTCATCGCTTTCAAACTGCTGCTGCGCATTCCAGCCGATCTGGCCGCCTACAAAAATCATGGCACCGCGCGCCATCACGCCGTTGGCGTAACCTTTGGGTTCCGCCCAGCCAGCAGGTTGCAGCAGTTTCATCATGGCTTGTCTTCCTTTGTTGTCTCGAGATAAGGCAGCAGCGCGGCGCGCAATGCATCCGGAATCGGCAGCACCTTGCCGTTCGGGACTTCCGAACATACCACCACCGTGTTTGCGATCAATTTCAGCGCCTGGCCCATGTCCGGCGGGCGCGAGCAGCTATGAATTTCATAGCGCATGCCGATGCTGGCGTTGCCGACGCGGGTCAGGCCCAGGCTGATGTCGATCTCGTCGCCGTAGCGGCACATGCCGAGAAATTCGGTTTTGAGATCCACGATCGGCACGCCCACTCCGGAAGCAATCAGTACATGCTCGGGGTGGCCGATGTGCGCCAGAAAGTCTTCCTGCGTCTCGTGGAGCAGGTAGAAGTATTGCGGGTAGAAAACAATGCCTGCAGGGTCGCAGTGATGGAAGCGGACCTGCTTGCGAACCGAGAACCTCATGGCTGGCGCAGCCTGAAGCGCTGCAGCTTGCCGGTTTCGGTGCGTGGCAGGCTGGCGACGAACGCGATCTGGCGCGGGTACTTGAAGGGTGCCAGCATGGACTTGACATGGTCCTGCAGCTGCTTGCACATGGCTGCGTCGGGCGCGTGGCCCGGCTTGAGCACCACAAATGCCTTGACCACCATGCCCCGTTCGTCGTCGGGCGCGCCGACCACGCCGCACTCGGCCACCGCCGGGTGTTTGAGCAGCGCGTCCTCGACCTCCGGCCCGCCGACGTTGTAACCCGAAGTGATGATCATGTCGTCGGCACGGGCCTGGTAGAAGAAGTAGCCGTCCTCGTCCTGCAGGAAAGCGTCGCCGGGATAGTTCCAGCCGTCCTTGACGTAATTGGCCTGGCGTTCGTCGTCGAGGTAACGGCAACCGGTGGGCCCGATCACCGCCAGCTTGCCGATGGTGCCGCGCGGCACTTCCTGGCCGGCGTCATCCACAACTTTGGCGGTGTAGCCGGGCACCACCTTGCCGATGGCGCTGCGGCGCACCTGGTCCGGTGCGGCCGAGATGAAGATGTGGAACATCTCGGTCGCGCCTATGCCGTCGGTCATTTCGATACCGGTGGCTTCCTTCCAGAGTTGGCGCGTCGCGTCGGGCAGCCCCTCGCCGGCACTCACGCAGATGCGCAGGGTGGGCACGCCGTGCTGTTTGGCAAAGGGCGCCATCTGGCGGTAGAAGGTCGGCGCGGTGTAGCAGATGGTGGCGCCGACCTCGTTGATCAGCTTGACCATGGCTTCTGGCGTGTAGGCGATGCCGGGGTAATACACCGAAGCGCCCGCCCACATCGGGAAAATCAGCATGCCGCCCAGGCCGAAGGTGAAGGCCAGCGGCGGCGAGCCCATCACGATGTCGTCCGGCCTGGCCCTGAGCACATGGCGTGGCCAGGCTTCGCAGGCCGCCAGCACGTCGCGATGCGTGTGCACCGGTGCCTTGGGCGTGCCGGTGGTGCCCGAGGTGAAGGCCATCATCGCGATGTCGTCGGCTGAGGTCAGGCAGGGCGCGAACTTGCCGTCCTTGGCCGCCGCCAGCACGGCCAGCGATCCGGCCTCGTTGGTATTGAACGGCACGATGTGCGCCAGCACCGGGTTCAGGCCCTGGGCTGTTTGCAGTTCAGCCAGCAGGCCGGAATCGCACAAGGCAACGGTGGCTTGTGACTTGGTGATGACCTCGCCCAGCTCCTTGGCGCGCAACAGCGGCATGGTGGCCACCGCGATCAGGCCGGCTTTGACCACGCCCAGCCAGGCCAGCGCCATGCCAATGGTGTTGCCGCCACGCAGCAACACGCGGTTGCCGGGCACCAGTTGCAGGTCGTCGGTCAGTACCTGGGCGATGCGTTGGATGCGCTCATGGGCATCGGCATAACTGAGGGTGATCTTGTCGGAGCGCAAAAACGGCCGCGCCGACAGGCCTTGCTGCTCTATGCGCTCAAACAGTACATCCACCAGGTTGGCCTGAGCGTTGATCACCAGTTCCGGCAGGTCGTAACGCATCTGCGGCCACTGGTCTGCGGGCGGCAGGCGGTCGTGAACAAAACGGTCGGTTTGCACGGAAGGAGCGGGCTTGTTCATGATTGCAGCATCGCCTTGCCAATGATCAGTTGCTGGACTTCGGTCGCGCCTTCATAGATGCGCAGCGAGCGGATGTCGCGGTACAGGCTTTCCACCTTGGTGCCGACCTTCACGCCCAGGCCGCCGTGCATCTGCAGCGCCATGTCGATCACGCGCTGGGCGTTTTCGGTGGCGCACATCTTGGCCATCGCGGCCTCGGCGGTGATGCGTTTGCCGGCGCCGCGGGCCTCGCTGTCATCGCGCAGCCAGGCGGCACGGTAGGTCAGCAGCGCGGCCGCATCGATCAGGGCCGCCATTTCGCCGATCTTGGCCTGCGTGAGCTGGAAGTCGGCCAGGGTCTGGCCGAACATCTTGCGCTCGCGCGAAAAGTGCACAGCCTCGAACAGCGCGCGGCGCGCCATGCCGAGCGCGGCAGCGGCCACCGAGGCGCGGAAGATGTCCAGGGTCTGCATCGCCAGCTTGAAGCCGCCATGGAGGGTACCCAGTTGCGTCTCGGCGCCCAGCCTGCAGTCTGCAAACTTCAGCGTGGCCAGCGGGTGCGGCGCCATCACCGCGATGTGTTCGCTGCTGTCCAGGCCGGGCTTTGCGGCGTCGACGATGAAGGCCGTGATGCCGCGTGTGCCGGCAGCCTGGTCGGTCTTGGCAAAGGTGACGTAGAAATCGGCGATGTCGCCGTTGCTGATCCAGGTCTTGCTCCCGTTCAGGGCCCAGCCGCCTTCAGCCGGGTCGGCGCTGGTGGTCATGGCGCCGGCGTCGGAGCCTGCATCCGGCTCGCTCAGTGCAAAGGCGGCGATCTTGTCGCCGCGTGCCACGGCCGGCAGGTAGGCGGCCTGTTGCGCCGGCGTGCCAGCCAGCGTGATGGCGCCGCTGCCCAGGCCCTGCATCGCAAACGCGAAGTCGGCCAGCGGGGAATGAAAGGCCAGGGTTTCGCGCAGGATCACCAGCGCGCGCGAGTCGAGTTTGTCGAGTGCGCCGCCGGCGCTGCCGGGCACGCAGTAACGCAGCCAGCCGCCGTCGCCGAGCAGGCGCACCCACTGCCTGCAGGCGCGGCGGTCGTCGCTTTCATCCACTTGCTGCAGCGGCGCCCAGTCGGCCAGCTCGCGGCCCAGGGTGCGGTGGACATCGTCAAAAAACGGAAGCGTGAGGTGATCGATGGGGGACTTCACATCAGTCTCCCTGGAACACCGGTTTTTGTTTGCTCGAGAACGCTTCGTAGGCGCGTGTGAAATCTTTGGTCTGCATGCAGATGGCCTGGGCCTGGGCTTCGGCTTCGATCGCCTGGTCCAGCGTCATGGCCCATTCCTGGTGCAACATGGTTTTGGTCATCCCGTGGGCAAAGGTCGGACCGGCGGCCAGCTCGCCGGCCAGCGTCTGCGCCTTGCCCAGCAGTTCGGCCGGCTCATGCAGGGCGTTGAAAAATCCCCACTGCAGGCCCTCGGCTGCACTCATGACTCGGCCGGTGAACAGCAGCTCGGAGGCGCGCCCCTGACCGATCAGGCGCGGCAGCAGGGCGCAGGCGCCCATGTCGGCGCCGGCCAGGCCCACGCGTGTGAACAGGAAAGCGGTTTTGGCCTGTGCCGTGCCCAGGCGCATGTCGGCGGCCAGTGCCATCATGGCGCCGGCGCCGGCGCAAATGCCGTCGATGGCGGCGACGATGGGTTGCGGGCACAAACGCATGGCTTTCACCAGGTCGCCGGTCATGCGCGTGAACTCGAGCAACTCGGGCATGCTCATTTGGGTCAGCGGACCGATGATTTCATGCACGTCACCGCCCGAACAGAAGTTGCCGCCGGCGCCGGTCAGCACAATCACCTTGACGTCGGTGGCGGTGTTCAGGGCGCGGAACAGGTCGCGCAGCTCGGCATAGGACTCGAAGGTCAGCGGGTTCTTGCGTTCCGGCCGGTTCAGGGTCAGGGTCGCCACGCCGTCCGCGAAGGCATAGGCGAAGTGGCGCGCTTGATAGGCTGCCAGCGCGTTGAACTGCGCGTGCATGGGGTTGCCGGGGACGATGTAATGTTTCATGCGTTTTCCATTTCCTGGTTCAGGTCGGTCTGGTGTTGTTTGACCTTGCCCAGCAGCTTGTGCAGGGTCTCGATTTCGCGCGCCGACAGGCCGCCAAAGGCCTGGACGATCCAGTCCTCATGCTGGCGCGCCATGTCGTCAAAGGTCTTGCGGCCGCGTGTGGTCAGGCGTACGCGGTAGGCACGGCGGTCTCCCTCGACGTCCACACGTTCGACCAGGCCCTCGGTTACCAGCTGGTCGGTGATGCCGGTGACATTGCCGCCGGTGACCATCATGCGGCGCGACAGCTCGTTCATCTTCAGGCCGTCCGGGTTGCGCTCGAGCTGTGCCATCAGGTCAAAACGCGGCAAGGTGGTGTCAAACTGTTCACGCAGCTGCCCGCGCACCTGCTTTTCGATCAGCTGGGTGCAGGTCAGCAGGCGCAGCCACAGGCGCAGCGCCTCGGGGTGTTCGCGGTGTCCGCGTGCTTCCATGTCCATGACGGTCTCCTTTTGCTATGGTTTTAATAGCTGCTTGCGCCTGCTGGATAAGGGCTCAAGCCTGTTTTTGCTTTGAAAGTTCGCGGTACATCTGGTCCCGGCCGCTGAGGTAGGGCTTGGGCCAGTCCACATGCCGGCTCTGCAGTTTGGCGG
>LNFM01012792.1_pt1 | contig 15649 bp, 15 predicted proteins | sample 596031 | NCBI WGS metagenome assembly LNFM01 (sample SAMN04254537, study PRJNA301005) | activated carbon metagenome | isolation source: dual media filters at the Ann Arbor, Michigan drinking water treatment plant | place: USA: Ann Arbor | reverse complement strand
TGCTGGCAACGGGCCGCGCGCCGCTCCCTGCTCTGGTGACGAGCACGGGGGAGCGCACGGCGAAGCAAGACCAAGCGCAGCACTCGAGCAACAGCTCGAAGTCGACCGCGTCGCTCTTCGATCGGCTGGTCGCGAAGGGCCGGGAGCCGCTTCGATGATTCGCCCGCTCGGTCGCGCCGCGTTCGCGAAGCTCCGCGCTGCGATGCTCGCGCGTCGCTTTCCGCTCGGGGTCCCGATGCGCCGGAGGTTCGGACGATGACCAGACGACAGTGGTTCATCACGGTGGCGGTGTTCTGTGCATTTGCAGCGATGGACAGGAGCGCGGTGGCGTGAGCGAAGACAGCCCCGACATACTCGACGTGCTCGATCTGTTCGGCGAGAACCTTCTGAACAGCATCCACACCGCGATGCCTGGCCGCGTCGAACGCTACGACCCTGCGACGCAGCGCGCGGACGTCCAGCCGCTGATTCGCCGTAGGATTCCCAAGTCCGACACCGACAGGCGCGAGTGGGTCTACGAGGACTTGCCGTTGATCCCGAGCGTCCGCGTGCTGCACCCGCGCGGCGGCGGCGCGTTCGTGCACCTCCCGATCGCGACGGGAGACACGGTGCTCCTGGTGTTCTGCGAGATAGGGATTGGGCACTGGGAGGCGGGCGACGGCTCGATCAGCGACGCGGGCGACGAGCGACGGCATCACCTCGCGCACGCCGTCGCGATCCCGGGGATGTACCCGGCGTCGCGAAACATCCCGAGCGTCGACGCCAACGCGTCCGAGCTCGTGATCGGCTTCGAGTCGGGCGGCGCGCGCGTTCGAATGAAGCCGAACGGCGACGTACAGATCGACACGACGGGAACGATCACGCTCGCTGGCGCGGCCGCTGCGCAGTTCATGGCGCGCGCGGATCGCGTCGACGCAGAGCTTGCCCGTATCCGCAACGTGCTCACGGGCTGGACCCCTGTTCCGAACGATGGCGGACTGGCGCTAAAGACGACCGCGACCACCGCGTTCTCGTCGGCGCAGTCAACCGCCGCCGACCAGGTGAAAGGAACGTAGCTCATGACGTACGGACTCACCCCGACGGGGTTTGTGAAGAAGCCGCGCGAAGTCATTCGCGCCGAGCTCGAGGCGGAGCTGCGCGCTTCGCTCGGCGCCGACGTCGACACGTCGCCTGGTTCTGTGCTCGGAAACGTCGTCGACGTCGCGACGTCGAAGTTCGCGGAGTCGTGGGACGTGGTCGAGCGGGTCTACAACGCACGATCGCCCGACGGCGCGAGCGATGCGACGCTGAGCGCGCTTGCCGAGATCACCGGTACGCGGCGCGCCGGCCCCACGCGCGGCGTGGTTCGGCTTCGGCTTCGGCTCGCCGCGAACACCGCCGTCCCGAAGGGTGCGGAAGCGTCGGACGCGCGCGACGGCGCCAAGCGCTGGCGGACGCTGTCCGAGGCGGTGAACGCGACCGCGAGCGCCGCGGACGTCGATGTCGTGGCGGAGTCCGTCACCGCGGGGACGATCGAAGCGGCCGCGGGGACAATCACGCGCATCGCGTCACCCGTCGCGGGGTGGTTGTCCGTGACGAACATCGAAGATGCCGCGCCGGGCCGAGAGATCGAGTTGGACGCCGAGCTCCGCGCTCGTCGCGTCGTCGAAGTGTCGCAGCCCGGCCAGGCCACCGAGCCGGCCATTCGAGCGGATCTCATGACGCTCGAACGGCGGTTCGCGCCCGCGGAGCTGTTCGTCTCGGCCGACGAGCTCGCGCGCGTCGCGCAATCCATCGTCGACGTCGACGTGCGCTCGAACCGCAGCGCATGGCCCGACGCCGAGGGACGCCCGCCGCACTCCGTTGAGGTCGTCGTGCGTCTCGTGCGCGTCATCGACCCGACGTTGCTTTCGCTCACGCGCGGGGTGATCGCGCTCGCGCTCGCCACAGGCACACCGGCCGGCGTCGAGTGGTTCGGCTCGAGGTCCGCCACGGTCACCGACGCGAACGGTGTTGCCTCGACGGTGCGATGGAGCGAAACGACGGACGTTCCGGTCCGCGTCGACGTGGTGTTTCCCGCGGGCGTCGCTCGCCCGTCGAGCGATGCCATCCGCGCCGCTGTGCTCGCGTACGGGGCGAGCCTGCGCCTTGGAGGCGACGTTGTGCGGTCGAAGATCATCGCGGCCGTCTCGAAGCTCCCAGGCTTCGCCGACTTGCTCGATGTGCGCTTGGGTCGCGATCAACGGCAGGTGTTCACCGTCGACGCGGTCACCGACCTCCTCACGGCGCCGGGCCACGTGCTCACCAACGGATCCGCCGTCGAACTCTCGAACCTCGGCGGAGCGTTGCCTTCGCCGCTCGATGCTTCGTCGACGTACTTCGCGCGCGATGTGGCTGCCGAGCACCTGCAGCTCGCGCCGTCGCTCGGCGGATCCGCCGTCAACATCCTCGACGCGGGCGTCGGGACGCACTTCGTGTATGCGTCCTCGCCGACGATTTCCGCGAATCTGTCGATCGCAGCGCGCGAGTCCGCGTCGTTCGACTCGTCGCGCGTGTTCGTGCTCGAAGCCTAGTCGCGAATGCCGAACACGCAGAAGTCTCCGCGCATCGGGTGAGTGGTTCGGCCTGGTACCCCGCGAATCGCCCACAGAGCGGGACGTGCAGGGTCGAAGTTCAGCGCCGCGCTCCAACATGCGTTGAAGCGTCGAAGGCCGAGACGATCCGTGTAGCGCGGTCCCTCGCGGTACTCGACGGGCGGGTTCGATGCGCTCGATTCCGTGCAGTTCGAAAGCACGGTCGCGCCCATCGGCTCGAGCCGCACGCAAACGCTCGGCGGACCGAGGGGCGCGCCCATCGAATCCAGTAGTCGCGCGCGAAGCATCAGCTCTTCGCACCCGTCGCGAGCAATCGCGGCGCACTGCCGAAAGATCAGCCTGGACAAGTCGCCGCCGGGCCGGGGAGTCGGATCGCGCGTGAACGTGGGCCCGATCGCGCTGGACCGAATCGCGGGCGTTCCCATCCCGTCGCCGGGATACGTCTCGAACAGGACCCACACGGTTTGCTCCTGAAAGACCGTGTCGAGCGCGGGCGTGCTCGGCCCGGCATCGGTGCGAACGTCGCGCGGCTCGAGCGCGTCGGGCGAGCTTGGGACGTCGAGGGGCGCGACGACGTCGGCCGCGGCGTCGAGCTCGGGCGCGTCGGTGGGCTCTGGACGGTCGTCTGCGGCGTCCGCGGGCGTCGAGTCGGGCGCTGCGTCGGACGGGAGGCGCGGGGCTGGCGCGCAGGCGCACAGCGCGAGGGCGAGGGCAAAAGCGAGGCGCATCGCGACGAAGCTACAGCGCGCGGCGTACCCGCGCACGTGGCTAGGCACGCTCGCTGACGTTGCGGGCGTCGGCGCACGATTCGGCCATGGGAAAGCGCCGTGCTCCGGTGAGGGTTCGTCCGTCGGGATCGTGCGAGTTCTGCAGCGGCGCGCAGATGCAGCGACGGGGGCTGTGTTGGGCCTGCTACCGGAAACTCCGCGAGGCGAACGCGCCGTTGCCGCTGCGCGTGTGTGATCGCCCGAGCGACCCAATCGACGCGTGGGTGACGCTTCTTCCGCTCGACGTCATCGCGCGAATGCAGCGCGCGCTTCAGGCCCGACGAAAGCAGCTCAAAGAGGCGGTCCGCATGGCGAGGATGATCGCGCGCACGAAGACGAAGGCGGTCCCGCTCGACGCTCCATCGTCCGCAGCTGCGTAGGCGTCCCGCACGGTTGACGTGTTCACGCGGTGGCGTATGGTTCCTGGCCATGCCGCACAACCTGACCACGTTCGCCGGAAGGCTTCGGTTCGCGCGAGAGCTTCGGGGCTTCGGGGTGCGCGAGCTATCCACGCTCGCCGGGCTTTCGCACGGAACCGTGCACGCAATCGAGTCCAGGGGCGACGACGACGGTGTGAAGCTGGGGACGGCCCGAGAGCTCGCCCGCGTGCTCGATGTGCGCCCCGAATGGCTCGCATTCGGCATTGGCACTCCCCCGAAAAAAGAACCGAAGGCCGTCTAACGTTGTTGACGCAACACACAAACGGTCCTAGTGTTTGGTCATGGCAACGCGACGCGCGACGAAGAAGAGCTCGAAGAAGGCGGCGAAGCCCGCGCTCCCGCGCTGGTCGACCGGCCGTTGCCCCGACGCCACGCGCCTCGCGGTCATCGAGCGCGACGGCTTCGCGTGCGTCTACTGCCGCGCGGAGGGCGACCTTACCGTCGACCACATCGTGCCGCAGTCGGTGATGGTCGATCACCGGCCGTCGAACCTCGTCGCGTGTTGCTGGGCATGCAACCGGGCGCGGAGCGTCGTCGACGCGGACTTGTTCGCGCGCCACATCGCGCGACGCACCGGCGAGTCGTGGCGTAGTATCTGGAAGCGTGTCCTTGCGGCGCTCGAAGCGCCGATCGGAGAATGAACATGGCCCGTCCCATCGCCCGCAGTCACCGCGTACCCAACGAGCTCGCCGCGCCCGCGGTAGAGCAGCTCGCGCGCCAGCTCGGCGCCGACGACGTTGCAGCAAAGGCCGCATCGGTCGCGATCGCGTCGGGGCGCATTCGCGTAGCGGTCGCGTTCACCCGCGACGATGGCGCGCCGCTCACCGACGCGGACCTCGAGTCGCTTCGCGCGTTCGCGCCTGGTGGAGCGCCGGCGGCGGAGCGCGCACCGGCGAAGAAGAAGAAGCCCGCGGCGAGGTCGAAGAAGCGCGCCGCGTAGCGTTCTCGCGCGCTGCGATCGAACGTCGTACCCGCTCGTCGGGGCTACCAAACACCCGACGAGCCGCTACCCGAAACCCTGAGTGGAAGGGCGTTCGAGTGGATGAGAAGGTAGACGACGAGCGCGAAGCGGGCAAGGAAACCAGCACTCAGCAGCGGATGCAGCTCGAGTGGACTGCGCACGCACTGTCGGCCGAGGCACAACGCCTCGCGCGTCTCGCGGAGTTAATCAGGTCGAGCGTTTCGGCTGCGAACGAGCGCAATGGGGTTATCCCCGAAGAGCTCGTTCAGGCAGCGCAGGACGCGCGAGCGCGCCTTGCGGTGAACCCTCGCGCCGTCGCAATGCAGCACGTGTACGACTTCGCTGCGCGAATTGCGAATGGCGAGTTTCGACACAATGGCCTCGCGGACTCGCCGGCTCTCGTGATCGCAGGCATGCAGGCAACCGCCATGTGCACCGGATGCATCAATGGCAGCCTGATGGCTCCGGTGCCTGAGTTTCTTCACGCAGCAAAGTGCGCTGCGGCCGACACGCCCGGTAAACAAAGCTCAAAGTACACAGCGTTTCTTCGGCTGTTTGCTGCGCTGAGAATCGAAGGATGCAGCGCAAGCGATGAGCGGGACGAGACGAAGATTCAGTCGCTCGAGAAACAGCACCGGCGGTGGCGGAAAGACGGCACGCTTTCGATTCCCTCTGCGCTGCGCTTGGATGGATCATGACCTCCGCCGGCAACGTGCAGTGGACGGGCGCACGATGGCGCGCGCTCGTGCGCTACGCCGACGGATCGCGCGGATGGGTCCCGCTCCCCGACACGATCACCGCGGAGCAACGCGACCAGGCGAAGGCCCTCGCGGTGGACGTCGCGGCGCGCGCGATCCTTCGCCTTCCCCCGAGCGCTCGCGGCGCGCACGCGCCGAGTACTTCGGGCGGCGAGTCGGTCGCGGAGTACGCCGAGCGATGGCTCGTTGAGCGCGAGCGTCGAGGCCTTCGCGCGGTGAAGGACGATCGCAGCCGCATGCAGAACCACGTGCTCCCCGTGCTCGGCGCGCGCGGCATCCTCGACGTGAACGCGAAGGACCTCCGCGAGCTCGTCGCGACGCTCGACGCGAAGTCGCGCGGGGGCTTCATGTCCACCGCGACGGCGCGGAAGGTGTGGGGCGTGGTGTCGAAGATGTTCGACGACGCATGCCGCTCGAAGGTCGAAGCGCTCCGCGTTCGCGAGGACAACCCAGCGCGCGACGTGAAGCCACCCGACGACGGGCCCTCGAAGGCGAAGGCGTACCTCTACCCCGCCGAGCTGCTCGCCCTCGTCGGGTGCGAGCGCGTCCCGCTGCGCTGGCGTCGAATCTACACGCTCGCGGTCTACACCTACGCCCGCGCGGGCGAGCTCGAAGCGCTGCATGTGGAAGACGTCGACCTCGTTCGCGGCGCCCTTCACATCCACCGCGCAGCGGACCGCGAGACGGGCGAGGTTCGCGAGACGAAGACGGGCGAGACGCGACGGGTCCCCATCGAGGGGACGCTCCGACCGTTGCTCGAGGCCCTCGTGCGCGGCCGGGCGAGCACCGAGCGCGTCATCCACATGCCGCCCCGCGAGGACGGCGCGGCGCACCTCCGGAAGCACCTGCAGCTCGCCGGCGTCGACCGCGCGGAGCTGTTCGCCGACGACGCGACCCGAACGCCCATCACGTTCCATGACCTCCGCGCGAGCGGCATCACGTGGCGCGCGGTCCGAGGCGACGACCCGTTGAAGATCCAACGCCACGCGGGGCACACCGACATGAACACCACACAGCGCTACATCCGCGAGGCCACCGTGTTCGCCGAAGGGTTCGGCGACGTGTTCCCCGCGCTCCCTCGCTCGCTGCTCGGTGAAGATCACCCCGCGGCGAGCGACGAAGACGACCCCGACTCGGACCGGAGAAAGACCACCGCCCCCAGCATCGCGGATACAATCCTTGATACAGGGGGCGGGGTTGTTCGCGAAAGTCTCACTCTTCCGCGGCCTTATGAGCGATCCCAACGGGATTTGAACCCGTGTTACCGACGTGAGAGGCCGATGTCCTAACCACTAGACGATGGGACCTGTTCTGGAATCAGAGCGCTTCTCTCCTTCGCCTTCGCGATCTTGATCTGCGATCTGGCTCGGGGACTAGGATTCGAACCTAGATAGACGGAGCCAGAATCCGTCGTCCTGCCGTTAGACGATCCCCGAATGGATCACCGTATCTTGCTCACCCAGCGGCGAGCGGGGCGGTCTTGTATCTATCGGCCGTTGGGGTGTCAAGCCGACTCGTCGAAAATTCTGTCGGGCCGACTGGCCGCCCCGTCGCGCGCCGAGCTCTTCACTCGCGCGGGACGTTGAACGACTGAACGAACCGCTCGATTCGGGCCCACATCTCGGGGTGGACCCCCTGCGCGCCGAGCGAAACGCCGTGGGCGCTCGCGTTGTCGTAGCGCTCGACCTCGACCCTCGCTCCCGCGTCGCCGCGCAGCGCCGTCTCGATCTCGCGCGTCGAATCCGCGCTGTAGGCGTCGCCCGCGCCAGTGACGAGCAAGAGCCGTCCGCGCCGCTCGGTGAACGCGCGGAGCGGCGCGATCACGTCGATGCCTCGGTACTCGACGCCCGGCGAAATCATCACCAAGCCGACCACCGGAGCGCCCGAGCGCGCCGCGAAGAGCGCGGCCGCCGTCGCTCCGATCGACGACGCGACGAGCACGATGCGCGTCGTGCCGATCCTCTGTCGGACGTAGTCGACCGCCGCGGCGACGTCGTACTCGAGCGTCACCCACCGGGCGCGGTTGTTGCCGAAGGACTGCCAGCGCGTCGGCCCCTCGGGGCCCGCGACGCTCTCGCCGTGCCCGCGCAAATCGATGGTGAGCGTGCTGATCCGGCGCTCGTTGCGGTCCGACCCAGGCCCCGAGAGCTGCGTCGCAAACGGCGCCCACTCGCCGCGGTTGGACGACAATTGGTGAACGAGCACGACCGCGAGGCCGCCCTGATGACGGGCGCGCAGATCCGCGACGATCTGCCAGCCGTCGCTTGTCGCGAAGCGAACCACCTCGGGGTCTGGCGCCGCCGCGTCGCGCGCTTCTTCGCCTCGACCCGCGCGCGACCCTCCCGCCGCCTGCGTCGAAGGGCGGTCGCACGCGCTCGCGAAGAGCGCACAAAGGACAACAGTCCGTCCAATCACGGCGGCAGTGTACACTCCACGCCAATGACGCGCACCGCGGCCGCGCTCATCATCGGCGACGAGGTCCTTTCTGGAAAGGTCCACGACACAAACTCCCACGACCTGGCGCGGTACCTCCGCGCGCTGGGAATCGAGCTTTCGCGGATCATTACGGTCCCAGACCGCGTCGAGGTCATCGCCGCCGAGCTCAACGCCCTGCGCGCGAAGGTCGACCTCGTGTTCACCTCTGGCGGCATCGGCCCGACGCACGACGACGTCACCATCGACGCGATCGCGTTGGCCCTCGGTCGAGAGACCGTTCGGCATCCCGCCCTCGAGCGCTCGTTGCGCGAGCACCTCGAGGAGCGCTGCACCGACGATCACCTGAGAATGGCCATGATCGTCGACGGAACCGAGCTCGACTTCGGACCCGAAGGCGCGGCGCCCTGGCCGGTTTTGATATTGGGATCAATATTCATATTGCCAGGTATTCCACAGTTGTTTCGCGCGCAACTCGAGCTGCTTCGCCCGAGGGTCTCTGGCAGCGAGCGGGCGTTCGTCGTCGAGAGCGCGTTCTGCGCCGCGGACGAGGGGCGGCTCAAGCCGTTTATCGACGCGGTGGTGTCCGCGTTCGAGGACGTCGCGGTCGGCAGCTATCCCCGCTTTCGGGACGGCGACGACGGCTACAACGTCCGAATCACCTTCGACGGACGGGACCCCGCCCGCGTGCGCGAGGCGCGAGAGCGCTTCGTCGCGAGCCTCCCGGCAGCGTGGCTGCTCTCGACGGAGCCGTAGCAAGGGGGGAGCGGAGGTGCCAACGGACCGAGGTTGTGCTAGCGATGGCCCACTTCGAATGCGCTCCCTCCTCGCCACCCACCTCGCGCTCATCGTGCTCTCGGGTTCGCTCGTGCGTTGCTCGCAGCCGCAGCCCGCGGCGCCGAGCGTGCGCGCCGAGACGCGCGCCCAAGCGCCCTCGCAACCGTCGCAACCCTCGCAGCCTGCGCAGCCTGCGCAACAGCAGGGCGGCGGTCAGCGCGTCAACCCCGCGCCCGCCGAGCACGCGGCTCACGGCGAGCCGCAGTTCGCCCCGCCCGCGCAGGCGCAGCCCGCGACGCCCGGCGGCACGCGCCGCTTCGGCGAGCCGCTCGCTGCCACGGCTCGACGCGTCGGGCTCGACGAGGCGCTTCGCACACACACACAAATCGGCTCGACCCCCATCCGCGTCGAGGGGCAGATCGTCGCCGTGTGCCAGCACATGGGCTGCTGGATGGAGATGCGCGACGGAGCCACGCAGGCCCACGTGCGAATGCACGGGCACAGCTTCTTCTTGCCGCGCGACGTCAACGGAAAGCGCGCCGCCATGGTCGGCACCATCGTGGCCGCCCACGCGCCGACCGAGTGCGACGAGAGCGCTCAGGCTGCGACGGGACGGCGCGCCGCGATCGAGTTCGACGCGACCGGCGTCGAAGTGATCGACTGACCGTTCAAGGGCGAACGCGCACCGCTTGACCGAGCGCGTTGGTGATCGCTCGAAGCCGCGCGCGGCTGATTCGATCGTCCGCGTGGCGCATCGGCACCACGTGCAGATCGCTCGTGAAATTGACGGTCCACGTCGCGACCGCCGAGATCGACACGAGCGTCACGCGACCCGGCTCGGGGACCTCGAACTGCACTCGCAAGAGCGCTCCGTCTCGGGTCTTCGGGTCGTACATCACCCCCATCGGATCGCTGAGCGGGCGCTCTTCGACGCCGTTGTGCCAGGCGCTGCCGAAGTTCGACAGCAGCGAGCCCAGCGAGAACGCGACGACCGCGTCGCCGCGATCCGAGGTCAAACGCTCGACGCTCTGGAGCACCGCTGGCCCTGCGCCGAGCACGAGGTCCGCGCCCGCGTCGACGAAGCGCCGCGCGAGCGAGCGCTGGTTGCTGTTCGCGTTGGGGTTGCGGTCGCGACCCCAGTGCGCGCACACAACGACGATGTCCGCTGCGTTTCTCGCGGCGCGCACGGCCTCGAGCACTCGGCTCAGATCCTTGGCCACGAACGCGCGCGCGTCGGCGCCGCCGGGCGCGAAGGCCGATCGGTCGGTGTAGCCCAGCACCGCGACGCGGACGCCGTCTCGCTCGGTCGTCCACGGCGTGTACGCGTCTTCTTCCGAGCGGCCAGCGCCGATCGCGCCGAGCGTCGCCTGGTCGAGCGACTCGATCGTCGACTCGAGCCCGTCGGGCCGCTGGTCGAGCGCGTGGTTGGTCGCGAGGATCACCGCGTCGAATCCCACCCGCGCGAGCTGACGCGCCATCCACGGGTGGCCGCCGAGCGCAGGGTTGTCTCCCACCCACGGAGGTCTCGACGAAGTCGTGAGCGGACCTTCGAGCGGAACGATCGCGATCTCTCTCGGCGTGATGATCGGCGCGATCCTCGTCAGCATGTACGAGAGGCCGCCCATCTCGCGGTACGACTGCGCCATCTGAACGACGTGACGATGCAGCACGACGCTGCCCGTCGATGTGACCACCACTCGGCGCGGCCCTGCTCCGGTGTCCTCGGGCGCTGCGTCTTCGACCGACGCATCCATGACGGCGCTCGACGCGACGTCGACGCTCGCCTCGGCTGCCGACGGGCGCCGCGCACCGCTGTCATCGGCGCGCTGCGGACGCGAGCAAGCCGCGAGCGCGAGCGCAAACAGCGCGCCGCTCGGCAGCGTCGACGCTCGGGAATCAAACTTGAAAACGTGGGTCATCGCTCGAAACACCGCTCGGGGATCTGTAGCTTCTTGCGGGCGAGGGCGGTCGCGCTCACGAGCCGCGCCGTGACAGGGTCGTGGTAGCCCGACACAGCGACGACGCCTTCGACCGCGCGGGTCCAATACCGATTGTGCCGGTGCATCCAGAGCTCGCGCGCGTACTTTCCGACCATCGACGCCAAGGAAATTGCAGGCTCCGTGGCGTCGCCGTCCATGATGAAAGAGAGCGTCCCGACGTTCGCCACGTGATAGGTGGATCGCGCGCGCTCCTCGAGCTCTGTTCGAACGAGGGCGAATCTGGCAGCGAGCGCGTCGTGGTAGCGCATGCGCGCGCCGACCTTTCCGAGCGAGGCGATGACGGGCTGTCCTTCGACGGCGAGCGTCGCGACGAGGGCGAGCATCGCGTCGAGGTCTACGTCCATCCTCGAGCGACCCGCTGCCTTTGCTTCATTGATCCGACCAGCGCACTGGACGGACACCCGCGCGGCGTCCAGGCGAAACCCCTTTTCCATCAGCGTTTCGGCCGTGGCAAAGTGCTCTTTCGTGGGGCCGTCGCCAAACGCGGGCAGCGCCACCGCGTCGCCGAAGCACACGGTTGGGGCCTCACCCGCGGGACAAATGCGCCGGAGCTCCGCGTCCGATTCGATCGTCGTGAGCTCGGTGAGCTCGGTGAGCGAGCGCGGCGTCGCGCCGAGGTGTCGGGCCAGGATCGCGAGCACGGCGCCCTCGGTGTCCCCCATGCTCCCGTGCGCGCAGCGCTCTTTGGAGTCGCCGATGTTGGCCCGATCGACGACGCGGCGGACGGCGGCGGTGTCTTTCAGTCGCGTTCGGTCGATCCGAACACGCACGGCCGTGACGGTCATCGGTCCGAGCCTCGAGCCCAGGCCGTTCTCGTCGACTCCAACCAGCACTGCCTCGTCGGTCACCGCGGCGATAAGGGGTATCACAACCTTCGCCCGTCACCGGAACCACGGCGCAGCGACGGTTGTCTCTGCCACAACACCGGCCGGGAAGTCGTTCGCACCCTCCGACCGCGGACCAGCACCCGGACGGTTTGCAATCAGCGCTCGTTCCCCTCGAAATCAACCGCCACCCCAATCGTCCTGTGGGGTACACGGGTCGTTACTGCAGGAGTCCTCGATGCCCCATCGCTCGCTCGCATCGCTCGTCGTCATCGCTTCGCTCGCGCTCGGCGCGTGCGCCACGACCAACACCCAGCTGAGCACAAACTCAGCGCGCTCCAGCGGCGGCGTTGGTGGGCGACAACGCTCGGTGCAGGGCGCGGAGTTTCGTGTCGTCGGCCGCGCCGACGGATCGGGGGACGCATACGACGCGAGGCTCTTGTTCGAGCGCGCGTCGGTCGCGCTGCAAACCCGGCGCTTCGACGACGCGATCACGGACTTCACTCGGCTGACCCGTGAGTTTGCGTCGTCGCCGTTGCTCGCCGCCGCACACTTCAACGTTGGGCAGGCGCAGCAAGCTTCGGGACGGCACGCCGAGGCCATCGCCGCGTATACCTTGGCGGCCACCGCCGCGGCGCAAGGCGGCAACCACGACCTCGCGCGGGACGGGTGGTTTCGCGTCGCGGCTGTGAGCGAGAGCGCCAATCGCGCGCGCGAAATCGTGACGGCCACGGACCGAGTCCTCGGGATTCCACGGCTTTCACTGATCGATCGCGTCGAGGCGCTCGGAAGGCAATCTGCCGCTCAGCTCGCGCTCGGCGATCGCGCGGCGGCGACGAGGGCCGCGCAGGACGCTGTGTCGCTCGTTCCGACGGCGGAGGCGGTCGCGGCGCTCGGAGACGACACCTACATCGCGCAAGCGCGATTTGTGTTGGGGGAGGTGTCGAGGCAGCAGGCCGCGGAGATTGTTCTCCGCGTCGACGACACTGCGTCGGCGATCGACCTCGCGATCGAGCGCCGCGTGCAGCACGTCGTCCACGGGCACGTCTTGTTCAACGACGCCATTCGCGTCGGCAACCCTCACTGGGCGGCGGCCGCCGGCTTCTCGATCGGCGAGATGTACCGCTCGCTCTGGTTGTCGATCGTCGGCGCCCAGCTCCCGTGCGACTGGGAGGAGCCCGCGATCCGCCTCTACCGCGATCGAACGGCGAACAACCGACGGCTACGCATCTTGTTGCAGGGATCGCTGCGCGCCTTCGAGGCCACCATCTCGATGGCGCGCCGCAACGCGATCGCCGACAACACCTGGGCGCAGCGCGCGCAGGCGCAGCTCGACGAGATTCAGCAGTTCGTCCTTCGCGGCCCAGGCCCAGAGCTGTATCGCCGCTCGCCCGAGTGCAGCGCCGCCAGCGGCCCCACCAGCAGCGACGCGGGGGTCGCGAGCGTCGACGCCTCGGCGGCGGACGCGTCCGTTTCGCTGAACGCCGACGGAGCTGTGTCCTCGAGCGGCGCGAGCGCGGCGGACGCAGGACCGACCTTGGTGCGCCGACGATGACCGAGCGCGGCTCGCGAGTCTGTTGCTACACGCGAAGATCAACGCTTGACACGCCCCGTTCGCGGGGCTAGTAGGCGGGGCCCTCACGAGCGAGCTGCTGGCGTAGCTCAATCGGTAGAGCGCCAGTTTTGTAAACTGGTGGTTGCAGGTTCAAGTCCCGTCGCCAGCCCCAATCATCAAATGCAACGCCGAGCAATCCTCTGATGCTCGCGTGAAAAGTACGGAGAGTTGCCCGAGCGGCCAAAGGGAGCAGACTGTAAATCTGCCGGCTTATGCCTACGATGGTTCGAATCCATCACTCTCCACCAAGACTCCAACGACCAAACACTTTCTCATCATCTGCCAACGCGGGAGTAGCTCAGTTGGTAGAGCGTCAGCCTTCCAAGCTGAATGTCGCGGGTTCGAATCCCGTCTCCCGCTCCGCAAAGCCGCCGCCCACCTAGCTCAGTGGTAGAGCACTTCCTTGGTAAGGAAGAGGTCGTGGGTTCAATCCCCATGGTGGGCTCCACAACATCGATGATCGCGAGCGGGGTATCAGCCTCGCGTCATCGATAGACGAACCTGACACACACTTTCAAACAAGTGTGCGCGCGGGTTTCGTCCCCGCGAGGGCTGGGCGCTCGTCGCGGATTGTTGAGGGAACGTGCGGTGAGATACCGGCCCGCCAGCGTCGTCTGGCGGGACGCAACACACGGCGCACCGAAGCGAGGCTGGTGTTCGATCACGGTGATCGAAGGCTGAGCCAGCGCTCGCTCGGTGTTGTCGCGCACGTCGCGGAGGCGATGGGCGCGCGTCGGGCTCGCGCATTGGGGCGTCGGGCAGCGCGCGCCTGCGTCTCGCGCACGTCACGCAGGAGCAGCTCCCATGAACAAGGAGCGATTCAACCGCAGCAAGCCCCACGTCAACGTCGGAACGATCGGGCACATCGACCACGGCAAAACCACGGTGACCGCCGCGCTCAGCGCGGTGCTGAGCCGGCGCTACGGCTTCGCGTACGCCGTCAAAGACTACGGCGAGATCTCGCGCGGCGGCGTCGTGCGAGACGCCACCAAGACGCTCACGGTCGCCGCGGGTCACGCCGAGTTCGAGACGCCCAAGCGTCACTACGCGCACGTCGACTGCCCCGGGCACGCGGACTACGTCAAGAACATGATTACTGGTGCGGCTCAGATGGACGGCGCGATCGTCGTCGTGTCTGCGCTGGACTCGATCATGCCGCAGACCCGCGAGCACGTTTTGCTCGCGCGGCAGGCGGGCGTTCGGCACGTCGTCGTGTTCGTGAACAAGTGCGACGCGGTCGAGGACCCCGAGCTCATCGACCTCGTCGAGCTCGAGGCTCGCGAGCTGCTCGTGAAGGTCGGCTTCGACGGTGACGAATGCGCGGTCGTTCGCGGCGCGGCGCTCCCTGCGTTGCGCGGCGACGCGCGGTGGGAAGAGTCGATCGTGGCCCTCGCAGAGGCGCTCGACGCGACCATCCCCGAGCCCGCGCGCGACCTCGACGGTCCGTTTCTGCTCTCGGTCGAGGACGTTCACTCGGTCCGCGGCGTCGGAACGGTGGTCACCGGCGTGGTCGATCGCGGAACGGTCCGCGTCGGCGACGCCGTCGAGCTCCTCGGCTTCGGCGCGTCGCGCACCGCGACGGTGACCGGCGTCGAGACCTTCAAGCAGACGCTCGAGTGCGCGCGCGCCGGTGACAACACCGGGCTCTTGCTGCGCAACGTTCGTCGCGACGAGGTCGAGCGCGGTCAGGTGCTCGCGGCGCCTGGCTCGGTCAAGGCGTCGACCCGCTTCGTCGCCACGTTGAGGGTGCTCACGAAGGAGGAGGGCGGACGGCACACGCCGTTTGCGTCTCGCTACCGCCCGCAGTTCTTCGTGCGCACCTCGGACGTGTCCGGCGAAGTGACGCTGCTCGACGGCGTCGAGGTCGCGCGACCGGGCGAGACTGTTCGCGTTCAGGTCGAGCTCAGCAGCCCCGTCGTTCTCGAGGCCAACACGCAGTTCACGATCCGCGAGGGCGGCCGCACGGTGGCTGCTGGCGCGGTGACCGAGCTCGTCGGCTGAGCTGACGCGGGCAAAGCGAGCGCGGCCACGACCACGACCACGACCACGGCGGGGCATTCGCAGGGCCGGCGACGGCGACAAACTCGTCGTCGCCGGTCGCTGCGATCGCTGGATCTGCGGGGAATACCCTCGAAAACAGCAGGGTTCGTCAGGGAGGGCTCCGCGGCTCTTTACGAACCGCCTCGGACGCGCTACATGACCGCTCCCTTTCGGACAAACCCTATGGGGTCAAAGAGTGATCGAATCGCAGTGACGTTGGTCTGCAGCGCATGCGGCTCGCGAAACTACAAAACTTCAAGGGCGCGTCGGCCCGACGCGAAGGCGGTCGAGCTCAAGAAGTTTTGCAAGACGTGCGGCGCTCACACGCTGCACGTCGAAACCAAGTGAAAATTTACGGGACTAGCTCAGTCGGTAGAGCAGCGGATTCCAAATCCGCAGGTCGTGGGTTCGAGTCCCTCGTCCCGTGCAACAATCGATGTCATCCAGCGGCCGCACTCCAA
>LNFM01008383.1_pt1 | contig 15649 bp, 12 predicted proteins | sample 596031 | NCBI WGS metagenome assembly LNFM01 (sample SAMN04254537, study PRJNA301005) | activated carbon metagenome | isolation source: dual media filters at the Ann Arbor, Michigan drinking water treatment plant | place: USA: Ann Arbor | reverse complement strand
GCCTGGTTTTGTCGCATTTTTCGCAGGTTTAGCCGCTTTTTTTGCTGCTGGTTTTGCTTTTTTGCCTGCGTTTTTCTTAGCTGGGGTTGCTTTTGCTGGTTTTTTCTTTTTTGCCATGGAATTCTCCGTTGAAATGTTTATCAAATATTGAAGACCTTCAAAGCTTATAGCCTAAAAAACGAGGACGCAAGTTGGTTTGAATTTAGAGGTCGCGTCAGTCCACGAGGACGAAAAAAAAGCGCCCTTCACGAGGGCGCTGATTCGATAGAAAGGTTCACTAGGCAGGCCTATACTCGCCTTTATGGTTATAGACCGAGGTAGTCCTCTAAAAATTTTGCGTATTTCGGTGGAACTCGTGTTCCAAGGAACAACCCCGGAGCATACCCAAATTTTGGGCTTACGTAGGTCAAGTATCCAACGATGTCTTTTTGCTTATTTTTGATTTTAGCCGTGATATTTGGAAGCCAGCCGGGAACGATGTCGCTGGGCAGCGTAATATAGACGGCTAGAGCGTTCACTCCAATATAGAGATAAAGGCGATGAGACGGGAATTCCAACCTTAGGGCCGGTAGCTCCCCCGAACCAGCAGGAGTCGGTGGCAATTTTTCCCCGCTCGGGAGTTTCGCGTTTTCGGTTAGGTTGATTCCTCCAAGCACATACTTGATAGGGATTTCAACTCGAACGCGTAGGTTCCCTTCTTCGTCAAACTCAGTACTTGCGATGATGTCACCTTTTCCGCCAATTGGTGTTGGAGGCATATACATCATCACATTTGAAGGAAGTGGCATAAGGACAATCAAAAGCATTCTGTTTTTATCGAACAGAAGGGACGTCTTACCGTTGGTTCCCGTGATGGATGCAGTCGATTCTTCAATGACGCCGTCAAATTCAACCTTTTCCAGAAGTTCTTTTTTTGCAGGGTCATCAATTCCGGGCTGGTAATTGAAACCATCTTGTCCAGATGAGCTTGGTGAATCATTGCTTGGGGCACATGCAGGAAGTGCCATCATGGCAGCCACGAGGATGAGGCTTTTAAAGTTAGACTTCATGTTCATAACATTCTCCAGTTTTTTTAACACGATCACGCGACCATTATATCTCGACTCATATGAGACATCGGACCTAGGGCTTGCGAACTTAAGGATCTGACATTTCGCAAAGATGGTTTTCACAATTCTGGGAGTGTGTCGCTGCTAAGACTCAGCAAACTGTCAAATGGTTAGACGAAAAAACGAAGAAGACTTGCTCTCTTTAACGGGTCCAACTACGATTCTTGGATGCGATCTAAACGCCTTTTGGTGCTCTTTTTCCTCTTATTCGTAGGTTTCTTTTCAACCAGTTTCGTGGAATTAATTGAAGCCTGTCCTGCATCCACTTTTAGAAACTATGCTGGAGCATGTGGTAGTCCGGGTTGCGCAAATTTCTGTGCGAGCTTTGGAGGCGGGTGTAGCCTAGTCAACTGCGAGCCTCATAGCCCAACGCTCGTCACTTGTGAGTGCATGTGGTAACAAGTTGTTGGTTAAAATGAAAAAGGCGAAGTCTTCGACTTCGCCTTTTGTCTTAAGTTCACATTTACTAAAACTAGCCAATAAGTTTTAATGCCAGCTGGTTTGACTGATTGGCCTGGGCCAAAGTCGCCGTTCCTGCTTGTAGTAAAACTTGGTTTCGTGCCATTTCAGATGACGCGGCTGCGACATCAGTATCACGAATTCGTGAATTAGCTGCAGAAATATTTTCTTCTGCGACTGCCAAAGTATCAACCGTTGAAGTGAGTCGGTTTTGCAAAGCTCCAAGATTGGCGCGCATTCCATTTACATTTGATTGCGCATCGTCAAGCATCGCCAATGCAGACCGGGCTCCTTCTTTAAGAGTGAAGTCCACTTCCGTCAATTGAAGACCATCAAGCGTTGAAACGTTGACCGATGAATCGAAGCTGATCACGTCATTCTCTGTTGCAAATGTACCAACCTGAAAATCGAAAAGCGGCGTTGATCCATCTAATAACTTCGTCGTGTTCCATGCCGTCGTATTTGCGATTCGCTCGATCTCACCTTTGAGCTGCTGCGTTTCGACGTTAATCAGGATACGTTCTTTTTCACCCACCGTATCAGATGAAGCTTGGATACCAAGTTCACGCATACGAGTGATAATGTTTGAAATCTCGCCTAGACCGCCCTCTGCCGTTTGCACCAAAGAGATACCGTCATTTGCATTTCGTCGTGCTTGAACGCTGGAACGAATTTGTGACTTCATGTTTTCAGAAATCGCGAGGCCCGCAGCATCATCCGCTGATTTGTTAATGCGGTATCCACTGGCAAGCTGTGCCGATGAGGTCGCCATCACTCGTTGGCTGTTTGTTAAGTTTCTCATCGCGTTGATCGCTGTCACATTTGTTGCTATTCTCAATCCCATAAATTACTCCATTAATCTTTTTATATTTTAAGTTATATATCGTTTCACTGGTCCTCCGTGAGTTGTCTCAGAACATCCATCGTCCTGATATTTAAATTGCTTATTTAAAAATCGTCCCTAAATTTTTTAATCGTCCGTAAAATCTTCCTTGAAGCCCCCTTTCGAGTTATTGAGAGTTGCAACCAACTTTTGCTTTCGCATTTGTCTTCGCTGCTCTGAGAGACATCCTGCCTCTTAGTTTTAAAGTTGAAGTTTCTGTACATTGTAGAATTCGGTGTCTGGCGCGAAACCCTTGACAGGACAAGAGTTCAGTTCGCTTCTTTGACGCAAAAACTGTTCTTGTGTCTTAGGACTCGACGAGCTCTTCGTTAGATCTGGGCAGCACAAAGTCTACGGCACAAGGTCTACGCAGACGAGACATTGATCATGGAATTTGAATTTTTTTAGAACTTTTTCAGTCTTAGATCCGGTGTCAATATTCGATTGGGATGAAGGTGCAGAGAAAAAAGCGTCAAAAAATGAGGTGGCTAATCGATTTCAAGAAAGCGGCACAAGGTCATCGTCCCAGAGGTCTCATACATTTTTTCTAAAAATTCTCGTCGATGCATTGCTGAATTGTAACCTAAAGTACACTGATTGGTTTCGGATGCAAAATGAGAACAATCCTCGCACGCCCAGGGCAATTTAAATTTCAAATAGTCTTGGGCCGAGATGGCGTCGCGCTTAATCGATGGCTTAACTCGAGAATAGCCTCGTGAGTTTTTCGGTGTTTTTTGTTTCAATCGAGGTGTTGACATCTTATTTTTAAGACTCACATTGGTATAAGGAGACAGATAGCATCATGAGTAAAGATATTCAAAAAATGACACGCAAAAGTCAAGAAGCTATGCAGGCGGCAGCGACCAGAGCCGAACAAAATCGGAACTCTTCAGTTGAACCGGAGCATTTACTGATTGAGCTGGTTGAACAGCACCAAGGCGTCGTTCCCAGAATTTTTGAAGAATTAAAAATGTCTCCTGTCCAAATTCAGTCCCATTTGCAAGTTGCGCTTAAAAATCTACCTCAATTGTCGACCCCAGCCGATAGTGTGGTCGCGAGCCTTCGCTTGCAAAAACTTTTCAAACTAGCCGAGACTGAAGCCAGCCGAATGAAGGATGCCTATATTTCCACAGAGCATTTCTTGCTTGGTGGTTTTGAGCTTGATGATTCCAGTTGGAAATCTCTGTACTTGAAATTGGGTTTGAAGAAAAATGAAGTTGAAAAAGTCCTCACTAAAATTAGAGGGAGCCAAACAGTGAACTCAGATGAGCCCGAAAACCAATATGAAGTTTTAAAAAAGTATGCCCGGGATTTGACCGAGCTCGCCAGTGAAGGAAAATTAGACCCGGTGATTGGGCGTGATGAAGAAATCCGTAGGGTCATTCAAGTTCTTTCCCGGCGTACCAAAAATAACCCGGTCTTGATCGGCGAACCGGGTGTGGGAAAAACGGCCATTGCTGAAGGCATGGCGCTTCGAATAATCAGAAAAGACGTCCCAGATAATTTAGTTGGTAAAAAATTAATGTCTTTGGATATGGGATCATTGATCGCAGGTGCAAAGTATCGCGGCGAATTTGAAGATCGACTAAAGGCTGTCATCAAAGAAGTCACCGAAAGTCACGGTGAGATCATTCTCTTCATCGACGAACTTCATACCTTAGTTGGAGCAGGCAAAAGCGAAGGCGCCATGGATGCGGGACAGCTCTTAAAACCAGCGCTAGCGCGTGGGGAGCTTCGCTGCATCGGTGCGACGACTCTAGATGAGTATCGTAAGTATATTGAAAAAGACGCAGCATTAGAGCGTCGTTTTCAAACGGTGATGGTCGATGAGCCCTCGGTTGAAGAAACTGTGACAATCTTGCGTGGATTAAAAGAAAAATATGAAGTTCATCACTCGGTGCAAATCACTGATAAGGCCATTGTCGCCGCGGCTAAACTCTCTCATCGTTATATCACGAATCGTTTCCTTCCTGATAAAGCGATCGATCTGATTGATGAGGCCGCAAGTCGCCTTGGAATTGAAAATAAAAGTGTCCCTGAGGAAGTCGACAACCTTGAGCGAAAAATTTTAAGTCTTCGCATTGAAAAGGAAGCCCTAAAAAATGAGACGGACAAACAGGGCAGTGATCGAAAAAAACAAATTGAATCTGAATTAGCAGATATGAGTCGTGCGGCCCGAGATCTTCGCGATCAATGGCAAGCAGAGCGAACTCAGATCGATAATTTAAAAAAGCAAAAGTCAGCGCTCGAACAAGTTCGGCAAGACATCGAAAAAGCAGAACGCGAAGCTAAATACGAGCGCGCCGCACAATTAAAGTACGAAAAGCTTCCTGGTATTGAAAAACAAATTTCAGCGCTGGAACTCGCGATAAAATCGAATTCAAAAAATATTTTAAGGAAACGGGTCGATGCCGAAGACATTGCAGATGTGGTTTCGAAATGGACCGGAATTCCCATTTCCAAAATGCTTGAAACTGAATCGCAAAAGCTCCTTCGAATGGAATCTGTTCTGCAAAATAAAGTGGTCGGTCAGGATCACGCCCTTCAGATCATTTCCGATGCAATTCGTAGATCTCGGGCTGAAATCGCAGATCCAAACCGTCCGATCGGAAGTTTCATATTTGTGGGGCCGACTGGTGTTGGAAAAACTGAAACTGTGAAAGCGCTAGCTGAATTCCTTTTTGATGATCCCGCGGCGGTGGTTAGAATAGACATGTCTGAATACATGGAAAAACATTCGGTCTCTAGACTCATCGGGGCCCCTCCGGGCTATGTCGGCTATGAAGAAGGCGGGCAGCTGACGGAAACTGTACGAAGAAAACCTTATTCCGTGGTTCTGTTAGATGAAATTGAAAAGGCCCATCAAGATGTTTTTAATGTTCTGCTCCAAGTATTAGATGAAGGCCGATTGACGGATAGCCAAGGTCGCACAGTTGATTTTAAAAATACGATTCTTGTTATGACGTCAAACCTCGGGACCTCGGCGGGCCCTCAGCAAAATATTCAGGCGGCGCTGAAAAGCTTTTTTAGGCCAGAATTTTTGAATCGGGTTGATGACATTGTCGAATTCAAATCTCTGGATCAAAGTAAGATTTCCCACATCGTTAAAATTCAATTGGCTGAAGTTGTGAAAAGGCTTTCGCAAAAGGGAATTGAGATCACGTTTTCTGATAACTTGATCGACTATGTTGGGTCGAAGGGTTTTGATCCGCAGTACGGGGCTAGGCCCTTGAAACGAGTGATTCAAAACGAAATCTTGAATCCTCTTTCAAAGAAGATTATCGCAAATGAAATCAAATCCGACTCGAAGGTCAAAGTCGGATTTGAAAAAAATGAATTAGTTATTGATGTTGGATGATGTTTCTGTAGACGTGTTCTGCAAGGAATTGATGTCCTTCGTCACTCAAGTGGAAGGCGTCATAGAGGCCACCAATCCAATGAGTCATCCATTTTTTAGCACTCATGTAGTTGACATCTCCGCCGACCGCATTTGGTGATTGCAGCGTTGAAATCTGATCTGGATGTAAGGTTCTTCCCGCCGGTACACCAGCATCTGGAATGCCAAGGTAGTAATGTCCAAGTCCCAAGTGATGAATGACGAACATTCGACTTTGGTAGGCGGCATTGGATCTAAAGCGTCGCTCGATGTAATCATGGTAGCGAACCAACGCAGAATTCAGCTCTCCGGGCGAAGGTGAGCCCATTTTTTCTAAGATCTTTCTGTACTTCGAAATTTTGTGGTTATGGGTAAATCGAGGAAAATCGTAACCGGACAGGATGACCTTAATATGCGGTTTTGCGTTTAGATATGTTTGTGCGATTTGATGGATCGTTAAAAAGTTTCTCTCGAAGATTTCAATTTCCTGATCTGTTGATAGATTCTTATGCCAAAACGAAATCAGATCATTTCCGCCGAGGCTCAAGTGGATGAACTTCACCGCGGAATGGCGGTCGTTTATTTTCTTCAAAACCTCTTTGTGCGCATTTGATCCCAGCCACTCGCGAGCTTCGATGCCGCTGTCCGTAGTGAGATCGCAGTCTGCTGTCTGAGCCAAATTTCTGATGCGGAGTTTTTTGATCGTTTCAGGATAGCCTTCGGCGCTGCACAAGAAACTTCCCCAGCTGTCTCCGGCCAGCAGCACTTCCGGTTTACTTCTCTGCTTCTGGGCGACAGCCTCGACTGAAACCAGAGAAAGAAAAATTGTTAAGGTAGCAAATTTTAAAAACATGGTTTTTTTGTTTTGGTGTATTTTCATTGTAACACCAGATCGACAAATTATTTTTCGTCTAGAGCCTGAGACGCGCTGTAGACAAGGTTTTGGACTTTTTCTAGACCCGTTTTTTTAAAAAGCCGGACCAAAAACCAGGTGCCTTTAACTTTTGACACAGGACTTTTTGGCGAAATCTAACAAGAAGACTCTCATCTGAAATTGTGAATAAAGAATTTCTTAGTTGAGAAAAATTTTGGTTTCGAAAGAATGCGATTGACGAATTTTTAGATCACATTTGCTCGAAAATCGCGACATAATTTGAAGAGGTGGTGCTATGAATGAATCCGTGCGTTTGAAACTGGTTGAGACTCAAGTTATTGCTTATAACAAAAAGGATATTGAACTTTTCTGCGCGCAATATCACGATCAAGTCGAAGTTTATCGAAGAAAAAGTAGCGTTGATCCCGTCGAGTGTATTGTAAAAGGCATGGCTGATTTTCGCCCAATGTATGTGGCAAGATTTAAGGATGCGCCCGATTTGCACTGCCAGATCATTTCAAGGATCGTTTTGAATGAACATATTCTGGACGAAGAAAGTGTTCTTACGCATCTCGGACAGCCGCGATCTCACATCGTGGCTGTTTATGGTTTTCAGGATGACAGGATAAAAACAGTTTTATTTCTAAGGTAAGCGTATCGGAAGTTACGAAAGAGGAGTGTTCATTTTAAGAACGGGCTTGAAGTGATCAAACCGGGCCCACGCGATCAAAGCCGACAACACGACCAACACAAGGGCGATGGGAAGTCCCTCCGGAGCCGCGAATGCATGGATCAAAAATATATTGATCGTGATGGGCGCCAGTAAAATCATCGCGAGCGGGATGAACTTGCCGGCTAGTAATAAGGCGCCGCAAGAAATTTCAATGATCTTCACAACCAAGAGCAAATAACCAGTGGCCATAAATCCGCCCATAATGGTGGCCATTTTTTCGGGCGGTGGTGGCATTGGAATAAACTGGAAAAAGAAATTGAGTCCAAAGACGACGTAAATAAGACCCAGCAGAATCCGTGCTCCCAAATCAATTTTTTGTTTCAAAAGAACCTCCATTTTATGTTCTAAAGTGATGTTAGGTTTAGCAGACGAAAAGGTCTATAGCGCAAAGCGTTAAGATTCTGAAATTTCATCCGAAATTGAAAAAATCAAAGAAAAGTTTTTATCCCTATGTTAAACCGCTCTAATGTTTTCAGGAATAATTGAAGCCAGTTCGAATTTGATCCCAGGTCCGAATCTCTCTTTGCAGGATTCAAAACTTGAATTGAATTCCGAAACTCAGATTTTGCGCTTTAAAATCAAAAGGCCTGATTCCTTTGATGACATCAAGATTGGTGACAGCATCGCCGTGAATGGAATTTGTCTCACGATTGAAAGTTTTGATCAGAGTTCTATGCAGTTTGCCCTTGGATTTGAGACCCTCAGGGTTATTGGTTCCTCCCTAAGTTCGTGGCTGAACCGGCCATTTAATTTGGAACGCTCGATTCGTTTTGGAGATCGCATCCATGGTCATCTCGTCTCTGGACACGTTGATCATTTTGCGAAAGTTGCGGTCTCTGAAGCCCTCGGAGATAACTGGATTCTGACAATTTCGGTTACAGTTGATGCGGCTCTCACCAAAGGTATTCGCTACCTTTGGCAAAAAGGCGCCATTGCCATTAACGGCGTCAGCCTTACGATCAATTCTTGTGAACAAAGTGCTGAAAATGGGGTTCCGCAAATCCACGTTTCTGTTTGCTTGATTCCGGAAACCATCAAACGAACCAATTTAAGCTTATTGGCTGCAGGCGATACGGTGGCTATCGAATATGACTACTTAGCTAAGGCCTTTTTAGGCCAGCGATCGATCTACGGAGGCCAAATTGATGCACCTTGATTTTACTTTTTCCCCTGTCGAAGACTTGGTCGCCGATCTCAAAGGCGGACAGTTCATTATTTTAGTCGACGATGAAGATCGAGAAAACGAAGGTGATCTCATTCTCGCAGCTGATTTTGTGACGGCCGAAAAAATTAATTTCTTGGCGAAAGAAGCCAGAGGTCTCATTTGTTTAGCCATGACCCCAAACCAGATCGATCGGCTTCGGTTGCCGATGATGCGGTCAGAATTACATCAAACAGGATCAAATAATACCGCTTTCACGTTTAGCATCGAAGCCAGTTCTGGCGTGACAACCGGAATTTCCGCAGCCGATCGTGCCCAAACCGTATTTGTTGCTTCAAGACCTGAAGCTCAGCCTTCGGATGTCATTTGTCCGGGACACATTTTTCCATTGAAAAGCCATCCCCTCGGAGTCCGCGGCAGAGCAGGGCACACCGAAGCCAGTGTCGAACTCATGAAGCTATCTGGATTGAATCCATCAGCTGTCATTTGCGAGGTCATTAACGATGACGGCACCATGTCGAGATTAAAAGATTTGATCCAGTTTGCGAATCGATTCAAGATTAAGATCGGGTCGATAAAGCTTTTGATTGAGTATGTTCAATCAAAAGAAAGTTAACGGCCAAGATTTTAATCCTAAAAAAGCAGGAATTATTCATGGCTAAAAAAAAACGAGCTTCAGCCAAAATTAAAATTGGCGTTGTCACATCCCGTTTCAACGAAGAAATCACCTCAAAACTTGAAGCCGGAACTCTTGAATACTTGCACGAGTGCGGTGTTGAAGTGCTTGCTGTTCGCGTTCCTGGCGCGATCGAAATCCCCTTGGCTGCGCAAGCGCTCTTAAAATACAAAAAAGTCGACGGAGTCGTGACCCTTGGTGCGGTTATTCGCGGAGAGACCACGCACTACGAAGAGGTCTGCAGATCTGTCGAGCGTAATTGCTCTCGTCTCATGCTGGATTTTGCGAAGCCCATTGGCTTCGGGGTTTTAACTGTCGAAAATGAAGAACAGGCCCTCGAACGCATTGGCGGTTCCCATGGACATAAAGGGGTTGATGCTGCGCAAGCCGTGATCGAAATGATCGGCCTCGTTTCACAGCTAAAAAATGCAAAGTCCTAAAGCGAACATCCCTCCAGAAAATTCAACAGCAAGTTCAACGAGTCAAAAGCTCGAATCTAAAAAGCGTCGGCGAGAATTTTTTTATATTTTTTTACTTTCGCTCTTTATAGCCGTATTAGTCGGAATTGAAGTTTCGGTTTTCAGATCAGGGCAAGCGCTCCCGGCGCCCTATATTATTTATTTCATCGGACTCGTTAATCTCAATTTGGTCCTCGTTCTATTTTTGCTCTTTCTTATTTTTCGCAACGTCGTCAAAATTTTTGTCGAAAAGCGAAGCCGAATTTATGGCTCGAGCCTCAAGACCAAGTTTACATTAGCTTTTGCTGCATTTTCGATTTTGCCAACCGTTCTCGTCTTAATCCTTTCTATTTTTTACGTAAATAGCAGTTTTGAAAAATGGTTTTCTCAGCGGATGCTCGACATTTTAAAAAGCACGTCTGGGGTTATCGACTCCATGATGACACAGGAAAAAAGTAAAGGATTCACGTACGGGAATTTAATCAAAGATCAGATTTTAGATTCTTTCCGCGGCGAAATGAATGAAGAGCGACTTTTGAGGTTGAAGGGAAAAGTTGAAAGTCTGCGCCAACAATACTTACTAGATTCGGTCGAGATCTATTTTCAAGGTGTCGATCAAAGACTGCTGACCCAAAATTACAGTCAAATTCGAGCGACAGTTCCATTCGCAAGTCTTGAATTCCTCAATCGAGGATACACGATGGGGGCTCAGGCTTCGCAAGTCCAAATTTTTGCCGATTCTCACTTACTTCGATTGATGGTTCCCTTCCAAATGGAAAATCAAGATCGAGCCGGAGTGGTCGTTGTCAGCCAGCTGCTTAATTTGCCATCGGGTTCTAAGTTCGATGACATTGTGGGTTCCTATCAAGAGTTTCAAAATAATTTGCGTTTAGAAGTCCCATTGAAGTCGATGTACTTCATCATGCTGACCGTGATGACGCTCGTGACATTGTTTGCTGCAGTCTGGTTTGGATTTTATCTTGCAAAACAATTATCGGTCCCATTGGTTCAGCTTGGCCGAGCGACAAAGCGAGTTGCAGGCGGTGATTATGGTCAACTTGAAATCACATCCGGTCAGCAAGAAATCAGCGACCTGATTACGAATTTCAATCAAATGATTTCAAATCTTTCAACCTCAGAATTAGAATTGCAACAAACGCTTCGAAATCTGAATCAATACACGAAGTATGTTGAAATTGTGCTCGGAAATGTCAGCGCCGGGGTCGTGTCTGTGGACATGAACGGACATGTGACCACAATGAATCAACGAGCCGGCGAACTATTATCGGTTCAACCAAATGCCGTGATCGGTCAGCATATCCGCACGATCATGTCAGATGAAAACTACAAACTTTTTTCTGGATTCGTAAAACAAATGCAGGACAATCGGCTCTCGTCACTGCAAAAAGAAGTCAAAATTGAAATTCAAAAAGAATGGATTCCGCTCTCGGTCCATATCTCGATTTTACGAAATGAAATCCAAGAAGAAATCGGTCGAATCATGGTTTTCGATGACATGACAATTATTCAAAATGCCCAGCGGGCCGCGGCGTGGTCAGAGGTGGCCCGAAGAATTGCTCATGAAATTAAGAATCCTCTCACCCCCATTCGTCTTGCGGCAGAGCGACTTTTAAAGCGCTACGGCGAACAAATACCTGAGACCGCTTTTCATGAATCTTTAAAGATGATCGTCGCTCAGGTGGATGACATGCGAAACCTGGTCAATGAATTCAGTCAGTATGCCCGCATGCCGATTGCAAAAAAAAATCCAGGAAAGATCAGTGATCTTTTGACGACGCTTTTCCGAACGTACGAAGGGAATCACCCAGAAACAAAGTGGGTTTTGGAACTTGACCCGGCCATTCCGGATTTTCCATTTGATGTCAGTCAAATGAAGCGGGTATTTGTGAACTTGATTGAAAACGCCGTTTCGGCGAGTGAAAAAGAAGAGGCTCCTGAAATTCAACTTATTGCCCAGTTTGTTAGCGAACATCGAGTTCTCAAAATTTCGGTCGTCGATAATGGGATCGGAATTCCACTTCGGGACCGTCAAAGAGTCTTTGAGCCTTATTTTTCGACAAAAGAAATGGGCACAGGCCTAGGCCTTCCGATTACGAAGAGCATCATTGAGGACCATGGTGGGGTAATAAGAGCTTTACCTCATTCACCAAGAGGCACTAAAATGTACATCGAACTCCCAGTCCAATCAGTTTAATAGAAGAGGTCAACGTTTTGGAATCCAAAGAACTACACGAAGCAAAATTGAAGACGAAAATTTTGATCATTGATGACGAAGCGCCGATCCGCCAAATTTTATCTGAAAGTTTAAAGGATGATGGTTACGAAGTTTTAACAGCTCCGGATGGCCCTTCCGGCATGCAAGTTCTAAAAGAATTTAAACCGCACATCTGTTTTTTGGATATCTGGATGCCGAAAATGGACGGTTTAGAAGTCCTCGCTCAAGCTGTGCCTCTGAATCCTGAAACTTCTTTTGTGATGATCTCCGGACACGGAACGATCGACACAGCCGTTAAAGCGACAAAAACTGGAGCTTGGGATTTTATTGAAAAGCCTCTCTCGCTTGAAAAAGTAAGTCTTGTTATTGAAAATCTTCTCAGATTTAAATCTGAAAAAGACGAAAAAATGGCGCTTTTGAATAAACTGCGAAAAAGTATTGGCCTCGTTGGCGAGTCTCGAAATCTACAAACAGTTCGAGAAAAAATCAGTTTTGTTGCAAAAAATGCCGATCCAGTTTTTCTAGCTGGGGAAATTGGAACGGGTCGGGAACTCGTTTGTCAGAATATTCACTTTATGTCTTCGCGCGCGAGCCGCACCTTTGCCGATATCAACTGCCAAGTGTTACCCCAGGAGCTTATTGAAATTGAGCTTTTCGGCATCGAAAAAGGAGCACTCCCTGGCATCGATAAGCTTCGCCGCGGAAAATTGGAACTATTAGAGGGTGGCACTTTGATGATCAAAGAGATCGAAGAAATGCCAACCGTGATTCAAGAAAAGCTGGCTCATTTTATCAAAACAAAATCGTTTAAACGCGTTGGCAGTTCGACGGAGCTCAAAGCTGACGTTCGGGTTCTCATCACATCTTTAAAATCGAATGAAGATCTCTTGACGCAAAAAAGAATTTCACAAGATTTGAATGCTGTCATTTCAACACAGATTATTACGATTCAACCGCTCCGTGAACGTCCTGAAGATATTCTTCCTTTGCTCGTTCATTTTAGTGACATGACAGCGAAGCAATTGGCTTCGTTTCGTAAAACAATTTCAGAACAGGGCCTTAAACTTCTCAATAAGCATCAGTGGCCCGGAAATGTGCGCGAATTGAAGAACTTCGTGGAACGGGTCTACATCTTAACACCGTCAGACTATGTCGATGTTCATGATCTGCGCTTTGCGGGAATGGCCGACAAACGTGAAGTCGCGACCGCGGATTCTAGTTCCGATCTCGCCACTTTCAGAGAAGCTCGCGCGGAATTTGAAAAAGCATATTTGATTAAAAAAATTCAAGAAAACGGCGGCAACATTTCAAAAACCGCCGAAAATATCGGTCTTGAAAGAAGTTACTTGCATCGAAAAATTAAATCTTACGGGATCGAGGTCAGCTTATGACAACCAATGAAAAACTAAAATGGAGTCAGTCATTTCTTTTTACACTCAAGGAAGCTCCGTCTGATGCTGAAATTCCAAGTCATAAGCTGATGATCCGCGCTGGACTTATCAAGAAGCTTGCGCCTGGAATTTACACCTATGGTCCTATTTTTCTTAAAGCCCTTCGAAAGTTTGAAAATATCATTCGCGAAGAACTTGAAAGATATGGTTGCGTTGAAGTTTTGATGCCAATGGTGCAGCCAAAAGAACTTTGGTCTGAAACGAATCGTTGGGTTGAAATGGGTGCAGGATTATTAAAGTTTAAAAATCGCAATGATCACGAATTTTGTCTCGGGGCTACGCACGAAGAAGCGATCGTGGATTATGTCCGCCACGATCTCAAATCCTACCGAGATTTCCCAAAAAATATTTATCAAATTCAAACAAAATACCGCGATGAAATCAGACCCAGATTTGGCTTGATGCGCGGTCGCGAATTCATCATGAAGGATGCCTACAGCTTTGATACGAATCAAGCTGGAGCATTGAAAGCGTACGATCAAATGTACAAGGCCTACCAGGCCATTTTTGATCGTCTTGGACTTGATTATCGAATCGTGCAAGCGGACGCAGGTAACATTGGCGGAAGTCAGACACACGAATTTCAGCTTTTAGCCGAAGCCGGTGAAGATTCTTTGCTGGTCAGTGACACCACGCAATTTGCAGCCAACGTTGAAGTTTGTCCAGCGATTGACTTCGCACCTCAGGCGCCGGCATCAACTGAAAAAAAGGCGAAAGAAAAATTTGCAACACCAGGCCTTAAAACAATTGAAGAGCTCTCTAAATCTACAGGCATCGCACCTCGTGAGTTGATCAAGACACTTTTCTTTTCGGCAAATGACGGAACAGATCCAAAAAATAAAGATCTAAAGCCAATCGCGGTTCTTCTACGAGGGGACGATGAACTCAATCCCATCAAATTGAAGAATATACTTTCGCTGACGAATCCGCCACTGATGCTCACGGACGAAGAAGTTCAGCAGCTGACAACGGCGCGACCGGGTTCCTGTGGGCCGGTGGGTCTAAAGATTCCAATTTATGCCGACAACGGTACAAAGAACCACGCGAATTTCATCGTCGGAGCAAATGAAGAAGGCTTCCATCTTCGCAATGTGAATTTTGAAAAAGATTTTACAGTGACTCAATTCGCTGACTTGCGAACAGCGCGTGCCGGCGACAAATGCCCTGAATCAAACGGAAAGCTCAAATCTTATCGCGGGATTGAAGTTGGACATGTTTTTTACCTCGGACAAAAATACGCGCAAAAGATGGATGGAAAGTTTCTGGATCAAAACGGAAAAGCTCAGTTTTATGAAATGGGTTGCTATGGTATCGGTGTCACGCGAACGATTCAAGCGGCCATCGAGCAAAGCCACGATGCGGATGGAATTATTTGGCCAAAATCAATCGCACCATTTCAAATTCACGTTTGCTTGTTAGACTTTAAAGATCCTATTGCCGTGGACTTTGTTGAGGGCTTAGCAAAAGCCTTGAATCAAGGTGGCGCCACAGTTTTCATTGATGATCGTGATGAAAGACCCGGAGTCAAATTCAAAGATGCAGACCTTATGGGCTTTCCACTTCGAATCACAGTTGGTAAAAAGGGACTAGAAGCCGATCAGATCGAAATCACGAACCGAAAAACAAAAGCTGTCGTGAAAGTTGCAAAAGACCAAGTGGCTCAGACAACTTTAAACCTACTCAAGGGCATATCAAATTGAGTGCGCTGCTCAAAAATCCCGTTATATTAGCCATCGATGTCGACACTCGCGGTGACGCTTTGAAAATATGTGATCACGTTGGTGATCTCATCGGGGGGATTAAGCTGGGCCCAAGGCTCGTCAATCGCTATGGGTCTGCATTCATTGCGGAGTGTTCCAAGTTCGCACCAGTTTTCGTCGACAATAAATATTTTGATATTCCATCAACCATGATCGCTGCAGTGAGAGCCGTTTTTGAGGCCGGGGCGACACTGACAACCGTACATGCCTTGTCCGGAGCTGAGGCGCTCAAGGAGCTTCATCAACTTGAAGTTGAATTGAATCAAATAAGACCATTTAAAATTTTAGCGGTCACAATTCTCACCAGCTGGCAACAGGAATCGATGGCCCCCAATTTTCAGTCTTGGAGCATTGAAAATCACGTCCGAACTCTAGCGCAGGAATCGTATAAATATGGGCTTCGAGGACTGGTTTGTTCCGGACATGAACTAGAACACTTGAATTTTCCTGATGTGTTTAAGGTGACCCCCGG
>LNFM01009393.1_pt1 | contig 15654 bp, 13 predicted proteins | sample 596031 | NCBI WGS metagenome assembly LNFM01 (sample SAMN04254537, study PRJNA301005) | activated carbon metagenome | isolation source: dual media filters at the Ann Arbor, Michigan drinking water treatment plant | place: USA: Ann Arbor | reverse complement strand
GGTGGCTCCACCGGCGCGATTGTCCTCTCTGCCTCTTGCCGTCTCCTCTTCATTGACCGGAACGCCATCGGTCTTCTGGGCACACTCGATTCGGACTGGCTTGCGCCCACAGAAGCGCAGCCGCTCCCCCCATGTCTCATGACGATCGTCCAGGAAATTGCCGCCCATCCAACTTTCGACAGATGCCCTGACCCGCTCTCGGGGCACAGGAGTCGGTTTCTTGGACCGCGTTCGCAACCGATTCGGGTACAAGGTTTTATGGTGCCTCATCATGAGCAACAAGATAGAAGATTCTTGCTGGTCCTGTCCCGATCAAGCCACAGCACAGTGACGTAACACCGGGTCGCCCGGCCGCCCTCTCGCCCCGGCGACTCCTGTCCGATCTTTGGATGATGGCAGCCCTTCATAGAGCTTCTTCTGCTTCATCTGTCGCTTCTTGCATCAGGTTCGGGCGTACAAATGGCGAAATAGTCCACACCGGAACCGCGGAAGTCATTTCTGTGACGGTACCTAGTCGGAAGCGAACCGCCGATGGCGCTTCGCATTTTGTGCACGCAATCGATCTCTACCGGCCAGAGGCATATCTGTTGCTTCTCTCGCTGATCAGCGTAGTGAAATGAATTGCATAGGTGATCTCACGAGAGCGTCCCACCGAGAAGGGAGAAGCCCATGACAATACACGTACAGCATTGCAATCGCTGTGGCGGGATGATGGTTGAAGTGTACGGCGACTTGATGAGTCCGGATGAGATAGGGATGGACGTGGTCGGGTGGTGGATGAGCTGGTGCTCAAGAATCGGGGGATGCAACAGGGACCAGCCTCGTTTCCCATCCGATTGGCGAAAGAGCGGGCTCCAATGCAACGTCTGGCGCCGCTGTCGATCCAACGCCGCCGCGCCGTGGCATGAACCTGACAGCCGAGTCGCCAGTTCCATCATATGCCTGACTGTTCCATCTCGATGGGATTATGCGCGTCACGGCACCGGCGAGCCGGATTTCCTGACGTCTTCACGTGACTGTAGCTTCGCCAGCTCCAACAGCAGCGCACGCTCGCGATCCGACACATCGGTCGGAGTCCGGACCTCCACCACCACAAAGAGATCGCCTTTCCCTTTTATCCCGACTCTCGGCATCCCTTTCCCCTTCAGCCGAAGGGTGGCGCCGCTTTGAGTCCCTGGCGGAATCGTCACCTGCAAAGCCTCTCCGCCCAGCCCCGCCACACACAACTTTCTTCCCAGCGCAGCATCGGGGAATGTCACCGAGTGAACCGTATACAGATCGTCGCCGTGCCGCTCGAAGGTCGGATGGCGGCGGATATGCGGGCGAATGAGCAGATCACCCGGCGGCCCGCCGTTGGCGTTTGCCTCTCCTTGCCCCGGCAGCCGGACCACCATGCCGTCATCGACTCCGGGCGGGATTTTGACTTTCAATGTATGCGGGAGAAATCGATAGCCGCCGCCCTGACAGAGCGGACAGGGAGATTCGATAATCTGTCCTCGCCCCTGGCAACGAGCGCACGTCGTCAGCGTCACAAGCCGTACGTCTTTCCTCATCTTTACGTCTTGTTTCTGCCCGGTACCTCGACAATCGGGACAAGCCAACGGCTTTGTGCCGGCTTTGGCCCCGCTGCCATCGCAATCCACGCATTTCTCCGATCGCGTGAGGTAAATCTCCCGTTCACCACCGTGCGCGGCTTCTTCCAAGGTCAATTCCACGTCATAACGAAGATCCACCCCCCTTGCCGAGCCAGCTCCAGGCCTCATGCGGCGGCCGAACAGGTCTCCGAACATACCCGACAGATCGCCAAATCGGGCTCCGAAGAAATCCCCGAATTGAAAATCGCGCATGAGGTCTTCGGACGACCACCGTTCACTCACGCCGGCATGGCCCGTCGTATCGTATTCTTTTCGTTTCGTGTCGTCGGAGAGGACGGCGTAGGCTTCCGCCATTTCGCGGAACTTTGCCGTGGCGCCGGGATCCTTGTTCTTGTCCGGATGACATTGCAGCGCCAGCTGCCGGTAGGCATGCTTGATCTGATCCCGGGTTGCAGTTCGATCGACACCCAAGACCTCGTAATAGTCGCGCTTGGATTCGGTAGTGGGCACCGGCGATCCTTCCTCACCCGCAGGATTCATGCACGCATCTGCTCCAATCTCCCATGCTCGGCTCAGGCGAGACGGATGGGATTCGCGGGACAAGTGAGACTGGGGGCCGGACTAGTGTCACGCAAGCTGTGCTCTTCGCGCGGACTCCGCCAGTTCGCGACGAATTGTCATGAATGATGCGGACTACCGTGCAAATCGGCCCATGAGTCGCGCCTCTGCCAGCACATGTCCCCTGCATGTTTCCAACACTTGCGCTTTGGTCGCGCGAGGCTTCATGTTCAGCACAGTATCCAGCGCGTACAACTTGAAGTGGTAGCGGTGCGGTTTTCCACGTGGAGGACAGGGTCCTCCATAGCCGACGCGCTTGAAATCGTTCAAACCTTGCATGGCCCCGTCCGGTAAATGCTCCTTGGCCGGAATACCCTCCGTGAGCCCGCGCCGGTCGAGGGGAATATCGTAGAGCACCCAATGCACCCAGGTCCCGACCGGCGCATCCGGATCGTCCGCAATGATGACGAAGCTTTTCGTGGCGGCGGGTGGCACGCCCCAATGAAGCGGAGGCGACAGGTCCTCTCCCTCACAGGTATACCGGCGTGGAATGGCTTCGCCGTCCTTGAATGCCGGGCTGCTCAACTCCAAGGCCATGCGCTCCTACCTCTTGTAGACCAACACGGAGCAAGGGGCGTGCTTGACGACTGTGTCGGCGACACTCCCCATGAAATGTTCCTGCGGGCCGCGCCCGCTGCGAGATCCGACGACGATCAGTTCGGCCCGCTCTCGTCCGGCCAGCCTCCTCCAGACAATCGAAATCGGCGAGGATGTCTTTCGCCGTGGGGCCGGTGGAAGCGACGGATTCGGATGCGCGCCCTTCGGCCATGGCAATTCTGGGTTGAGGCGGCTGGCAGGCCGTCAAACCGTACAGTGCTACGACAACGGCACAGAGCCCGATTGCCGATCGAGGTTTCACAGGCGCTCCGGTCACGAACAAGAGTTAGTCGATCTTCACCGAGATGGATTTCTTCTTCGCCTCCTCCGTCTTCGGCATTCGGATTTCCAGCACGCCGTCTTTGAAGGAGGCTTTGATCTCGCCGCTCTTCACTTCGCAGGGCAGCGCGACGGTACGTAAGAACGACCCGTAGGACCGCTCTCGGCGATAGTAGTCGTCCTCTTTCACCTCTTTGTCCTCTTTCTTCTCGCCTTTGATCGTCAAGTTCTCCCCTACAAGGCTCACTTGGACGTCTTCCTTCTTCATCCCGGGAAGTTCGGCCTTGACCACGACGGAGTCCTTTTCCTCGTAAACATCGAGCGAGGGCATGCGAATCGAGAGCGGACGGATGGGCAACCAGCGATCACGCCCGAAGAGGCTGGGGAATGGACGCCGCCACATGTCATCCATGAAGTGGTCCAACCAGTGTTCGAATTCCTCCCCACGCGACACGACCTCGCTCGGTTTCTTGGTAGCGACGGCCTTCTCTTCTGCGCCTGCTTTGCTCATGACATTCCTCCTTGCACAGGTTATGGATTATGGCGACCCTGACTCTGCGGCTGCTTGCGACCGCCTTTCCTTGAGTAATCCGGCACATTCACATTGCGGATCGTGGACGAACCCCTATTCGATTCACGACCTTGCCGACTAGACTCCTTATTCATTGGTCGCCCTCAGCAACTGCAATGCCATAGTCACTCAGAAGACGAAGTCGTTGATGAATCGGGCCTTAGTGTTGCCGCGCACTCGGGTGTTGGCACCGATGGATCCAATGGTGGGGACTATTTCCCCAGGCGGATCAACCTCCGTGCCGCAGAACGCTACGGTTCGAATCCAGCGCACGTGCCAATGTCCTGAGATCACACGCCGACAGAGGGCATATATGATGCACTCCTGTTTAGAAGGTATGGGAGGCACGATGACTGGCTCTCTCCTAGACATTCGCAATCTTACCTTCTCAGCGGGCAATCAGACGATTCTCGACCGGTTCGACCTCGCGATCTATCCCGAAGAAATCCACGCGCTTCTCGGAGCAAACGGCTCCGGCAAGACTACTCTGGCCTACCTCCTTATGGGATGCGAGGGGTATGTCCCGAGTGCGGGAACCGTCCTGTTCGCGGGAACGGACCTCCTTCCACTCAAGATATATGAACGGGCGAAGTTGGGCTTGACCCTCGCCTGGCAAGAGCCTGCTCGATTCGAAGGCGTCACAGTCCGCGAGTACCTCTCGCGAGGTCGTTCCGAGGCCGATCCGAAACCGGCGCTGGTGCAAGTTGGACTAGACCCTGACCGTTACCTGAATCGGCGGGTCGATAAATCTCTCAGCGGCGGGGAACGCCATCGAATCGAGCTGGCATCCGTGCTGAGCATGAAACCGAGGCTGGCGATCCTCGACGAGCCCGCCGCCGGCATCGACATGCTCTCGATCAACCACATCATCAATGTGATTCGCGCGATCAAAGACCACGGAGGGGCGGTGCTGCTCATCACGCACCAGGAAGAGGTCGCGGCGATTGCGGACTCGGCCTCCCAATTGTGCAACGGGCGCATCGTCTATTCCGGCGATCCGGGGCACGTCATTGAACACTTTCGCGGGCGGACGTGCGTCCGGTGCGATGGAGAGGTCTGCGGTTATGTCCGAGCTTGAGGCACTCACTCGCGTCTTGCCGATGGTCGGAGCGGAGCCGGCGATCCTGGATGATGAGCGGATCGCGCACGTCGTCGGGCAGGGGCATCGCATCCTGAGCCGCCGGTCTGTCCACGGACTCCGTTTGGATCTGGAGGAGACCCCCGAAGCCATCGTCGGGAAGATGACCGTTCAAGCGGGTGTGACCATCGAGCAACCGATCCACATGTGCTTTGGCCTGGCCCATCCGACCGGCAGCCAGACCATTCGCATCGACGTCTTGGTGGAAGAGAAGGCGACTGCGCGCGTGCTCTCCCACTGCCTCTTTCCTGTTGCGACAGCCGCCCAGCATCGCATGCAGGCCATGATCGACATCGGGCCCGGCGCGTCGCTGACCTATACCGAAGGCCATTATCACGGCCCTCATGGCGGGATGCTGGTCATTCCACATGCGACGGTGAAGATCGGAAAAGGGGGACGGTACTTTTCCGACTTCTCCTTGCTGTCTGGTTCAGTGGGCAGTCTCGACATCGATTATCTCGTCGAGGTGGAGGAAGACGGCATCGCCGAACTGGCCGCGAAGATCTTCGCGCACAGAAGCGATCGAATCACGCTGAAGGAAGCCGTCATGCTCCGGGGAGAGCGGTCCCGAGGGCTGATCAAGACACGCGTGGTGTTGGAGGACGAAGCCCGCGCGGAAATCACCGGGATCACAGAAGCCTATGCCAAGGGAGCTCGCGGCCACGTGGATTGCATGGAAATCGTGCAGGGCCGGGCGCAGGCGAGCGCGATTCCGATCGTGCGGGTATTTCATCCGGAAGCCAAGGTCACCCACGAAGCCGCCATCGGCAGCGTGGACAAGAAAGAACTGGAAACCTTGATGGCACGGGGGCTCACGCCGGAGCAAGCGGTGGAGATGATCGTGAGCGGAATTCTCCGGTGACCGGCCGCCTGACTCAACGCCATGATCTCATGGGCGACGCAGCACACGTCGGTCGCGTCCGATCACGAATCGGTACGCACACGGAATCGTGGTTCAAGCGCCTTCAAGTTTTCCATGATACCGGTATACTCCAATTCCGCCATGGGCAGCATGGCAGCACCAAAGAACCCTTGGCGGCGTATGCCGATGGCTTTGTCAGAGACGCTATCCCGTACTCGGTTCCAGAACGGATGAGCGAACGCGTCCGCCGGTTCGGTAAACCGTCCTTCGTGCATGGCGAAGGCGGCACAGGTGATTACCGGAGGGCCATCGAAATAGCTGATCCCCGACTGAAGCGGGACCGGCATCAAGGGCATCTGATGAGAGCCCCGCATACCGCCTGCCACATAAGGACCGATTGCATAGGGCGCTAAGACTTCGCCCGTTGCCGGGAAATCCTTCTGTACCCGCACCAGCATCACCGGATCGTCCTTGCCTGTGTACTTCCCGGCAATGTTGTGCAGCCGGGAAGTGGATGCCACCACTGCTTGTTCCCCGCTGGTGACGGACCAGACCGATTCCACCACGTAACGTTCCGTATCTCGCAGCAGTGCGGCGATTTCGTACAATTCTTTTGGAGCAGTGAGCTCGATGATCCGGTCACCTTCCGTATGATTCACGTCCATGATGACGAAACGAAAGCCTTGCGCCATGTTGGGTGCCAGGATCAAACCCGGTGAGTTCATGGGGTCGGCGAAGGCCAGATACAACGGCAGATTAAAGGCACCGGGATCGGTCTTGTCAGCCGCGAAGAACAGAAAGGGCTCATTCGGACGCTCGTTGAATTCTATTTCCGCCACCGCCGGTCCCATCCCGCGCACATTGCCCGAAAAGGCGTCTTTCAACAAATCCTGACCGGCACCGTACAGCCCCTGCCGTTTGGCCGTCTCTGTTCCGGCGAGGAAGGCATCCCAAGCCAGTTTATGGACGGCTTCGTGTCCTGCGCCATGCCTGTGGCTCATCAAGATCGCAATATCGTCACCGGTACTGCTGATGTAATGGTCGATCAACAGCGAGGAGCCATGCTGGGCAATATGACTCCGAACGCTGTCCAGCACTTGCCGCGAGGGACAGATATGGCCGCCGATAGAACCGATATCGGCTTTGATGATGCTGAGGGTGACTCTCATGGCGAGACTCCTCTTCTGGAGAATGACGAGCACAATTCCTGCGTAAGCGTAAGTTGAGCAATCTCGATGCCACAGTGGTCGTGGACAGATCTTTCATGGATTTCCGTCATTGGTTCATGGAAATACGAGGCACGCCCATCGAATCAGGTCATCGGGTGGGGTAGACATCGACAGAGAAGTGTGGCGCGATGAGGCAAGATGCACCAGCGGGCGAGTCCTGACATGGGCCTTGCACCAGGTACAGTCATGACCTTGCGACTGAGGTGAGCCGGTTTCTCATCCCGTCCGCCTCAGATCATGTGCTGACGGGCGCCTGGCCGGCGGAACTATTCGTTCTTGCAACGGAACCTCATGGTCCTCATCCGTGAACCGGGGGACAGGGGCCGCGATGAAGAGGCCCTTGGGATCTTTCCCCTGTAACCGTCGTAATGTGTTCACTCTTGCTTCTCAGCCGACCGTGGCAATGTTCTACAGCCCTGTCAACGTGTGTTGACGCTTTTGATAACAACGAGGATGGACTCCACGGCATCCAACCCCCCGAAAGCGCCATTTCGACTCTCCTATTCTGTTATTTCATCGCTCGGGGCAGCGGCACTTCCCTTGCATTTTTATTTACTTGAACATCACAGGCCTGTTGAAGAAATAGACGACGGAATCGGGTGCGGTCACATCATCAACGGGATGTTCATTTCCTGGGATCGGGGATGGAGAACGAGTGTGCTGATGTTTCATTCTTGTCAGCGATTGTTGGTGACGTGCCTTTTTCCGCTCCAGCTGTTCGTAGGGTCGTTGCTGTTTATCGGGATTCCCCCGTTGTCGGAAGCGGCCGAGAACGCGGAAGAACAATCGCGTTTTTGCCAGGGATTTCTCTATTGCAGGGAAACCAAGGGGGAGGCGACTTCGACCCAGGCGTTTCTCTATCTCTACTCAACGGAAGAACGCGGGAGCTATTCCAGACTCACTATCATCCCCTTTTATTCCCGCGAAATGAATCCGGCTCAAGGCTATCTTCGGCAGAGCGTGCTGTGGCCTCTCGGAATTTCCGAGCGCAAGGGCGAGACCTCGTACTTCCAACTTCTGCCGGTGTATTGGCATGCGGAGGACCCATCACGACGCTACACCGTCTTCCTCCCTGCCTATTTCGATTACGCTGAGGGAGACCAGAGCTACACGTACCTGGTCCCGCTCTATGGGCACCATCAACGCGGCGACCATTATCACCGTTATTACGTGCTCGGTCCGGTCGCGATCGCTACCTATGACACCCAGATCGATCTCCGGGAGTGGGATATCCTCTTTCCGCTGTTCCACTATGGCGCGGACCAAAACGGGTATGAGACCAGGGTCTTCCCGCTCTACTTCTCAGGCAAGAATAACAAAGAGGGAACCTGGTACCGGTATCTTCTTCCTTTCTACGGCCAGTCCGTTACACCAGAGACAAGTCTGAGTTATCTCTTCCCGCTCTACGGCTTACTGACCGATACCTCCACTCAGGAAGCGCGCACCTCAATCCTCGGACTGCCGCCGCTGCCACGAACGACCGCCCCGGCCCTGGCCTTCTATGAGCATGCCTCGACGCCGACCTCCTACTCGGACCGGCTGTTTCCGCTCTATCGCTACTCCTATGCTGCGACGGACGATCTCCGTCAGCTGGACCTCATCGCGCTCTTTCAGATGAAAACAAGTCCCACCCTGACGGCTCATCGTCTGTTCCCGTTGTATTTCTATGAACAGGATCGCAAAGAGAACCGCACCGGATGGTCACTCCTAGGTTACGATCAATTTTCTCTGGCCGGATATGGCCACGACCCCAAAACGACATGGCATCAGTTTATTCCACTCTATCGAGCGACCGAGGATCTCACGACGCAGACGTTCAACACCGACGCCCTCGGCATCGGCCCCCTCTCCCTTTTCCATTATTGGAAGAGCCCGGAGGGGCTCGGTCACCGATTGTTCCCGCTCTATCACTACGATCATCCTGAGGCCGAGGAGTGGCACTGGTCTGCATTGTTCTCCGGCCCGTTGTCTCTCTATCGCCATGACGCCAAAGGCGACTCCGTCCACGACCGCTTCATTCCGCTCTATGATTGGAGGCGCAATGGAGACTGGCGGGAGTTGTCGGTCATCGGGGTGTCGGATTTCTCGATATTCCACCAAGAAATCGGCCCCACGCTGTTTGCCAACCGTCTCTTCCCCTTGTATCGCTATCGCCACGATCTTGCCGCGGACGACGTGACGATGGACACGCTCTTTGTCCACCGGCACCACTCCACGCCGGAAAAGGGCGACGATAGATTCCTGCTGCTCTGGGAGGCATCGTGGCAGCGACAACAGCCGGGATGGGAACTGGATCTCTTGGGCATCAAACCGGCGACGTGGTTCCACCATGAGTCGAGTCCGGTGCGTACAGCCAACCGCCTCTTCCCGTTCTACGGCTATCAGAGTGTTCCCACGGACGAGTGGCGGTTGTCCTTAATTGGATTCCCACCACGCGAGCGGCACTTTGCCTGGTCGATCTACGAACAGGGAGGCTCACCGACGTATTTCTTGACCCGCCTGTTCCCGTTGTACCGCTTTGAGCGAAATGACGAGACGAAGGAAGTGAATTGGTCCGCCTTGCTCTTGTACCGGCACGTGGAAAAGGGGTCCCATCTTCTCGATACACTCCCCCCTCTGCACGAATATGAACGCGATGACGAGACGGGGAAGATGGAGCTGAGCCTGGCGGGGCTCAAGCCGATCACCCTATTCAACTATGGCAGAGGCCCGGATGCGAGCCACTCCTATCTCTTCCCGCTGTATGACTATGATCGGGCGGGAGATGCCAGCAGATTCTCGATGATCGGCTGGCCTAAGGTCGGCACACTCCCGACTCTGTCTCTATTTGAGCGGGTGAAGACGTCCTCTTTGACGGCGCACCGCCTGTTTCCACTCTACCGTTATCGGCGGGACGATGAGGCCAAGACACGTGACTGGGACGCCCTCCTTCTCTGGTGGCATCGGGAAACCGTGCAGCAGATGCGGGATGTCTTTCTGCCGATCGTGGATATCGCGCATGATCGGCAACGGGACGAACGCGACATCGGGGTGTTAGGCATGCGCCCACTGACCTTCTTCCGGTATCAGTCGTCTCCCACCGGCTACTCGCATTCTGCCGCCCTGCTCTACAAGTACAGTTTGGAGGCGGAGCATCAACGTCTCTCCGTCATTGGTCTCCCACACGACGGGAGCGGTCGGGCCCTCTCGCTGTTTGCCCTGGATCGGACCCCATCCGCGCTCACGCATCGGCTCTTTCCGCTCTATCGGTATGCCAGTGACGAGCAGGCTAAGACGCAGGATTGGTATGCGGTATTCCTCTGGTGGCATTGGCAGACTGAATCACACGCGCGGACTATCATCCTGCCTCTGGCCGATATGGAGCGGGACAGTCAGACGGAATCCAGCCGCCTGTCGTTGGTGGGATTTCCCCGGATCGGCGAAATGCCCGCGCTCACCCTGTTCAACCGGGAACAGACCCCGCTATTCAGCACGCATCGCCTCTTTCCTCTGTATCAATACTCGTATGACCAGGGGGAAGGCACCACGACATGGAACGCGCTGTGGCTCTATTGGCATCGGGCCACTCCGCAACACACCAGGGACACGTTCTTTCCATTGGGGAGCGTATGGCGGGACCAAAGCGCGCAGGCCTGGAGTGTGTCTGCCTTGGGAGTGGCCCCCCTGAGCTTGGGGCACTTTGCCGGCAGTCCAACAACCGCGCGCAACCGGTTGTTTCCCCTCTGGGACTATGAGCGAGAAGGGAATCATTGGGGGTTCTCGCTGCTTGGCGTTCGAGATGTATCCTGGTTCGCCCATGATCGGACCGAAACCGGCACGACCGACCATCTGTTTCCATTCTGGTGGCATGCGGATTCGCCGACGGAGTCGAGGAATGTCATCGTCCCGCTATGGAGTGACTTCCGGAGCCATCAAACCCAGGAACGGGCCATCGGTGTGCTGGGCGTCGGCCCACTCTCTCTCTACTACCAACAGTGGACTCCTACCGGCATGAGGGCTCGTCTCTTTCCCATCTGGAGCCATGAGTATGAGGAGAAAACACAGGAGAGCCGCACCGGTGCACTCGGGATTCCTCCACTGTCCTTGTACTACGGCTATACGAGTCCAACTTCTACGGAAAACCGGCTCTTCCCCTTCTTTCGCTACGCGAGCGACCACATCAAGGATGAGTCGGAGTTCTGGTTCTTGTGGCCGCTCTTCGATCACAAGGCCGCTCAAGGCAGGACGACGGAAACCAGCTTTCTCTGGTGGCTGTTTGATTACCGAAGCCCAAAGAAAGACGAGTGGGAGTATTGGGTGCTCGGCCATCCGCCCATCGCCATGTATATGCGGATCGTGTCACCACAAAGAACGCTTGTAGAGGTTAATCCCCTCATACCTGGATGGAGGCGGGAATACGTGGAAGGGGTGGGCACTTCTTGGGCGCTTTTTGGTGGGCTGATCGGGATGGATGCCAGGCCGGATGGCACACACAAACTGCGATTGCTCTGGGCGCTTCAGCTGTAGGCTGGATATATCGTCATTGACCGGATGACGACGGGGCCGACAAGGGATGCCGACCGGCTGGCAGAACAAGCCAAACGAAAGGCCCCATGCGAGGGTTGAGATGGCTTCCTCTGTTGTTCTTTCTCATCTTGTTGGCTCTGCTCCCGTTCGTCTTCGGCCAACTGTTTACTGCGGCTCTGATCAAACTCAAACTGGAACCGACGACAGCCCTGCTCGTGGTGATCGGTATATTCATGGGTAGTGCAATCAACCTTCCCGTGAAACGCATTTCCCGGACGGAATCGGTCCTGGTGGACCAGTTAGCAGTGTTCGGACTACAGGGCTGGTTGCCGATGTTCCAGCGCGTCCGCCGAGACACCATCATCGCCATCAACGTCGGCGGTTGCCTCATTCCCGTGGCGTTGGCTTTGTATGAAACCGGACATCTCATGGCGGCCGGGTGGCAACCGGTCGCTGGCTTGTCGGTCGCGATCTTCATCAACACGCTGGTGTGCTATTGGATGGCAAAACCAGTCGAGGGAGTCGGGATCGCGATGCCCGGGCTCTTTCCCGCCATTGTCGCGTCCCTGAGCGCGCTGCTGCTGGTTCCGGACCAAGCCCCTCCGGTCGCCTTCGTCGCCGGTGTGCTCGGTCCACTCATCGGCGCGGATCTGTTGCATCTGCGCGACATCGAAAAGATCGCCACCGGCATCGCCAGCATCGGCGGCGCCGGGACCTTCGACGGGATCGTGCTGTCGGGGATCGTTGCGGCGTATCTGGCATAGAACTGCCTCTTACGAAACAATCAATTCGTCGCCGCTCGCTCAGCAGGATGCGCGTACTTTTCGATTTTCAAGAAATGCTATTCCGTGGCTAAAGCCCATGGCGGGAGCAACCGTCTAGCGAATGAACCATCTATTGAGCTGAGAAGGCGCAGCAATTCTCCTCAGACTCAAGTTCCGAATGGGGCGCAACGCTACAATGAACCCCGCTGGAGTTCTGCTCGCCGATCACATGCGTAACGACTACCACCGTTCTTTCAAGGATTTCACTGGGCCTGGCGTTTCTTCAAAGAGGCCTAGTCTTTGCTCCTCCGTTCTTTGAAGAGGTATCTATGGCAACAGCGCCTATGTGGTGGGCAATTCTCTATCTAAAACAGATGAAGTTGTCATGGTGCCGTTGCAGTGAGAGTCCATTACACCAACACAAGGAGAGTTACTATGAAACCTAGGCTCACCATCACACTGGCGCTCCTTGCGCTTTTCCTGGTTCCGGCGCTTGCCGTTGCGCAGGTCAATTTTACCAAGCACAGTTACTACGTCGGTATGGGAGACAGCGTTGCCGCCGGTGAAGGCGCGATGCCTGTTACGAACGGCTACGTCTATCGGCTGTATAGCGAAAGCGTGTTTGACAAGAAAAAGGAAATGGACTTTACCAATATGGGTACCCGAGGTGCCAGAAGCTGGGATCTGCGCGATCACCAGGTGGCGCAGGTGCTCTGTGCCGAGCCTGAGCAGCGTCCGACCGTGGTCACCATCACCGCCGGGGCCAACGACTTCTTCCGAAACGATCCGGATGTGGTCAGTAGTGCGCAACGCGTCGCCCAGGCCGTCGATTTGCTGCTCAATAACGACGGCGTTCTAAGTCCGAATCTTGGAGCCATCTCCGTTCTCGACCCTGTCACGAAACAGAAGTGCCGCGCGCTTCAGAATGTTACCATCCTGGTATCGAACTACTACATCATTCCACACCCCGTGCCCGAGGTGTTTCAGTTGCTTAATGCGGCGGTGCAGGGATTCAATCAGGCGCTCAGTTTCTTGGTGCTGCAGCAAGTTGTGGTACCGACGGGGTCAAGAATCGCGGTTGTCGATCTGTACACGCCATCCCTGGGGCGGCAGGGGCTCGTGACGATCCAGCGGAGGCTGGGGTATACCGGGCCTTTCGATTTCGACATCCACCCGACCAACCTGGGCCACGCCTTCGTCGCCGGTGAGTTCAAGAAGGCCTGGAATAGCCTGCCGTAGGGCTCCCGGTCCTTCAGCATGTTGGAGCGTGGAAGATTGGATGTCTCAAGCGTAGGGGTTCGGGGAGCCATCGTCTGCTGGATCACTCGAACCTCAGTTCGCCGCGCCCTACCGTACAGACAGGCCGGATCCGATCTTGGATGGCATTGTTCTCTCCGGCATCGTTGCGGCGTATCTGGCGTGAGCGGGGGCGGCGGTTCGGATTGACACCGTTCCCGATGTTGTGTCGCTTCTTTGCAATTCAACTGAAACGCTTGTGTCATCCAGACAGCCATGCTAGGGTGACATTTGATCGCGTAAGACCTTCCGGTTCGGAGGCGGCAGTCCTCCGGGAAACACCGAGTCTGACGCGATTTTTTTGTGTTCCACGCCATCGTTCTGCATCTGCTGAGCACACCCCGACGGCCCCACGGCCATTCGCTCGCATGACAGCCCGACAGAGTCGTGTGGTTTCTCATTCAACTTCTCAAGAGGTGCATTCTTGTTTTATGAATTTGCGTCAACCGTTCATTCCCTTCTCCGCGCCGCCGCGGGAAGCCTCTATCACAGCGTCATCGTCGCCTTGAGCGCGGTGATCGCGCTTCTCCTCCCGTCAGGTGCCAAGCAGTTCCTGGCCTTCTGGTCGCACATGGAGCACGACAAGCTCTCGCTCATCGCCGTCGAGATAATCGTCGCCGTGCTGCTGATCGCCGTCTTTAGCTACATCCATCGCAGCCTGCGCGACCGGACCCTCGCCGCCGCGGCCGCCGGCGCCGGCCTCGTCTCCTTTTTCCCCCGGCGGACAAAGACCGCGCAGCGGCGCATCAAACGGCTCAAAGAAGAACAGGGCACAGGCCGCACCATCATGGTGATCGGCTCGAGCGGCTACAGCACCTTTGTCGATCAAGTCGGCGACCTGTCGTCCGTCCTCGATAAATGCCTGGGCGCGAACATCCTCCTGGTGAATCCCTACAGCCAGGACGCCAGCGCGCGCATCGAGGCCATGAACCATCCCGAACACAGCCTCGCCGCCTTCCGGGAAGAAGTTCGGCAAAGCATCGCCTTGCTCAAGCGGCTCAAAGCCATGGGCAAAGCCGTCAGACTCAAGCTCTATGCGGACCAGCCCTTGGTCAAAATGGTCATCCTCGGCGATTATCTTTGGCTCCAGCATTACCATGCCGATCTGGATGTCCAGACCCTGCCGGAATACGTCCTGCGGCACAACCGCCAGGACCACGGCCTCTACACGCTCTACACCCACTACTTCCAGCAGCGGTGGGAGAGCGCCGACATTCCAGAATATGATCTCGACCGCGACGAGCTGGTCTACCGGAACAGAGCCGGAAGCGAACTCCTTCGAGAGCGATTCGAAACCGATGCACGAGAAGAAGACAGAGCCTACTCCGAAGTGGCGTAATAAGCAGGGACGGTGAGAACCGGGGCGAGGGTGGACGGAGCGAGGTTGGAACCGACCTTCTCGACTCACAACTTGCGCCTCTTTTGCCACAGGCCGTTGATTTGCCTTGTAGCAGGGTTCCCCAATCCTCTTGTCCCTGCTAACCCCCTGAGATATGGCGCAACTGCCAAGCTGGTAGGCGAACGCGTCCTGGCGTCGGTCTTGCTGAACAGTCGATCGGGTGGTGAAGTCACCCAAGATTCATGATTCAAGGCGAATCACATAAATCGTGGAGAGATTGACAGGTTTTCAACTGCGCTCATGCGCATCACATGAAAGGGAGGTTCCTATGTCCGTTGCTAAAGTTATCGAGATCAGCTCCGAATCGCCCAAGAGTTTCGAAGATGCAATCGTGCAAGGAATTACCCGTGCGTCCAAGACCATCCACGGCATCAAGTCTGCCTGGGTGAAAGAGCAACATGTCGTGATCGAGAACAGCAAGGTTGTCTCGTATCGCGTGGACCTGAAGGTCACGTTCGTGTTGGATTAACGAGTAAGGGAGAGGGCCATCTCGTGTCACCGGCCGCTCAGGAGGAGGCTCGACGGTTGCCGTGGCGAGAGCCTCTGGAGGGGTCATGGGACGGGTGGTGCCGGTCCCATTTTAGGCGTGGCCGGTTGTTGGTGATCTTGGAGGGGCTGACGGGGTCCATGCACAGAGTCGCCTTTCACGCAGCCGCGTGGATCGTTCTCCTGTGCACCGCCGCCCTGGCTGCCTCACCGGAAGTTCCCGAGTCTCCGACCGAGGCGGTGCGCGCGACTGTCAGCCAGGTCATGCGTATCCTCGAAGATCCCGCACTGAAAGACCCGGCGAAGCTCATGCC
>LNFM01008962.1_pt1 | contig 15657 bp, 12 predicted proteins | sample 596031 | NCBI WGS metagenome assembly LNFM01 (sample SAMN04254537, study PRJNA301005) | activated carbon metagenome | isolation source: dual media filters at the Ann Arbor, Michigan drinking water treatment plant | place: USA: Ann Arbor | reverse complement strand
CCATCTTCATGGCTTCCATCACGGCCAGCGCCTGGCCCTTCTTGATCACGTCGCCCGCCTTCACCGCGAACGACAGCACCTTGCCCGGCATGGGCGCGGTGAGCCGCCCGCCGTCGGCCGCGGCCACGCCGGCGTGGGCCAGCGCGTCGATCTCGGTGATCTGCGTGGCGCCGAGCGCGCAGAACACATGCACGATCTCGCCCAGCTGCCATGTCTGCACGGTCTGCCGCTGGCCCTGGAACTGCAGGTCCATGCGGGCGCCGCCGTCGGTGGGCAAGGTGTCGAACCGCAGCACGCCACTGACCTCGCCGAACGCCAGTTGCAGCGCGCCGTCGTGCAGGTAGGTCAGGTGCGCGAGCAGCGGCTCGCCCAGGTACTCGAAATCGAAGCGGCGCACGGTGAGGCCATGCGGGCGCCAGCCGTCGCGGCGCGAGAACGGGTCGGTGGATTGCAGGGCACGCTCGGCCACCAGCGTCTGCGCCACGGCGGCGGCCACGGCGAGCGCCAGGCCCACCTTGTCCTGGTGGAACAGCACCGCCGCCTCGCGCGGGATCAGTGCGGTGTCGAGGTTGGCTTGCGCAAACGACGGGCTGTTCACCACGTGGCGCAGGAACTGCACGTTGGTCGAGAGACCCACGATGCGCGTCTCGGCCAAGGCCGCGTCCATGCGCGCCAAGGCTTCGGCGCGGGTGGCGCCATGCACGATGAGCTTGGCGACCATGGAGTCGTAGAACGGGCTGATGGTGTCGCCTTCGCGCACACCGTCGTCCACACGAATCGCTCCCCGCTCGAATGCGGTGCAGACGGGCTTTCGGTACACCGCCAGCGTGCCGGTGGAAATGCGCGCCTCGATGGCGTGGCCGTGGATGCGCAGTTCGTCCTGCATCAGCGGCAGCGGCTCACCGCTGGCCACACGCAGTTGCCACTCCACGAGGTCGAGCCCGGTGATGGCTTCGGTGACGGGGTGTTCCACCTGCAGGCGCGTGTTCATCTCCATGAAAAAGAAGCGCATGCCGCCTTCGGGCGGTTGTTCGACGATGAACTCCACCGTGCCCGCGCCCACGTAGTTCACCGCCTTGGCCGCGGCCACCGCGGCCAGCCCCATCTGCTGGCGGAACTCGGGTGTCATGCCCGGCGCGGGCGCTTCTTCCAGCACCTTCTGGTGGCGACGCTGCACCGAGCAGTCGCGCTCGAACAGGTAGACGCAGTTGCCCTGCGTGTCACCGAAGACCTGGATTTCGATGTGGCGCGGGCGGGTCACATACTTCTCGATCAGCACGGCCGCGTCGCCGAAGCTGTTGACGGCCTCGCGCTGGCACGAAGCGAGGGCCGCCGCGAAGTCCGCGCTTTTCTCCACCACCCGCATGCCCTTGCCGCCGCCGCCCGCGCTGGCCTTGATCAGCACGGGGTAGCCGATGCGGTCGGCCTCGCGCTGCAAGAGCGCGGCGTCCTGGTCCGCGCCGTGGTAGCCCGGCACCAGGGGCACGCCGGCCTTGTCCATCAGGCGCTTGGACTCGGCCTTGAGCCCCATAGCCTGGATGGCCGCGGCCGGCGGGCCGATGAAGACCAGGCCCGCCTGGGCGCAGGCCTCGGCGAAGGCCTCGTTTTCGCTGAGGAAACCATAGCCCGGATGGATGGCCTGTGCGCCCGTGGCCTTCGCAGCCTCGATGATGCGTTCCCAGCGCAAGTAACTCTCGGCCGGTGCGCTGCCACCGATGTGCACGGCTTCGTCGCAGACGGCCACGTGCTTGGCGTTGGCATCGGCGTCGGAATAGACGGCCACCGTACGGATACCAAGACGCTTCGCCGTCGCAGCGACGCGGCAGGCGATTTCACCGCGATTGGCAATCAGGATTTTCTTAAACATGCCGCACCTCCATCGCGGTGAAACCGCCTGTGTGCGCTACGCGCACCACGCCATTGAGCTGCGCTGCTGCGCGGCTGCGCCGCTGGTCACCGCGGTTGGCGATCAGGATCTTCTTAAACATCGGTCTTCACCTTTCCGAGGTCCAGGCAGGCCGCCGCAGCCGCGGCGGTGGGCTGAGCGAGACGCGGTACGCGACCCAGCAGAGGGGCATCGAGGCGCGCCACGATGGCTTCGACATTGCCGTCGGCATGGCCCATGGCCGGGTCCACCGTGTTGGCCACCCAGCCCGCGAGCCTGAGGCCGCGCGCGGCAATCGCCTCGGCGGTCAGCAGGGCGTGGTTGATGCAGCCCAGGCGCAGGCCCACGACCAGGATGACCGGCAGGCCGAGCTGGCGCGCGAGGTCCGAGGTGTCGTAGCTGTTGGTCAGCGGCACGCGCCAGCCGCCCACGCCTTCGACCACCACGGCCTCGGCCTGGGCACGCACCTGCTCGTAGGCGGCGACGATGCGGCGCGGCTCGATAGGCTGGAACTCCAGTGCCGCGGCAATGTGCGGGGCGGCCGGGGTGCGAAAGAGATAGGGGGTGGTCAGCTCACGCGGCAGCTTGAGCGGCGCGGCCTCGTAGAGGAAGTCCACGTCCTCGTTGCGCAGCACACCGTCGCGCTCCTCGGCGCCGGCAGCGACAGGTTTCATGCCGGCCGCGCGCACGCCGGCCGCGCCCAGGGCATGCAGCAGCGCGCCGCTGATCAGGGTCTTGCCGATCTCGGTATCGGTGCCGGTGACGAAGCAGGAAAAGGCGGGCATTCAGGATACTTTCGCAAGGGTGTGCAAGGCGTCGAGCAGACGCGCCACGTCTTCATGGGTATGGGCGGCCGAGAGCGTGATGCGCAGGCGCGCCGTGCCGGCCGGCACCGTGGGCGCGCGGATGGCCGAGACCCAGAGGCCCTGGTCCAGCAGGGCCTGGGCCGCGGCCAGCACCTCGGCATTGCCACCGATGACCAGCGGCTGGATGGGCGTGGCCGATGCCAGATGCTGCCAGCCCGTGCGCAAGGGCATGGCCGTGAGCTGGTGCTGCAGCAGCTCCAGCTGGGCACGCCGCTGCTGGCCTTCGCGGCTGTCGATCAGGGCGACACTGGTCAGCAGCGCATGGGCCAGCGCAGGCGCGGCCGCCGTGGTGTAGATATAGGGGCGCGCGCGCTGCACCAGCCAGTCGATCACCGTGGCGTGCGCGGCCACGAAGGCACCGCTGACGCCAGCGGCCTTGCCCAGCGTGCCCATGTAGACGAGTTGCGGGGACTTCAGGCCGAAATGCTCCAGCGCGCCGCGGCCGTGTTCACCGAGCACGCCAAAGCCGTGCGCGTCGTCCACCACCAGCCAGGCGCCATGCTGTTCGCACAGGGCCAGGATCTGCGGCAGCGGCGCGACGTCACCGTCCATGCTGAAGACGCTGTCGCTCACCACGATCTTGTTCTTCGCATGGCTGGCCGCCAGGGCCTGCTCCAGCGCGGCCACGTCCTTGTGCGCATAGACCCTGACCTGGGCACGCGCCAGGCGCGTGCCGTCGATGATGGAGGCGTGGTTGAGCGCGTCGGAAAAGATCTCGGCCTCGCCCGGCGTGGCGGCGGCCAGGGCCGTGAGCACCGCCAGGTTGGCCATATAGCCGGTGCTCAGGTAGAGGGCGCGCGCCTGCACCAGATGCGGCGCCAGGAAGTCGGCCAGACGCTCTTCGAGTTCCTCATGGGCCCTGGAATGCCCGCTGACCAGGTGCGAGGCGCCGCTGCCCGCGCCATAGAGGCGCACGCCTTCCTGCAGCGCCGCGGCGATGCGCGCGTCGGCCGCCAGGCCCAGGTAGTCGTTGCTGTTGAAGCTCAGCACGCGGCGGCCGTCGACCGTGACCTGCGGTGCACAGGCCGTCTCGGCCGTGCGCCGGCGGCGGCGCAGGCCTTGCGCGTCAAGCTGCTCGATCTGCGCCTGCAGTGTGTCGATCAAGGCGAAGCTCATGGTCATAAACCCCCCCCACGCTCGCCCACAGCGTGGGGCTCGCTGCCCCCTGAGGGGGCCTGCACGCCTTGGGACGGCCCGGCGGCGCTCATCACCTCCTCGAAGGTGGCACGTGTGCGCTCGGCGATCAGAGCGATTTCCCCGTCGTCCAGCACATAAGGCGGCATGAGGTAGACCGTGCGACCGATGGGGCGCAGCAGCAGGCCGCGCTGCAGGGCGGCCGTAAAAAAACGGCGCGAGAAGGTGGCGGCACGCTCGGGGTCATCGACCACGGCGTCGAAGGCCCAGATCATGCCCTGGCGGCGGAAGTGCCGCACCCGCGTGTCGGTGGCCAGCGGCAGCAGGGCCTGGGTCAGCTGCTGCGCCTTGGCACGGTTGGCGTTGAGCACATCGTCCTGCGCGAAGATGTCCAGCGTGGCCAGCGCCGCGCGGCAGGCCAGCGGGTTGCCCGTGTAGGAATGCGAATGCAGGAAGCCGCGCGTGACGTCCGGGTCGTAGAAGGCCTGGTAGATGCTCTCGCGCGTCATCACCAGCGAGAGCGGCAGGTAGCCGCCGCTGATGCCCTTGGACAGGCAGAGGAAGTCGGGCCACATCGGCTTTCCCTTTTCACCGGCCTGCTCGCAAGCAAAGAAGCTGCCCGTGCGCCCGCAGCCCACGGCGATCTCGTCGGCGATCAGATGCACTTCATGTTTGTCGCACAAAGCGCGCACGAGGCGCAGGTATTCCGGGTCGTGCATGGCCATGCCGGTGGCGCACTGCACCAGGGGCTCGACGATGAGGGCGGCGATCTTGCCGGCGCGTTCCTGCAGCAGGGTCTCCAGGGCGGCGGCGGCGCGGCCTGCCGCGTCGGCCGCGCTCTCGCCCTCGCGCGCCAGCCTGGCATCGGGCGAGGCCGCGACGTGGGCGCGCTGGATCAGCGGGCCATAGGCGTCGCGGAACAGGGCCACGTCGGTCACGGCCAGCGCGCCTATGGTCTCGCCGTGGTAGCTGCCCGAGAGGCAGACGAACTCCTGCTTCTCCCTCTGGCCGCTGTTGCGCCAGAAATGAAAACTCATCTTGAGCGCGATCTCGACGGCCGAGGCGCCGTCGGAGGCGTAGAAGCAATGGCCGAGCACACCGCCGGTCAGCGCCGACAGGCGCTCGGACAGCTCGACCACGGGCGCGTGCGTGAAACCCGCCAGCATGGCGTGCTCGAGCTTGTCGAGCTGGTCCTTGAGCGCCGCGTTGATGCGCGGGTTGGCGTGTCCGAAGAGGTTGACCCACCAGGAGCTGATGCCATCCAGGTACTCACGCCCCTGCGTGTCGACCAGCCAGGGCCCGCGGCCGTGGCTCACGGGAATCAGCGGCACGGTCTCGTGGTGCTGCATCTGTGTGCAGGGGTGCCAGACGCTGCGCAGGCTGCGCGCGACCCAGTCGTCTTGGGCGGGAGGGGAGGTCGTCATACGTTCGGAATCTTCAGCCAAGGGCCCGCATTCTGACAGCTCAGCCCGCCGGCCGCGTCTGCTCCTGCTGCAGCATATAGACCCAGTCCAGCTCGGGGGCAGCGTGGCCGCGCGCCGTCAGCGCGGCCGTGATCTGGCCGCGGTGGTGCGTGCCGTGGTTGAACACATGGCCCAGCGTCGCGGCAAAGGGCAGCACGACCGCCGTGCCACGCAGGGTCGTGTATTCGATCATGCCGGCATAACGCTCGGCCGGGAAGGTCTGCACCAGCTCACACCAGCGTTCGGCACTGTGCAGCAGCGCCGCCTTCAAGGCCGGACGCTCGCGCTCGAGCTCGTCCGACAGCTGCACGTCCCGGGGCGATACGCCTTCGGCAAAGCGCCGGTACCAGATGCGCTCACTCGCGACCAGCAGGTGGTTGAGCGTGCCATGGATGGAGCGAAAGAACAGGCCGGTGTCGCCGCGGTAATCTTGCTCGGGCAGCGTGTCAAGCGCCTCGTAGAGCCGGCGCGTGGCCCAGAGGTTGTAGCGTGCCAGCAGGGCAAAGTAGTCCTTCACGCGCGCCTCACATGCGAAACACGCCAAACTTCGTGTCGGGGATGGGCGCGTTGAGCGCCGCGCTCAGGCCCAGGGCCAGCACGCGCCGCGTGTCGGCGGGGTCGATGATGCCGTCGTCCCAGAGGCGCGCGGAGGCGTAATAGGGGTGGCCCTGCTCTTCGTACTGCTGGCGGATCGGGGCCTTGAAGGCCTCCTCCTCCTGCGCGCTCCAGGCCCCGCCCTTGCCCTCGATGCCGTCGCGCTTGACCGTGGCCAGCACGCTGGCCGCCTGCTCGCCGCCCATGACCGAGATGCGCGCGTTGGGCCACATCCAGAGAAAGCGCGGGCCGAAGGCGCGGCCGCACATGCCGTAGTTGCCGGCGCCGAAGGACCCGCCGATGATGACGGTGAACTTGGGCACCTGGGCCGTAGACACGGCGGTCACCATCTTGGCGCCGTTGCGCGCGATGCCCTCGTTCTCGTATTTGCGCCCCACCATGAAGCCCGTGATGTTCTGCAGGAAGACCAGGGGGATCTTGCGCTGGCAGCAGAGCTCGATGAAGTGCGCGCCCTTGAGGGCGGACTCGCTGAACAGGATGCCGTTGTTGGCGATGATGCCCACGGGCATGCCCTCGATGCGCGCGAAGCCCGTGACGAGCGTGCTGCCGTAGCGCGCCTTGAATTCGTCGAAGTCCGAGCCGTCGACGATGCGCGCAATGATCTCGCGCACGTCGAAGGGCTTGCGTGTGTCGGTCGGGATCACGCCGTAAAGCTCCTCGGCCGGGTAGCGCGGCGGCACGGGTTCGGTCAGCGTGATCTGCGGCGCCTTCTGCAGATTGAGGTTCTTCACCGAGGCGCGCGCCAGCGCCAGCGCATGCAGGTCGTTCTGCGCCAGGTGATCGGCCACGCCCGAGAGGCGTGTGTGCACGTCGCCGCCACCCAGGTCTTCGGCGCTCACGACCTCGCCCGTGGCGGCCTTCACCAGCGGCGGGCCACCCAGGAAGATGGTGCCCTGGTTCTTGACGATGATGGCCTCGTCGCTCATGGCCGGCACATAGGCGCCGCCCGCGGTGCAGGAGCCCATGACCACGGCGATCTGCGCGATGCCCTGCGCGCTCATGTTCGCCTGGTTGTAGAAGATGCGGCCGAAATGGTCGCGGTCGGGAAACACCTCATCCTGGTTGGGCAGGTTGGCGCCACCCGAGTCCACGAGGTAGATGCAGGGCAGACGGTTGGCTTCGGCAATCTCCTGCGCGCGCAGGTGCTTCTTGACCGTCATGGGGTAGTAGGTGCCGCCCTTGACCGTGGCGTCGTTGCAGACGATGACGCAGTCCACCCCGCTCACCCGACCGATGCCGGCGATCAGGCCGGCGCAGGGTGCGTCATCGCCATACATGCCGTAGGCCGCCAGCGGGCTGAGTTCGAGAAAGGGCGTACCGGGGTCGAGCAGGCGCTGCACGCGCTCACGCGGCAGCAGCTTGCCGCGCGCCGTATGCTTGGCGCGCGCCGCCTCGCCGCCGCCCTGGGCCACCTGCTCGATGCGGGCCCGGAGGTCGTCCACCACCGCACGCATGGCGGCGGCATGGGCCTGGAAGTCGGCCGAGCGGGTGTTGAGCTGGGTTTCCAGGAGGGGCATGGCGGCCTTTCGTCAGCAAGCGGATGATTGACGTTTACGTAAACGTCAATTGTGGCAGATTCAGACCCTTTCTTCGGGCCTGACTCCGCATGATGCACCACGGCGGTGCAAAAGACCGGCACGGGCTTTGCTACCCCTGAGGGTGTACGCACCTGACGCCCGCCGCCCATGTCCGCCCCACCCGTCCGCACCCGCCGCCTCAGCCTGCTCAGCGCCGGTGAGCTGGACCGCGCACGCGTGCTCGACACCCTGATCAACAACCTCGACGGCATGGCCTACCGCTGCCTGCTCGATGCCAGCTGGCGCATGATCTTCGTGAGCCAGGGCTGCCTGGCCCTGACGGGCTACAGCGCGGACGAACTGGTGCATGGCGAGACCCTGGGCTGGCAGGACATCACCCACCCGCTGGACCGCGCACGCGTGCGCGACCAGATCGAGAACGCCGTCGCGCTGGGCCAGCGCTTCGCCACCGAGTACCGCATCCGCACCCAGTCCGGCCAGATCAAATGGGTGATCGAACGCGGCATCGGCGTGCTCGACGAGCAGGGCGAACTGGTGCTCGAAGGCTTCATCGAAGACGTGAGCACCCAGCACGCCCTGTTGCAGGCCCAGCAGCAGGCCGAGCAGCGCTACCGCAGCATCTTCGAGCACGCTTCCGAAGGCATCTTCCAGACCACGGTGGAGGGGCGTTACCTGGCCGCCAACCCCGCGCTGGCACGCCTCTACGGCTACCCCGACCCCGAAGCCCTGATGTGCAGCCTGGACGACATCGGCCGCCAGCTCTATGTGAAAAGCAGCCAGCGCGAGCGCTTCCGCCAGCTCATGGCAATGCATGGCGAGGTGCTGAACTTCGAGTCCGAGGTCTACCGCGCCGACGGCACCCGGCTCTGGATCTCGGAGAACGCCCACGTGGTGCGCGACGCCGACGGCCACGCGCTCTACTACGAGGGCACGGTGCAGGACATCTCGGAACGCCGCCGCTACCAGGAGGAGCTGGAGCGCCAGGCCAACCACGACATGCTGACCGGCCTGCCCAACCGCATCCTGCTGGCGGACCGGGTGGAGCAGGCCATCGCGCGCGCGGACCGACTGGGCTATTACCTGGCCGTGGTCTTCATCGACCTCGACAATTTCAAGTTCATCAACGACAGCCTGGGCCATGGCGCCGGTGACGAACTGCTCAAGGCCATCGCCAGCCGCCTGCAGCACTGCGTGCGCGGCACCGACACCGTGGCGCGTCTGGGCGGCGACGAGTTCGTGCTGCTGCTGGGCGACCACTTCCGCGCCAGCACGGTGATCTCGCAGCTCAAGCGCGTGCTGGCCGAGATCGGTCAGCCTGTGATGCTCTCGGGCCGCGAGTTCCATGTGGGCGCCAGCCTGGGTGTGGCCATGTACCCGGCCGACGGCGAGAACAGCGACACCCTGCTCAAGCACGCCGACACCGCCATGTACGCGGCCAAGAACGGCGGCCGCAACACCTTCCAGTTCTTCACCAGCGAGCTCAACCGCGTGGCCGACGAACGCCTCAACATCGAGGCCGCGCTGCGCCAGGCCATCGAGCATGAGGAGCTGGACGTGTACTACCAGCCCAAGGTCGACCACCGCCGCCGCATCGTGGGCGTGGAGGCGCTGGCGCGCTGGTTCCATCCCGACTACGGACCGATCAGCCCCGATCGCTTCATCCCCATCGCCGAAGAAACCGGCCTGATCGCGCCGCTGACCACGGCCGTGCTGCGGCGTGCCTTTGCCGCCGCGCGCGCGTGGAACCGGCAGTCGTCCACGCCGCTGCGCATCGCGGTCAATCTCTCGGCGCGCCTCTTCCTCAGCGGCGACATCGTGGCCCATGTGGCCGGCCTGCTGCAGGAGGCGCAGCTGCCTGCGGCCCTGGTGGAACTCGAGATCACCGAAACCGTGTTCATGGGCGACAGCGACTACGTGGTCAACACCTTGCGCGACTTCAAGACCCTGGGCGTGCAACTGGCCATGGACGACTTCGGCACCGGCTATTCTTCGCTGAGCTATCTGCGCCGCTTCCCGCTGGACATCATCAAGATCGACCGCTCACTCGTCACCGGCAGCGAGCATGAGGAGGAAGTGGCCATGATCGCGCGCGCCGTGATCTCGCTGGGCCATAGCCTGCGCAAGACCGTGGTGGCCGAGGGCGTGGAGAACCCCGCCCAGTTCGACTTCCTGCGCTTCCAGGGCTGCCATGAGTTCCAGGGCTATCTGCTGGCGCGCCCGCTGCGCCAGCACGAGATCACGACGCTGCTGCAGGCCGGTGGCGTGCTGGCGGCGTCGGCCGCCCGCCCCGGCTCGGGCTTGACGCCGCTGGCTTGAGTCTCAGGCCAGCAAAGCGGGCAGCTGCGCCATATCGCTGAACACCGCGGCCACGCCGGCGCGCTCAAACGGCGTGGCATCGCCGTGCGGCACATAGGCCAGCACCGTGGCGCCCGCCGCCAGCCCGGCCGTGACGCCGACCAGCGAGTCCTCGACCACCGCACAGCGCCCGGGGGCAGCCTGCAGGGCCTGGGCCGCGGCCAGGTAGACATCGGGGTGCGGCTTGGAGCGCGGCATCTCGTGGCCGCTGAAAATGCGGCCCGCGAAGTAGTCATGCAGGCCCACCTTGCGCAGCTGCAGCTCGACCTTCTGGCGGTCGGCCCCCGAGGCACAGGCAATGCGCGCGTCCAGGCGCTCGTGCACCGCGTGCACGGCCTCGCGCGCATGGCGCACGATCTCCAGCTCGCGCTCCAGCGCGGCGTTGCGCTGCAAGCGGAAGGCGCTCAGCCATTCTTGCGTCAGCGGCTGGCCGGTCTCGCGTTCGATGCGCGCACGCTCGTCGCGCACCATCTTGCCGAGAAAGATGCGCATGCACTCGGCTTCGCTCAGCGCCCAGCCGCGCTCGGCCAGCATGTGGCGCAGCACGCGGTTGACGATGGGTTCGGAATCGACGAGCACGCCGTCGCAGTCGAAGAGCACGGCCTCGAATCTCATGGACAGGGCCTCACTTCCAGTCCCCGTCCACGTAATACCAGCGCCCGTCCTCGCGCACGAAACGGCTGCGCTCATGCAGGCGCACAGCGCGGCCCGAGGTGTCGCGTTGGCGCGCGACGAACTCGACTTCGGCATGGTCGGCATCGATCACCTTGAAGTCGCGCACCTCCAGCCCCAGCCACTTCACACCGGGATCAAAGCTGATTTTCGAAGGACGCTTGCTCTTGTGCCAGGTGGCTTGCAGATAGTCACCTCGTTCCCGCACAAAGGCGCTGTAGCGCGAACGCATCAGGTCCTGGGCATCGGGCGCGGGCCGGCCCGCGAAATCCTCGACATAGAGGCCGCAGCACTGCGCATAGGGCAGCGGGTGGCCACAGGGACAGTCGCTCACGCCTCAGCTGCCCTTCTTCGCCTTGCGCTCTTCCAGCGTCTCGGTCGGCCCGCCCTGCTTGACCCACTCGGCGTAACCGCCTTCGATGTGCGAGACATTGGTCATGCCCATGTCCTGCAGGGTCTTGGCCGCCAGCGCGCTGCGCCAGCCCGCGCCGCAGAACAGGATGAAATGCTTGCTCTCGTCGGCCCACATGGGCTTGTGGTAGGGCGACTCGGGATCGACCCAGAACTCCAGCATGCAGCGTGGCGCATGCGTGCTGCCGGTGATGGTGCCGTCCTTGAGCTCGCGCACGTCGCGGACGTCGACGATCTGCACCCGGGGGTCGTCCAGCATGGCCAGCACCTCGGGCACGCTGAGGGTCCGGACCTGGGCCATGGCCTCGTCGACGAGGGCGCGGAATCCTTTGGTGATGGGCATGTCGTTCTCCTATGCGCTCGGTTTCAGAGTGTGCGCTGGATCAGGATCTTCTGCACATCACTCGTGCCTTCGTAGATCTGGCACACGCGCACGTCGCGGTAGATGCGCTCGACCGGGAAGTCCTGCACATAGCCGTAGCCGCCCAGGGTCTGGAGGGCCGCGCTGCAGACCTGCTCGGCCATCTCGCTCGCAAAAAGCTTGGCCATGGCCGCCTCCTTGAGGCAGGGGCGGCCCGCGTCGCGCAGCGCGGCGGCGTGCCAGGTGAGCTGGCGCGCGGCCTCGATCTTGGTCGCGCATTCGGCCAGGCGAAAGCCCACGGCCTGGTGCTTGAAGATGGGCTGGCCGAAGCTCTCGCGCTCCTTGGCGTACTGGATGGCCACCTCGAGCGCGCTGCGCGCCATGCCGATGCTCTGCGAGGCGATGCCGATGCGCCCGCCCTCCAGACCGCCCAGCGCGATCCTGTAACCCTCGCCCTCGGCGCCGATCAGGTGCTCGGCCGGCACGCGGCAGTTCTCGAAGCGGATCTGCGCCGTGTCGCTGCTGTGCTGGCCCAGCTTGTCTTCCAGACGCTCGACGATGTAGCCCGGCGTGTCGGTCGGCACGAGGAAGGCGCTCATGCCCTTCTTGCCTGCGCCCTTGTCCGTCACCGCGATCACGATCGCGATGTGCCCGTGCTTGCCGCTGGTGATGAACTGCTTGACGCCGTTGAGCACATAGCTGTCGCCGTCCTTCACGGCCGTGGTGCGCAGGCCCGAGGCGTCCGACCCCACGTGCGGCTCGGTCAGGCAGAAGGCGCCGAGCAGCTCGCCGCGCGCCAGGCGGGTCAGCCACTGCTCCTGCTGCCGCGCATGGCCATGCTGCATGAGGATGGCGTTGACCGGGCAGTTGGTCACGCTGATGGCCGTGCTGGTGCCGCCGTCACCGGCGGCGATCTCCTCCAGCACCAGCGCCAGGCTCAGGTAGTCCAGGCCCGCGCCGCCCAGGACCTCGGGCACACAGATGCCATAGGCACCGAGCGCGGCCAGGCCGCGATGCGCCTCGCGCGGGAAATGGTGTTCACGGCCCCAGCGTGCCGCATGGGGCCAGAGCTCGGCGCGCGCGAAGTCGCGCACCGCGTCGCGGATCATTTCCTGGTCGGGGGTCAGCAGCATGGGCCGGCTTTCGATTGACGTTGACGTAAACGTCAATTATGCGCGCCCGGCCGGCTCACCAGCCTTCGAAGCGGCTGCCGTCCTGACGCAGGAAGCTGCCACGGTCGGCCGACGTCAGCCCCGCCAGGGTGTGGCGCATGGCGGCCACACTCTCCTCGACGGACAGCGGCGCACTGGCGCCGCCCATGTCGGTACGCACCCAGCCGGGCGACAGCGCCACCATGATGACGTCGGGATGGTCGGGCTGGGCCGCAGCGACGGCCATATTGAGCGCGGCCTTGCTCACGCGGTAGAGCCAGGCCTGGCTGGACTGCACCGTTGCAATCTGGCTCATGGCGCTGGTGATGAAGGCGAACTTGCCCGCCGCCGCCATCAGCGGCGCCACCTGCGGGATGACCTGCATGGCGCCCAGCACGTTGGTGTGCATCACGCGGTCGAACTCCGGCTGCGTCGGCGGGCTCGTGGCACCGCCTTCGGACCAGATGCCGGCGACGTAGAGCGCCACGTCAATGGTCTCGCCGTCGAGCTGCCAGGCCAGGCCGCTGACGCTGGCCGGATCGGCCACATCGACGGAGTGCGCGATGGCACCGAGGGCCCGCAGGCGTGCCAGCCCGGCCTCGTCACGCGCGGTGGCGATCACGCGCCCGCCTTCGGCCGCGTACTGGCGCACGAACTCCAGGCCGATGCCGCGCGAGGCGCCGATGACCAGGACGGTGCTCATGTCAGCGCCGCCCGGCCGCCCGAAGGCGCTGACGCACCCCCTCGGGGGGCAGGGAGCTACACCCTGTGAGCGAGCGTGGGGGCCACATCGTTCAGAGCCGGAAGGTGCCGACCAGCTGGTTGAGGTGCTGGGCCTGTTCGCGCAGGCTCATGGCTGCGGCCGTGGACTCTTCCACCAGGGCGGCGTTCTGCTGCGTGGCCTGGTCCATGCTCTGCACCGCCTCGCCGATCTGGGCCACGCCCTGGCTCTGCTCGGAGCTGGCCGCGCTGATCTCGCCCATGATGTCGGTCACGCGGCGGATGCTGGCCACCACCTCGTTCATGGTCTGTCCCGCCTGGTCGACCAGGGTCGTGCCCTGCTCCACCCGGCCCACGCTGTCGGTGATGAGCTGCTTGATCTCCTTGGCGGCCTCGGCGCTGCGCCCGGCCAGGCTGCGCACCTCGCTGGCCACGACGGCGAAGCCGCGGCCCTGTTCGCCGGCACGTGCGGCTTCGACCGCAGCGTTGAGCGCCAGGATGTTGGTCTGGAAGGCGATGCCATCGATCACGCTGATGATGTCGGCGATCTTGCGCGAGCTGTCGTTGATGCCCTGCATGGTCTCGACGACCTGGGCCACGACCTCGCCACCCTGCACGGCCACGGTGCTCGCGCTCTGCGCGAGCTGGTTGGCCTGGCGTGCGTTGTCGGCGTTCTGCTTGACGGTGGAGCTCAGCTCCTCCATCGAGGCCGCAGTCTCCTGCAAGGCACTGGCCTGGCTTTCGGTGCGCGCGCTCAGGTCCTGGCTGCCGGCGGCGATTTCGCTGCTGGCCGTGGTGATGCTGTCGGTGGAATGGCGCACCTCGCCCACGAGCTGGCGCAGCGACTGCTGCATGCGCGCCAGCTCCTGCATCAGGCTCTGAGGGTACTCGGTAGGCGGCACCGGATAGGCCAGATTGCCCTGGGCGATCTGCGACAGCGCATCGCGCGCATCGCCGGGATCACCCCCCAGCTCCTTGCACACGGTGTTGCGCAGATAGAGTGTGAAGCCCGCGGCCACCGCCACGGCCAACGCGGCCAGCAGCAGCGAGAACCAGAGCAGGCGGCTGGCCTGGCGTTCGACCGCGGCCTGCACCTCGTCGGAGGCCTTGCCCGCTTCCTCGATCTGCTTGAGCAGCTCACCGCGCAGATTGCGCCAGGCCGGGGTCTCGGCGCTGTTGAGGAACTTCACCGTCTCGCTGGACTGTTCCTTGACCAGGGCCAGCACGCGCTCCTGGGCCTGGGCGTGGGCCGCCCGCAGCGGGGGCAGCCTGTCCACACCCGCGGCAAACACCGTGCCCTTGGCCGTGGCGGCGGTGTCGGCATAGGCCTTGTCATAGGCCTGGCGTGCGGTGTCCAGGTTCTTGTAGGCCTGCGGATTGGCCGGGTCGAGCACGATGTTGCGCAGCGCCTGCCCCATCTGCAAACCTTGCGCATACATCTCGTTGAAGCCCGCGCTGATGCGCTGCTCGGTCTGGATGTAGCGGCTGAACTGGTTCTTGGTATGGACCAGCCCGCCGATGCTGCCGGCCAGACCGACCATGAAAAGCGCCGCGGGGACCACGGCGCAGAGTAGAAGTTTGGTGCCGAATTTCATCTATGGACCTTCCCTGGAGGCAAGGTCCATATCATCGCTCACTTATGTATTCAGGAGGATACCCTCCGGGCTATTTCAGCGTCCGATCAGCCCTGTTTTTTCAGAGCATTTCGAGCGCCACGGCCGTGCCCTCGCCGCCACCGATGCACAGCGTGGCCAGACCGCGCTTGAGGCCACGCGCCTTGAGCGCGTGGATCAGCGTGACCATGATGCGCGCACCCGAGGCGCCGATGGGGTGGCCCAGGGCACAGGCGCCACCATTGACGTTGACGATGTCGTGCGAGACCTTGAGCTCTTCCATCAGCGCCATGGGCACGACGGCAAAGGCCTCGTTGACTTCCCACAGGTCCACGTCCTTGACGCTCCAGCCGGCGGCGGCCAGGGCTTTCTGCGTGGCGCCCACGGGCGCGGTCGTGAACCACTCGGGCGCCTGGGCATGCATGGCATGCGACACGATCTTGGCCAGCGGCTTGAGGCCCAGCTTGGCGGCCGTGGAGGCGCGCATCATTACGAGCGCCGCAGCGCCGTCGTTGATGGACGAGCTGCTGGCGGCGGTGATGGTGCCGTCCTTCTTGAAGGCGGGCTTGAGCGCGGGGATCTTGTCGAGCTTGGCCTTGGCCGGGCCTTCGTCGATGGCAATCACGGTCTCGCCGGCGCGGGTCTTGACCGTCACGGGCGTGATCTCGGCATTGAAGGCGCCGTTGCTCGTCGCGGCCTGGGCGCGGCGCACGCTGCTGCTGGCGAAATGGTCCTGCTGCTCGCGGCTGAACTTGTACTTGGCGGCGCAGTCCTCGCCGAAGGTGCCCATGGAACGGCCGGCCTCGTAGGCGTCTTCCAGGCCGTCGAGCATCATGTGGTCGTAGATCTTGTCGTGGCCCATGCGGTAGCCGC
>LNFM01008378.1_pt1 | contig 15657 bp, 14 predicted proteins | sample 596031 | NCBI WGS metagenome assembly LNFM01 (sample SAMN04254537, study PRJNA301005) | activated carbon metagenome | isolation source: dual media filters at the Ann Arbor, Michigan drinking water treatment plant | place: USA: Ann Arbor | reverse complement strand
CTCGAAGCGCGACGGTCCGTCGCGCTTCGAGGTCTGCCTGCAGGTGGTCGAAGGTGGGCCCGCCCGCTGGATTGCCGGCGCGCGCCTGCCCGAGGGTCCGGAGGCCGGGGAGGTGACCTGGTTGCTGGCCGATGCCTCGGCTCACCGCTCGGACGTCGGCGTCGACCCCTCGAGTCCCGACACGCTGGCCGCCGTCCTCGAGGTCGTGGCGGCCGAATGTGCCTCGATCGTCGACGAACGCCCGGGGCCGTTCGCTGGCCCGCGGGCCATCGACGCGGAGTTCGAATCGTCGCCGAGTGCCGCGCGTGCGCTCGATCGCGCCCGCGTGCTCCTCGCGCAGGTCTCGACCTTCCGCAAGCGCCGCGAGGGCCTCGCCGCCCTCGACGAGCTCCGCACCCATCTGACCGCACTCGACCCGGTCCTCCGGCGGCTGGCCACGGACGACGTCGCCTGGAGCCTCTCGCTGCCAGACGATGCGCTCCATGTGAGTGCCTCTGGACCGGATATCGAACGCTGCCTGACTGCGCTCGTCACGAGTGCTCGTGACGCGCTGCCGCTCGGCGGGCGACTCTCGCTCGTGGTGCGCACGCCGGGCGCAGCGGACGTCCCCGGCACGGGCGACGTCCACCGCTTCGACGCCCATCTCGTCCTCGAGGCCCAGGGCTACGGCGTCGCCGACATCGACCTGCCCTCGACGCTGCGGGAGTTCGCCCTCGGCTTCGGCGGCGTGCTCGAGGTCCGCAGGGTCGACGCCCTGACGCAGCAGTTGTCACTGCGCGTCCCCCGCGCCTTCGTCGTGTCGCACGCCGCCTGACACGGCGAGTCGCCAGCAGGCCGGGGCGTACGATAGGGAGATGGCTGCCCGATCGACGCCTCGCCTCAGCCGGCGCGCCGTGCTCCGTCTCGCGACCGGCGTCACCGTCGGCCTCGTCGTCGGCGACGTGGCCTATGGCGGGCTCTACGCACGGCACCATCTCGGTGTCACGCGATCCGATGTGGCCTGTCTCGAGCTGCCGCCGGCGCTCGAGGGCCTGCGCATCGGGCTGATCACCGACACCCACCACAGCGCCTACACGTCCCTGCCCTTCATCGACGAGGCAGTGACCCTGCTGCAGCGGGAACGTCCGGACCTGATCGTCCTCGGGGGCGACTACGTGACGCAGCAGAACCCCCGCTACATCGCCGATGCGGCGGCGCCCTTCGCGCGCCTCCGCGCCCGCGACGGCGTGTTCGGCGTGCTCGGGAATCACGACGATCGCGTCGAGGTGCCCAAGGTGCTGCGTCGCGCCGGTGTGACGGTGCTGGACGACGCGCGGACTCGTCTGGTCGTGCGTGGGGAGACAGTCGACCTGATCGGACTCCACTACTGGACGCGAGGGCTGGACGACGTGGCCCGGCTCGCGCGCGGACGCGCGCCCTTCACCATGCTCCTCGCCCACGACCCGCGGCGACTGCACGAGGCGGCGGCCCTCGGCGTGCCGCTGGTGCTCTCGGGGCACACGCACGGGGGCCAGGTGTGGCTGCCGATGGTGGGCGCCCTCGCTGCGCGGAAGTTCCCCGTGGCCGAGGGGGTGACGCGCGAGCGGGAGACGTCGCTCTTCGTCAGCCGCGGCGTCGGCACGGTGCTGCTGCCGTGCCGCATCCACTGCCCGCCCGAAGTCGCCGTGGTGACGTTGCGTCGAGCGCCAACCGCCTGAGCGGGCCCGTCACTCGCAGACGAAGCGGCGCCCGTCGATGTGCCACCGACACGTCAGGACGCGGGCAATCGCGTCGGGATAGAGGCGATGCTCCTCGACCAGGATGCGGGCCGCCAACGACTCGGCGGTATCCGCGTCGTGCACCGGCACCGTGGCCTGCGCGATGATCGGCCCGGCGTCGAGTTCCGGCGTGACGAGGTGGACGGTGGCGCCGGCGACCTTGACGCCGTGGCTCCAGGCCTGGCCCTGGGCATCGACCCCAGGGAAGGACGGCAGCAACGACGGGTGAACGTTGAGCACCGGCCCAGGCGCGCGCTCGAGGAAGAACGGGCTCAGGATGCGCATGAATCCCGCCAGGCAGATCACCGCCACGCCGGCCTCGGTCAACCGGGCCACGAGGGCCTCCTCGAACGCTGCGCGCGATCCGAACGCCTTGTGATCGATGACGGCCGTGGGGATGCCGGCCGCGCGGGCGTGCTCGAGGCCGCCGGCGTCCGGGCGGTTCGCGATCACGATGCCGATGCGGGCGGCGAGGCGGCCGTCGCCGATGGCACGGATGATCGCCTGGAGGTTGCTGCCGCGCCCCGAGATCAGGACGCCGAGCACCGGCGGAGACGATGCGAGAGGCGACGCGGCACGTGCGTGGGTCATGCGGGCTCAAGGATAGAACGGCCGAGGCCGATTACCGCGATGGACGGCCAGATCCGTGCCCCAGGCGGGCGCCGTCACAGGGAGTTTCGGCATGCCCCACCATCCCCGCTCGACGCCGCCGGACGACACCCCGGAACGACGCACCTCTCCTCGGATTCCGGCCGCGGCCGTCCCATACCTGACGGCCCAGGTCGCCGGCGGACCGCCCGTGCGCCTGCTGGATCTCTGCAAGCGTGGCGTGCAACTCGAAACGACGGTCCACATGCGCCCGGGATGCTCGGTCGGCATCCGGTTCCTGGCCGGCGATGCCTCGCTGACCCTGACCGCCGCGGTGGTGCGATCCACCGTGGCCGTCTTCGAAAGCGATGGCGGGGTGACGTACCATACGGCCCTGGCCTTCAACGACGAGTTAAGCCTGTGTGACGAGGAATTCACGGCCGCCGCGAGCGAGCCGCGGGTGCCGTGCCGATCGGCAGCCGCACCAACCGACTACACGATGATCGTGATGGATGGCCGGCGCAGTCGCGCCATCCGGACCGGGGATGAACCTGCGTACCTGTAGTCCCTCCGTCGAGCCAGCGCCCGCATGAAGGTGCTGCTGCTGTCCACGAGTCCCCTCGGGGTCGCGGCCATCGACCGCGTGCTGCTGTCGGGATTGCAGCCCTCGGCGGTGGACGTGTGCCCATCGGTCGAAACGGCCCTCGGTCGCTTCGACACGTTCCCGCCCGACCTCGTGATCGTGAATCTCCCGGAGCCGGCGGCCAGCGGAGCGGTGCGGCGCATCCGCGATCGGGGCATCGAGACGCCCACCATGATCGTGGCCTCGGACGCGCGCATGCCTGCGGGTGACGCGCCCACCGCCCCCCTGCACGGCGGGCCCGGCCATGCAGACGGCCCGTACGCGCCAGCGCCTCTGCCTGCCCGCGCCGACGCCGACCTCCAGGTCCTCGACGACCGCAAGCCCTCCGGACCACCGCGCGTCACCGACGCCGACGCGCCTCGTGTCCCGACCGACGGCGCGGCGACGGACGCCCTCGATGTCGAGACACGCTGGCTGCTCTACGAAGTCGCCTCGATCGGCCATGTCTCGACGACCGTGGACGGCGACATCCTGGCGGCCAACGACGTGGCCACCCAGTTGCTCCGTCATTTCTCGCCGGAGGCCCGTCAGCCGGCGAGCGCCCTGCCGCGAGCCCTGCTCGACGCCGCAGGCGCGTACTCGCGCCGCCCGTCCCGCTTCGAGCTCTGCCTGCAGCGCAGTGACGACGCGACCCTGCACTGGATCGTGGGGCTGGCCCTCCCGCAGGGCGGAGTCCCGGCCACGGTCACCTGGTTCCTGACCGACGCGAGCGAGCAGCGTCTCGAGGCGAGGCGCGCCCGTTTCCTCCGGCGCATGGACGCGCTCACGCACGTGCTGTCGGCGGCCACCGCCGAATGCTCGACGCTGGTCGACACCGGCAGTCGGGCGCTGCTGGCAGCGCGGGCGCAGTTCCCCGACGACATCGACATCGGCCAGGCGCTCCAGGCCCTGTCGCGCACACAGGCCGTCCTCGCCCAGTTGGCGGGATTCGCCCGTCGCCGGGCGCGCCGACCGGCGCTGCGCGATCTGCGGGACCTGCTGGATCAGATCAGCCCGGTGCTCGTCCACGTGACCGGCGACGACGTGACGTGGACGATGGCCATCGGCGACGAGCCGCTGTACGCCTCACTCGATGTGAGTGAACTCGAGCAGTGCCTGGCGGCCATCGTCACGCAGGGGCGCGAGGCCCTGCCGTTGGGCGGGCAGATGCGCCTCACGCTGTCGGGGACCTTGCAGGAAGGCGCGGCCGACGAAGGCCGCGGCACGCGGCCGGAGATCACGATCGGCATCGAGCTGCAAGGCTACGGCCTGCAGCCCGTCGTGATCTCCGCGATCGTGCAGAACCAGGTGACGCGCATCGGCGCCGAGCTCGCCATCGAGCAACCGGACCACCTCACCACGCGCCTGGTGCTGCGACTGCCCCGCGTGTTCGTCACCAGCTAGCGCGGCGATCGGCGCTCGGCAGCGCCGCGCCCGTCAGCCGACGTACTGCACGTCGCGCTGACCGGCCACGATCTCGCCGATGACGCGGCCTTCCGATTCTCCGGCGTCGGCCAGACGCTCCAGCACGTGATGGACCTGCTGTGCGGAGACCACCAGCACCATGCCGATGCCCATGTTGAAGGTGCGCCAGGCGTCCGCGTCGGGCACGTCGCCCTTCTGCACCAGCCACGTGAAGAGCGCGGGGACGTCCCAGGAGGATCGGTCGATCCGCGCCGACGTGCCCTCCGGCAACACGCGGGGCACGTTGTCGGTGAGGCCGCCGCCGGTGATGTGCGCCATGCCGTTGACCAGGCCGTCGCGCACGAGCGGCAGCACCGGATTGAGGTACGACCGGTGCGGACGCAGCAGCGCCTCGCCGATGCCCGTACCGACCTCGGGAATGTGGTCGTGGATGGAGAGCATCAGCGTGTCGAACGCGATCCGCCGGGCCAGCGAGTAGCCGTTGGTGTGGAGCCCGGACGACGGCAGGCCGATGAGGGCATCACCGACGCGGATGCGGTCGCCGGTGAGGACCTGCGGCCGCTCGACGAGGCCGACGATGAAGCCGGCGAGGTCGTACTCGCGATTGGCATAGAAGCCGGGCATCTCGGCCGTCTCGCCGCCGAGCAGGGCACAGCCGTTGGCGCGGCACGCGCGCGCCAGCCCATCGACGATGTCCACGGCGACGTCGGGCGTCAGGATGCCGGTCGCCAGGTAGTCGAGGAAGAACAGCGGCCGCGCGCCCTGGACGAGGATGTCGTTGACGCAGTGGTTGACGAGGTCTTCGCCAATCGTCGTGTGGCGATTCATCATGAACGCCACCTTCAGCTTGGTCCCGACGCCGTCCGCACTGGCCACCAGCACGGGGTCGGTGGCGCCGGCGGCCTGCATGTGGAAGAGACCGCCGAACGACCCGATGTCCGAGAGCACACCGTTGGTGAAGGTGCCCTGCGCCAATCCGCGGATCCGCCGCACCACTTCGTGCCCCGCGTCGATGTCTACCCCTGACGACTTGTAATCCATGCGTAGTCCCCCGACCGCGGCCCGCGCAGCGCAGCGCTGGCCGTGGCGGTCCCGAATCAGAATTCCAGTGCGGTGATCAGCACCTGCGCGGCGGCCCGGACGGGCGCCTCCGGCGCGGCTTCCCAGTAGTTGCGGCGGATGGTGGCGAAGAACCGCTCCTCGGCGTAGTCCTCTTCGAGCATATCGAAGGCGTCGCGCAGGAGCAGCGTCGCGTCCTGCCGGGGCAGGCCGGGCACGATCGCCAGCAGTTGGCCCGGGTTGCGCATCACGGCCTGGCCCGTGGCCAGGGCGATGGGCGCGCGCACCGGGTCGTTGGACGGCATGCCGAGGGCGAAGAGCGCCGGCAGCGCCTCGGTCCGGCCGATGGCCGACAGGTCCGCCAGCGCGGTGGCCGACGCCCGCGCCAGCTCCTGGTAGCCGAGCGTGTGCGCGGCGAAGTCGAGCGACTCGCGCACGAACCGGGCGTGCCCGTCGCAGTTGCTGCCGAGTCCGCAGATGGCGGCGGCGACGGTGGGCTGCAGTTCCCGCGAGCCGGAGCGCTGCACGGCCACGAGCGTCGGAAGCCCCCGCTTGTCGCCGATCTGCCCGATCGCACGCACCGCATCGTCCTGGAGCGGGCCCTCGAGCAGCGCAATCGTCGCGATCTCGTCGAGGGCGTAGGCGGCCTTGTGGACACCCAGCGCTTCGATGACCGCGGCGCGGAAGAAGTCGACGCCGCGCATGACCTCGCGCTTCAGGACGGCCTGGACCTTCGCGTCGCTGCCGTGCGCCGCGATGGCGCGGACGAGGGCCGGGCGGACGAACTCGGCCTGCTCGCGTTCGAGGGCCTCGAGCAGACGCGGCACCAGGGTCGGAGACGGATGCTCTTCGACGTAGGCGTAAGCGACTTCCCTGAGGCGGTCGTTCTCGTCGGTGAGCGCCTCGAGGAAGACCGGCGTCGTCTTCGGGTCGTTGAATCCCGACAGCAGCACCAGCGCGCGGAAGCGAACGTAGCCGTCGACATGGCGTTTCGCCGCCTCGACGAGCAAGGGGACGACAACCGCCGCCGGAGCGCGGCGCACGGTGGCCGAGGCCTCGACGCGGGTCTTGTAGTCGAGCTTCCCGAGCGTGTCGATGGCCGCCTGCAGCGCCACCGGGTCTGCCACCGGGTCGGCGACAGCGGGCGCAGCGGGCGCCGGCCGGGTCGGTGCCGCTGTCGGCGACGGTGGCGCCTGACTGGCAGGGCGGGCCGGTCGGGCAGGGGCCTGCGCACGGGCAGGCGCGCCCCCGAGGGCCACGACCATCGCAGCGGCCAGCACGACGCGGCACGACGGCGGTACGGTCACGTCAGACCTGCTCCTCCAGCATCAGACTGGGCTTGTCGAGCTTCAGCGCGAGCTGCAGGTAGGCGTCCTGGTCCTTCGGGAACTCGATCGGGTACGTCCCGGTGTAGCAGGACGTGCAGTAGTGGGACGTGTCCGGGGTCACCGCGCGGAGCATGCCGTCGAGGCTCAGGTACGCCAGCGAGTCGGCATCGAGATAGGTCCGAATCTCCTCGAGGGTGTGCGTCGCGGCGATCAGCTCCGAGCGGCGGGGGGTGTCCACGCCATAGAAGCACGGCGAGATCGTCGGCGGGCAGCTGATGCGCATGTGGACCTCGCGCGCGCCAGCGGCCTTCACCATCCTGACGATCTTGCGGCTGGTGGTGCCGCGAACGATGGAGTCGTCGATGAGGACGACGCGTCGCCCCTCGAGGATGCTGCGCACCGGGTTCAACTTGACGCGCACGCCGAAGTGCCGGATGGATTGCTGCGGCTGGATGAACGTCCGCCCGACGTAGTGGTTGCGGATGAGCCCCATGCGCATCGGAATGCCCGACATCTCGGAGAAGCCGATGGCGGCGCAGACGCCGGAGTCAGGAATGGGCACGACCACGTCGGCCTCGACCATCGACTCCTCGGCCAGGCGGCGCCCCATGGCCGTGCGCGCCTCGTTGACGCTGCGACCGAACACGTAGCTGTCGGGACGGGCGAAGTATACGTGCTCGAAGACACAGTGCGACTTGGCCGCCGGCGGGAAGGGCTTGTGCGAAACGAGACCGGCGGCCGTGATGACCACGACTTCGCCGGGCTCGACGTCACGGACGTACGTCGCGCCGATCAGGTCGAGGGCACAGGTCTCGGAGCAGGCAATCCACGCGTCGCCGAGGCGGCCGAGGGCCAGCGGCCGGAAGCCGTGCGGGTCGCGCGCCGCGATGAGGCGGTCGGGCGACATCATCAGGATGGAGTAGGCCCCCTGCACCTGTGCCAGCGATTCGATGGCAGCCAGCTCCTGCGAGATGGCCTTCGACCGCGCGAAGAGGTGCAGCACCACTTCCGTGTCGCTGCTGGTCTGGAAGATGGAGCCCTTCGACACGAGGTCGCGGCGAATCTCTCCGGCGTTGACGATGTTGCCGTTGTGGCAGATCGACATCTGGCCGTGGACGCAGTCGATCAGGAACGGTTGGGCGTTGGCCAGCCGGCTCTCGCCCGCCGTCGAGTACCGCGTGTGGCCGATCGCGCTCTGACCGGTGAGGCTCGACAACGTGCGGTCGTCGAAGATGTCGGCCACGTATCCCATGCCGCGGGCCACCGTGACGTGATGTCCGTCGGCCGCCGCGATCCCGGCGCTCTCCTGTCCGCGATGCTGCAGGGCGTACAGCCCCAGGTACGTCAGGTTGGCCGCTTCGGAATGTCCGAAGATGCCAAAGACGCCGCATTCTTCCTTGAGCTCGTCCACCTGACCTCCGTCTGCGCTGACGCTGACGGCCGGCTCGGAGAGCCGGCCCTACCCACTGCCCCGCCCCGGCTCGGTGAGCCGGCCCTACCCACGTGTCTAGCCGCGCACCGGTGACGCCAGGGCGTCCTCGAGGGCGTTGGCCCAGACCGTCTGCAATTCGCTGACCGCCGCCACGACGACCGGTTCGCCGTCGACCGCGATCCTCAGCGTGGCTCCGCCCGTCGTCCCGATGACTCCGGCCACCACCCCGGCGGTCGCGGCCTGGTCCAGCACCGCGGTCAGGTGATCGGGCGAGACCGCGAGCAGCACGCGGCCCGCCGATTCACTGAACAGCGTGGCGTGAGCCACCGGCACGCCGGCGGGGCCGGTCACGCCACGGACGTCGACGGTCGCGCCGACACCGGGCTGCCCGAAGGTGCACTCGGCCAACGCCACCGCGAGGCCCCCTTCCGAGCAGTCGTGCGCCGACGCCACGAGTCCTGCCCCGATGAGCTGCGGCAGCAGCGCCTGCAGGGCCCGCTCGTGCCCGAGTTCGATGGCCGGCGGCATGCCGCGAACCTCGCCATGGACCCGATGCAGGTACTCCGTGGCCCCGAGTTCTGCCCGCGTCTCGCCGAGCAGCACGATCTTCAGACCGTCGGAGGGGAACGCCTGGCCGATCACCGTCGACGCATCCTCCACCAGCCCGACGATGCCCAGCACCGGCGTCGGGTAGATCGCCTTGCCGTCGGTCTCGTTGTAGAGGCTGACGTTGCCGCCCGTGATCGGTACCGCGAAGGCCCGGCAGGCCTCGCCGATGCCGGCCACGGCTTCGACGAACTGCCACATGATCTCGGGCTTCTCGGGGTTCCCGAAGTTCAGGTTGTTGGTGGCCCCGATCGGGATGCCACCGGCCAGCGCGACGTTGCGGGCCGCCTCGGCGACGGCGAGCATCGCGCCACGCTTCGGGTCGGTCTGGCCGTAGCGCCCGTTGCCATCGACCGACATCGCCAGCGCCCGGTTGGTCCCCTTGACGCGGACGACCGGTGTGCCGCGCCCCGCCAGGCAGAGCGTGTTGGTGCGCACCATGTGGTCGTACTGCCGGTAGATCCACTGCTTGCTGGCGATCGTCGGCGACGCGAGGAGGCTGGTGAGGACGTCGGCGGTCGCGGGAAACGTCTTGAAGTGCGTGGGGTCGAGCTTCTGGATCTCGTCCAGCCACGCCGGGCGCTGGCTGGGCCGGTCGTAGAGCGGCGCTTCGTCGGCCAGGGCGCGGGCCGGCACCTCGGCCACCACGACGCCGTGCTCGCGCACCCGGACCAGGCCATCGTCGGTGACGTGGCCGATGCAGACGGCGTGCAGGTCCCACTTCTCGAAGATCCGCTCGACGTCGGCCTCACGACCGGCGTGGACCACGAAGAGCATGCGCTCCTGCGATTCCGACAGCATGATCTCGTACGGCGTCATCCCGGTCTCGCGCTGCGGCACCTTCGTGACTTCGACGTCCATGCCGACGTGCCCGCGCGCACTCATCTCCGACGTCGCGCACGAGAGCCCCGCGGCCCCCATGTCCTGCAGGCCGATCAGCGCGCCGGTCTTGAGCACCTCGAGACACGCCTCGAGCAGCAGCTTCTCCATGAACGGGTCGCCCACCTGCACGGCCGGCCGTTTCTCCGCCGACGCGTCGTCGAACTCGGCCGAGGCCATCGTGGCGCCGTGGATGCCGTCGCGACCCGTGCTGGCGCCGACGTAGTAGACGGCGTTGCCGGTCCCTTCCGCCTTGCCCTTGACGATGCCGTCGGCGGGGGCGATCCCGAGACAGAACACGTTGACGAGCGGGTTGCCGGCGTAGCAGGCATCGAAGAAGGCCTCTCCACCGACCGTCGGGATCCCGATGCTGTTGCCGTAGCCGGCGATGCCGGCGACCACGCCGGTGACCACGCGCTTCGTGCCGGGCTTGCCGAGCTCGCCGAAGCGCAGCGAGTCGAGCAGCGCAATCGGACGCGCGCCCATCGTGAAGATGTCGCGGATGATGCCACCGACGCCCGTCGCCGCGCCCTGGTAGGGCTCGATGAACGACGGATGGTTGTGGCTCTCGATCTTGAAGACGGCGGCGAGGCCGTCACCGATGTCCACGGCGCCCGCGTTCTCGCCGGGCCCCTGCAGCACGCGCGGCCCCTGCGTGGGCAGGGTCTTGAGATGGATGCGCGAGCTCTTGTAGCTGCAGTGCTCGGACCACATCACCGAGAACATGCCGAGCTCGGTCATGTTCGGCTCGCGGCCGAGGATGCCCAGGATGCGGGCGTATTCGTCTTCCTTGAGACCGTGACGGGCGAGGACGTCTGGCGTGATGGGCATCGGGTTCTGTCGAGCGAAAACGGACGGCGACCGCCTCAGCGGCGGGCGATGCGGAGCATGACGAAGGTGGCGATGACCAGATCGGCGACGACGACGAGGCCGAACGCGAGGGCCAGCTGCTCGGGCTCGATGCCGAGGTCGACGACCCCGGTCAGGGCCAGCACCGCCAGCACGGCGAACAGGGCCGCCGACGCGAACAGCAGGTAGGCGATGACCATCGGGTTCTTCTGTTCCATCGCGTGCTCCAGCGAGACGAACGGACCTAGGCGACGCCGGCCGTCAGCCGGCGCAACACCGATTCGAACAGCACCAGCCCGTCGTCGCTGCCGAGCACCTTCTCGCAGGCGCGCTCGGGATGCGGCATGAGGCCGACGACGTTGCGGCCGGCATTGCACACGCCGGCGATGTTGTTGAGCGAGCCGTTCGCGTTGGCCTCGGGGGTGATCTCACCAGCCGCCGTGGCGTAGCGGAAGATGACCTGGCGGTTCGCCTCGAGGCGCGCGAGCACGTCCGGCTCGGCGAAGTACTGCCCTTCGCCGTGTGCGATCGGCAGGTGCAGGACCTGGCCCGTCGTGCAGGCGGCCGTGAACGGGGTGTCGACCTGTTCGACACGGACATCGACGTGCGCACAGCGGAACTGCACCTGCTGATTGCGGATCAGCGCGCCATCGAGCAGGCCCGCCTCGCACAGGATCTGGAACCCGTTGCAGATGCCCAGCACCGGCCCGCCCTGCGCAGCGAAGGCGGAGACGGCCTGCATGACCGGCGAAAAACGGGCGATCGCGCCGGTGCGCAGATAGTCGCCATACGAGAACCCGCCGGGCAGGATGACCACGTCGGCGCCCTGCAGCGACGTGTCCTTGTGCCACAGGAACTCGGCCGGCTGGCCGAGCACGTGCTTCACGGCGTGATAGGCGTCGTGGTCGCAGTTGGACCCCGGAAACACCACTACGGCGAATTTCATCGCATCCGCTCCTTCAGGCGACCGGGGCCGGCGACTCGAGCCGGAAGCTCTCGATGACCGGGTTGGCCAGCAGCGTCCCGGAGACGTCGCGCACGAGCGCCTCGGCGGCCGAGGCGTCGGCGGCCTCCACCTGCACCTCGAAGTACTTGCCCTGGCGCACGTGCGCCACGCCCGCATAGCCGAGGCTGTGCAGCGACTCGACGATGGTGCGGCCTTGGGGATCGAACACGGAGGGCTTGAGGGTGACGAAGACGCGGACGGTGAAAAGGGGCATAGGGCTCGGGGCTCAGGGCTGAAAGGGCGTGAGGCTCAGGGCTCAGGGCTCAGGGCGCCTGACCGAAGACGCGGGCAAACAGCGTGTCGACGTGCCGCAACTGCTCGTCGAGGCTGAACGTGCGGTCGATCTCGTCGCGGGTCAGCACGCCCATGATGTCGGTGTCGGCCAGCAGCAGTTCGCGGAAGTCGCGCTGCTCGTGGAACGACCGCATCGCATTGCGCTGCACCCAGAGGTAGGCCTGTTCCCGGGACACGCCGCGACGGGCGAGTTCGAGCAGGACCTGTCCGGAGAACACCACGCCGCGCGACCGCCCGATGTTCTCGAGCATCCGCTCCGGGTAGGCGACCATGCCGGCCACGATGCGCGTGAAGCGGCGAATCATGTGGTCGAGTGCCAGGAAGCTGTCGGGCAGGATGACGCGCTCGACCGAGGAATGCGAGATGTCGCGCTCGTGCCACAACGCGACGTTCTCGAGGGCCGCCACGGCGTTGGCCCGGACGATTCGGGCCAGGCCACACACCTGCTCGCAGCCGACGGGGTTGCGCTTGTGCGGCATGGCCGAGGAGCCCTTCTGGCCCTTGGCGAACGGCTCCTCGACTTCCCCGAGTTCGGTCTTCTGCAGGCCGCGAATCTCGAGGGCGAACTTCTCGAGCGACGCGGCGGTGATGGCCAGCGTGGTCATGAGTTCGGCATGGCGATCGCGCGAGATGACCTGCGTCGCGATGGGCGCCGGCGTCAGCCCGAGACGCTGACAGACGCCGGCTTCGATCTCCGGCGGCAGGTGCGCGAAGGTGCCGACCGCGCCCGAGATCTTGCCGACGCTGACGACCTCGCGCGCCCGACGTACGCGGACGATGTCCCGCTGCACCTCGGCGTACCACAGCGCCAGCTTGAGGCCGAAGGTCATGGGCTCGGCGTGCACGCCGTGCGTGCGGCCCATCATCGGCATCCGCTTGTGCTCGAACGCGCGCACCTTGATGGCCGCGGCCAGCGCGTCGAGATCCTCGAGGATCAGGTCGCACGCCTCGCGCATCTGCAGCGCCAGCGCCGTATCGACGACGTCCGACGACGTCAGGCCGAAGTGGAGCCAGCGCGCCGCCGGGCCGACCCGCTCGGCGACGGCCGTCGTGAACGCGATGACGTCGTGCTGGGTCGTCTGCTCGATCTCGTCGATGCGGGCGATGTCGAAACCGGCCTTGTCGCGCAGTTCGCGCGCGGCGTCGGCGGGCACGATGCCGGCCTCGGCCATGGTGTCGGTGGCAGCGAGTTCCACCGCGAGCCAGGTCTCGAAACGGCGTTGCTCGGCCCAGATGGCGGACATGGCCGGCTGTGCGTAGCGTCGAATCATCTGTGGTCAGGCGGCTCCCGTGCCGCCACGGAGGCGAGGGTCAGGCCTTCGCCAGTCCCGAGAAATCGAGGGCGGCCGGTCCGGCCGGCCCCAGCACCGTCACCCCGACGGTGTCCTGCGTGAACAGTTCGCCGGCCACCCGCTGCACGTCAGCGGTGGTCGTGTTCTCGATGCCGGCAATGATCTCGTCGAGCGTGATGTGCCGACCGAAGTACATCTCCTGCCGGGCCAGGTGCGTCATGCGGCTCGAGGTGCTCTCGAGGCCGAGCATCAGGCTGCCCTTCAGGTGGTCCTTGGCGCGACGCAGTTCCTCGTCGCTGACCGGATCGGTGCGCATCGTCCGCAGTTCCTGACCGACGAGATCGACCACCTCGGGCACGCTCTCGGCCGCGCAGCCGGCATAGACCGACAGCATGCCGGTGTCGCGGTAGGAGGAGACGCCGCTGAAGACCGCGTAGGCCAGCCCGCGCTGCTCGCGGATGGTCTGGAACAGCCGCGAGCTCATCGACCCACCGAGGATGACGTTCAGCAGGTACGCGGGATAGCGATCCCCGTGGGCCTGCGGATAGCCGGGCGTGCCGATCACGATGTGGCTCTGCTCGAGGTCCTTGATGCGCTCGATGTGCGGTGGGCGCGCGGCCGGTGGCTCTTCCTGCCAGTCCGCACCGGCATCCGCCACCGCGCCGAAGGCGTCTTCGACCATGCCGCGCAGCGCGGCGTGCTCGAAGTTGCCGGCCGCCGAGACGATCAGGTTGCGCCCGACATAGGCACTGCGGAAGTAGGCCTGCAGGGCGTCGCGCGTGAAGCGGCTCACCGTCTCGGGCGTGCCGAGGATGGGGCGACCGAGCGGGTGGTCGGCCCAGTACTGCTCGGTGAAGAGCTCGTGGACGAGGTCGTCAGGCGTGTCCTCGACCATCTTGATCTCTTCGAGGATGACCTTCTTCTCGCGCTCGATCTCGTCGGCCGGGAACGCCGGATGCAGCACCAGGTCCGACAGGATGTCGAAGGCCCGCGGCAGGTGCTCGTCCATCACCTTGATGTAGTAGCCGGCGTATTCCTTCGACGTGAAGGCGTCGAGGTTGCCGCCCATCGAGTCGAACTGCTGCGCGATCTCCTGCGCACTGCGTCGCTCGGTGCCCTTGAAGAGCATGTGCTCGATGAAGTGCGCGATGCCGCCCTGCGCCGGTTCCTCGTGGCGTGATCCCCGCGCCAGCCAGACGCCGAGACTGACCGACCGGACGTGCGGCATCGTCTCGGTGACGAGCCGGACGCCATTGGGGAGCGTGTCGTGGACGATCATCGGCAGGTGTCCCCGACGCCCCGCGCGAGTCCTTGCGGGTACCGGGAAACCCCGATCATATCAGGGGCCGGGCGGGAACGGGTCCCATCCGGCACGCCACACCGGGTCCGGTCCACGTCACAATGAACGACGCATGCCCGAACTGCTCGACGCCGCCGTCCCGCCGCCGTCCCCCACCGGCCCGACCGACCTGGCCGGACTGACGCCGGAAGAGCTGTCGGCCCTCGTGGTCGAGCTCGGGGGCAAGGCCTTCCAGGGCCGCCAGGTCTTCCGCTGGATCCACCGCAAGGGGGTCACCGACTTCTCTGCCATGACCGACCTGCCCAAGGGCGTGCGGGCGCGGCTGGCCGACGTGGCCGTCATCAGCACCCCCGACATCGTCCGGAAGGACACGTCCTCGGATGGCACGACCAAGCTGCTGCTGCGGTTGGGCGACGGCCGCCAGATCGAGGCGGTGTTCATCCCGGACACCCCGTCGCAGACGTTCTGCATCTCCACGCAGGTCGGCTGCGCCATGAAGTGCGGTTTCTGCCTGACCGGCACGATGGGGCTGACCCGGCACCTGACCGCCGGCGAGATCGCCGGGCAGGTCCGGGTCCTCGCGAAGGAACTGGGCTTCCTCGACACCCCCTTCAACATCGTCGTCATGGGGATGGGCGAGCCGCTGCACAACTACGACGCCACCATGAAGGCGCTGCGGATGGTGGGGAGCGAGGACGGCCTGCACGTGTCGCCGCGGCGCGTGACGCTGTCGACGGTGGGCGTGGTGCCTGGGCTCGAGAAACTGGCGCAGGAGGCCTACATGCCGAACCTGGCCATCTCGCTCCACGCCACCACGGAAGCCCAGCGCGACGAGCTGGTCCCGATCAACCGCAAGTACTCCCTGGCGCAGTTGATGGCCGCCTGCCGGAGCTTTCCGCTGAAGAAGCGCAGCCGGATCACGTTCGAGTACGTGATGCTGGCCGGGGTCAACGACACCATCGAGGATGCGCGGCGGCTGGTGCGTCTGCTCAACGGCCTGAAGGCCAAGGTCAACCTGCTGCCGCTGAACGAGGCCGCGGGCATCCCGTACACCCGGCCCTCCGACGACCAGGTCGATGCCTTCGCTCAGGTGCTCGCCAACGCGCACATCACCGTGTCGGTGCGGAAGAGCCGGGGCCGCGACATCCGGGCGGCATGTGGCCAGTTGGCGGTGGAGAAGATGGCAATTTGAAATTCGACATTTGAAATTCTCGTGGGCG
>LNFM01008376.1_pt1 | contig 15657 bp, 19 predicted proteins | sample 596031 | NCBI WGS metagenome assembly LNFM01 (sample SAMN04254537, study PRJNA301005) | activated carbon metagenome | isolation source: dual media filters at the Ann Arbor, Michigan drinking water treatment plant | place: USA: Ann Arbor | reverse complement strand
TCTGATGGAGAGCCGCGATGAAGCGCACCTTTCAACCGTCGAACCTGGTTCGCAAGCGCCGCCACGGGTTCCGCGCCCGCATGGCCACCAAGAATGGCCGCCTTGTGCTTGCAGCGCGCCGCGCCAAGGGTCGTCACAAGCTTTCCGCATGATCGGTCCCCTTTCGGGGGGCATCGGAACATGAAATGACACCGCCGGAGGACAAGGGCCAGGGCATTGACGCCATGGTACCCAAAGTGCCACCGGCGGTTTCGCTTTTGACGCTCAAAAAACGCGCTGATTACCTCAAGGCCGCCTCGGCGAGACGTCAGGGCACGGGCGGCTTTCTGCTTCAGGCTCGGAACCGTGGCGATGACAAGCCGGAGATCCGGGTCGGCTTCACAGCGTCCAAGAAAATCGGCAACGCCGTGTTGCGCAATCGTGCAAAGCGCCGCCTGCGTGCGCTGGCGCATGAAACCTTGCCCGCTTTGGCACAACCCGGCTGGGATTATGTCCTCGTCGCGCGGCCAGAGGCTACGGTCAGCCGACCCTATGCCGATCTGCTGTCTGATCTGAAAACCGCCCTTGGCTCGGTCCACCGCAGCAAACCATGACACCGCTCGCCCGCATCATTGCGCTTCCAGTTCAAGCCTACCGCTTGGTGCTATCCCCATGGGTGGGGCATGGCTGCCGGTTCCAACCGACATGCTCTGCCTACGCGCTTGAGGCGCTTGAACGGCACGGCGGGCTGAAGGGTGGCTACCTGACCGCCCACCGGCTCTGTCGCTGCCATCCCTGGGGCGGTTCTGGCTATGACCCGGTCCCAGGGTCGGACCCTGAATTTGACGCCACCCGCTGACCTGGGGCGCCAGAGACTACCGCTCCCGGTCTCGCCGCCGTCTCACTCCATGGTGGCGATGATGGCCCTCAGCGTTTCGATGCCTTCGCCCTTTTCGGAACTGGTCACCACGATCTCCGGATAGGCTGCGGGGTGCTTCCCCAAAGCCTCCTTGACCTGTTCTATCACGGCAGCCAATTCCGTTCGGCTGATCTTGTCCACCTTGGTCAGAACCGCCTGATAGGTCACTGCCGACCGGTCGAGAAGCTTGAGGATCTCCTCATCAACAGCTTTCACGCCATGGCGCGCATCGATGAGCACGAACGCGCGGCGCAGCGTCTGCCGCCCTGCCAGATACTGCTTCAGCAACGCCTGCCATTTGGCAACAATCGCGACAGGTGCTTCGGCATACCCGTAGCCCGGCAAATCCACGATGTAGCGCGTCTCGCCCAGCGCGAAGTAATTGATTTCTTGCGTCCGCCCCGGCGTATTCGACGCACGCGCAAGTGTTTTTCTACCCGTCAATGCGTTGATCAGGCTGGATTTTCCCACATTTGAACGGCCCGCAAAGCAAACCTCAAGCCGGTCGGCTGGCGGCAGGCCCGACATTGCCACCACGCCTTTGACGAACGTCACCGGCCCGGCGAACATCAACCGGCCAATTTCCCGGTCCTCTTCCGACGGTTCGGGGGCAAGGGAGAAGACCAGACTCATAGCTTCACCTCATCGCCCACGGCCACCGGCCCGCCTTCGATCACGCGGGCAAAGACCCCGAAATCCAGATGACCGTACGCCGCTCCAAGCGCCACCAGCATGTCCGCATCTTCCTCGCCGGTTTCCGGGTTCGCCCCGGTCGCGCGGCAGCGTCCGATCGGCTTTTCGACCCGCAACCGCGCCTTCCCAATCGAAATCTCCCGGCCAACCAGATCAAGCTCAGCCATCGGCCTCAAGCCTTTAACCCAGACATTTCCACGCCAGCGATGAAGAGAAAGCGTCCGCCCCATGCGTGCGGAGATATCCGCAAGCGAGGAGAGGCTGTTGATCGAGATCAACGGCTCGGCCTGATCGGTCATCGCCTGCCCCGGCACCCGGACCACCCGCGCAGGTTCAGGCCGGTTCTGCGGCCAAAGCGGTCGCAGCCAATCAATCAGTCGCGCCGCGTCCTCTGGTTCGTCTGGGCGAAAGCTCGCCGTCTCTCGCCTTGGATGTGACAGCGTTACTTCGCCGGTCGCTTCCGAGCCGACGCAGGACACCGCCATCAGATCGGCAGATCCCCAGCCCCGCAGGAATTGCAGCTTTTGTGCCCAGGCAAGCGGTTCAGCCAACCGTGCAGCGGCATGTGCAACCGCCCACACGCGATCAAACGGAAACGCCGCGCCCACCGCAAAAGCAGCGGCCGCCACCTCCTCAAAGCCCGCAGACTTGATCGGATGGCGAACCAGATGCGCGACCCGCGCCGTCATTTCTTTCCCTTGGGCCCGGATTTGGTCGATCCCGAAGATTTCGTCGGACCGGTTGGTTTTGTCGGGCTGTTTGCCGCGACCTCAACCGGCTTCTTGCGGAAGCCCGACCGGATGTTGCCGAAGATGTCCGGCTTGTGGCCATGGCTGCGCATGATCAGGTATTGCTGGGTAAACGTGATGGTGTTGTTGGTGATCCAATAGACCACGAGGCCCGAGGCAAAGCCACCCAGCATGAACATGAATACCCAAGGCATCCAAGCGAAGATCTGTTGTTGTACCGGGTCAGTGGGAGCCGGATTCAGCTTTTGCTGCAGCCACATGGTGATGCCCAGAAGAATGGGCAGGATGCCGATGAATACCAGGTGCAGAAGCGAACCGGCCGCCGGGGCATCCCATGGCAACAGACCGAAGAAGTTGTAAAGCGACGAGCTGTCAGGCGCGCTCAGGTCGTTCAGCCAGCCGAAGAATGGCGCATGTCGAAGTTCGATGGTGACGAAGATCACCTTGTATAGCGCAAAAAAGATCGGAATCTGGATAAGGATGGGCAGACAACCCGCCGCTGGATTGACCTTCTTGTCCTTGTAAAGTTGCATCATCTCGCGCTGCATCTTCTGCTTGTCGTCGCCAGCCCGCTCTTTCAGGGCTTCCATCTCGGGCTGCAATTCCTTCATGCGAGCCATCGAGACGTAAGATTTGTAAGCAAGCGGCAGCACCAGAACCTTCAGCACGAAGGTCAGCGCGATGATCGCCAGACCCATGTTTCCGATCACCGCGTTCAGCCAATGCAGCACTGCAAAGATCGGCTTGGTGAAGAAATAGAACCAGCCCCAGTCAATGCTGTCGATGAAGCCCGCGATACCGGACTCGTTCTGGTAGGATCGGATCGTCTCCCATTCCTTCGCTCCCGCAAACAGCCGCGAAGAGGTGATCGCCGTTGCGCCGGATGCCACCGTCAGCACCGGTTGGCGGATCTCGGCCTGATAGATGTCCGATGCGGCAACATGCTTTGTGACCGAAGTGTAGGGCTTGCCCTGCTCGGGGATCAGGATTGCCATCCAGTAGTGGTCAGTAAATCCGATCCAGCCATCCGTCGTGGCGTCAACGACCTCGGCAGCGGCAGCTTCCCGCTCGACTAAAGGCAGATCCGCCACATCGGCATAATCGGTTTCGGTAAGTTCGCCATCGGCGCGGGCTACGACGCCTTCATGCACCACGAAGATGTTTTGCAGGTCGGTGGGCACACCGTGGCGCGCTATGACGCCGTAGGGCTGCAGGCTTGCAGGCGCTCCGCTGGTGTTCTGCACAGTCTCGGTGACGGTGAACATATAGTCCTCGTCGACCGATATCTCGCGTGTGAACAGCAATCCCTTGCCATTGTCCCAGCGCAGGCTGACCGGTTGGCCCGGCTCAAGGGTGCCGCCGCTTGCAAGCGACCACTCGGTGTTCGGGCCCGGCACGTCATCGAAACCCAAGTTTCCGCCAGGCGCCCAGCCATAGAGTGCATAGAATGCCTGGTCAGCGGCACCAACTGGCGACAGCAGCCGAACGGTCTCTGCGCCTGGCTCAATGGTTTCGCGGTAGGCCTTGAGTTTCAGGTCGTCGATCCGTCCGCCAAGCATCGAGATCGAGCCCGACAACTTCGGCGTGTCAATCGTCAGCCGTGGCGCTTCCGGCACGGCCTCGGCGGCTTCGGCCTGAGCGGCCGTACCGGTCGATGGCGGTGTCACTGCATCGGCGACGGTAGCTTCTGTAGGCGCCGGTGGTGCCAGCGGTGCTTCCGGCGGCGGAAACAGCACGAACCAGACCAGGATCACAAGAAAGCTCAGTGCCGTCGCCAGCAACAGGTTCTTGTTGTTGTTTTCTTCCATAAGTCACCACCCTGCCGCATCCGCGCGTCAGCGGTGCTTCAACGACAGGGTGGGCAAAAGGTCAAGCGGTTTTGCCCTGTCCGGCATGTTGTGGGGCGATCAATTCTTGGGGCTTTGCGTCTTTGGCACCGCCCGCTCATACCGGGATCGCCTGGTGTTCAACACTTACCGTGCCCTGCCCCGAACCAGCGGGGGTAGCGCCGTGCGAACCGTTATCCGTTCTAGCCAAAGGGCAGCTTCGTCGGCTGGCATTGGGCGGGCAATGGCATAACCTTGCACATGACCGCAGCCAAGCTGTGCCAGAAGGGCGTGCTCGGCCGCCGTTTCCACCCCCTCGGCCAGCGTCTCAAGACCAAGACGCTCGGCCAGGGACAGGACGGCCGCGATCATCTTCTGCTGCTCACGGTCAGCATCCACACCGGTCACGAAACTCCGGTCGATCTTTAACCGCCGCAACGCAAATCGGCGGATGCTGGTGATCGACGCATGGCCGGTACCGAAGTCGTCCAGATCAATCCCGCACCCCATGGCAGCAAGTGACGCGATGTTTACCGCTGCAGCAGCATCATTTGACGTTGCAACGACAGTCTCCAATACCTCGATTGTCAGTCTGTCCGCCGTCAGATCAAAACGGTCCAATTCCCATTTCAGCCGTTCCGGCAGATGCGGATCGCCCAGCTCGGCCGCCGAAAAGTTCACTGACACGGTAGGCACGTCAAACCCCGACCGGTCCCAGGAACGCAGCGCTGAAAGCGCCTCGGTCAGCATGACTTGGCTGAGCTGCACCGCGAGGCCCGTGGCTTCCACCGCTGGCAGGAATTCAGCCGGCATCAAACAGCCCCGTTCAGGGTGATGCCAGCGAGCCAGCGCTTCCATTCCCGATACGCGGCCAGTATCGGTCGATAATTGCGGCTGGAAGTAGGCCCTCACCTCGCCGTTGGCCAAAGCGCGCTCGATCCCGTCACGAAGTGCGTCACGGTTTACCTTCGCTCTTGCCATGTCCATCGAAAATGCACGGATCGCACCCGGTCCGTGACGCCGCGCTTCGTCGACCGCAATCTGAGCCGAATCCAGCAGCGATCGGCCGGTGGCCGCAGGCGACCGGCGCCCCTGACAGAACCCGATCGAGCATGTCGCCTGAACCGCGCCCGACCTCAATTCGATCGGCTGATGGACAACGGCCTGAATGCGGCCGGCAATTTGCACCATCGTCTCCAGATCAAGCCGAAAGACCGGCGCAAGCATCACCGCCAGACTGCCATCTTCCAGGACGGTCAAGAAGTCGCCAAACCGCATCGCGCCACGAATCCGCTTGTTGCAACAGGCAAGAATTTCCGTCTGTGTGCTGCGTCCATGCCGCTCGATCAGGCCAGCCGGATCATCGAACTGAATGACAAAGCATCCCGTGGTCCGGCCCAAGCCGTCATTGTCGGCCAGGATGGCGTCCAACTGTGTGACAAGGTCGCCACGCCGGGGGTCGGACCTCTCAACCACCATCCCTGCAAGGAGCACCGCAACTGGTACGGCAAGCGCCGACAGAACCACCGCGTCCTCCCCACCAGACCAGAAGGCGGCCAAGGTCAGCGCAGGAAGGAAAACCAGAAACTCAGGTCGGCCAATGCCAGCCAAAAGACGCAGATAGACGGCTTTCATCGCGCTCCACCCCAAAATCCCGGGGTAGAATATCGCCCCCGGAGCCTCAGAATTGCGAGACGTTCATGAGAAGTTCCTTAACTCTCAGCCGCAAGTTGCGTCAAATTTTCCTGATCGTTGAACGCCAGCAATCCGGCAAAATCGAAAAGGGCTGGATCGGCAAGGTGCGACGGTCGCACATTCATCAGCGCACGAAACATTACCTGCCGTCGCCCCGGAACCTTGGCTTCCCAGCCGTCCAGAAGTGCCTTTATCTGGGCTCGCTGCAACCCTTCCTGGCTGCCGCAAAGGTCGCATGGAATGATCGGGTAACGCATCGCGGCGGCAAAGGCCTCACAATCAGCTTCCGCGACAAAGGCCAGCGGACGATACAGGAACAGATCGCCTTCCTCGTTGACCAGCTTTGGCGGCATCGCCGCAAGCCTTCCGCCGTGAAAGAGATTGAGGAAGAACGTCTCCAGAATGTCATCGCGGTGGTGGCCCAAAACCACCGCAGAACAACCTTCCTCGCGCGCCACGCGGTAAAGGTTGCCGCGCCGCAACCTTGAACAAAGCGAACAATAGGTCCGCCCTGCGGGCACCTTCTCGGTCACGATGCTGTAAGTATCCTGGTATTCGATCCGATGCGGCACCCCCATCTTGGCCAGAAACTCAGGCAGCACCGTCGACGGAAACCCCGGTTGCCCTTGGTCAAGGTTGCAGGCCAGCAAATCCACCGGCAACAGACCGCGCCATTTCAACTCATGCAGGATCGCCAGCAGGGTATAGCTGTCCTTTCCCCCGGAAAGGCAAACCAGCCAACGCGCGCCCGGCTTGATCATGCCGTAGGTCTCGACGGCGTCGCGCACTTGTTGCACCAACCGCTTGCGCAGTTTGCGGAAAGCAGGATCGGTCGGGGCACCCTGAAACAGGGGATGGATATCGTCCGCTTCGTCCAGCATGGCGCGCCTCCCTATCGCCCGAACTTATGCCGACATCAGCAGTCGCTTCAATCGCGGCCGCTGCGCCGAACAGTCTGCGGCTGACCGTGACCAACCGGCCCGATCACACATGTTGCGCCCCGTTCACCTCGATCTCGGCACCCGAAATGTAGCTCGACTGGTCCGAACACAGGAACCAGATCACATCTGCCACTTCCCTTGGCTGGCCCAGCCGCTGCATTGGCAGCTTTTCCACGATCTTGTCGGTACCCGGCGACAGGATCGCCGTTTCCACCTCGCCTGGCGCAATCGCGTTCACCCGCACCCCAAGCGGCCCGAAATCATGCGCCATCTCGCGCGTCAGCGCCGCCAGAGCTGCTTTCGACGTCGCATAGGCCGCCCCTGCGAACGGATGCACCCGCACCCCGGCGATCGACGTCACGTTGACGATCGACCCTTTGGTCGCCGCCAATTCTGCCTGCAGTCCCCGAGCCAAGATAACGCTGGAAAAGAAGTTCACATGAAACACATGGCCCCATGTGCGAAGGTCGGTATCAAGCGTACTCAGGCGTTTGCCGCCTTCGCCCTTCGGACTGATCCCTGCGTTGTTGACCAGCGCATGAACCCGCCCGTTCACCTTTTCCTTGATCGTCTCGATAGCCTCGATCGTCTTCTTAGGATCGGCCAGGTCAATCTGGATATGGTTGTCCTCGCCGCCCGGCCACGGGCAACGCGGATCGAAGGGTTGCCGAGAACAGGTCAGCACCCGCCAGCCTTCCGCTGAAAATCTTTTCACCGTCGCGTGGCCGATGCCGCGACTGGCCCCTGTCAGCACCAGCGTTCTCTGTTCCGCCATGAACCCCTCCGGAGCTTCGATTGCACAAGTCCTATGCCGATTATCCGGGCCTGCCAAGGCGGCGCGGTGATGATGAATCAGCAGCTTTGATCATCGTTTCACATACTGCTCAATATCTTAGCTGCCGAGCACGCACAGGGTTCTTCACCCTCCCTTGCGTTTCCGTCCGGTTTGCCCAAAGGTGCCGCCCATTCCGGAGGCCGCCATGAAACAGCAGACCCTGACCATGCAAGACGCGCTCAACACCGCCAAGATGCTTTCCGAGGCCCTGCCCTACTTGCAGCGTTACGCTGACGCCGTTGTGGTCGTGAAATTCGGCGGGAATGCGATGGGCGACGATGCTGCGATGGCAGAGTTTGCCCGTGATATCGTTTTGATGCGGCAGGTTGGTGTGAACCCTGTGGTTGTCCACGGCGGCGGTCCGATGATCAACGAGATGCTGGAAAAATTGGGCATCAAATCGGAATTCGTTAAGGGCAAGCGGGTGACCGACAAGGCCACCGTTCAGGTGGTGGAGATGATCCTGTCGGGCCTCGTCAACAAACGGATCGTTCAGGCGATCATGGATGCAGGCGGTCGCGCGGTCGGGATTTCAGGCAAGGACGACGACCTCATGGTCTGCGAGGCCGACGACCCGGCGCTTGGCTTCGTGGGCCGCCCGGTGGAAATGAACGTCCAGGTCCTGCGCGATCTTTACAATGCCGGCATCATACCAGTTGTTGCACCGGTCGCCACAGGCATGGCCGACAATGAAACCTTCAACGTCAACGGCGACACCGCCGCAGGGGCAATCGCCGGCGCGCTGCAAGCCGACCGCCTGCTTCTGCTCACCGATGTCACGGGCGTCAAGAACGCCTCTGGGCAGGTGATGACGCAGATAACACCGGAAGAAATCCGCCAGATGACGACCGACGGCGTGATCGCAGGCGGCATGATCCCGAAGACTGAAACCGCCTTGAAGGCAATTGAGGAAGGGGTCCGGGCCGTAACCATACTTGACGGGCGCATTCCCAACGCCTGCCTGCTGGAACTTTTCACCGATCACGGCGCTGGAAGCCAGATCCGCTCCACCGAGCCGCGCGTGAAGCCCCGCGTGCGCCGCTAGCAATCTCGGCCCTGCGAGCATAGGTTTAGGGCGACGGCCCAAGGGAGCGCGCCCGTGCCAAACGAAGCCTTGATCCGTTTATCCATCTTTGCGGGCCTCTTTCTGCTCTTCGCAGCGCTCGAAACCCTTGCCCCTCGGCACCCCCGCGCCGTGCCGAGGCTCGGACGCTGGAAGACCAACCTCACCATCGTCGCCATCGACACCTTGGTCCTTCGCGCTATGGCCATCGCTTTGCCATTTCTCGCCATCGGCGCGGCGGTAGATGCCTGGCGCAACGGCTGGGGGCTCTTCAATGCCCTCGCCTGGCCGTTCTGGATAGAGGCACTGCTATCGATCCTGATCCTCGATTTTGCAATCTGGGCGCAGCACCTTGTGACGCACAAGGTGCCCTTCTTCTGGCGCTTCCACCGGGTCCATCACGCCGACCGGGATTTTGACGTGACGACCGCCGTCCGCTTTCATCCAGTCGAGATCGCAGCGTCCATGGGCCTCAAGATCGGCCTCGTCTACCTGATCGGTCCGCCCGCACTGGCGGTTCTGGCCTTCGAGGTCATTCTCAACGGCACCGCCCTCTTCAACCACGCCAACCTTCGCCTGCCTCGGTGGCTGGATGCTTTGCTGCGGTTGGTGATCGTGACGCCCGACATGCACCGGGTTCACCATTCGGTTCTTCGTGAGGAACACAACAGCAATTATGGATTTGCCCTGTCGGTCTGGGATCGGCTGTTTCGCACCTACCGGGCAAAGCCGAAAGCGGGACATGATGGCATGGTGGTGGGGCTGGAATGGCAGGACGACCGACCGACAAAGCTTGGGTGGAGCCTTTGGCTGCCGTTCCGCTGACCCTTCCGGCAATCGAGGCGCGGTTGGCCGGGCACCGGCTGGCCGTTCTTGGCGGCTTTGCCTGCGACGGCGAGGAAGGGCTGCCAAGCGGCACACGAACCCTGCTTCTGGTCGGGCCGGGCGGGGCGGGATACTGGCCGCATGTCACGAGCCAGCCGGAATGGGACGGTGCGCCTGACCCGGTAGACCGCTGGTCACGCCGTGTGATCGGGCGGATTGCCTGCGATCTTGGGGCGAAGGCTCTCTTCCCGTTCGGCGGGCCGCCGTGGCATCCGTTCTACCGCTGGGCGCTGAAAACCGGGAGAGTGTGGGACAGCCCGGTGCGGTTGCTGGTTCATGCCGAGCAGGGGCTGTTTGTCAGCTTTCGCGGAGCCTTGGCGTTGAAGGAAGAGGTTGAGCTTCCGCCACCTGCGGTGCGCCCCTGTGACGGCTGCGCGGCGCCTTGTTTGACCGCTTGCCCGGCGGGCGCGCTGACGCAGGCGGGGTATGATGTGCCGGCCTGTCACAGCTTTCTCGACAAGAGACCGGGGTTGGATTGCCTTGATCGCGGCTGCGCGGTGCGGCGCGCTTGCCCGGTGTCGCAGTCCTATGCAAGGATGCCGGAACAGTCGGCCTATCACATGAGGCAATTCCACAAATGAAGCGGTTGATCCTGACGCGGCATGCGAAATCTTCCTGGGATGATCCGCTCACCCCCGACCATGACCGCCCCTTGAACGAGCGGGGCAAGGCGGCGGCGGCTGACCTTGGGCAGTGGCTGGCGAGCCGGGGCTATGTGCCGGACGAGGTCTTGTGTTCAGATGCGGTGCGGACACGGAAGACCTTTTCCGGGATCGCCCCTGCCCTTCCCGGCGCGCCGGTGCTGGAGTTGAAGCCGGCGCTTTATCATGCGGGGCCGGACGTGATGATGGCCGTCCTGCAGCATGCGGTGGGTGACACGGTGATGATGATCGGACACAACCCCGGCATCGCGGAGTTTGCCCACCGTCTGGTGGCCCACACCCCGCCGAGCCCGGATTTTACCCGCTATCCTACGGGGGCGACGCTGGTCGTGGACTTCATGGTGGAAAGCTGGGCCGAGGTTCGGTTCGGGCAGGGCATCACGGTCGATTTCGTGGTTCCGCGCGAGATCGTCGCCTGAGAGTGTCCCACCGTGGACAGCAGGTCCACATTGAACGAAAACAACCAGTTAGCTGTGGACGTTAAGTGGACGTCAACCATGTTCAGCAAGGGTCTGATCACTGGCAGCTTGCGGTCGGGCCGGGGTTGGGGCATCAGACCCTGAATGAGCGAAAGGGATTGGCCATGGATTACGGCAAATCGGGAAACCCGAAGATGAGCAAGGACCTGTCGCGGCAGGTCGACCCCAATGTGAAGGGGAAGAAGGAATTGAAGGCCAAGGGCAGCACGAAGGCGAACCCGCGGGCGACGCCATCGAAAGAAGAGCTGCTGGCCCGCCTGAAGGCCGCCGCAGAGGCCAAGGCGAAGGAATAACGGTGCGCAAGATAGCGCCCGGTCATTCCGGACGCTGATCGCCCACAGCGTTCAGCCACGCTGCGATGATCGGGGCACCGCAGAGCATCCACCAGATTGCCGACTTTACCATGGATTCCGCAGTCTGCAGCCGCGTGTCGCCAAAGAACAATTGCGGTGCTTCGCCGGCGAAAGCGATCAGCACCGTGGCGACGTAGATCCGGAGCATGTTCCGGCGAGCGCGAAGCGTCCAGTCCGGATGGGTGGTCGCAAAATGCACGCAGACGAGAATGAGCGGCCCGACAAAGCCGAACACCCCGAACATGATTGAAATGTGCTGCCCGTGGGGAAGCGGCTCCCCCAAGACGAACAGCCCGGCGATCAACAGATAAAACGCCGCGTAACCTGCTATTCCCATCAAAGCCGCGAATAGCAGGAGGCGGGTCATATCCCCGTCAGTGACCGAGGATCTGACTGAGGAACAACTTGGTCCGTTCGGACTGCGGGTTGTTGAAGAATTCCTTGGGTTCGTTCTGTTCGACGATCTGGCCCTGATCCATGAAGATCACCCGGTTCGCCACGGCCTGGGCGAAGCCCATTTCGTGGGTGACGCAGATCATCGTCATGCCCTCTTCGGCAAGCTGGATCATGGTGTCGAGAACTTCCTTGATCATCTCGGGGTCAAGGGCGGAGGTCGGCTCGTCAAACAGCATGATGCGCGGTTTCATGCAGAGCGAGCGGGCGATGGCGACGCGCTGCTGCTGGCCACCCGAAAGCTGGCCGGGATACTTCATCGCCTGTTCCGGGATCTTCACCTTTTCGAGGAAATACATCGCCGTTTCCTCGGCCTCGCGCTTTGGCACCTTCCGGACCCAGATCGGCGCAAGGGTGAGGTTTTCGAGGATCGTCAGGTGCGGGAAGAGGTTGAAGTGCTGGAACACCATCCCGACTTCAGAGCGGACCTTGTCGATGTTCTTGATGTCGGAGGTCAGTTCGGTGCCATCAACGACGATGTGCCCCTGCTGGTGTTCCTCCAGCCGGTTGATGCAGCGGATCAGGGTGGATTTGCCCGAGCCTGAGGGGCCGCAGACGACGATCCGTTCGCCGCGGAGCACCGTCATGTTGATGTCGCGCAGCACGTGGAACGTGCCGTACCACTTGTTCATCCCCTGGATCTGGATTGCGACCTCGTCCGAGACCTGCATTTTCGCGGAAGCTTCAGCCATGATGTGTCCCTTACCGGTGGTCGGTCTTCAGCTTGCGCTCAAGGTACATCGAGTACCGCGACATGCCGAAGCAGATGAGAAAGAAGATGACGCCGACGAAAATGTAGGGCTCCCAGTAGATGCCCTTCCAGTTGATGTCGGCGCGAACGATGGTGGTGACGCCCCGCAGCGGATCGAGGAGGCCCACGAAGGAGACGAGCGTGGTGTCCTTGAAGAGACCGATGAAGGTGGACACGATCCCGGGGATCGAGATCTTGAGCGCCTGCGGCATGACGATCAGGCGCTGCGCCTGCCAGTAGGTGAGGCCAAGAGCATCTGACGCCTCGTACTGCCCGCGCGGCAGGGCAGCTAGGCCGCCCCGGATCACCTCGGCCAGGTAGGCGGCGGAGAAGAGCGTGGCAAGGATGATGACGCGCAGGATGAGGTCGAAATTCGTCTGCGGCGGCAAGAAGTATTGCAGCAAGAGCGAGGCGGTGAAGAGGAGCGTGATCAGCGGCACGCCGCGGATGAATTCGATGAACCCGACAGAGAGCGTCTTGACGAGGAACATGTCGGACTGGCGGCCAAGGGCGAGGATGACGCCCAGAGGCAGCGAGAACGAGATCGAGGTGACACCGATCACGAAGGCCAGAAGGAAGCCGCCGAACTGGTCGGAGTTGACCGCAGGCAGACCCCAGGAGGTGATACCTTGCAGCGCGCTGGAAAGGAGCGAGGCAAGCGGATAGGGCCCGAGGAACAAAAGGACCACCGAGGCGACCGCAAGCACCGTGGCCAGAATGGAGCCGATGCGTGGTTGCAGGGTCATCACGAGCCATGCGGCCGCGCCAAGCCCGACCAGCACCGAAACCGGCCCCGCGATCGGCCCGCCCCAAAGCAGGAAGAAGGCGACGAATGGGTAGGCCAGCGTCATGAAAATCAGCTTTTTCGGCATCGCCCAGGCGACAGCGAACAGCACGCCCATCAGCACGACGGTGAATGCGTCGATCACGCCGGGGGTGGACAGGCCGACCATGACGAGAACGGTCAGGACGCCCGTGATGGCGACCATGATCGCGCCCTTGCGGTCGTTCCAGTAAAGCACCGGCGCGAGGGCCACGAAGAGGAGGCCGAAGGCCAGCACGGGGCGCCAGTAGGAATCCTGCGGGTAGAAGCCGAACAGGAACTGGTGCCAGCGTTCGCGGATAAGCGCCCAGCAGGCACCGGTGGTGCCGCCGTTCTCGGCGATGATCTGGCGGCACTCGGTAAGCGAGTTGGCGTTCCACACCCCGTTCAGCCACCACGGCAGTGCGGAGGCCACAAGGTAATAGACCGAAGCGATGCCGAGAAGAGTGAGGATCGTGTTGAAGGCGCCGGAGAACAGGTTCTCGCGCATCCACTTGACCGCGCCGCGTTCGGTGACGGGGGCAAGCTGCGGGTCCAGCATCTGATGGCGGACAAAGACGGTCTGGCTGTCGGTGTCGCTCATCTCAGCGCTCCTTCAGTTTCACGGAGGCGTTGAAGTAGTTCATCACCGACGAGATGATCAGGCTGATGGTGAGGTAGATGAGCATCATCAGCAGCATGCACTCCAGCTCTCGGCCCGTCTGGTTGAGGGTGATGCCGCCAAGCGTGCCGCGCAGGTCGAGGTAGCTGACCGCAATGCCGAGCGAGGTGTTCTTGGTCAGGTTCAGGAACTGGCTGATCAGCGGCGGAATGATGACGCGCAACGCCTGCGGCAGGATGATCAGGCTCATCGTGCGGTTCGGGCGCATGCCGAGCGCGAAGGCCGCTTCGGTCTGGCCGCGGCTGATCGCCATGATGCCGGCGCGCACGATCTCGGCGATGAAGGCACCGGTGTAGAGCGAGAGCGCGATCAGAAGCGCGGTGAAGGAATGCGCGACGGCGATGCCGCCCTGGAAGTTGAAGCCCCTCAGTTCGGGGTATTCGAGGTGCATGCCAAGTGCCAAAAGAAGGGCGATGGTCGGCACGAAGAGGATCAGCAGGCTTTTCCACCATGTCGTCGGGCGGATGCCGGTTTCCTCCTGCACAAGGCGGACGCGTTTGAGGAAGGCGCGGTTGGCCATGACCGACGCGATGATGACGGCGAGTGTGGCGAGGACCGAGAAGTTGATCGGCACACCCCAGACTTCGAACCCGCCGAGCGGGCGGTCCAGAAGGGGTGCAGGCAGGTTGGTGCCGCGGTTGGTGATCGCGACGCTGTCCCAGAGGTTCATCGTGGCGGCGGGCGCGGTGCCGGCGGCGGCCATCTCGTCGGTCACCCGGAAATCGCGCGGCGAGGGGCGGGTTTCGGAAAAGATCACGAAAACGAGGATGATCCACAGGAGCAACGGCACGTTGCGGAACGCTTCGACGTAGACGGTCATCAGGCGCGAGACGAGCCAGTTCTTCGACAGGCGCAGCACGCCGACGACAACACCGATGATGGTGGCGAAGATGCAGCCGAAAAAGGCGACGACGAGGGTGTTCAAAAGCCCGATGATCGCGGCGCGACCGTGGGTCATGTCGTTGTTCCACGGGATCAACTGCTGGTCGATGTCGTAGCCAGCGCGATTCCACAGGAAGCCGAAATTGATGTCCTTGTCCTTTGCGGCAAGGTTCTGGATCGTGTTGTCGACCAGCCAGCCAAGGAACAGAAGGAACCCGATCAGCACGATCACCTGGATGGTGATTGCCCTGAAGCGCGTATCGTAGATGAGCATGGAAAGCCGGAATCCGGTGTCCGGCGTGTCGGTGGCCATCGCCATTCTAGTACCCCCTGCCTCGGACCCGGTCCGGCTTTTGCCGGTTATGGCGCGGAACGCATCCCGCGTGGCCCAAGAACGTCATTTGCGAAAAAGGGCGCGCGGAAATATCCGCACGCCCCGGTTCAGGTCAGATCAGCGCATCGGCGGGGCGTACTGCAGGCCACCCTGGGTCCACAGCGCGTTCAGGCCACGGGCCAGACCGATCGGCGTCGCGGTGCCGATGTTCGCTTCGAAGATTTCGCCATAGTTGCCGTTGGCGGCAATGGCGTTCTTGGCGAAGGCGTTGTCGAGACCGAGCATTGCGCCCATGTCGCCTTCGAGGCCAAGCAGGCGGCGCACTTCCGGGTCGGTCGACGAGGCAGCGACCTCTTCGATGTTTGCCTTGGTGATGCCCTTCTCTTCAGCGATCAGCAGGCTGTAATACACCCAGCGGACCACATCGCCCCACTGGTTGTCGCCATGGCGAACAACCGGACCGAGCGGCTCTTTCGAGATGATCTCGGGAAGGATGATGTGGTTTTCGGCGTCAGCCAGCGTTGCGCGCGAGGCAGCGAGGCCCGATGCGTCGGTAGTATAGGCGTCGCAGGCACCCGCAACATACTGGCGCTGGGCTTCGCTGTCGTCAGCCACGGTAACGGGGGTGTAGCTGATGTTGTTCGACTTGAAGAAGTCAGCCAGGTTCAGTTCGG